>Ga0081540_1001933_pt1 | contig 17355 bp, 13 predicted proteins | sample TabmetS2T1R1_FD_71024 | JGI IMG/M metagenome (GOLD analysis project Ga0081540, IMG submission 71024) | Tabebuia heterophylla rhizosphere microbial communities from the University of Puerto Rico - S2T1R1 | ecosystem: Host-associated > Plants > Roots > Rhizosphere ... | reverse complement strand
GGCGTACACGTCGGGGCGGCCGAGGTGCTGCTGGTGGGCGCGGGCGAACCGTTCCGCAACGACCGGATCGGCGAGCAGCACAACGCCGCGCTCGCGACCGGGCTGCTGTCCGGGTACCCGACGGTGGTGTGGCTGGACCTGCCGCGCAGCGAGCCGGCGCCGGCACCGCCGCCGCTGGCCGGCCAGTCGCCCGACCAGCAGCCCTCCTCCGACACGTCCACCTCCGGCCCCGGCCGGAGGGCTGGCGGCAGCGGCGCCGGGGGCGGGGACAACGGGGGCGCTGGCGGCAACGGGGGCGACGACGGCGACGGTACCGGTGGTGCGGGCGGCAGCGGCGCGTCGGACGGGAGGCCGCCGCTGCCGGTACCCGCGCAGTTCTGGGCGGTCCTCGCGATGCTGGCCGCGGCCGCGGTGGCCCTCGCCCTGGCCCGCGGCCGCCGGCTCGGTCCCCCGGTCACCGAGCCGCTGCCCGTCCTCGTCCGCGGCGTCGAGACGGTCACCGGGCGGGGTCGGTTGTACCGGCGGGCCCGGGCCCGGACGGCCGCGATGACCGCCCTGCGCTCCGCCGCGCTGCACCGCCTTCTGCCGCTGCTCGACCTGGACGGCGGCGACCGGCCCGAACCGTCCACTGTGGTCGATGCGCTGGCCGCGCGCACCGGCTGGTCCGCATCGGACGTGGACGAGGCGCTCTACGGCCCGGATCCGTTGTCCGACAAGGACCTTGTCGCCGCCGCGCGTACCCTCGACGCCCTGCTGCACGACGCACTCACCGATGTCCACAAAGGAGAACCCGGATGACCGACCTGCCAGAGGAGTCGGGCCCGCTGGTGGCGCCGCCCCGCCCGCCGGTCGACGACCTCACCGACTTCACCGGGCTGGACGGCGAGGCCGCCGAGGCGCGGCACGCCCTGGCCCGGCTGCGCGCCGAGGTGGCCAAGGTGGTCGTCGGGCAGGACTCGGTGGTGACCGGTCTGGTCATCGCCCTGCTGTGCCGGGGCCACGTGCTGCTGGAGGGCGTGCCGGGGGTGGCCAAGACCCTGATGATCCGCACGGTGGCCGCCGCCCTCGACGTGTCGGCCAAGCGGCTGCAGTTCACTCCCGACCTGATGCCCGGCGACGTGACCGGTTCGCTGGTGTTCGACGCGCGCACCGCGGCGTTCCAGTTCCGCGAGGGGCCGGTCTTCACCAACCTGCTGCTCGCCGACGAAATCAACCGCACCCCGCCGAAGACACAGTCGGCACTGCTCGAGGTGATGGAGGAGCGGCAGGTGTCGGTGGACGGGTCACCCCGCCCGCTGCCGCAGCCGTTCATCGTCGCCGCCACCCAGAACCCCATCGAGTACGAGGGCACCTATCCGCTGCCCGAGGCGCAGCTCGACCGGTTTCTGCTGAAGCTGTCGGTACCGCTGCCGTCCCGCGAGGAGGAGTTGGGCGTGCTGCGCGCCCACCACGCCGGCTTCGATCCACGGGACCTGGCCGCCGCCGGGGTGCGACCGGTTGCCGGACCGGCCGACCTCGCCGCCGGCCGGGCCGCTTGCCAGCGGGTACGGGTGGCCGACGGTGTGCTGGCCTACGTCGTCGACCTCTGCCGCGCGACCCGGATGTCCCCGTCGCTGGAGCTGGGTGCCTCGCCCCGGGGCGCCACCGCGCTGCTGGCCGCCGCGAAGGCGTGGGCCTGGCTGCTGGGCCGCGACTACCTGACTCCGGACGACGTGAAGGCGCTGGCCCGGCCGACCCTGAGGCACCGGGTGCGGCTGCGGCCCGAGGCGCAACTGGAGGGCGTCACGGCCGACGCGGTGCTGGAGGCGGTCCTGGCCACCGTACCCACCCCGCGATGATCACCTGGCGGGCCGCCGCCCTGCTCGCCGCCGGCGCGGTGCTTCTGGCGTTCCTGCCGTCGCCGTGGCTCGTCGCGGCCGCGGTGGCCGGCACCGTCCTGCTTCTGTCCACTGTGGACATCGTGGTGGCCGGCGCGCTGCGCGACGTCCGGCTCTCCCGGGAGGGCGACCGGCAGGTGCGGCTCGGCGAGGCGGCGACCGTGACGCTGACCGTGGACAACGACGGCCAGCGACCGCTGCGGCTGGAACTGCGGGACGCGTGGGTACCGTCGGCCGGCGCCCAGGGGCCGCGGACCCACCGGTTCATCCTGGAACCCGGCTCGGCCGCCCAACTGCCCACCACGCTGCGGCCGACCCGGCGCGGCGATCGGCCGGCCGTGCGGGTCTCGCTGCGCTCACACGGCCCACTCGGCATCGCGTACCGGCAGCAGAGCGTTCGGCGCGCGGACCTCGGCACTCCACAGTGGACGGTACGGGTGCTGCCGCCGTTCACCTCCCGCCGGTACCTGCCGGAGAAGTTCGCCCGGCTCCGGGTCATCGACGGCGCGACGGTGGTCCGCGGCCGGGGCCAGGGTACCGAGTTCGACACGCTGCGCGAGTACGTGCTCGGCGACGACGTGCGCTCGATCGACTGGCGGGCCAGCGCCCGGCGCTCGGACGTCGTGGTGCGCACCTGGCGACCCGAGCGGGACCGGCGGGTGCTGTGCGTACTGGACACCGGCCGCACCTCGGCCGCCCGGATCGGTGACGAGCCCCGGCTGGACGCCGCCATCGACGCCGCCCTCCTACTGTCCACATTGGCCAGTCGGGCCGGCGACCGGGTGGACCTGCTGGCCATCGACACCGCGGTGCGGGCGGCGGTCGAGTCGGGTACCGGCCGGACCCTGCTGCCCCGGCTGGCCAACGCCATGGCGCCGTTGCAGCCGGCCCTGGTGGAGACGGACTTCGGACTGGTGGCCGGCGAGATCCTGCGCAGGGAACGGAAGCGGGCACTGGTCGTGCTGTTCACCGCGCTGGAGCCGGGCGCCCTGGGCGACGGCCTGCTGCCGGTACTCACCCAGCTCACCGCGCGGCACAAGGTGCTCGTGGCCGCGGTACGGGACCCGGCGGTGGCCGCGCTGACCGTGGTCCGGGGCGACGCGGCCGGCGTCTACACCGCCGCGGCGGCGCACCGGGCACAGGCCGACCGGGACCGGATCGCGGCGGCGCTGCGCCGGGGCGGCGTCGAGGTGGTTGACGCGCACCCCGAGGACTTCGCGTCCCAGGTCGCCGACGCCTACCTCACGCTGAAGGCGACCGGCCGGCTGTGACGGCAGCCGGGCCGGCGAAGTCCTCGGGCAGGTCGGCGCTGCGCCGGGCGCGGTGCGCCCGGCCGCCGAGCACCACCACGTAGGCCAGGAACGCGGCCCAGGCCAGCACGCCGATCGCGATGCGCATCGAGGTGGGCAGCCCGGACGGGGTCACGAAGGCCTCGATCACGCCGCTGACCGCGAGCACCCCGACCAGCCCGAGGGCGACCAGCATGGCCGGCCGCGCGGTCTCCGCCAGCGCGCGGCCGCGACTGCGGTCCGGCCCCGGCGCGATCCACGACCAGCCCACCCGCAGACCGGTACCGGCGGCCACGAACACGGCCGTCAGCTCCAGCAGTCCGTGCGGGACGATCAGGCCGAAGAACACGTCGGCCCGACCGTTGCCGATCATCACGCCGCCCTCCAGCCCGATGTTGAACAGGTTGTATCCCAGCGCCACCACGACCGGTACGACATAGACCCCGGCCGCCAGGCACAGCGCGGCGACCAGCGCGTTGTTGGTCCACACCCGCAGCGCGAAGTTCTGCGCCTGATATTGCGAGTAGTAGTCGGCGAAGTCGGAGTTGACCAGGTCCTGGATCTGGCTGTCGGACAGGAACGCGCGCTGCACGTCGGGGTGTCCGGCGACATACCACATCATCACGAAGGCCAGCACGGTGAAGCTCGTCGCGACGGCGCACCACCAGCGCCAGCCCTGGAACACCGCGAGCGGGAAGGTGGTGGTGAAGAACCGGCCCACGGCGGCCCAGGAGAACCCTCCGCCGCCGGTGATCGCCCCCCGCGCGGTCAGCACCAGCCGGGACAGCCGGGCGACCAGGGCCGGGTCGGCCGCCCGGCTGCGGACGGCCGACAGGTGGGTGCCGGCACGGTGGTAGAGCGCGATGAGTTCGTCGACCTCCTCCGGCGCGAGGCGACGCCGGCCGGCCAGTTGCTCCAGCCGGCGCCACTCGCCCGCGTGCTCCGCCACATAGGCGTCCAGGTCCACGTTGCGCACCCCGCGTCGGTAGGGATCCCGCAGAGCCTAACGGTCGTGTTGACTGTACGGGTGACCTCCGACGGCCTGCGCCTCGTCAGCGGCGACGCCGTCGAGCTCGACGTCCGTGTCGCGCGGCTCGGCTCGCGGGCACTGGCGCGCCTGATCGACCTCGCCATGCAGTTGGTCCTCGCGGTGCTGGTGCTGCTCCTGACCGGCATCCTGCGCGCCGCGATCGGAGCGCACGACGACGCGGCCCTGGACGCCGCGCTGCTCGTCGTCGACGCGGTGCTGGTGCTCGTCGGCTATCCGGTGTTCCTCGAGTCGGTGACCCGCGGTCGCACGGTCGGCAAGCTGGCCCTGGGTCTGCGGGTGATCCGCGACGACGGCGGCCCGGTGCGGTTCCGGCACGCGTTGACCCGCGCGCTGATCGGCATCGCGATCGAGTTCCCCGCGCTCGGCATGGTCGTGCTGCCGCCGCTGGGCTGGCTCGTCTGCCTGTGGACCATGCTGGTCAACCCGCAGGGCAAACGGCTGGGCGACCTCGCCGCCGGCACCGTCGTGATCCACGACCGGACGCCGGAGAGCTGGGGCTGGGTGCCGGCGATGCCGCCCTACCTGGCCGGCTGGGCGGCGCTGCTGGACCTCACCGGGCTGGACGACGACCTCGCCCTGTCCGTGCGGCATTACCTGGCCCGCAACCGCCAACTGCGCGAACCGGCCCGCACCCGGCTCGGCTACGCGCTGGCCACGGAGGTCGCGGCGACAACCACTCCGCCGCCCCCGCCGGGTACCCCTGGGTGGGCCTATCTGGCCGCGGTGCTCGCGGAGCGCAACCGCCGGGCGGCGCGCCAGTTGGCCCTGGCCCGGGTGGCCACCGACCGGGTCTGGCCGCAACTGCGGGCCGAGACGGACCGGCCGGCGCCGCTGGGCCTGCCGGGCGGCGCCTGGCCCGCGGTCCCGCTGCGCGCAAACGGCTCGGCGCCGGCACCGCGCTGAGCGGTACCGGCGCCGGGATGCCTGGCTCAGACCAGCTTTGCCGGCTCCGCGTAGTGGCACGCGGTCGGGTGGCCGATCCCCCGGTCGGAAAGCGCCGGGATCTCCTCGATGCACTTCTGCCGCTCGCCCTCGCTGAGCTGGCCGGCGAACTTCGGGCAGCGGGTCCGGAACCGGCAACCCGAGGGCGGGTTGACCGGGCTGGGCACGTCGCCGGTGAGCAGCACCCGCTTGCGCGCCCGCTCCTTGTGCGGGTCGGGCAGCGGGATCGCGGAGATCAGCGCCTGCGTGTACGGGTGCGCCGCCTTCGTGAACAGCTCCTCGACCGGTGCGGTCTCCACGATCCGGCCGAGGTACATGACCGCGACCCGGTGCGCGATGTGCCGGATGACCGACAGGTCGTGCGAGATGAACAGGAAGGACAGGCCGAGTTCCTTCTGCAGGTCCTCGAGCAGGTTGATGACGCCGGCCTGGATCGACACGTCCAGCGCGGACACCGGCTCGTCCAGCACCAGTACCTTCGGCTTGAGGGCCAGCGCCCGGGCGATGCCGATGCGCTGACGCTGGCCGCCGGAGAACTCGTGCGCGTAGCGGTTGCCGTGCTCCGGATTGAGCCCGACCTGGCGCAACAGTTCCCGCACCTGCTTGCTGCCCTGCTCGCCCGAGCCGTAGAGCCCGTGGATGCGCAGCGGCTCCGCCACGATCTCGCTGACCGTCATGCGCGGGTCCAGCGAGGCGAACGGGTCCTGGAACACGATCTGCAGGTCCCGGCGCAGCGGCCGCATCGCCCCCGCGCTGAGCTTCGTCAGGTCGCGGTTGCCGTACCTGATCTCACCGGAGGTCGCCTCGACGAGCTTGAGCAGCAGGCGACCCGTTGTCGTCTTGCCGCAGCCCGACTCGCCGACCAGGCCGAGCGTCTCGTGCGGCAGGAGGTCGAACGAGATGTCGCAGACCGCGTGCACCTCGCCGACCCTGCGCCGCACGATCCCCTTGGACCGCACCGGGAAGTGCTTGACCAGGTTGCGTACCGACAGGACCGGCTGCGCGGCGAGCGGGGTCGCCGGGCCGGTGGCCTGGGTGGGAATGTCCACAGTGGTCACTGACCTACCTCCTGGTCCACCGAGTCCTCGAGCAGCTCAGGGTCGGCGGACGTGGTGCCGAACAGCGCGGCCGCGTTGGCACCGACCAGCTTCTCGTGGAAGTGGCAGGCGGCCAGGTGCGCCGGGCCGTCGGTGGTGACGAGCTCGGGCTCGACCTCGTCGCAGATGTCCTGGGCCAGCGGGCAGCGCGGGGTGAACGGGCAGCCCGGCGGCAGGTTGACCAGCGACGGCGGCGACCCGGTGATGGGGCTCAGGCGCCGCCGGCGGGACGAGTCCAGCCGGGGGAGGCTGCCCAGCAGACCCAGCGCGTAGGGCATCCGGGGCCGGTAGAAGATGTCGTCGATCGACCCCTTCTCCACCAGCTTGCCGGCGTACATGACGCAGATCCGCTCGGCGTGGCCGGCAATGACCCCGAGGTCGTGGGTGATCAGCACCAGGGCCGCGCCGGTCTCCGCCCGGGCCGCCTCCAGCGCCTCCAGCACCTGTGCCTGCACGGTCACGTCCAGCGCCGTGGTCGGCTCGTCCGCGATGATCACGTCCGGGTTGTTGGCCATCGCGATGGCGATGACCACGCGCTGGCGCATGCCGCCGGACATCTCGTGCGGGTAGTTGTCCACCCGCTGCTCGGGGAACGGGATGCCGACCACCCGCAGCAGCTCGATCGCCCGGTCGCGGGCCTCCTTCTTGGAGACGTCGTTGTGCGCGAGCACCGCCTCCGCGATCTGGAAGCCCACGTCGTAGACCGGGTTCAGCGAGGTCAGCGGGTCCTGGAAGATCATCGCGATCTTGTTGCCGCGGATCGCCGAGTACTGGTTGTCGCTCTTGCCCAGCAACTCCTCGCCCCGGAACCGGACGGAGCCGGTGATCCTGGCGGTCTTGGGCAGCAGGCCCATGACCGCCATGGAGCTCACCGACTTGCCCGAACCGGACTCGCCGACGATGCCCAGTGCCTCGCCACGGCGCAGCTGGTAGCTGACCCCGCGCACGGCCTGGACAACGCCGTCGTCGGTCGGGAACGCCACGGTCAGGCTGTCGACATCCAGCAGCAGGTCCGGGTCTGTTTCATGGTCCAACCGGCCCAACCGGATGTTTGTGGTCGCGGTCACCTGCGCTGCCTTGTCTGTCGGGGGTCGAGGGCGTCGCGCAGACCGTCACCGACGAAGTTGACGGTCAGCGAGAACAGGATGATGAACACGCCGGGGATGTAGAACAGCCACGGCCTGGTGAACACCGCCTGCTGGGCGATCGTGATCAGAAGCCCGAGCGACGTGTCGGGCGACTGGACGCCGAACCCGATGAACGATAGCGCGGTCTCGGCCAGGATGCCCTGGGCCACCAGCAGGGTGGCGTTCACGATGACCACGGCCAGCGCGTTGGGTACCAGGTGCCGCAGCATGATCCGCAGGTTCGAGGCACCCAGCGCCCTGGCCGCCTCGACGTACTCCAGTTCGCGCAGGGACAGCACGACACCGCGGACGACCCGGGCCACGTAGGGCGCGGAGAGCGAACCGAGGATGATCGCGATGATCCACCAGGTACCGCCGAAGTTGTTGGCCAGCGCGGCGGCCAGCGCCAGGGCGGGGATGGTCAGCACGAGGTCGGCCAGCCGCATCAGCGCGGCGTCGATCACGCCCCGGTAGAACGCCGAGATGACACCCCAGAGCGTGCCGAACACGGTCGCGATCAAGGCGATGGACAGCGCCACCTTGATCGACTGCTGGAGCCCGCGCAGCGTCACGGCGAACATGTCGTGACCCAGGTTGTCGGTACCGAACGGGTGGTCCAGCGACGGCGGCTGGGAGTTGTCGGGCGTGATCTTCGTGTACCCGTACTTCCAGAACAGCGGCGCGACGAACGCCAGAAGCACCAGCAGCAGGAAGACGGTCAGGCTGGCGACCGCGAGGCGGTGCCTGAGGAAGCGGGTCAGCGCCTGGCGCAGCTGACCACGGTCGCGGACGGTGAACTCGCGCTCGACCCGCCCGGTGACGGGCTCGGTGACTGCCGGCTTGGTGGCGGTGGCCGGCGCTCCGCTTGTCTGCTCAGGCATGGCGGATCCTCGGGTCGAGAACGCCGTACAGAAGGTCGGCGATCAAGTTGAAGATGATCACGATTGCCGCGGTGACCAGCAGCCACCCCATCATCAGATAGGCGTCGATGTCCCGCAACGACTGAACGAACAGGAAGCCCATGCCGTGCCACTGGAAGACCGTCTCGGTCACGATCGCGCCGCCGAGCAGCGCGGCGATGTCCAGGGCGGTGACCGTGGTCAGCGGGATGAGCGCGTTGCGCAGCGCGTGGCGCACCAGTACCCGGCGGGAGCGCAGGCCCTTGGCCCTGGCCAGCCGGACGTAGTCGCTGTTGAGCACCTCGAGCATCGAGGCCCGGGTGAACCGGCTCCACGCCGCGTACCCGGCGAGGCCGAGCACGATCGTCGGCAGGATCATGTGGCCGGCGACGTCACCGACTTTCGTCCAGAACGAGGCGTCCTGATAGGACACCCCGCTGGGTAGCAGCACGGAGTGATCGCCGATCGTGGCGAAGGTGGTATCACCACTGATGTTCTGGTTGTACCAGATGCCCGCCGACTTCAGCAGGACCGCGAACCAGAACACCGGCATCGACAGGAACAGGAAGCCGAAGAACGTCGCGGTGTAGTCGATGCCGCTGTACTGCTTGACGGCGCTGACCACACCGGTGATCACCGCGAGGATGACGGCGATCAGGACCGAGAAGAAGACCAGGCGCACCGTGACCCAGAGCGCGCTGCCGATCTCGGAGCCGAGGTTGTCGGTCGAGTGGACGCCCGGCCCGAAGGTGCCGTGCAGGATGAGACCCTTGATCCACATCCAGTACTGCTCGGGCCAGGACCGGTCCAGGCCCATGCGGTGTTCCTCCAGCTCGATGGTGTGCTTCGGCGCTGGGGGGTTGCGCAGCTTGAGCGGCTCCAGGGGGTCACCCGAGAACTTGACCATCAGGAAGACCAAGATCGACGATCCGATGAGGACCGGGATCGAGATCAGCACGCGTCGAATGGTGTACGCGAGCATTCGTACCTCCCACTGCGGGGTTCCAGATAACGGACCCCGGACGCCGGGGCGTCCGGGGTCCGCTTGGCTGACTGGATTTAGAGCTTCGAACCTACCGACTCGACGTCAGGAGGCCCGGATACCCCACTCCTGAATGTTGTACGGCGGGCCCGTCTGGGTCGCGTCGTCGCGGATGTTCGCGATGTTCGAGTAGACGGCCAGGAAGGTCGGCTTCTGGAACAGCGGCAGGACATACGCCTCGTTGGCCATCAGCTGGTCGGCCTGGTTGAGCTCGTCCATCGCCTTGTTGGCGTCGGTCTCGGAGGCAGCGTCGGACAGCAGGCTGTCGCTCTGGGTGTTGACCCAGTGGCCGTAGTTGCTGTCGCTCGTGCTGCCCCAGAGCTGCTGGGCGCCCGCGATGTTGTACGGGGTACCGACCCAGGCGAAGATGATGATGTCGAAGTCGCCCGACGCCAGGGTCTTGCCCAGCGAAGCGATCGGCGTCACCGTCACCTTGATGCCCAGTCCGGCGAGCTCGTTCTGGATCAGCTCACAGGTCTGCTGGCGCAGGGTGTTGCCCTGGGTGTAGGAGATCCGCAGCGCCACGTCCTGACCCGACGGGGTCTTGAGCGCGGTGCCCACGCCGGTGTAGCCGGCGCCGGTCAGGATCGACTTGGCCTTCTCCACATCGCCGTTGCCCTGACCGGTGGACGTGATGACGTCCTTGTAACCGGGCATGCCGGGCATGAAGTTGTGGTTGTTCAGCGGGGCTGCGCCCTGCACGAACTGGCCGATGGTCTTGTCGATGATGTCCTTGCGGCTGACCGCCGTGAAGATCGCCTGGCGCAGCTTGACGTCGGCCAGGGCGGTGTTCTTCAGGTTGAGGTCGAGGTGCTCCCAGGTCAGGCCCTTGCCCAGCGTGTACTGCACGCCGTTGATCGCCTTGACCTGGTTGACCATGTCACCGTTCGGCTGCGGGTAGATCGCCTGGACCTCGTTGTTCTGCAGAGCCGGGACTTCCTGGCTCTGGTCAGTGATGATCCGGAAGACGACCTTGTCCAGCTTCGGCTTCACCTTGCCGTACCACTTCGGGTTCGGCGTCTCGGTGACCGAGGTGTCCTTCTGGTAGTCGCTGATGATGTACGGGCCGCCCGAGTAGGTCGGCACGGTGGCGTCCAGCCACTTCCACTGGCTGGCCAGGTCGCTGCCGTGCTGCTTGGCGATGTGCGCCGGGTACAGCGGGCCGAACGGGCCCTTCCAGTCGGCGTACGCCTTCTTGTAGACGACGGTCACGGTCTTGCCGCCGTCCGAGCCGGTGACCGACTGCATCTGGTCGTACCCGGACGTCGAGGCCGCCTCGCAGTCCGCGCAGTCCGTCCCGTTCTGGGTCTGCCAGGAGAAGACGAAGTCATCCGCGGTGATCGGCGTGCCGTCGTTCCAGACGGCCTCGGGCCGGATCTTGTAGACGATCGTCTGCGGGTTGGTGCTCGTCTGCTCGACCGACACCATCATGTCGGTGTTCAGCGTCGGCTTCAGGTCCGGGGTGTTGATGTACGGACCCTGCGGCAGGACGCCGTCCAGCACCTCTTGGAAGTCAAAGGTGTTCGAGTTGGTGTCGTTCAGGTTCCAGCCCGTGATGAGCTTCTCAATGGTGTAGGTAACGGAACCGCCCTGCTTGGTGGTGCCACTGTTGCAGTCGAGCGGCTTGGTCGCGCAGTCCGCAAAGCTCGTCGAGATGTTCTCGTTCGTGTTAGAGCCGTTGTTGTTGCTCTTTCCACAGGCCGAGAGCACGAGCAGCGACGCTGCGCCGACCGCGACGAGGCCTACGAGCCTCTTCGGTGTGCGCATGTCCCCTCCAGTCGGCTACCGCAGCCCACGCTGAGTCGAGGGCCCAGATTTTGGACCACGACAACTGTGGCTGCGTTGTAGTGCCTAAAGGAAACGACTTCGCGCGCCGCAAGCAAAGGGGCGACGACGATTCGTGACTGTCCCGTTATCCAGACCGAAGGTCGGAGTCACGGTGGTCGTCCGCACGATCGATATTTGCTGACCGACCGGGCGGCAGCGACCGTACGAAAGGACTAATGGCTAGAGCGGAATGTCGGATATGGCGCCACTACTGCCCGGTAAGGGGCAGGCATCCGGTACCGGACGTGACGGCACCGCAACTCTGTTTACGGACAGGGTGAGGTCAGGGGTCGCGGCAGGGCCTACTCAAGCAACCGTTGCGCCCAGTAGTGGGTGCCGTCGGGTACCCCGGCCGGGCAGGCGAACAGCCCCGAGCCGACGTGCTGGATGTACTCGTTGAGCGCGTCGTGGGCGCCCAGGGACCGCTGCAGCGGCACGAACTGCTTGCGCGGGTCCTTCTGGTACGCGACGAAGAACAGCCCGGCGTCCAGCTCGCCCTGGGCCGGGATGATCCCGTCGGTGAACGAGTAGCCGCGGCGCAGGATCCGGATGCCGCCGTTGTTCTCGTGGGAGGCCAGCCGGACGTGTGAGTCGACCGGGATCGCCGGTTCGCCGTCCGGGCCCTTGGCCGCGAAGTCCGGCAGGTCGTGCTCGTCCTTGCCGGTCAGCGGGGCGCCCGAGTACTTGAACCGGCCGATCACCTTCTGCTGGTCGTCGAGGAAGTCACGGTCCCACGCCTCGATGAGCATCCGGATGCGCCGGGACACCAGGTAGCTCCCGCCCCGCATCCAGTCCTGGTCCGACTCGCCGCCGACCCAGACGTGGCCGTCCAGCAGCGAATCGTCCCGGCCGTCGATGTTGCGGGTACCGTCCTTGAAGCCCATCAGGTTGCGCGGCGTCTCCTGGTCCTCGCCGTTGGAGGTCGCCTTGCCGAAGCCGAGCTGGGACCAGCGCATCACCGCCGTGCCGCGGGCCAGCCGGGCCAGGTTGCGGATGGCGTGGAAGGCGACCAGCGGGTCGTCCGAGCACGCCTGGATGACCAGGTCCCCGTTGCTGCGCTCGGGGTCCAGGTTCTCCGGCGGCAGCCGCGGCAGGTCGGCCAGCGCGGCCGGCCGTCGCGAGGCCAGCCCGAACCGGCCGTCGAACAGCGACGGCCCGACCCCGAAGGTGATCGTCAGGTTGGCGGGCGGGGCGCCGTACGCCTCCCCGGTGTCGGCGGGCGGCGCCGCGAGGTTGTCGTTGTCCCCCGGCACCGGCTTGCCCTCGGCCATCGCCGCGGCCGCCGCGGTCCAGGTGGTCAGCAGCAGCTTCAGCGCGGCCCGGTTCTGCTCAGGCGTGCCGTTCACGGTCAGGTCGTAGGCGGCGAAGGCGAGCCGGGCCTGTGCGGGTGTGGCGATGCCGGCCTGGTGGGCGCCGTAGAACGGCACCCGGTCCTGGGCACGCGGCGTGGCCGGCGCGCCCTCGCAACCCGCGAGGACACCACCGGCCACCGCCGCACCGCCCAGGGTCAGCAGACCCCTGCGGGAAGTTCGCCACCGCCGACCTGGCAAGGCGTCATCGGGCATGGCGTCAGCCCGCCACCTTCGCCGCGACCTGGGACAGCGGCTCGGCCAGCGCGTCGACCTTCTGGGTCAGCACCCGGCGCTGGTCCTCGCCCACCGTGCTGTAGTCCACGAACACGTCACCGCCTTGCTGGTAGGGCGCCAGCGCGTCCTGCACGTCGGCGAAACGCTGCGTCACGGTACTCGCGAGCGTCGGGTCGATCTTCTGAAGGGCCGGTACCAGCAGGTCGTACGCTGCCTTCCCGCCGGCGATGTTGGCCTTGAAGTCGGACAGGTCGGTGTGGCTGTACCGGTCCTCCTCGCCCGTGATCTTGCTGGAGGCCACCTCGTTGAGCAGTTCGGTGGCGCCGTTGGCGAGCTGGGCCGGCTGGTAGGTAGCGGTGGCCACCTGCTCCTTGAGCTTGGCGACGTCCGCGTCGAGCTTGTCGGCGATCGGCGCCATGCCGGCCAGCGACTTGTCCTCCCACAGCGCCTTCTCGATGCGGTGGAAGCCGGTCCACTGTGCCGGGTCGTCGACGTCGTCGGCGCGGGCGTCGATCTGCGGGTCGAGGTCACCGAAGCTCTCCGCGACCGGCTCGACCTCCTCGTAGTAGTAGCGCGCCGGGGCGAACAGCTGCTTGGCCTGGTCCATGTTGCCGGCCCGCACCGCGTCGGTGAACTTCTTCGCCGCCGGTACCAGCTTGTCGACCTCGCCGATCACGTACTGCTTGTACCCGGAGGTCGCCTGGTCGAGGGCGGCCTGGACGGCCGGGTCCTGCGTCGCGCCCCCGCCGCTGCCGGTCACCGTGAAGTCCGTCTTCTCGGTCTTCGCGTTGGGGCAGTAGACGGTGTAGCCGCCGGCGGACAGCTTGAGGCTGAAGCTGCCGGACAGGCCCGGCGTCAGGTTCTCCTTCTCCCCCATGATCGTGTCCTCGCGCATCAGCTCGGCCTCGGTCACCTTGCTGGCGCTGACGTTGACCACCTTGAAGGTGACCGCCCCGGCCGGCACGGAGGCCGGCGAGGGGGCGCAGCCGTCGTCGGTCAGCTCGATCGTCACCGTGGTCGCGCCGGCGTCGGCGGCCTTGTTGTCGCTCTTGCCGCAGCCGGCCACCGCTAGCCCGGCAAGGGCGAGCACGGTGGTGGCGCGCAGGACGGATCGACGCATGGCGAAGCAGCTCCTTGTGATGGTGATGAAGGCGTCCGGGGATCGGATCGGTCAGGCGGTGGCGGAGGAGGAGGTCACGGCCGTGGCCTCCGCGGGGTTGGCCTCCGCGGGGCTCGGGGCCGGGGCCGGGCGCCGGCGGCCGCGGGGCCAGCCGACGAAGATCAGCATGGGTACCGCGTAGAGCAGCCAGCCGGCGCACTCCACGACGGTCGGGCGGGGCTGGAGCCCGAGCACCCCGGTCAGCAGCGAGGCGAGCACGGTACCGGGCCGGACCAGCCAGCTCAGGTCGAGCGCCTGGGCCTGGCCGAAGTCCAGCCAGCCGGCCTCGTGGGCGGTGTGCAGGACGGTCATCGCCAACCCGGCGGCCACCAGTACCAGCACCATGCCGGTCACCTTGAAGAACCGGCCCAGGTTGAGCCGGATCCCGCCGCGGTAGATGCCGTACCCGATGACCAGCGCGCCGAGGATGCCGATCCCCGCGCCGACGGTACCGGTGGCGACGGTCGAGCTGTTCTGGATGACGGACACCAGGAAGACGGCGGTCTCGAAGCCCTCGCGCAGCACGGCGAGGAAGGCCATCACGACCAGCGCGCGCGCCGAACCGCTGTCCAGCGCGTGGGCGGCCGCGCCCTCCAGCTCCTTCTTCATGCCGCGGGCGTGCTTCGTCATCCAGAGGATCATGAAGGTGACCATGACGACGGCGAGGGCGCCGATGACTGTCTCCAGCCCCTCCTGCGCCTGCTGCGGCAGCTCACGGGACAGCGTGACCAGCCCGACACCGATCAGCAGGCAGAGCGCGACCGCCGCGAGCACGCCGATCCACATCTGCCGCAGCGCGTCCCGGCGGCCGTTGCGCCTGAGGAAGGCGGCGATGATGCCGACGATGAGCGAGGCCTCGACGCCCTCGCGCAGGCCGATCACGAGGGTCGGGATCACGCCGCACTCCTTCCGTCCGCGGCCGTCTACCGGCCCCGCCGTTGCTAGAGGTGAGGCTAACCTAAGCCCAAAAGGTAAGGCAAGGCGACCCTAAGAAACGACAGGGCCCGTCCCCCTTTCGGGAGACGGGCCCTCGCGTCGGTCGGATCAGTACCGGTAGTGGTCCGGCTTGTACGGGCCCTCCTGCGGTATCCCGAGGTAGCCGGCCTGGTCCTTGGTGAGCGTGGTCAGCTTGACGCCCAGGGCGTCCAGGTGCAGCCGCGCCACCTTCTCGTCCAGGTGCTTGGGCAGCGTGTAGACGCCGACCGGGTAGTCCGCGGTGCGGGTGAACAGCTCGATCTGCGCGATGACCTGGTTGCTGAACGAGTTGGACATCACGAAGCTCGGGTGCCCGGTCGCGTTGCCCAGGTTCAGCAGCCGGCCCTCGGACAGCACGATGATGGAGTGCCCGTCGGCGAAGACCCACTCGTCGACCTGCGGCTTGACGTTCTCCCGGCGGACACCAGGGGTGCGGGCCAGGCCGGCCATGTCGATCTCGTTGTCGAAGTGGCCGATGTTGCCCACGATCGCCTGGTGCTTCATCTTCGCCATGTGCCCGGCGGTGATGACGTCGCGGCAACCGGTCGCGGTGACGAAGATGTCCGCCACGCCCACCATGTCGTCCACAGTGGACACCTGGTACCCGTCCATCGCCGCCTGGAGCGCGCAGATCGGGTCGACCTCGGTCACGACGACCCGGGCGCCCTGGCCGCGCAACGACTCGGCGCAGCCCTTGCCCACGTCGCCGTACCCGCAGACGACCGCGACCTTCCCGCCGATCAGCACGTCCGTGCCGCGGTTGATGCCGTCGATGAGCGAGTGGCGGCAGCCGTACTTGTTGTCGAACTTCGACTTGGTGACCGAGTCGTTGACGTTGATGGCCGGGAACAGCAGCTGGCTCAGGGCCTTCATCTCGTACAGCCGGTGCACGCCGGTCGTGGTCTCCTCGGTGACGCCCTTGATGCCCGCGGCGATCCGGGTCCACCGGTTGTCGTCGGCGACCAGCGAGCGGCGCAGGGTGTCGAGGATGACCGCGTACTCCTCGGAGTCGTCCGGGCCGGCGTCCGGCACCGTACCGGCGGCCTCGCACTGGACGCCCTTGTGCACCAGCAGCGTCGCGTCCCCGCCGTCGTCGAGGATCATGTTGGGTCCGGCGCCGTCCGGCCAGTCGAGCACGCGCTCGGTGCACCACCAGTACTCCGGCAGCGTCTCGCCCTTCCAGGCGTAGACCGGCACGCCGGCCGGGGCGTCGACGGTACCGGTCGGGCCCACGACCACCGCGGCCGCCGCGTGGTCCTGGGTGGAGAAGATGTTGCAGCTGGCCCAGCGGACCTCCGCGCCGAGCGCGACGAGGGTCTCGATGAGCACGGCGGTCTGGATCGTCATGTGCAGCGATCCGGTGATGCGGGCGCCGCGCAGCGGTTGGGCCTCGGCATACTCCCGGCGCAGCGCCATCAGGCCGGGCATCTCGTGCTCGGCGAGCTGGATCTCCTTACGCCCGAACGCGGCCAGCGACAGGTCGGCGACCTTGAAGTCTCCGTCCGTCAGCGACTTGGCCACGGTATCGGTGGGCGGTGGGAGCGTACTGGTCATGACAACCCCTGTCTTCGGTAACGTTGCGTAGGCGGCAACCCTCGACCTTACGCGGCGACCGGAGTGGCCCGCCGACCGGATAGGCAGGCAGCACACGGGGCAGCGCACGGGGCGATGGCCGCGGGCGGACTGTCCGCCACACGCTCCACCGCCCCGCGCTTCCCCCCGGTTTGGTTCCCCGCGCGCCACACGGAACGGAGCCTGTGTAACGCTGCGTACCTCAGAGATTACTCTCCGGACACACCGCCCGAGGGCGAACGGACAAGTCCGGGAGGTCAGCCGGAGACGCCGGCCTGGAAGACGGCGCCCGATCCGGAGACCTCGACCGGCGGCTCACCCGCCCCGGCGAACAGCGCCTGGCCCTGGGCCAGCGGCAGCGACCGGCCGCCGCCCGCCACCGATAGCGCGCCGTCGACACACAGCACGATCCGGGGCCCGTTCGCCGGCAGCGCCACCGGCCCGTCGCCGGCCACCTCGGCCTTGTGGAGGGTGAACTCCCGGACCGGTACCGACCAGGTCACCACACCGGGCCCCACCGGTACCGGCGGCACCACCGGCTGCTCCAGCACCTCGAAGCGGAGCACCCGCAGCAGTTCGGGCACGTCCACCCGCTTGGGGGTCAGCCCACCGCGCAGCACGTTGTCACTGGCCGCCATCACCTCGACGCCCACGCCGCACAGGTAGGCGTGCAGGTTGCCGGCGGGCATGAAGACCGCGTCGTCCCGCCCCAGCCGCACCCGGTTGAGCAGCAGCGCGACCAGCACGCCGACGTCACCCGGGTACCGGCGGCCGAGGTCGGCGGCCAGCGGGTCGCCGGTGGCGGCCACCTCCGCCACCAGCTCGGAGCGCTCGTCGGACGGCCACGACATGATCAGTTCGACGCCCGCCCCCAGTCGCGCCTCGACCCGGCCCCACCCCCCCCCCCCCCCG
>Ga0081540_1001932_pt1 | contig 17357 bp, 17 predicted proteins | sample TabmetS2T1R1_FD_71024 | JGI IMG/M metagenome (GOLD analysis project Ga0081540, IMG submission 71024) | Tabebuia heterophylla rhizosphere microbial communities from the University of Puerto Rico - S2T1R1 | ecosystem: Host-associated > Plants > Roots > Rhizosphere ... | reverse complement strand
GGTCAGCACCCAGGACGTCGAGCCGATTCTCGCGCGCAACAGGGCGCTGCGCGCCGAATCGCAGCAGGGACACGATTGCGCCCGCCTGGTCGCGGACATCCCGGCGGTGATCCTGGTGCGCTGGCTGAACGAGGAATACGCGCGCGGCAACACGCACCTGCGGCTGTTCACGCGCGAGTTCAACGAGACGGTGGTGCGGCGCAAGCTGCAGGATCCGGAATGGCGCTTCCTGCGCACAGACAAGTGAACGCTGCCAGTGCCGCTCCTTGGCGCATTTCTCGATTTCAAAGCGGATTGATCAGCATGAGGCCGGTGTGGCAGAACGCCATGGGCCATGCGCCGCGCCGCCACCATCCATCGCGGTATCGTCAGGGAGACCGATCATGAAGAAGCTCGGCATGCTTGCAATTGTCGGCGGTGCCGCCCTACTGACCGTGGCGCCCTTTTCGCTGCAATGGTCGCAAGATGAAGTGTCTCTCTCGCTTCACAGTGCCAATGCCCGAATCATTCCAGGCGTCCATCGGAGAGTCCACCGCAGGACGTACCGCCACGCGGCTTATGCAGCCGGAGTGGCCGGATACGGCTATGGCTCATATTATGGCTATAGCTCTGCGTACTATTCCGCCTACTACGCGCCGAGGCCGTACGCGAGCTATTACAGGCCCGTAACCTCCCGCGTGCGTGCCATCTATTGGCCCTATCCCCCATCCCGCTACAGCTATTACCTGCCACCCTTCGCGACCGTAACCTCCTACGACACCTATCTACGTGGACGATGATTCGTGTGCGACGGATGGCTGATGAGCTCACCGCCGAGGACGTTCGCAAGTTGCTCGATCTCGAGCCGAACGCCACCTGTGGCTTCGTTCGGATCACGTATGTCAGTCCGCAGTCGATTGCAGCCGGGGGCTTGCCGTCGCCGTTCGGCGATGGGCGACCCGTGGGATCCGCGCTCTACTTCATGGTGACGCCGACTGCGCCGGTGCGGCTCCACCGCATCCGCAATGACCAGCTCTATCACTACTATCTCGGCGATCCGCTCGAAGTGTTCCTGTTGCGCAACGACGGCACCAGCGAGCGGGTCATTGTCGGCCCGGATTTGCGCGGCGGAGAGCGCATCCAATTCTTCATCCCCGGCAACACCTTCCATACCGCGCGGGTGATGGGCCGGCGCCGCTGGTTCCTCGGCGCGAGCACCGAATGGCCGGGAGTCGTTCCCGCCGACGTCGAGATCGGCGACGTCGATGACCTGGCCGCGAAGCATCCGCGGGTTGCCGCTGACCTGCGCGCCATCGCGCAGTCCGTCCGGCAGGGTGGAGAGTCGGCTTATGGCGGCAATGGCGACCCCATTTTCGCCGCCTGCTCCACCATCCAGGCGCGGTAGCGCGCGAGCGGCGTGACGCCGGTGAGGCCGCCGCAGCCGTCGCCCAAAGCCGGACCGGTCGACCAACTCACGACGCCGATGACCGCCAGCGCGCCGCCGATCGGGCGGTAGACCGGCGCGCCTGAATCGCCGGTGCAGGCGCCGAGCCCGGCGTGCTCGCCTTTGGTGGCGGGATCGGCGAGCCGGATCTGCAGCGTTCCCGGCTGTCCGGTGGCGACTAGCGTGGCGGCGCGCACGGTGCCGCCGGTTTTTCCGTCACCACGAACCGCAACGCCGTAGCCCGCGACCACGAAGCGGTCGCCGGGGGTGACCGAGCCGCTGTCGCGCGCGAGCGGCGCGGGAACGAGTTTCAGCTGCGCGGCGAGCTTTACGAGCGCGACATCGGCGGTGACGCGATGCCGCAGCACCGCGTTGACGTCGAAATCGGGGTGCCGCGCGATGGCGGCGAGGTCCTTGAGCACGGGCTGCCGTGCACCCTCGAACTCGATCAGCTTGTAGCCCGCGCCCGGCAGCACGCAATGCGCCGCCGTGAGCACGAGCGCGCGCGTGAGCGCGACGCCCGAGCAGAACGTGCCGTGTGAGCCGGTCAGCATGACCACCGCGCCTCCCGCGTCCTCGCCCGCGGGTGGCGCGCCGCCGACCATGGCGTTGAGCGAAGATGCAAACGTGCAGGCGCAGGCGAGCGCGATGGCGATGCGCATCATGGCTCGAGCGGCGAGCCCAGCTTGGCGGCCGTTTCCAGGATCCAGTAGCGGTAGCGCGCGAGCGGAATGACCCCGCTCACGAATCCGCAAATCGGCTCGCCATCAGTCCGCGCGGACCAGCTCACGATGCCCACCAGCGCGCGATCTCGTTCCTCGAACACCGGACCGCCGGAATCGCCGTTGCAGACCCCGAAGCCGGCGGAATCGCCGAGTTTGTGCGGATCGACCAGGCTAAGCTGCTGGGAGCTTGGTCGGTCGGTCGCCACCAGCGTCGCCGCACGCAGTTTGCCGGCGGTCCTGCGATCTCCTTGCACCCCCACACCGAAGCCCGCGACGATGAATCGGTCGCCGACCGAAGGCGGCGCCCGGCGCTCGCTGAACGCGACCGGCTGGAGATTGGGGACGGGGCCCGAAAGCTTGAGCAGAGCCAAATCGGGCGCATCGGCGCGACCCGAGAACTGCGGATGAGCGGCGACGTTCGCGACCTCTTTGACCGCCGGGCGGCGGCCGTCGAACGTCATCAGGCGATATTTGCCGGTGGTCGGCACGCAGTGCGCGGCCGTCAGCACGAGGTCGGGCGCGATGGCGACCCCGCTGCAGAGGTGCTGCGCGCCCACGATCAGCACCACGTGACGCGCAATGGCCTCCTCGGCGAAGCGTGCACCCCCGACGATCGCGCTCGCCGGCGTGGCGGCGAGCACGAGGCAGGCGAGGGCGACGAGCGCGCGAGCCTTGATGCTGCTCGGTTTTGGGAGAGCGGTTGCGGCGGACAGCAGGCTGGGAACGTTCCTGATCGATCGAAATCGCGGTGCAGCATATCACAGGCCGCGGGGGCGCGATAACGAAAGATCCCTGCGGACGAAGCTCCTACGACGCCGCCGCCAGAAGCATGCCGGCCGAATTCGGGATCTCGACCTCGATCTCCAAAGTCGAGACGCTCTCGCCGCGGTCCATCCGCACCTGAACGTTCTCGCGCTCGACGGTGATGTGCTTGGTGAGCGCGGCCAGGATGTCTTCGCGCAGAACCGCGAGCAGGTCGGACTGGCCGCGTGCGGCCCGTTCGTACGAGAGGAGGATCTGAAGCCGTTCCTTCGCGACCGGGGCGGAGCTGCGACGGCGGAATAAGTTGAAGACGTTCATGCCGCTCTCCGTCCGAACAGCTTGTCGAGCAAGCCCTTGCGATCGCTGGGGATGGCCATCGGTATGTCGTCGCCCTTGAGCCTGCGCGCAGCATCAAGATACGCGCGCGCCGGCGCGCTCGTCGCGTTGTTGAGCGTCACCGGCGCGCCGAGATTCGAAGCGCGCAGCACCTCCTCGCTTTCAGGAATGATGCCCAGCAGCGGTGTGGACAGGATCTCGAGCACGTCCGCGATGTTGAGCATCTCGCCGCGCGCGGCGCGCTGCGGATCGTAGCGGGTGATGAGGACGTGTTTGTCGATGCGCTGACCCTTTTCCGCCTTCTCCGTCTTCGAGTCGAGAAGCCCGATGATGCGGTCCGAGTCGCGCACCGAGGATACTTCCGGATTAGTGACGATGACGGCTGTATCGGCGAAGCGCATGGCGAGCGTCGCCCCGCGCTCGATTCCGGCGGGGCTGTCGCAGATCACCCAGTCGAATTTGTCCCGGAGATCCTTGATCACGTTGGCGACGCCGTCCTCGGTCAAAGCATCCTTGTCGCGGGTCTGTGAGGCCGGCAGCAGCCAGAGCGTCTCCAGCCGCTTGTCGCGGATGAGCGCTTGCGACAGCTTGGCCACGCCTTGCACCACGTTAATGAGGTCGAACACCACGCGGCGCTCCGCCCCCATCACCAGATCAAGGTTGCGCAGCCCGACGTCGAAATCGACCACCGCGACCTTCTGCCCGGCTTGCGCCAGTGCGGCGCCGAGCGCGGCGGTGGAGGTCGTCTTGCCGACGCCGCCCTTGCCGGACGTGACCACGATGACCTTGGACATGCTTGCTATCTCCGCCATCTTTCAATCCAACGCTGCTATGGCAAGGACGCGGTTTTCGAGCCAACATTGCGCCGGCCGGCTGCGGAGGCTTGCGTCCATTTCCTCGGCCGTCCGGTAATAACCATCGATCGAGACCAGCTCGGCCTCGTTCCTGCTGCAAAAGATTCGCGCCCGGGCATTGCCCATCGATCCGGCCATGGCGCGCCCGCGCAGCGCGCCGTAGATATGAATCGAGCCGCCGGCGACCACTTCGGCCCCCGAGGCGACCGAACCGAGCACGGTGATGTCGCCGTTGGGGAAGATGATGGATTGCCCCGAGCGGATCGGGCTTTCGATCAGCAGGGAGCTCGGGTCCTGGCGTGCGCCGCGCCGCGCGCTCGCGCCGCTCTTGTCGGAGGAGGGCGGCATGATCGCCTCGCCGGCCGTCGCACGCCCGCGCTTGATCACCGGCGGAAACGAGGGACCGACCTGGCTCGCCTCGATGCCCTCGAGTGCCATCACCCGGATACCGCGCTCGGCCAATTGCGCGATCAGCTCGCCGATTTGCGACTCATTCAGTTCCACCGCCGCGAGATCGAGAATGATCGGCCGGCCGACGAAAAACGCGGGCGAGCTGCCGCTGCGTTTGTCGAGCGCCGTGAGCCATTCCGTGATCGGCGCCGTCGGGGAAAGGACGAAGGCCATGAGCGAGCGGCCATGCAGTCGCATCGCTCCTTGCGGTCGAACGGCAATCGCGTTTGTCACCACGGTCCTCGGAGATTTTGCCGGGGGCACATCCGATTAGCGCGCTCCGTGGTTAATGAAGGCTTAAGAGACGCGCATTTTCCGCATGAGCAAGAACGCGAACTGCCGCGGGAAGGCTACGCACGGCCAAAAGCGCTGCTGCGGTTGCGGCAATCGGCAGATCGCCTCAGCCCGGGTGGCGATCTCGCTTGTTGTCCCAAGCGCGGTACGCCGGCAGGCCGACTTCGCGTTCGAAGTTCGGCGTCACCTTGATGCCTCGCCGCTGCTCCCACGGCAGCACAAAGTCTTCGCGCTCGACGCCTCGATGATCACGGCCCGAAGGGCCCGCCCCAGCCCTTCTCGACCGCCTCGATCCCCAACCGGGTTGCTTCCTCCATGAATTTACGATCCATTGCGAGCGTCCTTAGCTTGCGTCCGGCGATTCTGGCGCGCGCTGAAGATCATTCTGCGAGCGACTATCGGCGATGACGACGGGACACGAGGTATGAGCATGGACCCATCGCGACGTGAATTCGTCAAATGGGTGACCGCGAGTGGCATCGCCCTCAGCCTGTCGCGTATGGCTTCAGCTGAGGAGCCTGCATTCGCGGTGCGCGAGATCCTCCCCGGAAGAGGAGCCTGGAATCCTGCTGCAACGGGCGTGGGCCGCATTGACGGCGTCGCCAAGGTAACGGGAGCCAAGCTTTACGCGGCTGATTTTCGTGCAGCCGATCTGCCGGGTTGGCCGTCAGCGACTTCGCACGCCATGTTCATTCGGGCGCCGGACGCAACGCACGTTTACACCGGGTTCGACCTTTCGCGTCTGAGCGGTGCGTTGAAGCCGGCCGTGGTGGTGACCGCCGACGACCTCGCGCGAACCGGCATCCGCGTTCCCGAATTCTATGCCGGCGATCTGCTTTGCCCGCTTGGCAAGACGCCGCTCTATCTGGGTCAGCCGGTGGCGCTGTTGATCTTCGAGGATTTCGATGCATTCGATCAGGCGCGTCTCGCCCTGCGCGACGTTGCTGTCGTGAAATTCGGCGCGGAAACCGGCCCCGTTAAAATGCCAAACTACGGCCAGTTTCGTTTTACGCGCGTGGCTGGCCCGACTCCGGACGCACCCGACGTCTATTCGCCGGTGAAGAACGGATGGGTCAGTCCCGGGTTCTTCGAGGACACCGGGCGTCCGATATGGGCACGGCTCCCGATTCCCAGCGGGCAAGCCTATGCCGAAGCCGCGGCCTATGGCGAAAAGATCCGCGCCGAACTCGAAGCCAACAATCCGGCACTCTTGGTGCTCGACCGCGAATTCGAGACTCAGTCCGTCGATCCGATGTTTCTCGAGCCGGAAAGCGGTCTTGCCTGGTACGACGCGGGCCGCAAAAACCTCGAACTTGTTGTTGGCGTGCAATCGCCTTACGAGGCCGCGGAATCGGTCGCTTATCTGCTTGGCAACGCCCAGGCGGCTGTCAAGCCGGCGCGCATCAACAACAATTTCGCCTATTGCGGCGGTGGTTTCGGCGGACGTGACCACACGCCGTTCCCACTTTATGTCGCGCTGGCGGCGGTGTTCTTCCCGAACCGTCCGGTGCGGCTCGCCAACAATCGCTTCGAGCAGTTTCAATCGGGAATCAAGCGGCACCCCTTCAAGATGCGCACGCGCATCGGGGTCGATCGTGCGACTGGCAAAATGGTCGGATTTGCCGCCGACCATGCATTGGATGGTGGAGGCCTCGCCAATTTTTCGGCACAAGTGGCGACCGTCGGCGCCAACGCCGCGCTCGGCATTTACTACGTCCCGAAAGTCGATGTGACGACGTATGCGTTCCATTCGCGCGGCGTGACTGCGGGCTCGATGCGCGGCTACGGAACCCTCCAGACGATGACCGCGCTCGAAGTGCTGGTCGACGAGATCTGCACGGCGCTGGCGGTTGATCCGATCGAGTTCCGGCGCCGCAATGCGCTCGCGACCGGCGGCCGCACCATGGCGGGAAACCCCTACATCGTGTCGATCCGCACTCCGGAGATCCTGGATAAGCTGGAGCAGCATCCGATCTGGAAGGAGCGCGCCGAGCAGAAGGCGCGCGGACAACAGGCGGGAATTCTGGTCGGGACCGGCATCGCTTGCGCGACCAAGGACTACGGCACCGGAGGCGATGGTGCGCTGGGATCCGTCGAGATGGACCCCGAAGGCCGGATCACCATCCATTGTGACTACGTCGAGATGGGCACCGGCATTGGAACAGCGATAGCCAATCGGGTAGCAATGCATCTGGGCCGGGTCGCTGACGAGGTCGCGGTCGCGCAGGTGGATACATTCAGTCCCCTGGAGCTCGTGACCTCCGGCGACTCCTACACGATTAGTCAAAAGACGCAGGACGCGGCGGCGCGTAATCCACGCTGGGTGCCCGCAATCAGTACAGCCAGCACTGCATCGATTGGCGCCCATGTCGGCACGCATCCGGCGGCCGAGGCCGCGCGCGTCGTGTTCCGCTTCGGTCTATGGCCGGCGGCGCTCGATTTATGGGGTATCGCGCCGAACGACCCTAGGGCCAACGAGTGGGAGAAGGCGCGGTGGAAAGACGGGCAGCTGATCTTGCCGGGACTGCCACCACTCGCGTTGCCGGCGGTCGCGGCAAAGGCGCATGCGAAGAATGGCGTGACCGGGGCGATGGCGCACGGCTTCAATCGCTGGGCATGGTCGCAGGCGACCTTCGCGCTGGGGGGGCAGGCATGGACGGCCGACATCGATGCGCTCGCCGTGCGCCGGGGCGCGGGCAAATATGCTCGCATCGATCGTTCCAACGTGAAGTTTCCGCCCACCGACTTCAATCGGATCGGACAAAGCTACACGTCGCAGTGCGGGCACGTGATGCGGATCGAGATCGATCGCACAACGGGCGCATTGCGGATCGCAAAAGCATACAGCGTGCTGGAATGCGGTCAGGCGTTGGCTCCGGAGGTCGTGATTGGACAGGCGCAGGGCGGCTTCGCAATGGCCGTTGGCTATGCGTTGCTCGAGTCGCTGCCGCCTTACGAGGACGGACCCGGCAACGGGAAATGGAATCTCGGGCGATACATCGTAGCGCGCGGGTCGGACCTGCCCCTGAGCGACCTTGAGATCGAGATGCTGCCGCCAGTGGATGAGAACGAACGGCCCAAAGGCATTGCGGAAGTCGTGATGGTCCCAGTGGCTCCTGCGCTGCTCAACGCGATCTACGATGCCACCGGCCACCGCTTTCAATCCTTGCCGGTGACCCAAGCCATGATCAAGGGAGTGCTCAAGTGACGATGCTGACCGTCACCATCAATGGGCGCGCTTACGGCCCGCGGGATGTGCGCGACGAATTGTCGATGAACGATTTCCTGCGCGAGTATCTTGGGATGACCGGTACCAAGTTCGGTTGCGGCGCCGCGCAGTGCCTGAGTTGCGCGGTCATCGTCGACAATCCCGACGGAACGAGCCATACCATGCCGACCTGTGTGGTTGCTGCAGTGAACTTCAACGGCAAGGCCATCCGCACGGTCGAAGGCCATGCGAAGAACGGCGAACTTTCTGTTCTGCAAAAAGCTTTCGTCGAGCATTTTGCGTTCCAATGCGGCTATTGCACGTCCGGTTTTCTGAATGAGGGTCAGGTTCTGCTGGAACGTCTGGCGAAGAAGCCGGTAGCACGAGCGGACCTCGAGAGGATCATTGCCGAGGCGCTCGACGGGCACCTGTGCCGTTGCACCGGCTACGTCAAATATCACCAGGCCGTGCGCGACGTGATTCTGGCCGATCCAGGCCGATATCTCTCGCCGGCCTAGCGAACTCGATCGCAACCAATCGTGAGGGTCGGCCGCTGCGCTGATAGCGATGTGATGGCGAGAGGGAATTTACGATGAATTGGAAGATGTCGGCTAAGGGCGCCGTTACGCTCGTCGCCCTGCTCATCGGCACGCCTGCGACGGACGCCGCCGACCCGGCGGACAACCTCGCGTCGCCCGAGAGCTTCGCCTCGATCGCCGACACCGCGGCGCGATCGGCTGCGATGTTCACCGAGCTCGGCAAAGTGCTGACCAATCCGCGTTGCGTCAACTGCCATCCGGCCGGCGACCGCCCGCGCCAGCTCGAGCAGGGCCGTCCGCACCAGCCGCCGGTCGCACGCGGCGCCGACGGTCATGGCCTACCGGCGATGCGTTGCTCCACCTGCCATCAACAGGCCAACTTCGATCCCGCGGGCGTGCCGGGCCACCCGGAATGGCATCTCGCGCCGCGTGAGATGGCCTGGGAAGGAAAGACGCTCAGTGAGATCTGCGCACAGATCAAGGACCCCGCGCGGAATGGGGGCCGATCATTGGAAGAGCTCGTCCATCACATCGGCACCGACACTCTGGTTGGTTGGGCCTGGGCGCCGGGGTTTGGTCGCAAGCCTGCTCCCGGCACGCAGAAGGAGGCGGGAGCGCTCGTCGATGCGTGGGTGAAAACAGGAGCAGTCTGTCCGCGCTAGATGCGTGGGATGGCAACCCATTCCCCGATCCACGTGCGCCCGCCGGCGCCGCGCATACCGACTCGATCGTCCAGCCTCCTCATGGAATGTCGGCCAATGTGGTGGGGCCGGGTCCCGGCGTAATCAGCGTCGGCCACTGTTTCGAGCCGAACGGCACGGCCGGCGGGAGGAACGGCTTCATGCCGCGCTTCTCGTCCTCCGCGATGATCGCGGCGCGCGCGTCGCCACCCATCAGCTCGTAGTCCATCAGGTGATAATTGCCGAAGAACAGCGCACCGACGGAGCGATCGGCGATGATGCGGGTGAGCGAGGTGAGCATGTCTTCCGGGGTCGACGTGAACGAGATCGTCTCGATTAGCATCAGCCTGTCGTTGATCGCTTCCGGTCCGAAATATTGCGCCAGCACGCTGAATAGGATGTTGTTTTGCCGCGCCACATAGATGGTGTTGCTGGCGCCATAGGCCTTGTCCCAATCGCTGCCCAGCATCGTCTTCCAGTCGCCGATCACCTTCATCCAGTGACCGACCTGAGTTTGCGCCGCCCAGGCGATGCTGCGCTTGAGCAGCGGAGTTTGCTTCTTCGCGAATTCTTGCAAGGCGGCCGACGAGATTGAGCCTTTCGCCTGACAATCGTCCATGAAGGCGATGTTGTTCTCGAGGATCAAGCGATTGTTGTCGCGCCAATCGGCCTGCATGGGAGTTGCGTCGAGGCCGTCGACCGCGGCTTTCATGCGCGCGCGATAGGCGGCCATCGAGCTGCGCCAGGATTGATTGTCGGGATTGTCGAGATAAGGCGTCACGATTTCCGTCAGCGCCATCGTGCTGTGGCCGACCGATTTGAGCAGTTGATAGACGACGGGCACGGAGGGCGCCTCGAGTGGCGCCATGCCCGGCCGATAGAGGATGAACCGCCCTCCGGCGCCGGTGAACAATCCCAGGATCACCGGATGGTTCTTGAGAATATTCCCCTGAAACACCCTCGCCGCGTCGTCATAGAGCTCGAACATCATGGAATTGAGCGCAAGCACGTTCTTCGTCGCGGTCTCGGCGGGACTAGAGATGGTGCGGCCCTCGATCGGGCCCAAAAACGACGGCGCGTTTTGCGCATTTGCCGCCGAGCCCAGGCCCAACAGCAGGAGCGCGGTCGTCGTCGCATAGACGTAATGTTTCAGCAGCGCATGCTTCGGCATTGTTTCCCTCTCAGCAACCGGTCGTCCCTACCTGGAACTGCGCTCGCGGGTCGTCAAAGTTTGACGCGCAGAACTTGAGCCAACTCGCCGATAATGCCGCGGCGGAACAGCAAGACGCAGACGACGAAAATCACCCCTTGGACGACGAATACCCATTGCCCGATCGTGGTCAAGTAGTTCTCGAGCGCGACCATGAAAAAAGCTCCCGCGACCGGGCCGAACAGGGTTCCGAGCCCGCCCACCAGGGTCATGAGGATGACTTCGCCCGACATCGGCCAGTCGACGTCGGTCAACGAGGCGAGCTGAAACACCAGCGCCTTGGTTGCCCCCGCCACTCCGGCAAAGGTCGCCGACAGCACGAAGGCCACGAGCTTATAGCGCTCGCTCCTGTAGCCGAGCGAAATTGCGCGCGGTTCATTCTCCCGTATCGCCTTGAGCACTTCGCCGAATGGCGAATTGATGATGCGGTAGATCAGTAGAAAGCAGCCGAGAAAGATCACCAGCACCGTGATGTACATGTTGGTTTGGTCGGCGAGATCGATGATCCCGAACAGCTTCCCGCGCGGGACCGCCTGGATGCCGTCCTCGCCGTGCGTGAACGGCGCTTGGACGGCGAAGAAGTACATCATCTGCGCCAAGGCGAGCGTGATCATGGCGAAATAGATGCCTTGCCGGCGGATGGCGAGCGCGCCGACGATCGCGCCGAGCCCGGCGGCGGTTGCTGCTCCCGACAGGATGGCGAGTTCTGGCGGGAACCCCCAAACCTTTGCCGCGTGTGCGCAGATATAGCTCGCCCAGCCGAAGAACAGCGCATGGCCGAACGAGAGCAACCCGACATACCCGATCAGCAAATTGAAGGCGCACGCGAACAGCGCGAAGCACAGCGCCTTCATCAGAAACACGGGATAGGCGAACGCCGGCGCGAGGACGAGCAGACAGGCCATCACCAGGAAGGCGATTGCCTCGCTGTGCCGGCGCAGCGCCAGATCCCCGCCCGCCTTGGCGACGCGCTGCATGCTAGGCGCTCCTTCCGAACAGGCCGGCCGGCCGGATCAAGAGCACGATTGCCATGATGATGAATATCACCGTGTTGGATGCCTCCGGAAAGAACACCTTGGTGAGCCCCTCGATCAGGCCCAATCCGAACCCGGTCACGATCGCGCCCATGATCGATCCCATGCCGCCGATCACCACGACGGCGAACACCACGATGATGAGGTTCGCGCCCATTTGCGGGCTCACATTGTAGATCGGCGCCGCCATCACGCCTGCCAGCGCGGCTAGCGCGACGCCGAAGCCGTAAGTCAGCGTGATCATGCGCGGCACGTTGATGCCGAACGCGCGCACGAGGGCCGGGTTTTCAGTCGCAGCGCGCAGATACGAGCCGAGCTTGGTGCGCTCGATCACAAACCAGGTCGTCAGGCATACCGCGAGCGAAAACACCACCACCCAGCCGCGGTAGTTCGGCAAGAACATGAAGCCGAGGTTCTGCCCGCCTTGCAGCGCCGGCGGCACTGAATAGGGCAGGCCCGAGGAGCCGAAAAAGTTGCGGAAGGTGCCTTCGAAGATGAGCGCGAGCCCGAAGGTGAGCAAGAGCCCGTAGAGATGGTCGAGCTTATAGAGCCATTGCAGAAACAGCCGCTCGATGATGATCCCGGTTATCCCGACCACGATCGGCGCGAGGACGATCGCCCACCAGTAACCCAGTCCCGCGTATTGCAGCAGAAAGTACGCGGCGAAGGCGCCCAGCATGTACTGGGCGCCGTGCGCGAAGTTGATGATGTTGAGCATGCCGAAAATAACGGCAAGGCCCAGGCTGAGCAGCGCATAGAACGAGCCGTTGATGAGCCCGATCAGCAGCTGCCCGAACAGCGCTTGCGAGCTGATGCCGAACAGTTCAAACATGGCTGATCACATCGTTCGGCAGGGAACGGAAGCATTCCGTTCCCTGCCAGCTCGCCGCAGTCGACGGGTTAGCTCTTCACAAGCGGGCAGCCGCCTTCGGCCATCGGCCGGAACGCTTCATCGGCTGGGATGGTGGCGCGCAGCTTGTAGTAATCCCACGGGGCCTTGGATTCCGCCGGCTTCTTGACTTCGAACAAATACATCGGGTGGATCTTGCGGCCGTCGGCGCGCACCTCTCCCTTGCCGAAGAGTTTGTCGTCGGTCGGCATCTCCTTCATCTTGGCGACGACTGCCTTGCCGTCGCCGTCGCTTTTGAGCGCCTCGACCGCCTTGAGATAGTGCATGACCGCCGAATAAACGCCGGCATGCACCATGGTCGGATGCACGCCCTTGACCTGGGGCGCGAACTTCTTCGCAAACTCGCGATTTGCGTCGTTGAGGTCCCAATACCAGGCTTCGGTCATGATCAGGCCCTGCGCCGTCTTTAATCCCAGCGCATGCACGTCGGTGATGAAGGCGAGCAACGCTGCGAGGTTCTGGCCGCTTTGGGTGATGCCGAACTCGGAGGCCTGTTTGATCGAGTTAATTGTGTCGCTGCCGGCGTTGGCGAGCCCGATGATCTTGGCCTTCGAGGCTTGCGCCTGCAGCAGGAACGACGAGAAGTCCGTGCCGGGGAAAGGATGGCGAACCTTGCCGATGACCTTGCCGCCGTTCTTTTCGACGACGGCGGCGGTGTCACGCTCGAGAGCGTGGCCGAAAGCATAGTCGGCGGTGAGGAAGAACCAGGTATCACCGCCGGTCTTTACGATCGCTTTTCCGGTTCCGTTGGCGAGCGCCCAGGTATCGTAGGTCCAGTGGATCGTGTTGGGGGTGCATTTCGGGCCGGTCAGATCCGAGGCGGCCGCGCCGGAGACGAGAAATACCTTGTTCTTGTCGCGCACGATCTCATTCACGGCGAGCGCAACCGAGGACGTCGGCACATCGACGATCGCGTCGACCTTGTCGACGTCGATCCAGGTCCGCACCACGTTCGAACCGACGTCCGGCTTGTTCTGATGGTCGGCGCCGACGATCTCGACCTTCATGCCTTTGGCGGCGGCGCCGAAATCCTCGACCGCCATGCGCGCCGCAACCACGGAGCCCTGTCCGCTCAGATCGGAATAGGTCCCCGACATATCGTTCATCACGCCGATCTTGATGGTTCCGTCGGTGTATTGCGCCTGTGCGCAGCCGCACCCTAATGCGACCGCGACCGCCGTGAGAGTGAACAATCGCTTCATAAGGCTTCCTCCTGTGGATGGTTCTTGATGCTTTGCACCCCGGCAGTCGTACTCGCAGCTGGTGCGTCACACGCCCAGATAGTCGTGGAGCTTGTCGAGATTGGCTTCGAGCTCGGCATTGGCGAAACGGTCGATGATGCGGCCATTCTCCATCACGTAATAGCGATCCGCAACCGTCGAAGCGAAGCGAAAATTCTGCTCCACCAGCAGGATGGTGAATCCCTGCTGCTTGAGCGTGCCGATGGTCCTGCCGATTTGCTCGATGATGACCGGCGCAAGCCCCTCCGTCGGCTCGTCGAGCAGGAGGAGGCGGGCGCCGGTGCGCAGGATGCGGCCGATGGCGAGCATCTGCTGCTCGCCGCCGGAAAGCTTCGTCCCTTGGCTCGAGAGGCGCTCCTGGAGATTGGGAAAGAGCTCGAAAATGCGATCGAGTTCGAGCCCACCCGGGCGCACCTTGGGCGGCAGCAAAAGATTTTCCTCGACGTCGAGGCTCGCAAAAATTCCCCGTTCCTCGGGACAGAGCGCAATGCCGAGCCGCGCAATCCGGTCGCTGGTCAGGCCGATGAGCTCTCGTCCCTCGTAACGCACGGACCCTGTGCGCTGACCGACGATGCCCATGATGGATTTAAGCGTTGTGGTCTTGCCGGCGCCGTTGCGCCCGAGCAGCGTCACCACCTCGCCGGCGAATACCTCGAAGGTGGCGCCGTGAAGCACGTGGGACTCGCCGTACCAGGCTTGCAGCCCCTCGACCGCGAGCAAGGGCGCGCCGCCAGGGCTAAGCATGGCCGACTCCGAGATAGGCCTCGCGCACGAGCGGGTGGGCGGACACCGTCTTGTAGTCGCCCTCAGCGAGCACTCGGCCGCGCGTGAGCACGGTGATGCGGTGCGACAGGTTGGCGACCACGCTGAGATTGTGCTCGACCATCAGCACCGTGCGTTCGGCGGCGACCGACTTGATGAGCGCGCTGATGCGATCGATGTCTTCATGGCCCATGCCGGCCATCGGTTCGTCGAGCAGCAACATCTCCGGGTCGAGTGCCAAGGTGGTTGCGATCTCGAGCGCGCGCTTGCGGCCGTATGGCAGCTCGACTGCCGTCCAGTGGGCGAATGAGGACAGGCCGACGTCGGCAATGAGCGCCATCGCCCGCTCGTTGAAGACATCGAGGACACGTTTTGAGCGCCAGAAATCGAACGACGATCCGCGTTGCCGCTGCAGCGCGACCCGCACGTTTTCGAGCACGGTCAGGTGCGGGAAAACGGCGGAGATTTGGAACGAGCGCACCAAGCCGAGCCGCGCCACCCCGGCCGGCGGGAGCGGCGTGATGTCGCGCCCCTTGTAGACGATGCGTCCCCGGCTGGGGCTCATGAATTTGGTCAGGAGGTTGAAACAGGTCGTCTTGCCCGCGCCGTTGGGGCCGATCAGCGCATGAATCGTGCCGCGCGCAACGCGCAGATTGACCCCACTGACCGCGACGAATCCGGCGAATTCCTTGGTGAGATCCTCGGTTTGGAGGATGAAATCGTCGCTCACGCGGCTCGGCCCTCGCTCCTCGGCATAGTGTTAGCACGGCCTGTGCGCCCGGCAACACGCGCCCCGGCAGTTTCGGGCGCAATTATTCTTCGGCGCATCACGGATGAAATGACGAATGCGCAGCTGGCGCTGCAAGGCGCCTAAGGCCGGCTGCTGCAGCGCGCGGCCGCGGCTCCCGCGCCTCGCTAGCGGCCTTTCTCCGCCTTTCCCCCATTCCTATGTAATGGCACAGTAATGCTGCGGGCGCCGACTCCGCATGGATGAACCGGCCGGCCGCATCGCTGGGAGCACTGAGTTTGCGCCTCCTCGTCATCGAGGACGATCCCGATCTCAACCGGCAGCTTGCGACCGCGCTCATCGACGCAGGCTACGTGGTCGATCGTGCGTTCGACGGCGAAGAGGGCCACTTCCTCGGCGAAAGCGAGCCCTACGATGCGGTCATCCTCGACATCGGTCTGCCGAAGATGGACGGCATCTCGGTGCTCGAGGCCTGGCGCCGCGCCGGCCGCGGCATGCCGGTCCTCATCCTCACCGCGCGCGACCGCTGGAGCGACAAGGTCCAGGGTTTCGACGCCGGCGCCGACGACTACGTCGCCAAGCCCTTTCATCTCGAGGAGGTGCTGGCGCGCATCCGCGCGCTGTTGCGCCGTTCGGCCGGTCACGCCAAGAGCGAGCTCAATTGCGGCGCCGTGCGCCTCGATACCCGCACCGGCCGCGTGACCGTCAACGGCAATCCGGTCAAGCTCACCTCGCACGAATATCGCCTGCTCGCCTATCTCATGCATCATACCGGCCGCGTGGTCTCGCGCAGCGAGCTGGTCGAGCATCTCTACGATCAGGATTTCGACCGCGACTCCAACACAATCGAGGTCTTCGTCGGTCGCGTGCGCAAGAAGCTCGGCGTCGACGTCATCCAGACCGTGCGCGGGCTCGGCTATATGCTCGCTCCCCCGGGCAATGCGTCTTAATTCGCTCGCGCTACGGCTGTTCTTCTCGGCAACGACTTGGACCGTAGTGATTCTCGTCGTCACTGGCGTCGTGCTCTCCTCGATCTATCGCACGGCTGTGGAGCACGCATTCGACCGACGGCTGGGCGTTTACCTTCGCAGCCTGGTGGCCGACGTCGCGACGCCCGAGGAGAATGCCGGCAAATTTCCCCAATCGCTCGGCGAGCCGCTGTTCGATCTGCCGCTCTCCGGCTGGTACTGGCAAGTGACGCGGCTCGACGTGCCGACACGCGACGTGCGTTCCTCCCGCTCGCTGTGGGACGCAGGCTTGCCGCAGCTTGGCGATGCCGGCGCCGCGTCGGCGCCCGGGGGCACGCGCGAGGGTTACGCGCAAGGGCCCGAGGGACAACGGTTGCGCATCGTTGAGCAAACCGTCGATCTTGGCGAGGAAGGACGCTACCTCGTTGCGGTGGCCGGCGACCCGGCGGAGATCGACGAGGAGATACACGGCTTCGACAGCGCGCTCGTCGTCACCTTTGGAGTGCTCGCGATCGTATTGTTGCTGACCACCACGTTCCAGGTGCGTTTCGGCCTGGCGCCGCTCAAACGCATCTCCGAAGGTCTGGCCGCCATCCGCTCGGGCACGGCGGAACGGCTCGAGGGCGCCTTTCCGGTCGAGATCGCTCCGCTCGCGCGCGAAACGAACGCGCTCATCGACGCCAATCGCGAGATTGTCGCCCGCGCGCGCACCCATGTCGGCAATCTCGCGCACGCGTTGAAGACGCCAATCTCGGTCATGCTCAACGAGGCCACGACCCACGGCGCTGACCCGCTCGCGCTGAAGGTGCGCGAGCAGACCGAGATCATGCGCGACCAGGTCACACGCCACCTCGAGCGCGCCCGCCTTGCCGCCCGCATTGCGGCAATCGGCACCGTGACTGACGTCGGCCCAGTCGTCAGCGCGCTCGCGCGCACGATGGAAAAGATCCACCACCATCGCGGCATCGCCATCGACGTGAACGCACCGGAGAACATCCGCTTCCGCGGGGAGCAGCAAGATCTCGAGGAGATGGTCGGCAACCTCGTGGACAATGCCTTCAAGTGGGCGCAGTCGCGGGTCGTGATCGAAGCGGTTTCGGAGAAGCTCGATGCGCGGGATGATCACCGCACCATACGCATCTTGGTCGACGACGACGGGCCCGGGCTCTCGCCGCAGCAGCGCGAGCAGGTGGCACGCCGCGGCCGCCGTCTC
>Ga0081540_1001931_pt1 | contig 17361 bp, 15 predicted proteins | sample TabmetS2T1R1_FD_71024 | JGI IMG/M metagenome (GOLD analysis project Ga0081540, IMG submission 71024) | Tabebuia heterophylla rhizosphere microbial communities from the University of Puerto Rico - S2T1R1 | ecosystem: Host-associated > Plants > Roots > Rhizosphere ... | reverse complement strand
AAAAATGCTCTACTCTTGTAGACGTGGGTATTCGATTAAAAGACATCGGTTGGCTGATTTTCTTTTGTGCTGCGGCCCTTCCGGCACAGTCAGCGTCGTCCGATCTCGGCCCAACCTTGCCTGCGGTCCCGCCTCCGTCCACCGCAGGTTTTTATCCGGTCGAGCAAGTGCACCGTGGCTTGCATGGAGTAGCATACACAGTCTTTGAAGGTGTGCAACCGGAGCCGATGGGTGTTCAGATTTTGGGCCTCTTGCACAATGCTCTTGGACCTGGACAGGACATGATCTTGGCTCGCTTGGAAGGCACCAAGCCCGACTACACCGGTGTCGTAGCGGGCATGAGCGGTAGTCCGGTTTATATCGATGGCAAACTGCTTGGGGCAATCAGTTATCGCATAGGTGCCTTCAGCAAGGAACCAATCGCCGGAATTACGCCTATCGGCCAGATGCTTGAGGTGGCTCGTCCAAACACAGATCTGATTGCAGCCAGCGGGAACCTACCTTCATTCGATCAAACGGCAAGAACAAACAATACGACACTTCTGCCAAACAAAAGTCAGGACACCGTCGAGACGAGTGCGATACGTCCAATGGATATGCCATTGGTCTTCAATGGGTTCGGTCAAGAAGCACTCGATCTGTGGAAAGAGCGTGCGCCTGCGCTAGGCCTCACGGCGGTGGCAGGCATCGGCGGATCGTCTAGCAACGAAAAACAACCAGAGCCGATTATTCCCGGTTCAGCTGTCAGCGCGTTACTAATGCGCGGCGATCTTGAGATCGCCGCAACCTGCACGGTTACGTACGTCGATCCGAAACAACTCCTCGCATGCGGACATCCAATTACACAATTCGGCCCTGTCTCGATGCCGATGACGAAAGCGCAGGTCGTGGCAACGCTTCCATCGCCGCTCTACGCATTCAAGATCATCAACACTACAGAAACAGTTGGTTCCTTTACTGAGGATCGCGAATCAGCAATCCGCGGCGCATTTGGACAACAGGCAAAGATGATTCCTGTGACGGTTAATATCACAGGCGAGCAGACACCTCACGCGCTGCATATTGAAGTTGTCGACCAACCACAGATCACCCCGTCAGCTGTTATGGTTGCCGTCTTCCAGGCGTTGATGCAACGAAACACATTTACTGCTGAAACCAGCTATCGCGTGCGCAGCACAGTTAGCGTGTCCGGTTTTCCTGCGGTTCGCTTTGGCGGACTCGCAGCGCCCAGTGAGATGGCGCCTGCAAATCTCTTGGCAGCCCTCATGGTAGGGGAGCGATTCTCCCGACTCTATGACAATGCCGCGCGCCAAACGCCCATCAGCAGGGTAGAAATTGAAGTAGAAGCAATCCCAAAACACCTTACCGCGCAACTTGAAAGCGCCCGGAGTACTGCGCCGATTGTGCATCCTGGAGAGAGTATTACGATCGAAGCTACCATACGCCCGTGGCGTGGTGAGGTTCGCAACGTGCGAATCCCAGTCACTCTTCCAAGTATTCTCAACGAAGGCCAAGTACGTCTGCTCGTGAGCGATGGGAGTACGCTCGATCGCATCACACAAACATCTCATTTTGGCGGTCAAAACCTTGACGTCGCTGCAACAATTGAGCAGTTGAACAATCTACATCAAAACGATCATCTTTATGTAACGTTGCTTCAACCCTCTCCTCAAGCAGTACTTGACGGCCGCACGCTAACGTCAGTACCAATGTCGATGGCAAATGTGCTTGAGCCACTTCGCCAGAATCAGAAGCTTACGCTCAATGGAGAATCTGCGGTGCCGATGGCGTCTGTTGCTATTGACAATGTGCTTAGCGGCCAGCAGGTATTGACACTACGCGTAGAGTGAAATCGCACTTCGCTCATTCCCGCATACAGCTATCTAAGATCATTGCCGCTAAACACGCGACGTAAGGCCTTGTCTGGTTTGGAGTATTCAGCATCGTCCCCACAAACAACCAGGTATTGATTTCCGCCGGAATACTTCGCCCTGTACATGGCTATGTCTGCAGCACGCCAAAGCTGCGCCCCTTCGGTTCCATGGTCCGGGTAAAGCGCAACTCCGACGCTGGCGGACAGTTTCATATCGAGGTCACCGATAGTGAATTGGCGTTGAAACTCGGTTAATAGGTCAGCAGCTACTTTTTCCGCATCCGCGCTGTGAAGCAGTTCACCAACCACAACAGTAAACTCCTCCCCTCCGGTTCGTGCCACAGTATCGGATTCACGAAGACGGGCTGTCAGCCGCTCAGCTACTTCCTGCAGACAGGCATCTCCCGTTGCATGGCCATAGCTGTCATTAATTTGCTTGAAGCGATCAAGATCGATACACAGGATGGCGGCTTTGTGACCATAGCGCGACGCATTCTCAAGCGTGAGACGCATCCGCTGTTCCAGAAGGAATCGATTCGGGAGGTTCGTTAGTGAATCATGATGTGCCCGATGGACGAGCTGTTCATGCAACCTCTCGCGATCGGTTACGTCCTGTACCAGCGAAAGGCGAGCATCGCGACCTTCAAACTCGATTGAGTGCGACGATATTTCTGCCTGGAATTCAGTACCGTCCTTTCTGCGCTGTGTCCAGGGACCGGTTACTTTGATCGAACCGTGTGTATCAGCCAGCAGTCGTTCCACGCCGCCCAGCGCAGCCACTTCATGCAGGTCGCTCATGGTCATTCTCAGGAATTCCTGCCTGCTGTATCCGTATTGATGCAAGGCCGCATCATTCACGCGCGAAAAGGCAAAGGTCTCGATGTCATAAATAAACATTGGGTGCGGATTGCTGTCGAATAGCAGTCGGTACTGCTCGCTCTGCCAGTTCGCCGAATAAAGCTGATTTTCCAAAAGCGTGAGTATCATGCCGAATTCTACGAAATACTTCGGCACGTTCCAGAATTCTCCGGGAACATTCACATGAGGGAAAAAATGAGCCATTGCCAACGCCGACGGAAATACCGCGGCCCAAGCCACTAGTCCCGCTGAAGCAGTGCACACACCGGCCGATAGTCGTCGGAAGTCGTTCCAGAAAAGAACCGCATTTACAAGAAACAGTTGCGTCAGGATTGCGTAGATCCCAAAATCTGCCTGTTGCTTGTTTATCAACCACAACAGCCAGGTTCCACAAGCAAGGGCGGCAGCATTGTTTACCCAGAGAACAATCGGCTTGTCGCGGTTAAAGCGCCATCCCACCCAAACAGCTGCAGTCTCACTTATAAGAGCAAAGCAGCTGAGGGGCCAGACTGCCGAGACGCCAAGAATCACAAGGAATATGTAGATCAGTGGTGGGATGCCGATCACGCCTGCTACCAGGACCAGGTCTCTGCGGCGCAGCGTGTACGCAGATGATGCAAGCACAAAACAGACCCCGGCAAGAACAAGTCCGCTCATGCCTAGCGAAACTTGTATCCCCTCCCAGAATGGCATTGAGACCTGTGGCAACAGGACAGCAAAGTGGGTCAAAACAAATAGCCATCCGGCGATCCAGAAGCGCAATCGCAATGATGCGCGCTTCCTGTAGATCACTCCGAAGAGCAACACCAGAAGACCCAGAATCAGGATATCGAGCAGCCTGTCTTGCATGGTGGTCCCTCTACCTCACCATCGGCGGCTAATATCTGGGGATGAAGAAAATCGCAAAACTTCCAAGACTAAAGAAAATGGACCACAACGACGAGGAGACGACCGCTTGACAGCAGTTCTCGGGGGCTATCTTCACAATAAAAACAGCAAGGACTTCAGCGACTTACGCGACCTATCCTTCATGGTGGGCAGTGCAGGGCTCGAACCTGCGACCTCCTGCTTGTAAGGCAGGCGCTCTAACCAACTGAGCTAACCGCCCATGAATACGCCCAGTTCTTCCAAGGCCAGAACCGACACATCGATTTTAGCAGCAAATCTGAAGACCACTGAGGCGAATCTCATGTCCTACTTTATCTGGCTGATACACTAGCCGCTGTGCCCCGCCTCATTGTGAACGCAGATGACTTCGGATTGACTCAGGGAGTGAACCAGGCGGTGCTGGAATTGCGTCGCGCTAATGCGCTTTCTTCTGCAACACTGATGGCAACCTCCACTCAGTTTGAGCAGGCAATATCACTGATTCAACAAGTGCCGTCGTTGGGTGTGGGATGCCATGTTTTACTTGTAGACGGGATCCCCGTCTTGCCTCCATCGGAGATTCCATCTCTCATTGACCCTTCATCTCGAAATGGAATGGCCTTTCGTCCAAAGTTGAGCACCTTTGTCACTGACTTGCTCCGTGGCCGCATAAAGGATGAAGAAATCGAGGCTGAGTCGGCAGCTCAAATTAAGCGGCTGATGGAATCTGGAATCCGCGTCACCCACGTCGATACGCACAAGCATGCGCACATGTTTTCTCGAGTGCTGCGTCCGCTGTTGCGGGCTGCCCTTGCCTGTGGAGTGAAAGCCATCCGAAATCCGTTCGAACCAAACTGGAGCCTGAACGCTACTGCCCATGCAGGACGCGTCCGTAAGATGCAGGTGCGTATGCTGCGCTCACAGAGCGCAACCTTCAGCGCAGAAGTTAACCAAGCTGGACTTCTAACCACGGACGGAGCTCTAGGCGTTCTGGGGACAGGCACGCTCGATGCTCAGACGATCAGCAACCTACTGGCTGCGATGCCTGATGGAACGTGGGAACTGGTCAGTCATCCTGGCTACAACGATGCAGCATTGCAGCAGCAGAATACACGCCTGCTTTCATCCCGTGACATTGAGCGCACAGCTTTGCTCGAAATGATTCCTCGTTCTAAAGCCAACCTGATCCACTTCGGACAACTCGTCTGAATCCATTAACTCTACGGTAATCTCAAAAGCAGAGACTGTGAGCGACCATGAAGATCGGAATCACCTGTTATCCCACTTATGGCGGCAGCGGCGTAGTCGCCACAGAACTAGGGATCGAACTGGCAGCCTGCGGGCATCAGATCCACTTCATCACCTACTCTCAGCCATTCCGGCTTACAGGACGAGAGCAGGGCATCTTCTATCATGAAGTCCCAGTCTCAAATTATCCCCTCTTTGAATATCCTCCGTACGATCTCGCGCTTGCCTCACGCACAGCAGAGGTGGCTGAATACTACGATCTTGATTTACTGCACGTTCACTACGCCATACCCCACTCTGTGAGTGCTCTTCTGGCACGGCAGATGTTGGCAGCACGCGGACGTCACCTGCCTTTTGTCACGACGCTGCATGGCACAGACATTACTCTTGTAGGCCTTGACCGTTCTTACCTCCCAATCACACGATTTGCTATTGAACAGAGCGACGGAGTTACGTCGATCTCGCACTATTTACGCGAACAAACTGTGAAAGAGTTCAAGATCAAGCGCGAAATTGAAGTCATCTCGAATTTCGTCAATTGCGACTTCTACGTTCCACTCAATACAGAAGATAGGGTAGAGAAACGGCGTCGCTTTGCTGCTCCTGACGAGAAGATTCTGATTCATCTGTCGAATTTTCGGCCGGTCAAACGCGTTACCGATGCGATCGAAATATTTGCGCGGGTGGCGGAAGAAGTCCCTGCGCACCTTGTTTTGGTAGGCGATGGGCCAGACCGTTCTGCAGCCGAATGGCTCGCACACAAAAAAGGAATTCAGGAACGGGTTCATTTTCTGGGTAAGCAGGAGAGTGTTAACGAATTGCTTCCCCTGGCAGATTTGATGCTGATGCCGAGTGAACTTGAATCCTTCGGCCTCGCCGCGCTCGAAGCAATGGCATGCCGTGTCCCTGCCATTGCGACGAAAGTGGGTGGCGTACCTGAGCTGATTCAAGACGGAGTTGATGGTCGCCTCTTCCCTGTTGGCGAAGTAGATGCAATGGCCAATGCCGCGACAGAATTACTCGTCGACACAGAAAAGCTCGAAGCGATGGCCACGGCGGCCCGTCAAACAGCCCAGACGCGCTTCTGTGCCTCGAAAATCATTCCTATTTATGAAAAATATTATGAGCGTGTGCTTGAACGTGCCGGAAGCGGTGTAGAACCGGTCTCGCCTTCCTCGTAACCTGCTGCAGGCATCTCCATGGTGATGTGAGTACCTCTTCCGGGACGACTGGTCACATCAAAGGTCGCAGCATCACCAAACAGAACTTCGAGACGTTCGCGCACATTGCTCATTCCGATGCCTGTCCCCTGATGCAGAACGCCACTAGAATGAGGTCGTCCAGGCGCTATGCCCACGCCGTCATCTTCCACCTCGATCATCAGTTTGTTCCCATCTAATCGACTGCGGATTGTGATTGTTCCGCCGCTGATTCGCGGTTCGAGACCATGCTTGATACTGTTTTCGATCAACGGCTGCAAGATCATGCTTGGCACAGGTAATTCCAGTGTTGCGGGATCAATCTCTTTTACTACTTTCAACTTATCTGCGCCGAAGCGGACTACTTCAATGCCGAGATAGTCGTCAGTAAAATTTAGCTCGTCACGAAGTTGCACATACGAGTCGTGATCTTTCAAAAGGGCACGCAAAATATTAGCCAGCTTGACGATTAATTCACGAGCCTGTTCCGGTCGAAAGCGCACCAGTGAAGCAATGGAATTGAGAGTATTAAAGAGAAAATGTGGATTGATCTGCCTTTGCAATGCATCGAGGCGCGCTTCCAATAACAGTCTTTTCTGCTCTTCCAGCTTCTGCTCGATACGGATCGTATTCCAAATCTTCAGTGGAATTCCAACCACCATGGCTGCGCAGGCCCACACCGCGACGCGAACCCACCAGTTCTCAGAAATGAGGGCAAAGAGTCTGTTCGGATACAGACTGGCCAGCCAGTCGCGAAATATCTCCAATCCGACAATCAGGACCAGCAGCAGAACCTGTCGATCGAAGCGAGGCTGGCGTAGATTGCGACGCACCCAGCGGTAAATGCTCAGATCGACAAATGGCGAAAATGACCAGACTTCCTCTTCTTCTACAAATCCACCGTAGAGGCTCGCAATGAGAGCCACTGCCAGATTGAAAGGCAGAGATAAGTATTCGTGGTGCAGCATGGCAGGAAGCGACAGCAGCGCTCCACCTGCCAAAGCAGAAAACGGTCCCATCAGGATGCCGAGCAGAATCGTTGTCTCGAAAGAGATGTCCGCCGCCAGAAAATTAGGGACAGTCACGCGTACCCAAACCCCAAGGGTCAAGGGAATACAAATGAAAGCCAGCAATCCAAGGGTCTGCGCAGCATTGCGGCCTTCGGTAAACAGCAGACGTTGGAAGGTACGCGAGCGAGCGAGCGCGCTCGACACGGCTGCAGCTACACCAAGTTTCACCAGTAGCGTGATTAATATCAGCTTCTGCTCAATCACACTTTAACTGTACCCCTCCTGCATCTTTTCGGTCACAGTTTCATCATTAGTATGTAACTCTTTTGTTGTTACGAATTATGGCTTACTCACGTTCGTATAATGAAACTTATGCCGTTTGAGACCGTAAAGAAAGTCGCTGATGCTGATTTCCCCACGCGTTGGGGGCGCTTTCGTATTCTCGGATTTGAAGGCGTGGCTGCAAATCCCGAGCCGTGCAACGCTAACGCACATGCTCCTGCAAAAAGAATCGAGGGCGCGGTCGCTCTGGTCATGGGCGATATTCATTCGGAGCCGCCCATCATCCGAATCCACTCGCAGTGTCTCACTGGAGATGTTTTCCATTCGTTGCGTTGTGACTGCCGCCTACAGTTAGAGCTGGCTCTCAAAACAATTACCGACGCCGGTGCAGGAATTCTGCTCTATGAACAGCAAGAGGGCCGCGGCATCGGCCTGATGGCAAAGCTGAAAGCTTATGAACTACAGGATCGGGGACTCGATACTGTCGAAGCTAACGTTGAGCTTGGCTACAAACCGGATTGCCGCGAATTTGAGCTTCCGGCAGAAATCCTGAAGCAACTCGGAGTGCATGCTGTGCGCCTCATCACGAACAATCCCGAGAAGGTCGCAGCACTCGAATCGGCGGGAATTCGCGTAGTCGAGCGTATCTCCGCGGCCGTAGAACCCGAAGAAACATTTGTCCGCTACCTGCAAGTAAAGCGGGACAAGATGGGGCATATTCACGAACTTCTAGAGGAAAAGGCAAACTAGAGATTACGTTCTGATCAGAACGTAATCTCACTCTCTCTATTTTTCCCCGCCAACAGGATTTTCGCCGTGGTGACAATTTGTCCGACGTGGCGTTGCGTATGATCCGCTACGTGTACTAGCAGTCCACCAACGGTGGTCGGTAACTGCTTTTTCCCCACAAAGCGCGGTTCATTGAGATCGCCCTCAGCCAGACCCCGCACGCGTTCGCCAGCCAAGTTCAAACCTTGGCTAAGTTCCGCAAAGAGTGCCTCCCGGCTGCTTCCCGCTTCCATCTCACCTTTGAGCGCGGCGATCTGGTCAGCCGATAGCTGATGACCCTCAGCATAGGCAAGCAGCCTATCAAGGCTTCGCGCAATGTGGCGCATATGAAACGCGATAGATGGCAACTCGAATGGACGCTCATGCAAATCGGACTCATTGAACGACTCGCACCATCGGTTCACGTCTTCCCGCGCCAGTTCCAGCGCATGGAGTACTCCGCGCGCAACGGCGGGTACCTCCGTTAATGTACCCCGTAACCACGGTTCTGGCTGTTGCGCTGGTGCCACTTTCGTCTGTAAAGTGCTCATCCTGTTAAAGCCCCTTCATCCGTCTGAATTCCCGCACGACTACCGCCGGATCACGATGATCTCCATCGACCGCCTCATTCATAGCTTGTATGTCGTCTGCTGATACTTTACCCTGAAGTTCATCCAACGCAGTACCCATAGCAGGCCATCGCTTCAGAGCTTCATCACGAACCAGCGGCACAGCCTGATATGGCGGAAAGTAGTGTTTATCGTCAGCAAGGACTTTCAGCCCGAGTGCAGCAATCGGGCCGTCGGTAGAATTGCCTGCGATCATGTCAACCTGATGCGAGTCAAGCGCCCTGTAAAGCAAGCCAAGATCCATGGTGACTGGGGGCTCCTTGAAATGCAGTCCATATGACTTGCTCAGTCCCGGCAATCCGTCCGGACGCTGTTCAAATTCATACCCGACCCCCAGAACCCATTGTGGTGTGTATTGAACTGACTGACTCAAGGTGGCCAGTTGGAAACGCGCTGCATCATCTCCGCGAATGATCATGGCAAAGGTATTTTCGAAACCGAGCGGCCCCAGCACGGCAATATGGTGCCGTTGCTGATATAGATTCCGCACTGTTTGCAGCACCGCTTCAGGATCACGATTTGGGGACTGCTTGAGGATTGCAGTCAACGCGGTGCCCGTATATTCAACATAGGCATCAATACGGCCAGAAATCAAAGCCTGGTTGCAAATGTAGCTACCGGCGAGATAAAACCGGCGTTCTACTTTCATACCGGTCTTCGCCTCGATTTGTTGCGCCAACAGCTCGCCAAGAACAACTTGCTCAGTGAAATTTTTTGCGCCGATTACTGGATGATTCGGACGCGGCGGTCCACAGCTGGTAATCAGACTCAACGTGATTCCGAGAATCAAGAGTCCTAGACCGGTCGGAACGAAACAGTGCCAATGCTTCACGGCTTCGCCGCTCCGGGAACTCGTAACCAATGCTCGATCAAGCCCAGCAGAGCATCAGCACCGAGGGCAAGTAGAGCAGCAGGAATCGCGCCAGCCAATACCAGCCGATTATCAACTGACGCAACTCCGCGAAAAATGAACTCACCCAGGCCGCCCGCCCCTACAGCCGCCGCAATGGTTGCAATACCAACACAGGTGACAGTTGCTGTGCGCAGACCCGCAAGAATCACACCCGCAGCAAGCGGCAATTCTACTTTGAAGAGCCGCTGCGTATCCGTCATACCTAATGCTTGCGCGACTCCGGTCACAGTGGGATCCACGCCACGAATCCCAGCATAGGTGTTACGAATAATCGGCAGCAGCGCATATCCGGTAAGAGCCACAATGGCGATGCGAGCTGCTTCTTCACCGAGCCATGGCAAGGGTAATAAAAAACCAAACATGGCAAGACTTGGAATAGTTTGGACAATATTCACAAAACCCAAAACCGGCTTAGCCCATCTCAAATGCCGCGTAAGCCATATGCCGGTCGGAACGCCAATTACGATCGCACAAAGCATGGCGGCGCCGGTGAGCCAGAGATGTTCGATAGTAAGAGTAAGAATCTGGTCGCCGTATTGCCCCAGAAATCCGATCATCTCGGTTGCTCCTGGTCCCGATCCGGCTTTCCACGGCGAAAGGCATCTACATAGGTTTTCACAGCCGGAATATCAGATTTGAGAAAGTCCTCAGCCGCGACATCAGCGACGACACGGCCATCCTCAAGCAGCACTAAGCGCGATGCAAGATAGAGCGCCTCATCCAGATCGTGCGTAACCATCAGGACCGTCTTTTTAAGACGCTCCAGCAAATCGCGCAACATATCCTGCATCTCCGCGCGGGTTACAGGATCGAGCGCTCCCAGCGGCTCATCCATCAGCAGAATCGATGGAGCAGCTGCCAGCGCGCGAGCAAGACCGACACGCTGTCTCTGCCCTCCGGAAAGCTGATGCGGATATCGCTCTGCAAATTTCTTCGAGTCCAAGCCCACTTGAGCAAGCAATTCACTCGTCTTTTCTTCGCTGATGCGTTTCCCGGCAAGTTCCGGGACCAGTCCGACATTTCGCGCCACCGTGAAATGCGGGAACAAACCGGTTTCCTGAATTACGTAGCCCATACCACGACGCAGCGCAATCACATCGTGTTGTTCGCATTCTTTGCCTCGAATATAGACCGCTCCGCTGGTCGGATCGTTCATTCGGTTCACCAGACGCAACAGCGTCGTCTTACCCGAGCCACTCCGACCCAGTACGGCCGTCGTCGTCCCTTCTTCGAGACGCAGATCTACACGATCCAGCAGCATCCTGCCTTCGCGTGTTCTCAGACTCACGTTGCGAAATTCAATCGCAGCAGGCATCGTCATTCATTGGAAACAGAAAAGCCGGGCGCAGCTGCCCGGCTTTCTTTCTCTCGTTGCTGGTCGTTATACGCCCTCATTCTCGGTAGGTTCAGCCGCTGCGGCTTCAGGTTGTTGCGCACCCTTCACGCGCACAACTGTAATTTTCGAGAATCCTTCTTTAAAGTTCGGCGGACGTAGACGTTCTGCCATCTTCTGCATAACTTCGTCGCTTACAACGCGTTCGCGACGGCGATTCCGCTCCATGCAGACCTCAAACGGAACGTCGAAAAAGACTGCCTGCACGTCATAGCCGAAGCTCTTGGCCATCTTGATCCACTGTCGCCGTTCATGTGGAGAGAGATTCGTCGCATCCACGTAGTTCCACGGCATCTTGGCGATGAGCCTTGCCCGCAACAGCGAACGCAGCGTCGAAAAAACGAGCCCTTGGTATCGCTGCTCGGTAATGTCATCGAACAAGATGGTGCGGAGCAGATCGCTCGATAGCGGCGTAACCCCACGGCGTTTAAACCATGTTGTTTTTCCCGAGCCAGGAAGTCCAATCGCCAGCACAACAAATCCGCGGGGACTGCGCTGGGCGGCCGCCTGCGGTTCTGGAGGAGGAATTGAAGGCGATTCTGGTTGAGTTTCAACTACAAACTTGCCGGAAGGCTCTGCTTCTAGTTTTTCTGGTTCCGTTGGCTCGCCTGACTCTTCCGTAGCATCAGCAAACACGCCGAACGGTTCAGCAGCAACTTCTTCGCGGGGTTCGACACTCTCGTCGTCAGGACTCGTCACTGCAGAATGCTCCTCAGGATAAGTCGGCCGCAAAGGGGCGGGTTGGTTGGCAGGGATCTCCTGCCCTATCTTGCCAGTGGACTCCGATATATTCGGTCCACGCTTCGAGCGTCGTCTCATGCGTTCGCGCATCCATTCGCGCATGATTGAGGATGTAACACAGTTGTTAGGGTTGCCGCAAACTGTTGTGCCAAAACGCCTAAAAATACGAATAAATTTTCCTAATCCTCCCGAAAGCCTTTCTTGATGTTGACGAGAGTGCTAGCATCGATATTTGGTGGCACCAGCGGTGCACACCATAGCCCTGCACACTAAAACCTTTAAGTAAGAAACCAAAGGAGAAAAGTTTGAATGGCAGTTAAGGTTGGCATCAACGGTTTCGGCCGTATTGGTCGTAACGTTTTCCGCGCGGCTCTCGGCAACCCTGAATTGGACATCGTCGCCGTAAACGATCTCACCAGTCCGGCAACTCTGGCTCACCTGCTGAAGTACGATTCCATCCTGGGCAACCTGAAGAACGAAATCGTCGCGGGCGACGATCATATCTCGGTTGACGGCAAAAAGATCAAGGTCTACGCTGAGCGCGATCCTGCCAAGCTCGACTGGACGTCCCAGGGTGCGGAAGTCATCGTCGAATCGACCGGCATCTTCACCGATGCAACCAAAGCCAAGGCTCATCTGCAGGGTTCGGTCAAGAAGGTTATTATCTCCGCGCCTGCCACCAACGAAGACATCACCATCGTCCTTGGCGTCAACGAAGACAAGTACGATGCCGCGAAGCACAACGTCATTTCGAACGCCTCCTGCACCACGAACTGCCTCGCGCCGATCGTCAAGGTATTGCACGAGAACTTCGGCATCGTCTCCGGCATCATGACCACGATCCACAGCTACACCAACGATCAGGTCATCCTCGATTTCCCGCACAAGGACCTTCGCCGTGCCCGCGCTGCTGCGATCAACATGATTCCCAGTTCCACCGGTGCCGCCAAGGCCCTCAAGCTCGTCATACCCGAGATGGCCGGTAAGCTCGATGGCTTTGCCGTCCGCGTTCCAACCCCGAACGTCTCGGTCGTCGACCTCACTTTCATTTCCGAGAAGCCCGCAACGGTGCAGTCCGTGAATGACGCACTGAAAGCCGCATCCGAAGGTGCTCTGAAGGGAATTCTCGGCTACGAAACCAATGAGCTGGTATCGAGCGACTTCAAAGGCGACGCCCGCTCTTCGATCGTCGATGCCCCGCTGACCAAGGTCGTAGGCCAGTCAGTCAAGGTCATCAGCTGGTACGACAACGAATGGGGTTACTCGAACCGCGTTCGTGACCTCATTCTCTTCCTTGCGAAGAAAGGCCTGTAACTAGCAGTTCTGCGTTAATGTTTTAGGTGGGGCACCGCTTCTTAGCTGTGCCCTCAACATAGATGCTCACGGCTTAACCGTGAGGGTAGTCTTTCGGCCCGCAGCATCGTAATAATCCACTAAAATCTATCTTTTCTGTGGAGCAGTATCGATGCGTCAAAATATCTCAGGCTCGTCGCCCTTCGAGCCTATCATCGGCTTTTCCCGTGCAGTGCGTGTCGGAAACAACGTTCATGTTTCCGGCACGGGCCCGGTAGGCGCAGACGAAGCCGACGCCGCCACGCAAACACGCCATGTACTCACCATAATCAAGAGCGTTCTCGAAAAAGCCGGAGCAAAGCTCGAAGACGTAGTCCGCACACGCATTTATCTCACCCATGTCGAAGACTGGGAAGCTGTAGGCCGCGTCCACGGCGAGTTCTTCGGCACAATCCGTCCTGCAGCAACCATGGTCGTTATCGCCAAGCTGCTCAATCCATCCTGGCGCGTCGAAATCGAAGCCGACGCCGTCATCCGCAATCCAGAAAGCCAGTGAGCCCCCATATGTCGAAACTATCGATTCGCGATCTTGATCTGCAACACAAGCACGTACTCATGCGTGTCGATTTCAACGTTCCACTCACCGACGACGGCCGCGAAATCACCGACGACACCCGCATCCGCGAAACGCTGCCCACCATCGAATACGCTCTGCGCCACAAAGCGAAACTCATTCTCGCCTCGCATCTCGGACGTCCCAAGGGCAAGCCGGATCCGAAGTACAGCCTGCGTCCCGTCGTCGACCGCCTTCGCGTCCTCCTCGATCATCACCTCGGGGAGAGCGTCAATGTAGCCTTCTCACCCGATTGCGTTGGCGAGCTGGCAACCGAGCTTTCGCGTCAACTCGAATCCGGCCAGGTCCTGCTCCTCGAAAATCTCCGCTTCCACGCGCAGGAAGAAGCCAACGATCCCGACTTTGCAAAAGAACTCGCCTCGCTCTGCGAAATTTATATCAACGATGCCTTCGGCAGCGCACACCGCGCCCATGCATCCACCGAAGGCATTACGCACTTCGTCAAACAATCTGCAGCCGGCCTCCTGATCGAAAAAGAACTCAAGTACATGGGCAAGGCACTCGGTGAGCCCGCCAAGCCCTTCGTCGCCATCCTCGGCGGAGCTAAAGTTTCAGACAAAATCGAAGTCATCGACAACCTCCTCAGCAAAGTCGATGCGTTGCTCATCGGCGGTGGAATGGCCTACACCTTCCTCAAGGCCAAAGGACAGGACATCGGTAAGTCGCTCGTCGAAGCCGACAAGATTGAGGTCGCCAAAGCAGCCCTCGCCAAAGCCGAAGCAAAAGGCGTACGCTTCCTTCTTCCCGTCGATCACATCCTCGCCGACAAGTTCGCACCCGACGCCAAAACCCAGGTCTTCTCCGGCAACGGCCCGTTCCCGGCTGACCTGATGGCGCTCGACATCGGTCCCTCCTCCATCGAACTCTTCAAGAAAGAGATCGCCGACGCCATCACAATCGTCTGGAACGGCCCCATGGGAGTCTTCGAAATGCCAGCGTTCGCCGTCGGCACAACCAAGATCGCCAAAGCCGTAGCGAAGAACAACGAAGCTATTTCGATTATCGGTGGGGGCGACTCCGTAGCCGCGGTGAAACAAGCCGGAGTAGCCGACCAGATCACCCACATTTCAACGGGCGGCGGTGCTTCTCTTGAGTTTTTGGAAGGGAAAAAGCTTCCCGGAGTCGAAGCACTAACAAACAAGTAAATCGATATTCAACGAGCCGTCATTCTTACGACCAGCGCGAGGAAGAATCTGAACGATGAGTGCACAACCAAAATCGCTGACAGTCTCCGCGTTCCAATGCTTTAAAAACTCAGCCAGGACCAAGAAATAAATGCGCAAACCACTCATAGCAGCCAACTGGAAAATGTATAAAAGCCCGGCACAGGCCGAGGACTACGTCAAGGCCTTCCTGCCCCTCGTCAAAGACCACGATCGTGATGAAGTCGTTCTCTGCCCCTCGGATACATCGCTGAGCGCTGTCGTCCCCGCCGTCACCGGCTCCAATATCGCCGTCGGCGGACAGAACATGCACTTCGCCGAAGAGGGCGCTTACACTGGAGAAACCTCAGCGCTCATGCTCAAGGCTATCGGCGTAACCCACGTCATCATCGGACACTCCGAGCGCCGCCAATACTTCAACGAAACCGACGAGACCGTCAACAAAAAGCTCGCCACCGCACTTAAACACAAGCTCATCCCCATCGTCTGCATTGGCGAAGTATTAGAAGAACGCGAAGCAGGACACACCGACGAAGTTCTGCGCAAGCAAATCTCGCTCGCGCTCGTCGGGGTTACTCCCGACGACGCCGAGAACATCGTCGTCGCCTACGAACCCGTTTGGGCCATCGGTACCGGCAAGACCGCCACGCCTGAAATTGCGGCCACCGCGCACCTGCTCATCCGCAGCGAGATTGCCCGCCGGCTCGGCCGACACGTCGCCGACACCGTCCGCATCCTCTACGGAGGCAGCGTCAAGCCCGACAACGCCACCGCACTCCTCAACCAGCCCGAAATCGACGGCGCTCTCGTAGGCGGAGCCAGCCTCGACCCGCAATCCTTCGCGAAAATTGTCAAATACTAAACGTTTTTTCGACTGCTCGAAAAGATAAGGCCCGCAAACGCAATCGTTTGCGGGCCTTATCTTTATTCACTCCGAACTTGGTAACTCTACCGTTGCTGAGGGCTGTTGACTTGTCCCTCTTGCGGCAACTTCACCGTTCCGGTTGCCTGAGCAGTCGTTTGCGATCCGCTCTGACCGCTCATATTGGAGAGCATCTGGATTTCCACTCGACGGTTCTTGGCGCGGCCGGATGCCGAGGTGTTTGAAGCCACCGCCTGATCTTTTCCGATTCCAATGAGATAGAACCGGTGCGGCGGCACGTTGTACTTCGATGCCAGGTACTGAACAACCGCCTGCGCGCGGCGCTGGCTCAAATCGTAGTTGTAGTCTGCCGAACCAGTCGAGTCGGTTCCACCGGTTACAGCCAGAATATAGCTCTTCTGCGAGTTCAACTGTGCAGCAAAATCGTCCAGTTTTTGCTTATCTGGGCGAGTGAGATCAGCTTTGTCAAAGGCAAAGTTCACCTGCGCATCGGCGATTTGTTTGTAGTTATCAAGGTTGCCAACTACGCTTGCCAGGGAGTCAACCCTATTAACCGCTTCCTGAGCGGACTGGTTTGCCTGCGACGCGGCTGCTCCCGCACTTTGTGCTGCCTGATTTGCCTGATTTGCGCTGTTCTGAGCCTGGGTAATACCTTGCTGCGCACGCTGGTCAACGTCATGCAGATTGCGATTATTCGTTGCCGTCGCGTCGTCGAGTTCGTTGGTCTTCTCGATAACGGGAGTCGTCTGGCTGCGCACATAATTTTTTGTGCTGCATCCAGTAGCCAAGAGCAGCGACAGCGCGCCAAGCGCCGAAACTGTTTGCAAAGATGTTCTGCCAATACGAGTCATCACGTTCACTCCATTTCGTTTGCGCCCTGTAAGATTCCGCAATCGTGCAGTTTCTTGAGTCTCAGGAAAGCATGCCTTTCCCCTTACGATGTGAATGAATGCACGACCGTTGCCAAACCGTTAATAAGCTATCAACTACTTTAAATTGTTATGTTTACAGCTTCCAGCGAAGCTAGAAACTTTATTGTTAGTGCGATTGAAAAGTAGGTAGCTTTTACGCGATTTATGAAAATCAGGGAAAAGCCGACATCGAATTGTCCGGGCGAAGAAACGGTAAACTAGAAACTAGCTCAGGGATGGATCTTCAGGAAAAAATTCGCGCTTTACCGACGCGTCCGGGCGTTTACCTGTATAAGAACGCCGATGGAGAAGTGATCTACGTTGGTAAGGCCAAGAATCTCCGCTCGCGAGTGCGGTCTTATCTGCTTGAAGCATCGCAGGCGAACGCCAAGACCGGGTCACTGATGCGCGATGCGGTTGATCTGGATTACATCCTCGTAGACAACGAGCACGAGGCGCTGGCTCTCGAAAACAACCTAATCAAGCAGCGCAAACCGCGTTTCAATATTCTGCTGCGCGACGACAAGACTTATCCCTATGTGAAGCTGACGCTTCGCGACCGCTATCCAAAAGTTTTTGTTACTAGACGACTTCGCAAAGATGGCAGCGCGTATTATGGGCCCTATTTTCCGGGGAATCTGGCTCATCGCATCGCTGACCTGATTCATCGCAGCTTCCTCATTCCCAGTTGCAAGA
>Ga0081540_1001930_pt1 | contig 17363 bp, 15 predicted proteins | sample TabmetS2T1R1_FD_71024 | JGI IMG/M metagenome (GOLD analysis project Ga0081540, IMG submission 71024) | Tabebuia heterophylla rhizosphere microbial communities from the University of Puerto Rico - S2T1R1 | ecosystem: Host-associated > Plants > Roots > Rhizosphere ... | reverse complement strand
CGATGTCCTGCGGAGGCGTGCGATCCATCCCTCCGGCCATGACCCGGGTGGTGTCGTCAGCGAGCGCCACAGGCCCCTCCCCCCAGGTCCACTGAGCAGGAATCAATCGCGGTGATACACGAGAAGGTTTATCGGGACCCTCTGACGATTTTCGCCACGGTGTTCCACACAGCCGACCCGCCGACACGTTAGGCGGCGCATCGATGGCTCACAAGTGGGCTTGTGCATCCAGCTGTGGACAACGGTGTGAGCGGGCCGCCCACGCTTGTAGACCAGCTGTGGATTGTCTTGTGAATTGCTGGCCGCGAACAGAATTAGTCCGTGATTATAAGGGATTTCTCGTCCACTGGCTGTGGACAAATATTTCTTGCCCGGAACGGGAAATGATCTTGCCTGCTTCTGACCTCGGTGAGAGCGTAGGCACGATCGGGGAGACGAGACCGGCCGGCCACCCGGAAGTGGGCGCCCGGCCGGGCTCGACGTGAGGCTCACAGAGCGGTGACGGTCACCGGAACTGAGGCCACGACGTCGGGATGCAACTCAACGGTCACGGTGTGCAATCCGGTCGACTTGATGTGTCCGGGCAAGCGAATCCGCTTGCGATCCACCAGCGGGCCACCCGCGTCTTTGACGGCGGCTGCGACGTCAGCTGAGGTGATCGAACCGAACAGCCGGCCACCTTCGCCGGCGCGTGCGCCGAGGGTGACGGTGAGCTTCTCCAGTTCGGACTTGATCTCACGGGCGTGACCCAGGTCGCGAATCTCCCGGGCGTCCCGAGCGCGCTTGATCTGGCTGATCTGCTTCTCGGCGCCCTTGCTCCACAGAATGGCCGAGCCACGCGGTACGAGGAAGTTCCGGCCGTAGCCGTCGGCGACCTCGACGATGTCGCCGGCGAGGCCAAGACCTGCGACCTCGCGGGTCAATATCAGCTTCATGACCTGGCCCCTCAGCGCGCTGTCGAGGTGTACGGCAATAGCGCCATCTCGCGCGCGTTCTTGATCGCCTTGGCGATCTCGCGCTGCTGCTGGGCGCTCACACCGGTGACCCGGCGGGCCCGGATCTTGCCGCGATCCGAGATGAACTTTCGCAGCAGGGTGGTGTCTTTGTAATCGATGTAGTCGATCTTCGCCGCGAGTAGCGGGTTCTGCTTCTTTTTAGGCTTGCGAACAGGTGGTTTCGGCATTGGTGTGCTCCGCTCGTTTCACTCTTGCGTGACGACGGCAGACCGCCGTCAGTTCCGAAATTCTGGTGTCGGTCCGATGCGTTAGAAGGGCGGCTCGTCGGAGAATCCGCCGCCACCGGAAGACGGCGGCGGGGTGCCCCACGGATCGTCGGCGGCGTCACTGCCGCTCGATCCGGAGGAGCCGAAACCGCCAGAAGAAGAGCCGCGCTGGGTGCGGTTCACTTTCGCGGTGGCGTAGCGCAGTGAGGGGCCCACCTCGTCGACATCAAGTTCGATGACGGTGCGCTTCTCGCCTTCCCTCGTCTCGAATGATCGTTGCTTGAGCCGGCCTTGCGCGACGACGCGCATGCCGCGTTGCAGCGACTCGGCGACATTCTCCGCGGCTTGACGCCAGATGGAGCACCGAAGGAAGAGCGCCTCGCCGTCTTTCCACTCATTGGTGTTGCGGTCGAACTGGCGCGGCGTCGATGCGATCGTGAACGACGCCACGGCGGCGCCCGAGGGGGTGAATCGAAGCTCTGGGTCGGCGGTCAGGTTGCCAACCACGGTGATAACAGTGTCCCCAGCCATTGCTGTCCTACCGCGCTTCCGGCCGCAGGACCTTGGTCCGCAGCACTGACTCGTTGAGATTGAGCTGGCGGTCGAGTTCGAGCACGGAAGCCGGCTCGGCCTGCACGTCGATGACGGCATAGATGCCCTCGGCATGCTTGTCGATCTCGTACGCCAGGCGGCGCTTGCCCCAGATGTCGACCTTCTCGACCGTGCCGCCGTCCTTCTTGACGACGTTCAGGAACGTGTCGAGCGACGGCGCGATGGTGCGTTCTTCGAGGTTCGGATCGAGGATGACCATGACTTCGTAATGGCGCATGAAAGTGCGACTCCTCCTATGGACTAGGTCGGCCGCGGACGGTCCGCGACAGGAGGCGGCCGCGTCGATTCCTCCGACGCGGCAACGGCAACCATGTTACCGCGTGGACGGCATGGCGACGAACGCTCCGGTCGGGAGGCCGCTCCCTAGCACGTCGAGGACGTCCGACGGTAGTCGTAGGCTCGGCACCATGCCAGCAGTCGGGGCGCACGTCGATTCCACCGATCCCTTGGGCGCCGCCCGAGAGGTACGCGCCCAGGTCGCCCAATTCTTCCTGGCCGACCCGCAGGGTTGGAAGAAGCCGACCGAGCACCCGCAGGCCGAAGCGCTGAAAGCCAGCGGCCTGACGATCTACATCCATTCGCCGTACGTACTCAACGTGGCCACCCTGAACAACCGCATTCGCATCCCGAGCCGCAAGCTGTTGGCTCAGCACGCCCAAGCGGCGGCACAAATCGGCGCGAAGGGGCTGATCGTGCACGGCGGTCATCTCAACGCCTCCGATGACCCGGAAATTGGCTACGACAACTGGCGCAAGACGTTCGCGCGGGCGGCGGATGAAGGCGGGTTTCCGCTGCCGATCTTGATCGAGAACACCGCAGGCGGCAACAACGCGATGACCCGTCGGTTCGACCGGCTCGCGCGGCTCTGGGATGGGATTGGCGAGTTCGGGCCCGGATTCTGCCTCGACACCTGCCATGCCTACGCCGGCGGTGAGGAGCTAGCCGGCATCGTTGACCGCGTCCGAGCCATCACCGGCCGTATCGACTTGGTTCACGCGAACAGCAGCCGGGACACGTTCGACTCGGGTGCTGATCGGCACGCCAATTTCGACGCCGGCGTGATCGAGCCCGAGACGATTGCAAGCATCGTGCGAGAGGCTGGCTCCGACGCGTTGGTCGAGACACCGCGAGAAGGCCAGCGAGCAGACATCGACTTCCTCAAGGCGGCGCTGGGGATCGTGTCACTCAGTTGATGATCAACCCGACGGCGCGGGAGAATCTTCGGCCCGGTCATGAGTTTCTGTCCGGCTCGTCGCCGGCCGTCGCAGTACCGATGGAACACGCAGCGTAACGACGAACTCATCTGGTGCACGGTCGAACGGGCCGCCGCACGGGTCATCCATGCCGCCCGAGCGAACAATGTCGCGCTCCGGATGCCACATCTCCCGCACGACGAGAACGGCAATCGCAATCAGCAGACCGTCGCGCACGAGAAGCACGATCATCAGCGCGCCGTAATCGAGTCCGCGAGCACTGTCGTAGTACCCGAGCAGCCACAGTAACGTGGTGATCCACACCGCGATCTCGCTGAACTGCCAGAGGAGATTCAGACCCCACCGCGGTCGGGCGAGCGCGACCAATGGCACGAGCCAGATCGAGTATTGCGGGCTCCAAACCTTGGTCGTCAGCAAGAACGCCAGCACGACGAGGAAGGCGAGCTGGGCCATGCGGGGGCGCGTCGGCGCGCCGAGGCCGAGGAGCACCACGACCGCGAGCCCGGCGATGACGGCACCGAGGACCGCAATGCCGGGCGGCGTCCAGGCCGTGGCGTACCCCTGGCCGAAGAACCCGACGTTGGACAGGTAGTGGCCGATCGCCCAGAACGTGCTGGCTTCGGTGGGCCGGTCGGCGCTGAAGCGGTAAAACTCCCACCACCCGGTTGGGTACGCGACCGCGACCGGAATGTTCACCGCGCACCAGACCAGGACGGTGGTCACCGTGGCCCAGGTCGCCTCGCGGTAGCGGTGCGTGCGCGCGGCCAAAATCCAGATGGGGATCAGTAGCAGCGCGGGATACAACTTCGCGGCCGTCCCGAGCCCGATCAATGAGCCGGCCGCGACGGGCCGACTACGCGCCCACGCCCACAACGCGCAACTGGTGAACGCCATCGCGAACAGGTCCCAGTTCGAGAATGCGTGGAACACGAGCAACGGACTGAGGGCGACGGGGGCCGCATCGTAGGGCCGCCGCCCCGCCGCACCCACCGTTCCAGCGACCATCAGCAGCCCGCAGATCGCGAGTAACACACAGCTGAGCAAGGCGAACAGCTGGGCATCGGTGAGGGCCGAAATAGGCGATTCAAGTAGGTGGGTGAGGCCCGAGGTGAACCACATGAACGCGCCGGTGAGCACCGGGTACTCCACTGCGTGGTCGCGGTAGGGCACGGCACCGACGTCCAGTCCCTCTGCGCCCCAGAGGGGCACGATGTCGGAGTAGCAAACGTGGGTGTACTGCTTGTTACCTACCCAGTTGCCACTCGCGCAGGGGGCCTTCTGCAGATATGCCAGCACGAGTGTTACGCAGGTAAAGGCAAGCAACACCCGCAGCGGCGTCCACCATCGCCCAGCGCCCGCATACCGGCCCCAGGCGCCGCCGATGGCTTGGCTCGCCGTCGCGACGATGGGGTCGTCCCGGCTCGGCACCGTCGGCCGCTCCGCGAGGGCCGTGTCCGGCGGCCGGTCGGTCACCGTCGCATCCTTGCACGCGCCTCGGGACTAGGCCGACATCACGGTCCGGACGGCGGGCTCGAAGAGGTCCGGGGCGAGCTTGGCGCGGACGTGCTTGGCGCGGACGTCGACGGCTTGCTCGGGGACGGTTTCGGCGGTTTCGAGGTGGCCGAAGTCGAAGGAGACATCGATGGGGAGGGCGGCGGCGCCGAAGTGCTCGGCGTAGTCGGCGGTGCTGACGACGACGGCGGTGGCGTGGGGGACGGCTCGACGTTGTCCTCGTTCACGATCTGCTGGGTTGTCGGCATCGATAGCTGTGGCGCCCCGGCGAGATATGTATCCATGAACAGCTTCCACGTGCGACCGGGCAAGTCACGGCCGTACTCCGGTTGGCCGTAGGCGTCCGTGATCGCGGTCGTGCTGTTGCCGCTGCCGACCCACACGGCGGCACTTACCTGCGGGGTGTAGCCGACCATCCAGGCGTCGCTGTTCTGGCCGGTGTCCGGACCGCTCTGGATGCCTTCGGTACCGGTCTTCGCGGCAGACGGCCGGCCATCGGCCAGCGATACCCCGGACCACGAGGCGACGGGCGCTAGCGTGACCCCGACATCGTTGGCGACCTTGGGATCAAGCGAACGGACGCCTGGGCCACGGTGCTGATACACAATGGCGCCGCGCGAGTCGGTGACCTGCTGCACGAAGTACGGGCCGTGGGTCGTGCCGCCGTTCGCGAACGTGCCGAAACCATCCGCCATGTCCAGAACCCGCACCGGGTAGTCGCCGATGCCGATCCCGAAGCTGGTGCTTCCGTCTGCATTCTGCAAGGTCGGGTGGCCGCCGCATATCTTCGACACACCGGCTGCGTGTGCGGTCGCGGCTACGTTGCTCGGACCGACCTGGCTGGCCAACAGGTCGAACGTGGTGTTGAGCGAGTACTTCATCGCGTTCGCGATGGTGACCTGGCCGCTGTAAGGCCGGTCGGATGGGTCGTTGCTGATCTGGGTGCCGTCGATTGTGACGGTGAAATTGCCGTTGACGATCGAGTTGATAGCCAGCTGCGGTTGCTTGCCTTGCAGATTGTCGGTCAAGACGGTGGCGAGCGTGAACGGCTTGAACGACGACCCGGGCGGCCGGCAGCCCACCCCGGCGTAGTCGTTGTAGTCGGGCTTGCCGTTGTAGCCGGTGCCGTTCGGTCCGCCGTAGTAGGCGAGCACCCCGCCGGTCCTGGGGCTCACTGCGACCAGAGCGTTTTTCATGTTCTTCTGTGCCGGAGCCAGGTCACTAAACGTTTGAGATATAGCCTCTTGAGCGGACAGTTGCGCCTTGCGGTCGATCGTCGTGCGGATGTGCAGACCGCGAGTGTCGATCTCGTCCTTGCTGACCCCATTGGCCTCGAGCTCGTTGATCACTTGTTCTACAAGCAATGCCGTCGGTCCGGTCGCGCCGAGCTTCTTGGCCGCGTCCGGAGCGATGGTCTTCGGAAACGTCAACGCCGCGGCCTGGGTCTCGGTTAGGTGCTTGGTGTCGACCATCGATTTGACGACATAGGACCAGCGGGCCTTGGACTCCGACGGATTGTTGGCCGGGTCGTAGTAGTTCGGGGCTGGGAGCAGGGCCGCGAGAAGCGCTCCCTGCGCCGGGCCGAGCTGGTTTACAGCCTTCCCGAAGTACGCCTCCGACGCCGCTTCGACGCCATAGGCGTTGCGGCCGAAGTACACCGTGTTCAAATACCACTCGAGGATTTGGTCCTTGGTGTAGTCGCGGGACAGCTTGACCGCGATGGCCAGCTCCTTGAGCTTCCGGCTGAGCGTCTGCTCCGAATTGAGATAGGCGTTCTTGACGTACTGCTGGGTGATCCCGGAACCACCCTGGGTGTTGCCGCCGGTCACGTCATGCAGGGCCGCCCGCATCGTGCCGGTGATCGAGACACCGGGCTCGGAGTAGAAGTTCCGGTCTTCCGCAGACAGCACGGCCCAGCGTACGGATTCCGGCACTTTCGACAGCGGAACGGTGGTCCGGTCGACGGAGCCGATTCGGGCCATGGTTGATCCGTCCGAATATTCCACGACGGCCACCTGCGGCACTGACAGGTCTGACGGCTGAGGAACGTCACTGAGTGTGTAGAACAACACAACGGCCACGGCCATCATCGCGGCGATGAGCCCGAGCAGCCAGGTGAGTGTGATCCCGATCCGGCGCCAGACCCGCTTGGAACGGGACATCTTCGCCAGTCGCGCGCGCTTGCGCTGGCGGCGGCGTTGCCATCCCTGCGGCAGCCGGGACTCGATGGGTCGGCGCTTTTGCTTGGTGGTCGTTACGTCCGACCAGTCCGATCCCGGCGAGCCTGGGCCGTCCGGCGAGCCACTCCTCACGCCGGCCCAGCTCCTTCTGCTCGTCGATCACCCGTCGGCGGCGGACAGCCTCTCGTCGTCCGGCCCGTTCTCACCCAGGACGAACGATCGCAGGAGATGGTTCCAGCCACACTCTTGACATACCTCGACGACGTAGACGTCAAACTCCGCCAGCCGGCGAGCCAGGTGAGCCAGCTCACCCATGGACTTGGCCTGGCCCGACGCATGTCCCAAAGCGTCGCCGTACACGTAGTGGACATGTCGGAGGCTCGCCCGGCCACACACGGGGCAGGACTGGGCGGTGCGCTCGCCGTAATGGCGCGCGGCCAGCTGGAGATAGGGATGGGCATCACAGATTTCGGAGGCGGAGACCCGTCGGTTGGCGAGGTCGGCCAGCACCGCACGCCGCTGTAGCGTGTGGTCGACGACGTCGCGAGGTCTCACGCAGCCAGGCTACGCGCGGTACCGACATCGTTTCAGCACGGCGTCGAGAAACTCACAGGTCATGATGAAGCGTGGCCAGTGACGATCTCGGGTTGCCTGTCAGCGTGCCCTCCGCCGTCCGCCGGGTGGTGTCGCTCGTTCCGTCGCTGACCGAATCGGTCGCGGCCAGCTGCCCGGATGTCCTGGTCGGGGCGACCAGGTGGTGTACCCACCCGGCCGACCTGGATGTGGCTCGCATCGGCGGCACGAAGAACCCCGATCTGGCTCGGATTGTCGAGCTCGCCCCGGACCTCGTGCTGGCCAACGAGGAGGAGAACCGGAAGGCTGATCTGACGGCGCTGCGCGAGGCGGGCCTCGCCGTGTGGGTGACCGTCGTTCGGAGCCTTGCCGATGCGTTCGCCTCGTTGACCCGGATGCTCGCCGTTGTCTGTCAATCAGCGACGCCGACGTGGTTGACCGACGCGGCGACCGCGTGGCTGGACGTGCCGAAGGTTACGGCGCGGGAGGCGGCCGTACCCATCTGGCGCCGGCCCTGGATGGTGCTGGGGAGCGACACGTTCGCTGGGGACGTGCTCGCCCGGCTCGGAGTCCGCAACCGCTATGCCGACCACGCAGAGCGCTATCCGCGGGTGACTCTGTCCGACATCGCCGCTGCGCCGCTCGTGGTGCTCCCGGACGAGCCGTATCCGTTCGGGCCGGCCGACGGCCCGGAATGCTTCCCGAACTCGCGCGTCGTCCTCGTGAGCGGGCGACATCTGACGTGGTACGGTCCGTCGCTCGTGGAGGCGCCGGGCGTACTTGCCCACCAGTTGGCCAGCGAAGTGTTCTAGCGTTACGCCATGACTACGAGTCTCGCTAGCCGGGAAAAGGTCGATCTGTCGGTGATCGAGAATCGGGCGCCGTCCGTGGCCCAGATGTTCCTCGATCGAGTGACCGCTACGCCGGCCAGCGAGGCCTTTCGGTTTGCGTCCGGCGACAGCTGGGCGAGCGTTACCTGGAGTCAAGTGGGCGATCGGGTGCGCGGCCAGGCCGCAGGCTTGATCGCGCTGGGCGTCGAACCGGAGCAGCCGGTGGCTGTGGCCTCGGGCACCCGCTACGAGTGGGTGCTGGCCGACCTGGCCATCATGTGCGCCGGTGCGGCGACAACCACCGTCTACCCGACCACCACCGCCGAGGACGTCACGTACATCATCTCGGACTCAGGTAGCCGAATCGTTTTCGCCGAGGACGACACGCAGATTCGCAAGCTGCGCGACAACCGAGGTCAACTGCCGAATGTCGCGAAGGTAGTGACGAGCGACGGAACACCTGACGGGGACTGGGTGATCTCCCTGGCCGAGCTGGAACGGCTCGGCGAGGACCTGATCGCGGCGCAACCTTCGGTCGTGGACGACCGAGTGGCCGCGACGACTCCAGACAGCCTGGCCACCCTCATCTACACCTCGGGAACGACCGGACGGCCCAAGGGTGTGCGGTTGCTCCACTCCGCGTGGACTTACGAGGCCGCCTCTGTCGATTCAGTCAGCATCCTGCGGGCCGATGACTTGCAGTATCTGTGGCTGCCGCTGTCCCATGTCTTCGGCAAGGTGCTGCTCACCCTGCCGCTGCAGATCGGCTTTCCCACCGTAATCGACGGACGGGTCGACAAGATTGTGGACAACCTCGCCGTCGTCCGGCCGACGATCATGGGCGCCGCGCCCCGCATCTTCGAGAAGGCGCATGCCCGCATCGTCGCCATCGGCCGCGGAGAGGGCGGCGTCAAAGCCAAGATCTTCGACTGGGCGTTCGATGTCGGGATCAAGGTCGTCCGAGCCCGGCAGGCGGGCGGGCGCCCGTCCGCCGTGCTTTCGGCGCAGTACGCGGTTGCCGATCGGCTGGTGTTCCGGAAGATCCGCGAGCGGTTCGGCGGACGGCTGCGGTTTTTCATCTCTGGATCCGCCGCCCTCAACCGCGACGTCGCGGAGTGGTTCGATGCGGCTGGCGTCCTGATCCTCGAGGGTTACGGGATGACCGAGAGCAGCGCGGCGACGTTCGTCAACCGCCCGTCCGAGTACCTGTTCGGGACGGTGGGCCACCCGCTCCCCGGCACCGAGTTCCGCATTGCCGAGGACGGAGAGGTGCTGATCAAGGGTCCCGGCGTGATGGCCGGCTACCACAACCAGGACCAGGCCACAGCTGAGGCTCTCGACGCGGACGGCTGGCTGCACACGGGCGACATCGGCGAGGTCGCGCCCAATGGGGCGTTGCGGATCACCGACCGCAAGAAAGACATGTTCAAGACCTCGAATGGCAAGTACGTAGCGCCGTCGGCCATCGACGCCACCTTCAAAGGTATCTGCCCGTACGTGAGCCAGCTGGTCATCGACGGTGAGGATCGTAGCTACTGCGTCGCGCTGATTGCACTCGACGCCGACGCGGTCCACGCCTGGGCAGACGAGAACGGCAGGGCCGGCGCCTCGTTCGCTGAAGTCGCGCGATCCGACAAGTTCCGGGCCACCATGCAGAATTACATCGACCAGCTGAACAGCCAGCTCAACCGCTGGGAATCCGTTAAGAAATTCGCGATCCTCGACCATGAACTGACCGTCGAGGACGGTGTGATCACGCCGAGCATGAAGGTTCGCCGCAAGATCGTCCTCGACCGCTATCGCAGCATCTTGGACACCCTCTACGCCGAGTAGCCACGGCATTTGTATGCATATTCCGCTGTCGCAGCAGCGGTATATGCATATCGATCGGCTCACTCCAAAGACTGTTGCAGGATCTGTGCTACGTCGAGCACTTGCACGCTTTCCCGGGCGGTGCCCTCGGCCTGCTTGGCGGTGACCGCGTCGGTCAGCATGACCATGCAGAACGGGCAGGCGGTGGAGATCAGGTCGGGATCGAGTCCGAGCGCCTCCTCGGTGCGCTCGATGTTGACCCGCTTGCCGATCTTCTCCTCCATCCAGAATCGGGCACCACCGGCGCCGCAGCAGAAACCGCGCTCTTTGCAACGATGCATCTCCTTCGCGCTGAGCGCCGGCACGGCATCGAGTACCTCCCGCGGGGGCGCGTAGACCTTGTTGTGCCGCCCGAGGTAGCAGGGATCGTGATAGGTGACCGTCGCGTCGATCGGCTTGACCGGGGTGAGTCGCCCGTCCGCGACGAGGCGCCGAAGCAGTTCGGTGTGGTGGAGTACGTCGAAATGCCCGCCGAGTTGCGGGTATTCGTTGGCCAGCGTGTTGAAGCAGTGCGGGCACGTCGCCACGATCTTCAGCGGCGCGGCGCGGGTGATCGAGTCGAGGGTCTCGACGTTCTGCATGCCGAGCATCTGGAACAGGAACTCGTTGCCGAGCCGCCGAGCGGGGTCGCCGGTGCACGTCTCGGCCGCGCCGAGAATGGCGAAGTTCACTCCGGCAGCGTGTAGTAGTTCGGCCACGGCCCGGGTGACCTTCTTCGATCGATCCTCCAACGCGCCGGCGCAGCCGACCCAGAACAGGTAGTCCATGTCGGCGGGCAGCTTCTCGCCCGGGATGGCGCGCGGCACCTCGAAGTCGAGTCCATCCGTCCATTCCTCGCGGCCCCGATCCGCAAGTCCCCAAGGATTGCCTTTGTTTTCCAGGTTCCGGAGCATTACGCCGGCCTCGGACGGGAAGGCCGATTCGACCAGTACCTGGTAGCGGCGCATGTCGACGATGTGGTCGATGTGCTCGATATCCACCGGGCACTGCTCGACGCACGCCCCGCACGTGGTGCACGACCACAGCACGTCTGGGTCGATGACTCCGAACGACGCGGCGTCGCCGACCAGGGGCCGCAGCGCTTGACCTGGGCCGGAGCCTTCCAGCCGCGGGTAGCCGGCCTCCGGAACGTGATGGGAATCCGCCGGCGCTTCCCCGGCGGCAGTGGCAAGGTCCGGGCCGTCGCCCGGCACCGTCTTCCCGTCGATGAGATATGGCGCCTTCGCGAACAGGTGGTCGCGCAGATCCATGATCACGAGCTTGGGCGACAGCGGCTTTCCGGTGTTCCAGGCCGGGCACTGGGACTGGCACCGCCCGCACTCGGTGCAGGTCGCGAAGTCCAGGTATCCCTTCCAGGTGAAGTCCTCGATCTTTCCTCGCCCAAACGTTGTGTCTTCACTCAGGTTCTCCACATCGGAGAAGTCGATCGGGGCACCCTTCTCGTCAGCCGCGGGCAGGAGCGCACCCATCCCATCCGGCAACCGCTTGGTCGTGACGTTCAGCGGGGCTATCGCGATGTGCAAGTGCTTGGAGTAGACGACGATGATCGCGAAAGCGAAGATCACCGCCATCTGCGCGAGCAGGAAGAACGTCTCGACACCCTGGTTGTACGCACCGTCGCCGAGCAGCTGCGCGACCGCGTACGACGCGAACGGCGCTTTCGACGTGCCATACGGGAAGTGCCCCGTGTTGTACTGCGCCCCGCGGTACAACAACAGGGTGACGATGACCAGCGTGATCATGCCAAGAATGAGCCATGCCGGTCCTGTGTGCGAACCGTAGAACCGGCTGGCGCGGTGTTCACGCTCAGGCGCGTTCACCAGCCGCAGCGTGGTGAAGATGATCAGCGCCACCAGGACCGCCACGGCGAAGAAGTCCTCCAGGAACCCCAGCCACCGGGCATGACCGAAGAACGGGAACGCGAAATCCTCGCTGATCACCAACGCCCCGTAAGCCTCGACGATCGTGACGGCGAGCACGATGAAACCCCAGAACGTGAAGAAATGCGCGATACCCGGCACCGACCAGCGCAGCAGCCGACGTTGTCCGAACACCTCGACGAGCTGCGCCTGCAGACGCTCACCCATCCGGTCGGTCCGACCCGGCGCCGGCTGCCCAGAGCGGACCAGCCGGGTCAACCAGCCGACCCGGCGCCCGGCCACCACAATCGTGACCGCGAGCATCAACAAGGCGAGTGTCAGGCGCAGCGCCACGGGACCTCCTGCCATGTCGCTGTGTTCGGGTCAACGGCCGCAGCTTATGCTCTGCAGTCTCCGCTGCGCCGGTCGGTGCCGATGCGACGTGTGGAATTTGTCTGAGGTCCCGCCTACGATGCGACGAGGCTGCCAGAACGCGCGCAATGTCACATGGCTGTGCAAGGGTTAGGGGTGCTGGAAGACTAACGCGCCCGCTGTGAACCGTCACCGCCCGCCGATGTCCCCGACGGAAGGCCGTCACTCCCCATGAGGCGATCGCCATGATCCGATTCGAGGCCGTCAGCAAGATATACCCGGACGGCACGGTGGCGGTTGACCATCTCGATCTGGAGGCCCCGTCCGGCCAGATCACGGTTCTCGTCGGCCCGTCGGGCTGTGGCAAGACGACGAGTCTGCGAATGATCAACCGGATGATCGAACCGACCAGCGGCCGCATCTGGCTCGACGATCGGGATACCGCAACTGTGCCCCCCGCCCAGCTCCGCCGGGGCATCGGGTATGTCATCCAGCACGCCGGTCTCTTCCCGCATCGCACGGTCGTCGACAACATCGCAACCGTGCCGTTCCTGCTCGGACAGGACAAGCGTTCGGCTCGCGAGCGCGCGATGGAATTGCTCGACCAGGTAGGTCTTCCGGCGTCGTTCGCGAAGCGGTACCCGGCCCAGCTGTCGGGTGGGCAGCAGCAACGAGTCGGCGTCGCCCGTGCGCTTGCGGCTGACCCACCGGTGATGTTGATGGACGAGCCGTTCAGCGCGGTCGATCCCGTCGTCCGGGCCCAGCTGCAGGATGAGTTCCTCCGGCTGCAGCACGAACTCGGCAAGACCATCGTCTTCGTGACGCACGACATCGACGAAGCGATCAAGCTCGGTGATCGGGTGGCGGTACTGCGCATCGGGGGCAAGCTCGCGCAGCTCGCCAGCCCAGCCGAGCTGCTATCCCGGCCGGCGGATGCGTTCGTGGCCGGATTCGTCGGCCGGGACCGCGGCTATCGTGCGCTCGGATTCACAGCTGCCGGCTCCCTGCCACTGCGGCAGGAGGCAACCGTCCCGCTTGGCCTGGACCTCTCCGAGGCAGCTGGTCAGGCTGAGGACGGCTGGGTTCTCGTGGTTGACGACGAGAACCGGCCGCAGGGTTGGCTGGCGCTGACCGGCGTCGCCCAGGAGGCCCTGCACGGGCCCGTGACGCCCGACCTGCTCAACCTCGGCGGCACGCTCGCTACCGTCGAAGGCACACTCCGGGCAGCGCTGGATGCCGCACTCTCCTCACCGAGCGGCCGCGGAGTGGTCGTCGATGCCGACGGGCGATTCCTCGGCACGGTGTCCGCGTCGCAGGTGCTGGCGCGCATCGAGGAACAGGCCTCGGCCGTGCGGACTGCTCGCTCTGCGCTCGCGGTCGGCTCGGAGGCCTGAGTGGAGGTCTGGAACTACTTCCGAAATAACCAGAGCGATGTGCTGCATTGGCTGTGGAACAACGCGTGGCTGGCCGGAGTCCCGCTCGTCGTCGGATTCTTGCTCGCACTACCGATCGGCTACCTCGCTTCTCGATACCGATGGATCTATCCGCCTACCGTTACGGCCACCGGCCTGCTGTACACGATCCCGTCGCTGGCCCTGTTCATCCTGCTTCCGGGCGTGCTTCACACCAAGATTCTCAATCCACTGAATGTCGTCGTCGCGCTGACCATTTACACGCTGGCTCTGCTGGTGCGCGTCGTTGCCGACGCGCTGAACGCCGTGCCCGACGAGGCGCGTAGCACAGCTACTGCGATGGGCTTTACGCCCCGGCAACGGCTGGTCGGCGTCGAGCTACCGCTCGCAGTACCAGTCATAGCAGCGGGCTTGCGGGTGGCTGCGGTATCAAATGTCAGCTTGGTTTCAGTTGCCGCGATCATCGGCGTTCCGCAGCTGGGACAGCTGTTTACCGCCGGGTTCCAGACGTTCTCCAATGCGCCGATCCTTCTTGGTCTGCTCCTCGTCATCCTGCTTGCCTTAGCGTTCGACGCCGTGATCCTTCTCGTGGCTCGTGCCTTGACGCCATGGCAACGGGTCGCCCAGGCCCGGTGACGGCGCGTGGAAACTTCGCTGAGCTTCGCCAACGTCCTCACGTGGCTCAATGACCCCGCCAATTGGCAGGGTCCCGACGGCGTAATCGCCCGAATCGGCGAGCAGGTCTACTACGCGATCATCGCCGTAGTCATCGCCGTCGTAATAGCGATTCCGCTGGGCCTGGTCATCGGCCACACCGGCCGTGGCGTGGTCGTCGTCGCCGGGATGGCGAACGCGCTCCGCGCTATCCCAACGTTCGGCCTGCTCATCTATCTCGTCGTGCTCATCTCACCGAGGATCCACAGCCGGGGCGATCTTCCGTACTTACTTCCGACCGAGATCGTCCTGGTACTGCTTGCGATTCCGCCGATACTGACAAGCACGTACGCCGGCGTGCAGAATGTCGATCCCGAAGTGCGAGACGCCGCCAAAGGAATGGGCATGACCGGTTCACAGGTCGTGCGCAAGGTCGAGCTCCCGAATGCCTTGCCTCTCGTCTTGTCAGGTACGCGCAGTGCCACGTTGCAGGTGATCGCCACCGCTACCGTCGCGGCATACGTGACGCTCGGCGGCCTCGGCCGGTATCTCGTCGACGGGCTATCTCAGTTGAACGACCCGCACGCCGGGTATCCAGCCGCGGTTGCCGGTGCGATCCTCGTCGCGCTGCTGGCCATCGTGGCCGATCTGCTGTTTGCCTTCGCACAACGATTCCTTGTGCCGCGCGGTGTGTCCGGACGATTCCGCAGCACCGCAAAGGCCGCGGCACCTACGTCCGTGTCCGCCGGTCCGATGGAGGTGACGGTCGGGCCGAGCTGACCAGTGTGCGCACTTCAGGCGCTTCAATTACTCAGTTAGCAATCGACAGGAGAAGACCAAGATGAAGCGGATCTACGTGCTGTTCGCCGCAGTGCTGGGGCTCGTCCTCGCGCTGACGGCATGTGGCAGTAGCGGAAGCTCCGGCGGGACAGCAGCCAGCGCCGGCGCTGGCTCTGGAGGGGCATCGTCTTGCGCAGGCCCTTCGTCTGCCGCCGGAGCAGGTGGTACATCCAGCGGGGCGGCGGAGGGTACCGGTTCGGCCTCGAACGCGGCGACTTACCCAGCTGGCACCGGTTCAGTGACGATGGGCTCGGCGGCGTTTCCAGAGAACGTGCTCCTAGCCGACATCTACGCCGGCGCCTTGAGCGCGAAGGGAGTCAAGGTTTCCAAGAAGCTGCAGATCGGCGAACGTCCGGTCTACATCAAGGCCCTGCAGGACGGGTCCATCGACATGGTTCCCGAGTACAGCGGCTCGATCCTGTCCTACTTCGATAAGTCCGCCTCGGCCACCGCACCCGACGCGGTTTACGCGGCTCTCCAGCAGAAGCTGCCGGCAACGCTCGCCGTGCTGAATTACGCCCAAGCGCAGGACAACGACACCATCGTCGTGACCCAGGACACGGCCAAGAAATACAACCTGCGCACGCTCGCCGATCTGTGCCCGGTGGCTGGTCAGCTCACACTTGGTGCGCCCAAGCAGTTCGAGACCCGACCCGACGGTGTCCCCGCGCTGAAGAGCATCTACGGCATCACGTTCAAGGCGTTCAAGCCGCTCGACGTCGGTGGCCCAGTCACCGTGAGCTCCCTCAAGAACGGACAAGTAGACGCCGCTGATCTCTTCTCCACTGACCCGGCGATCAAGGGCAACAACTTCGTCGCGCTTACGGACAGCCGCAACCAGTTCGCCGCGCAGAACGTCGTGCCCCTGGCAACCAAGGCCAAGATCACCCAGACCATCGCGAATGCAGCTAACGCGGTGTCGGCCAAGCTGGACACGGACACGCTGGCCGGCCTAGTCGCCAAGGTGCAGAACGAGAAACAAGATCCGGAGGCGGTAGCCAAGGCCTGGCTTTCGCAAAACGGCCTGGGCTAGAACCCGGCGCAAACGGGCAGGCGGCGAAGGCGCCGCTGTCCACGAGATGATCTTGGACTTATCGTCGCCGGGTGGCAGCAAGTCCAAGATCATCTTTCGATTGTCAGCTGACGAGGACGCCCGGCCTCCTTGACTGAGTCATGAGGCCTGGCGCGAATCAGAGGCGCGGGCTACCCCGGAGATGGCAGGCTGAATCGGTGAGCTTCGACGCGGTATGGGCCGACCTGGCCCCGGTAGGCCGAGCTGCGTCCGGAGGGTACCGCCGCTTCGCCTGGACGCCCGTCGACCTGCAGCTGCGGGAGTGGTTCGCGGCCGCGGCTGCCGATCGTGGGTTGGACGTCACGACCGATCGGGCCGGCAACCAGTGGGCCTGGTGGGGCGACCCGGACGCCGCGGCTGCGTCCGGTCGTCCCGGCGTAGCCACTGGCAGCCATCTCGACTCGGTACCCGATGGCGGGGCGTTCGATGGCCCGCTCGGCGTAGTGTCCGCGTTGCTTGCCGTCGACCTGCTCCGCTCGCGCGGGTTCAGGCCGTCGAGGCCGATCGGCGTCGCCAATTTCGCCGACGAGGAAGGCGCCCGGTTCGGAGTCGCCTGCGGCGGCTCCCGGCTGCTCACCGGCGCCTTGGCACCTGATCGCGCGCTCGGACTCCGCGACTCCTCGGGTGACTCGATGGCCGACGCGTTGCTGGCGGTCGGCCGCCAACCCGCGGAGCTCGGTGCGGACCCGGAGACGCTGCGTCGCATCGGTACGTTCGTGGAGTTGCATGTGGAACAGGGACGCGGCCTGGCGGACGCCGCCGGCGACGAACCGATCGCCCTTGGTTCCGGCATCTGGCCGCACGGACGTTGGCGGGTCGAGTTGCCCGGCGAGGCCAACCATGCCGGCACGACGGCGCTGGACGACCGGCGCGACGCCATGCTCGGTTACGCCCGACTCGTGCTCGCAGCTCGAACTTCGGCCGCTTCGCATGCCGCCGTCGCGACGTGCGGGAAGGTCCAGGTCCAGCCCAACGGCGTGAACGCCATCCCCTCGCTCGTCACGGCCTGGATCGATGCTCGCGCTCCGGATGAGCATGACGTGCGCAGAGTGGTCGACGAGCTCACCGCCCTTACGGTGGCGGAGGGCGGCCGGTTCTACGGGGAGTCCTGGACCGGCCGGACGACATTCGACCCGGCG
>Ga0081540_1001929_pt1 | contig 17373 bp, 6 predicted proteins | sample TabmetS2T1R1_FD_71024 | JGI IMG/M metagenome (GOLD analysis project Ga0081540, IMG submission 71024) | Tabebuia heterophylla rhizosphere microbial communities from the University of Puerto Rico - S2T1R1 | ecosystem: Host-associated > Plants > Roots > Rhizosphere ... | reverse complement strand
GGAATTCCGTGCTCGCCCGGTCCCTTCCCGCCTCCGGTCCTCGTGAGCTCTGCTGGACTGGTCACCGCGCCGGGTGAGGGGACGCAGTCGACTGTCCTCTCGGCCACCGTCGATCGCGATTCGAGATGCATCGTGACCGATGATGGCCGGCAGGTCGCGTTCGAGGACGCCGGGGGGAGAGTCCACCTCTGGAGTCTGGTCGACCAGAGGGAGGTGGCGGCCCGTGTCGGCCCGGACGTCCGTGAGATGATCTTCACGGCGCACGGACTCGCGCTCATCCGCCCGACGATCGTCCACGTCCTCGGCGGTCCCGAGGGCGACTTCTTCGTCGACATTCCCAAGGGAAGCGGAACGGCCCCGCGTCCACGAGCGGGCGGAGTCGCGGTCTCGAGGGATGGACACCGGCTGGTCTTCGACCGCGGGAATGGCTATCACGCCGATCTCGTCGATCTACAGGCGAGAAGCGTCCTCACCTCCTTCAGCTTCGTACCGGGCCAGCCGCGGCTGGCGTTCTCCCCCGACGGGGAGCGGGTGGTCGCCGCCGGGCTGCTCGGCGGGTCGAACCTCAGCTCCTGGCAGATCCGCGGACCTGTTCCGCGGAGGATCTACGACGGCAGTCCCCGGATGTTCTTCCAGTCTTCTCGCGACGGGCAACGCATCCTGGTCTACCTGGGTGGCCTGGTGCCCGCCCCCCGATGGGAGCTGTACGACGCATCCGGAACACGCCTCCTCTCGGGTTCGCTCGGTGTGCGCGCGGAGCTCGCTCTCACGCCAGACGGACGGCGGGTCGTGACCCGCGACGACGACGGCCTCACCGTTCTCGACGCGGAGAACGGACGGATCGTCTCGAGAGTCGAGTGCAAGGAGTGCTTCCGCATCGTGGCCTCTGCCGAAGGACGGCGCCTCTTCACCTCCAGCGGGAAACGCCTCGCTCTCTGGACGATCGGCTCGCCAGATCCCATCTGGACCGACAGCGAACGGGTCGGCAACGTCGCGGACGGGATGGCCATGTCCGACGATGGAAACCGGGTGGCCTGGATCAACGGCACGACTGCCTACGTGCACACGGTCGGAAGTCCCACGGAGCTCGAGGCGAAATTCGACGAGAACGTCAGTGACCTGAAATTCAGCAACGATGGAAAGCGACTGCTGATTGCCAGTCGTGGAGAGATCGCGCTGTGGAGCTTGAGCCCGTGGAAGCGGCTCTGGCGCGTTCCCAGCCCCGCCTCGAGCTACGCGAGCCTCGAGTGGTCGACCGACGATTCGGTGCTGCTGGCCGATTACCGAACGCTGGGGACGGTGCTCCTCGACGCGGCGACCGGTCACCAACTCGCCACTGTGCCGCTCTCGAAGCCGCGTTCCGTCTCCCCCGAGGACAAGGTGCTCCCGAGCTTGAAGGGAAGGATCTCGCAGGGCGACGGACGGTGGGAGCTCTGGTCCCTTCCCGAGCCGGACCACAGCTCTCCGCGGGAGAGCCTCGCGCGCATCACCTCGGCCACGGGCCTGGAGCTGGTGGGCGCCGAGCTCGTGGACACGGTGCCCGGCTCGACCAGTCAATGACCCGGCGAGGTCGCACGACCCGAGCCGGATCCCCGTTCACGACCGGGAGTCAAGCTCGGCGAGGAGTCCTCCGATTCCGCGCCGACGGAGGGGGCAGGCTCCCGGCTTTCACGCGTTCTTGAAGTTCGTACGGATCTGTCTGGAGCCAGTGCAGCCCCGACCGGCGGCACGACGGGATCCCGCATCGGCATGTGATGTAGCCACAACCCGGCCACGAGGGCAGACACGAGCAGCGTCCCGACGCCGACCGCCATCCCGGCCGTCAGCGCTCGGCGGCTGGCGGCGAACTTCCGGACGAGCTCCCAGGGTCTGTATCGGTAGGCTCGCACGCGGCCGCCCGCGAGGTACGCCCTGAGCTCCCTGGCCAGCTCCCCCGCGTCGCGATAGCGGTCCGACCGCTGCAGCCGCAAGGCACGTTCGGCGACGGCAGCGAGCTCTGGCGGGGCCTCTGGCGTGAGCATCCGTACCGGATGGAACTCGCCTCCCTTGACGCTCTCCAGGATGTGGTCCGACGTGGCGCCTTCGAACGGCGGCCGTCCAGTGAGCACCTGATAGAGGATCGCCCCCAGGCTGAACACGTCACTCCGGGCGTCGACGGTTGCACGATCTCCCCTCGCCTGTTCCGGGCTCATGTACGCCGGCGTGCCCAGCGCCCTGCCGTCGGCGCTGACTCCCGGTTCGGCGGACGGCCCGAGAGCCGGCACGGGTTCATCCACCTCGTCCTGGTGTTTCGCCAGTCCCCAGTCGATCACCACCGTCTCACCGTACTCGCCCACCATCACGTTGGACGGCTTCAGATCTCGGTGGATGACGCGCTTCGAGTGGGCGAATCCCACTGCCTCACAGGCGTCGAGCACGTTCCGTACGAGCTGGAGCCGGTTGGCGAGCGTGAAGCAGAGTGCGAGGCGAGTCTGCAGTGTCTCGCCGCGGATGAGCTTTTGGGCACAGAAGAGCGTGCCGTCCTCGCGACGGGCGAGATCGAGGATGGAGACGATCCCCGGGTGATCGAGCCTCGCGACCAGCCGCACTTCTCGGAGAAACCGCGCTCGAGCGGCGCATGACGAGCCGTGCCCCGACGGCATCACGAGCTCCTTGAGCGCGACTTCACGGCCGACGATCTCGTCTCGTGCGACCCGGACGACGCTCTGGCTCCCACGCCCCAGCTCGTGCATTCGGGTGTACCGGCCCGAGCGCTCGAGCGGAATCTCGCAGAGGGCAGGAACGTCTCCACCAGTCGTCCTGGTACCACCGGAATCGGACACCAGAGTCTCGGGGAGTCCCGGCGCGCCACCGAGGGAGGTCGCCAGCGAGTGGGCGTCGCCGTTTCGCGCCACGAAAGCCTGCTCAACGAGAGCCTCGAGAGCCTTCCTGCGCTGCAGACTGAGCGCTCCACTTCTCTCCAGGCGGGTGAGGAGCGACTCGCGAGCGTCGACCAGCCCCGCTGCTGCCGAGGTCAGGACCTCCGAGGGAGTCACGAAGCCCGCCTGGACCGCGAGCACTCCCAGGATGAGATCTCGCTCATGCATGGCGGCTCCTGGAGAGCTGGATCGAGCCCTCCGAAGACGATCCCGGCCCAGGGCAAACACCGGGCCACGGGCAAGATCTCGAAATTCGGATGACTCTCCCCTGGCGTCCCCGGTAACGAATCTCGGGAGATTCGCGAGATCTGCGAGTCCTGTGACGGCGGTGTCTGCCCCCCGACAGTTTCGCCCCACGGCTCGTCGAGGCGGACGTTCTCGTCCTGCCCGGAACCGGGCACTGGTCGGCGGCCTGCCGCGACCCTCCCGACGAGAGGCTCGCCGGAGCTGAAAGTCCTCAGCGGAACCTGAACTCGCGCTTTCGGATCTTCAGAGCCCTGATCCGATATTCGAGGGTCGACGGCGGGATTTGAAGCTTGGCCGCCGCACCTGATGGCCCGGAGACCCGTCCTCTGCTCTCGGCGAGGGCAGCCTCGATGATCTCCCGCTCGCTGCGCGCCTCCCTCGTGGAAGACACCGGAGGTCGAGCTCCGGCCGCCGGTTGGGACGACTCCCTGGACAGCCACAGCTCGTCGACGGCGAAGACCTCACCCGGGCTCAGGATCACCGATCTTTCGACGACGTTCTGCAGCTCGCGGATGTTTCCTGGCCACTCGTAAGACACCAGCAAGTCGAGAGTCTTCTTGTCGATCGACCGGATGTTCTTGCCTGCCCGGCTGGCGTAGCGCCGCACGAAGTACTCCACCAGCATCAAGATGTCTTCCTTCCGCTCCCGGAGCGGTGGCACCTCGATCGGAAATACGTTCAGCCGGTAGTAGAGGTCCTGCCGGAACGCCCCACTGGCCACCGCGGCGTTCAGATCCCGATTCGTGGCGGCGATGACCCGGACATCGACCTGAATGGGCTGCACTCTCCCGACGCGGTCGAATTCCCGCTCCTGAAGCACCCTCAGGAGCGCCGCCTGCGTGTCGGGCAGAAGCTCGCCCACTTCATCGAGGAAGATGGTTCCGCCGTTCGCCAGCTCGAAACGTCCGAGCCGTCGCTGCGTCGCTCCCGTGAAGGCACCCTTCTCGTGACCGAAGAGCTCCGAGGAGATCAGCGACGGCGGAAGCGCGGCGCAGTTCATGCTGACGAAGGCGCGTGTGGACCTCTGCGACCTCTTGTGCACGGCGCGGGCGAAAAGCTCCTTGCCCGTTCCGGTCTCCCCGCTGATGAAGACGGTCGAGTCGGTGGGGGCAACCTTCGCAATCCGGGCGAGAACGGACTTCAGCGATCCGGAGGCGCCGATGATCTCCTCGAACATCGAGGCTCTGTCCACCTCCTCCCGCAGTGCAAGGTTCTCTCGATAGAGCTGGTCCCTGAGTTGAGAAACCTCCTCGAAGAGGCGGGCGTTCTTGATCGCGACTGCCGCCTGGGCGGCGAATACCCCAAGTTGTTCGAACTCTTCCCCGCGCAACTCCCGGCGGGCAAACATCGCGAGCACCCCGAAGCTCTCACGGGCGAAGTCCAGCGGATATCCCGCGAAGGATCGCAGGTGCTCTCGCCGAACCCACTCCTTGTCCAGCACACGCGGATCGCCGAGGAGGTCGTTGGTCAAGATCGGTTCTCGCGACTCGGCGATCCGGCCAATCTTGAGAGTGCCAAGGGGCACACGCTGGTAACTGCCGTCGAGGCGTTCGGAGAGGCCCGCGCTGGCCACCAGATGAAGACATGTTGTCTTGTCCCGGCACCGAGAGGCCATGCCGCAGGTCGCGCAGAGGTCTCCTGGACCAACGAGCCAGATTCGCGCGAGTGCGGCGTCGAGGTCTTGCACCAGGCCTCGGGTGATTTCCGAGAGCAACTCGGCGAGGTCGAGCTTGCTCGCCATCCGCAAGCTGATGCGCCCGAGGGTCCGGTCGATGCGCATGACGCCCATGGCGCCGCTCAGCGAAACCTGAACTCGCTCTTCCGGATCTTCAGAGCCTTGATCCGGTATTCAAGAGTCGAAGGGGGTATCTGAAGCTTGGCCGCCGCCCCTGATGGCCCGGAGATCCGTCCTCTGCTCTCCGACAACGCAGCCTCGATGATCTCCCGCTCCCTGAGCGCCTCAGCTCCGAAAGACGGCGACGGTCGGCCCTGGGATGCCGGTCGAGACGGCTCCTTGGGCAGCCACAGTTCGTCGATGGCGAAGACCTCTCCCGGGCTCAGGATCACGGATCTCTCGATGACGTTCTGCAACTCGCGAATGTTTCCTGGCCACTCGTACGACACGAGCAGGTCGAGAGTCCTCTTGTCGATCGACCGGATGTTCTTGCCTGCTCGGCTGGCGTAGCGCCGCACGAAGTACTCCACCAGCAACAAGATGTCCTCCTTCCGTTCCCGGAGCGGTGGCACCTCGATCGGAAAGACGTTCAGCCGGTAGTAGAGGTCCTGCCGGAACGCCCCACTGGCCACGGCCGCCTTCAGATCGCGATTCGTGGCGGCGATGACGCGGACATCGACCCGGATGGGCTGAACTCCCCCGACGCGCTCGAACTCCCGCTCCTGAAGCACCCTCAAGAGTGCGACCTGCGTGTCGGGCAGCAGCTCACCCACCTCATCGAGGAAGATGGTCCCGCCGTCGGCCAGCTCGAACCGGCCAGGGCGCCGCTGCGTGGCTCCCGTGAACGCTCCCTTCTCGTGACCGAACAGCTCCGAGGAGATGAGCGACGGCGCTAGCGCGGCGCAATTCACGCTGACGAACGCGCGTCCGGACCTCTGAGACCTCTTGTGAACCGCCCGGGCGAGGAGCTCCTTGCCCGTTCCCGTCTCTCCGCTGATGAAGACGGTCGAGTCCGTGGGTGCAACCTTCGCAATCCGGGCGAGAACGGCTTTCAGCGGCCTCGAGGCACCGACGATCTCCTCGAACATCGAGGCTCTGTCCACCTCCTCGCGCAGGACAAGGTTCTCTCTGTAGAGCTGATCCTTGAGCTCCCTGATCTCGGCTTCGGCCCGCTTCTGTTCGGTCAGATCGAGCGCAAAGGCGACGCCTTGCTCGCCGCCCTCCTCGAACAGCGCGCCGGCGACCAGCACTGGAACGCGGCTGCCGTCCTTCCGGATCAGCTCCTTCTCGTACGGATGCACCGTACCCGTCTCCCTGAGCGCCCTCAGGGCGCGTTCGTCACTCTCGCGCCATTCCGCCGGGGTCAGCTCGGTCCACCGCAAGCGCCGGGAAGCGACATCTTCATGCTCATACTGCACCATCCGGACAAACGCGTCATTTGCACCTATGATCGCACCGTCGACGTTCCACATGATGATTGCGAGAATGTTGGCGTCCACCAGGCGGCGGATCTTCGCTTCCCTGTTTTCGAGATCGCGGTAGAGCTGGGTGTTTTCCAACGCAGTCGCCGCTTGCGAGGCGAGCACCTTCAGGACCACGATCCGGTCGGGAGCGAATACGCCGGGAGCCAGATTGTTTTCCAGATACAGAAAACCGGCCGCCTTTGTCTGGTTGAGCAATGGCAGGCAGAGAACCGAACGCGCGTGCTTCTGAGCGACGTAAGGATCGCCAACGAACGGGTTCTGCGCGGAGGCATCGTCGAGGATCACGTTCTCATGAGTACGGCTGACGTAACGGATGAGCGTTTCCGGTAGAGTGTCGGAGGTGGCGACGACGTCACGTAGCTCCACGATGACATCGTCTCCGCTGGTCCTCGCCTCTGCCCTCGTGTGAAGCTCGTCGCTTCGTGGAACGATCAGCAGACCTCGCTCGGCGCCAGCGTGCTCGATCGCGGCCCGCAGGAGTCTGTCGATCAGCCTTTCCAGCACCATCTCGCCGGAGATTGCTTGGGAGACCTTGACGACCGTTGCGAGGTCCAGAATCTCCACCGGGGCGACGATCGTGCTCGAGGCATCCTGAGCCGACTCTCTGCTTGCAAGGCGCGGGTACGAGTCCTTGACGGCCGGAGCGAGGCCGAGCACTTCCACCGGCGCACCAGCCGCCTCCGTGCGGTCGTGTTCCACTTCCCTTCTCGGCTGGCGCTGCACCTGCTCCAGCTGTGTGGCCTTTCCCTCCGCCCCCCAACGGGCGTAGCCGTGCGAGGCTTCTCGCCAATAAAGGTCAGCAATCGTCTCGAATCCGCGTGCGGCATAGAAGCGCGCGGCGACCTCGTAGGCAATTGCCTCGTTCTGGACGAAGCCGCTCGCATGCGCCGAGCGAATGGCGCGCTCGTAAAGACGGGCGGCGTCGAGATCGCGCCCTTCCAGTCGGGCGATCTCTCCAGCCACGAGCGCGGCGCGGTTTTCGAAGTTGTCGGGACAGTTCTGCGCCCAGATCTCGAGCTGTCGCAGATGACGTGCCAAGGTCTCCAGCTCTCGCGAGCGTTCGTCCGATACGGAGTCGCAGCCCGCTGCCCGGGATAACGCGCCATAGAAGTGGTATTCGGCCTCCTCGAAGAACGCGGGTGACGTCCAGAGCAGCTGCTCCGCCCTCGATGCCGCGTCGATCGCCTCCTTGTACTCACCGGCCAGGTAGCGCGCCTGCAGCTTTCGAACCCAGTACCAGCACTCGGCGATCGCCAAGGTCGGGTCAGCCGCCAGATGGCGTTCGAACGCGAGCTCCTCGATCTGTTCGCTGTCGAAGCAGCCGAATTTCGGCGTCGCCCCGCGGAGCGTCCGGATCATGGCGAGCTGAGCGATGTGAACGTCACTGACGATGCCGAAACGTGCCTTCTCCGTGAATGCCAAGCCAAGCTCGGCCTCGTGTTGCACCACGCCAAGCGGGTCACCCGCGACGAGGAGGTCCGAGTTCAGGTTGACGGTTGCGTATGCTGCATACGTGAGATCGCCGCTCTGGTTCGCGGCTTCGAACGCGCGGCGCTGCAGCGCGCTGGACGTCCGAACATGTTTCATCCAGCGGGCGATCCAGGCGGCGAAGTATAGATAAGTTCCGGCCTGGAAACGCTTCAGCTCCCGGCGCTCGACGAGCTCGCACGCGACCTGGCCGAATCGAAGTGCCGCCTGATAGTCCGAAAATCGCGGTCCGGCAATCCTGCCAAGCGTGACGTAGGCGAGGCACGACGCACCGCAGTTGCCGTGCTCCAGGCTGAGATTGACCGCCCTGCAGATGGCCAGGGAATCCAGATTTCGGTCCGTGAAGAATGCGGGGACCACGAGCTTGGTCAGAACGTCGACCGTGGCGAGCGACTCGGGATCGGTCATCAGCGGCGAGTCGATGACCTCCTCGATGCTGCGGCCGGCAAGCCGCGACCAGATCTGCTCGTATTCGCGCCGCGCGTCGTCTTCTGTCGGATGGGGCGACCACTCGATCCCCGCCTGCCGGAGGTAGTCGAGGGCAACTGCGACTGCGCGGCCGCTCTGACCGAGGTTCGTGCAGACATCCATGTGCAAGCACGCGATCGCCGCTCGCTCCAGGGCATCGGTCGCGCGACTGGAGAGTGCGGTCAGGCGCTCATCCGCGGATGCAAGCGCGCTCGTCAGGAACTCGCACTCGGCCCGCTCGAGCTCCAGCGCAAAGATCAGGTCGCGTCTTCCTCTCCATGGATCGTCGCCGAGGAGCGCGGCGCCCGCCTTGAGATACTTGAGGGCCGAGGCATGAGCGGTGGAAGTCTTCGCACGCCTGGCCGAGGCCAGGTTGAGCTCGGCAAGCTGCTCCTGTTCCTCTCTCGAGATGATAAAGGCCGCGCCGAGGTTGAGCTGATTGACGATCTCGAAGATCATCTCCTCCCGTCTCTGCGCGGGCAGTTGCGCCGCGAGCAGCCGTCCGATACGGAGGTGAGCCTCGGCGCGCGACATTTCGGGAATCAGTGAATAGGCTGCTTCGTGAACACGGTCGTGGATGAACTTGTACGACCCGTCCAATTGTTCGAGCAGCTCTTGACGGACCCCCTCCCAGAGAGTCGTCTGCACTTGCTCCTCAGTCATCTCGAGGATGATCGAGAGCGTTCCACCATCTACGGCGTTACCGAGACAGGCCAGCTGCTGCAGGGCCTTCTGTGTTCCGGCCGGCAGCCGTCTCAGCTTTCCGACCATGAGGTCCACCACGTTCTCGGTGTAGCCCTTGGCGTGAATTCGTCCGATATCCCAGGACCAGCGACCTTGCCCGTGATCGAACCCAAGCAATCCCTCGTGCTCGAGCGCCGAAAGGAACTGGGTCGTGAAGAATGGATTACCCCCCGTCTTGCGGTAGATCAATTGAGCGAGCGGCCGGATTCCTTCCGAGGGACTCTGAAGTGCATCCTGGACGAGCTGCGCAACGTCCTCCGGTGAGAGCGGTGCGAGCTTGATCTCGCTGATGCTGGTTCCCGCCTTGCGAATGCTCTCCAGTCTTCGAACCAGCGGATGAGCGCCATCGACCTCGTTGTCCCGATAAGCGCCAATCATCAATAAATGCTGCACGTCCGTCTGCGTCAGGAGATCCTCGAGCGCGTCGAGCGTCGCGGAGTCGAGCCATTGGAGATCATCGAGGAACAGCGCGAGTGGATGTTCCGCCCGGGCGAAGACCCCGATGAAGCGTCGGAATACGGCCTGGAAACGTCGGCGCGCGTCCTGCGGAGGAAGCTCTGGAATCGGGGGCTGTTCGCCGATGATGAGCTTCAGCTCTGGGACGAGGTCCACCAGGAGCTGTCCGTTCGGCCCCAGCGCCTCTCGCAGGGCTTCGCGCCAAGGCTCCAGTTCGACCTCGCTCTTCGCCAGAAGGCGCCGGACGAGACTCTGAAAGGCTTGCGCCAGCGTGGAATACGGAATGTCCCGCTTGTACTGGTCGAACTTTCCGGACGCGAAGAGCCCCCGCGGCGGAACGAGCACCTTGTGCAGCTCCTGAACCACGGAGGACTTGCCGATGCCGGGATGACCGGAGACGAGGATCAGCTCCGGCGTGCCGCTCTTGACGACGCGGTCGAACGAGGCGACGAGTGTCTCGACCTCTCGCTCTCGTCCATACAACCTTTCAGGGATGAAGAGCCGTTCCGGCGTGTCGTTCTCGCCGAGTGGGAACTCGACAATCCGGCGTTCCGCTTCCCACTGAGCCGAGCACCGCCGAAGGTCGTGCTCCAGGCCAGCTGCCGTCTGGTATCGGTCCTCGGCAGTCTTGGCGAGCAGCTTCATCACAACGTCCGAAAGCTGCGCCGGGACACCGATGGACCGCTCGGCGGGCGGCACCGGCCGTCGTGCGATGTGGCAATGCACCCACTCCATCGAATCCACGGCGGTGAAGGGAAGGCTGCCGGTCAGCATTTCGTAGAGGGTGACTCCCAAGGAGTAGAGGTCGCTCCGCGAGTCGATGGACCGATTCATCCGCCCGGTTTGCTCCGGAGCCATGTAGGGGAGGGTTCCGGCGATGAACTCGGGAGGCGCAGGCGTCTGGCGCTCGCGTGGAAGGCGGGAAGCGATCCCGAAGCCCATCAGCCGGACCTGACAGCCGTCCGGATTCACGAGAACGTTTGCCGGCTTGATGTCCTTGTGAATGAGACCCCGGCCATGGAGCTGGCGCAGTGCGGCGCACAGGCCGACCGCGGTCCGCAGGAACTGTCCGAGGTCCGTCCCCCTCGTGAGCAGACGCTCCAGAGGCTGTCCGCCCGGGTCGTCGAGCACGAGCGTGATCCGGTCGTCTTTTCGCACGAGCAGGATTGGCCGGACTGCCCAGGCCTCGTCGAGCTCGGCGCTCAGCGAGTACTCGTGCTCGAGCCGACGAACGAGCTCCGGCGCTGGATGCTCCGGCGCCGGTGCCAGCGCCAGAAGGGAGCGCGCCCTCGATGCGGCCGGGTTCCTTTCCGTTCCACGCGAGAGAACGAAGTCCGTGCCGGTGCGAACTGGGTCGAGGGCGTAGTCCGAGAGATCCATGACCGCCCCTCCTCAGCAAGCGGTGTCCTCAATACGTCCCGGAGCCACCGGCACAGAGCGCCAGCGACTGGGCGCCTATCACTCCTCGACAGTCCTGCCGAGGGTCACTTCAGGGATTGATCCGATTGGTTTGCAACAGTTTCCCACCACCGCGACGTCAGTACGCCCGACCGGTCCGGCTCACATCGCACTGCGTCTGAGTACTCGCAGCCCAGGGGGGTTCGCGACTACCGCGGCAGGCCGTCACCGGGGGGCAACAGCTCTCGCACCGTGGGTACACCCTGAGTCTGGCTCGCGATCAGGACCCGCCTCGCCAGGCGCACGAAGATGCCGTTCTCGAGCGTCCCGGGGATCATCTTCAGCTCCCGCTCCAGCCCCACCGGGTCGGGGATGGCGGCGAACCGGACGTCGAGGATCAGATTTCCCTGATCCGTCACCACCGGTCCCGCCTTCCTGACCGCCATGCGCAAGGTCGGCGAGCCCCCGAGCCGCTCGATCGCCTTCGCGACGGGAGCGAGCGCGAAGGGCAGGACCTCGACCGGAACGGGCATCCGTGAGCCAAGCCGATCGACCAGCTTGGTCTCGTCGACCACCACGGTGAAATCGACGGCGAGCGCGGCGATGATCTTCTCCCGCGTCTGCGCCGCGCCCCCGCCCTTGATCAAGCTCAGATCGGGGGCCACCTCGTCTGCCCCATCGATGGCGAGATCGATGCGCTCGATCTCGTCGAGGCCGACCACCGGGATCTTCCACTCCCGGGCAGCGATCAGAGACTGGTAGGAGGTCGGAACGGCGCGGATGTCCCGGAGGTCGCCGCCACGCAGTCGCTGCCCGAGCGCGGGAACGGCGTGAATGGCGGTCGAGCCAGTTCCCAGTCCCACCACCATCCCCGAGACGACTCGCCGGGCCGCCGCCTCGGCGGCAAACCGCTTCATCTCGTCTACCGGATTCGGTGTCATCGTCCTGGTTTTCCCCTCCTGGCTAGCAAACGGAGGGCCTCGACCACGGCGGGGGCAAATCCCGAGCCAAGCCAGCCCCGAGCGCGGACGTCCGGAACGAGCCGCGTTGTCCAGTCAATCCCCCGGCGGGCCGGTCCATCCGCCCTCGGTGTCGTCACAGGGCGTTGTGGCGGCTCGTCGTGGCGAGCACCTCTTCTTGCAGTCCAAGGCCCCGAGATCACGAGCGGGGCAGCCGTCAAGCCAGCATCACCGGCGGCGCGCGCGTTGCAGAGCTGTCGGGGTCGATGGCCCTTCCGGCACTCGCAGCACCAGAGCACGACAGCGACCAGGCGACGAGCGCCCCCCGAGCGCTCACAGCTGGAACGGTCCTGGATCTCGTCTCCTTGACCAAGCCGCGGCTCGCCGCCCTCGTGCTCTGCACCCTGGCGGGCGGCATGTGGCTCGCTCCCGGCTCGGCCCGGGCCTCGACCTGGATGAGCACCCTGCTCGGCACGGCGCTCCTCGTCGGCGCGGCGAACACGTTGAACTGCTGGATGGAGCGGGAGCGGGACCGGCTCATGCCGAGGACCCGAAACCGACCGCTGGCTGCCGGACGCCTCGCGCCGGACGTCGGCCTGGCGTTCGGGGTGCTCCTGGCGAGCCTGGCCATCTACGTGCTCGCGCTGGGGAGCAATCTGCTGACCTTCGCGCTCGGGATTCTCGCGCTCGTGAGTTACGTCGGTGCGTATACCCCGCTCAAGACGCGGACCGCCTGGGCGTTGATGCTCGGCACCATCCCCGGAGCGCTCCCCCCGCTGATGGGGTGGACGGCCATCACCGGACGGCTGGACGCGCGCGGACTGCTCCTCTTCGCGCTCCTGGTCGCGTGGCAGATCCCGCACTTTCTGGCCATCGCCATGTTCCGGAGAAACGAGTACCGCGCGGCGGGCATGCAGGTCTTCCCCATCGTCCATGGGGACGGGGCGACCCGCGTCTGGATGGCGGTCTCGGCGTTTCTTCTTCTCGTCGTGAGCCTGGCGCTGGTTCCCGTGCGGCTTGGAGGGGCCCTCTACGCGGGCGTGGCCGGCATCCTCGGCGTGGTCTTCCTGCTCCTGGTGCTGCACGGAACGTTGATGGATGGCGGCCGGGGCTGGGCCTGGAAGGTGTTCCGGCTCAGCCTGCTCCACCTGACCGCGCTCTTCGTTGCCCTGCTCCTGTCCGCGGCGTCCCATCGCCCGAGCGGGGCCTACGGAGCGGCAACGATCTCCACTCCCTCCAGCGCGAGCCCGGTCCTCTGGAGCGTCCTGGCGAGGCCCTGGTCGGGAGAGTCGGTGACCGGCTGCGGCAGCGGCCGGAAATCCCAGTTCGTCTCACCGGCAATCAGCTTCACCCGGAGGTCTGGCCTGACCAGCGATGCGAGCGCGCCACTCGCCGGGAACCGTGCGAGCCTCGCCCCGGTGGCTGCCTCGAACACGTCGGTCCCCAGGCCGTCCCAGACCAGGAGAGCCGTGGCATTGAGCGACCAGCGCGGCGCGAAGTGGTTGTCCGAGCTGATGTAGGGGACGGTCCAGAGCGCCTTTCCGTCCGCGGCATCCCAGAGCGAGAGACTCTCCGAGGTGATGGCCGCGAGGCGGCGAGAATCTGGATTGAAGCTGACGCGCGTCCCCTGGCTGTCGAGCCGCAAGGTGCGTTCCTCCCCCGCGTCCACCTCGCGGACGTGCACCACGGCTCCCTCGGTCCAGGCAACTCGCCGACCGTCCGGCGACAGGGCCAGCGCCGTCCTCTGTCCAGCCTGGCGCCGCGCCTCGGTGAACAGGACCCGATCGGCTCGCGCGTCCCAGACCTCCAGCCCGTCGAGACCGAAGAGCGCCGCACGAGAACCATCCCTGGAGACCCCGAACCGGTAACACGCACGACAGTGATGGCTCCAGAGGTCCCGGCCTCGCTCGAGGTCTATCAGGCGGACCTGGCCGCCGCCCCACAGGTCGGAGAGAAAGGCCACCCCGTCGCGGATCAGCTCGCCCCCGCGCACGGTCGCCGGGACCGGTGCGCTCGCCAGGAGCTGCCCGTGCTCTCCGTAGAGCTCGAGCGTGGACCTGGCCCCGTCGATGATCGCGAACTGCCGACCGTCGGGCGAGAAGTTCGCGGACCAGAAGGCCCAGTTCCCGGGGTGGCCGGTCGGTGCGTCGTCGATCGGAAGACCCCAGACCTCGAGCCGCGAATCTCCCCCGAGTCCGGAGGCAATGACCCGGCGACCATCGGGAGAGAAGGCGAATCGCGGCCATCCCGCCAGGTGGTGCAGCGTTCCTCGGACGACGCGCGTCCGCAGATCGATCACGTCCGCGCGGGTCGACCCGATCCGATCGACCACGACGAGGTTCCCGTCGTCGGACACGGCGACTCCGCCGAGGCTGCCAGCGCCGATCTGTGCGCCGAACGCCGGCTCCGGAAGCGCGACGCTGAACTCCCTCTCCCGTCCACCGAGGACGTCGAGCCATCCCTGTCTGACGATCACCAGGCCGTGGCTGGTGAACAGCAGCGCCCGGACCCCGGTTCCTGGCCTTTCCCCGAGCTTTGCTCCGGTGTCCACCGCCACCAGATGCACGCCTCCGGACAAATCCACGTAGGCAGCTCGTTGGCCATCGTCGGAGACAGCGCACCAGGGGAGACTCGAGGTGACGTCCGTCGCTAGACTCCGCGGGGCCTGACCCTCTCGCTTCGCGATGAGTCGCTGCCCCAGGACGGTGACCACGGTCGGATACGGCCCCGGACACGGCCGTTCGCCGCTGGCAAAGTCGAGCCGCCCGAGCTCGCTCCCGGTGAGTGCATCGAAGAACGCCCAGCCATCCGGAACCGTCAGGCGAACCTTTCCACCGGGGAGGAACCGGGCGAAGTTCATCAACTCCGAATCCCGGGACCAGAGCACCTTCCCGCTCTCGAGCTCCCGGACCTCGATCCGGGTGCCGTTGACTCCGAGGATCACGATGCGGCCATCGGGCAGAACCGCGACGTCGGTGAACGATCCCGTCGGACCCTGGATCGAGAGGACGCGCTCGATCGCGCGCTCGCTGGCGAGGGCGACCCCCCACCGGGCTTCCGGAGAGTCCCGCTGCGTGCGAGCCGCAGCGAAGTTGGCGGCGGCCCGCGCCCAGTCCGACTCGCGTTCGGCGGCATGGGCCCGTTCGAGGAAGGAGCGGGCCAGATCCCGGCGCACCAGGTGAAGTCGTACACCCACGAGAACGGCCGAGACCAGGAGCGCGCCGAGAGCGACCGCGAGCCCGGCCGTCAGGGCGCGGTGACCGGTCGCGAACTTCCGGACCAGCTCCCAGGCACCATATCGATAGGCGCGGACGCGGCCACCCGCGAGGTACGCCGAGAGCTCCGTCGCCAGCTCCTCGGCATCCGCGTATCTGCGGGACGGCTGTGGCTCGAGGGCGCGCTCGGCGATGGCGGCGAGCTCCGCCGGTGCCTCCGGCACGCGCGTCCGGACCGGATGGAACTCCCCCGTCTTGACGTTCTCCAGGATGTGATCGGAGGTCGCGCCCTCGAACGGGGGACGCCCGGTGAGCAGCTGGTAGAGAATGGCTCCCAGGCTGAAGACGTCGCTCCGGGCGTCGATGGCGGAAAGATCCCCCCTGGCCTGCTCGGGGCTCATGTACGCCGGCGTGCCGATCGCCACCCCGGCCACGGTGAGCCCGGGCTCCGGTGACGAAGGGATGAGAGGGACCACCTCTTCCGGCTCGTCCCGGTGCTTCGCCAGCCCCCAGTCGACCACCACCGTCTCACCGTACTCTCCGACCATCACGTTGGACGGTTTCAGATCGCGGTGGATCACGTTCTTCGAATGGGCGAAGCCCATCGCCTGACATGCGTCGAGCACGTTCCGCAAGAGCTGGAGCCGGTCAGCGAGGGTGTGGCAGCGCACGAGGCGCATCTGCAGCGTCTCCCCGCGGATCAGCTTCTGCGCGCAGAAGAGCGTGCCGTCCTCGCGACGAGCGAGCTCGAGGATGGAGATGATTCCGGGGTGGTCGAGGCTCGCGACGAGGCGGACCTCGCGGAGGAACCGCGCCTTCGCGGCCCGGGAGGAGACATCGGTGGCCGGCTGTGTGAGCGCCACCAGCTCCTTGAGCGCCACCTCGCGGCCGACGATCTCGTCCCGCGCGGCGCGGACGATGCTCTGGCTGCCCCGGCCCAGCTCGCCCAGCCGGGTGTACTGTCCGGGCCGTTCCAGGGGAATGTCGGCCGCGGTCGCCGCTGACGGACCGTCCGTCCGCGCCGCACCGGCGCTCGTGACCAGTGTCTGCAGCACCTCCGGCGTGGCGCCCAGCGACTCGAGTACGGCCTGTGGGTCGCCCTGTCGGGCCGCCAGCGCCTGCTCGAGCATCGCCTCGAGGAGCTTCCTGCGTTCGGCGCTGAGCGTTCCGCTGCGCTCCAGCCGCGTGAGCAGTGAGTCCGGAACGGAATCGACGAGCCCCGCCGCCGCCGCGGTCAGCACCTCCGACGGAGTGGCAAACCCCGCCTGGGCCGCCAGCACGCCGACGATGAGATCGCGGTCCTGCACCGGCGCCCTCCCTCCATCGAGTCGCGGTTTCCCCGAGAGGCCCGTTTACACACGCCCGGAGCACCCGACCAGGGCGCGGTGTGGACTTTCAGCCGGCCGCTCGGGGGGCCGATGGGGCTACGCCAGCTCAGGCGCGGATTTCGGAGCCGTCCACCCCCGGTCGCCCTCGCGCTCGGGACGGGGCTGAACACCCCATTCAACCCGGCGGGTCGTCGTTCGCGGGCCGCTCGACCCCGATCGCGCGAGGCGATTCCCCCCCGAGGAGATGGATTCGCAACGCCGCCTGTCCCGGACGGCCGGTGGACACGTCGAGCACCCATTGCCGATTCCCCAGCTCGGGAGTGGCGACGCACAGTCCTGCATTGCCGTGGTGCGAGACAGGCAGGACGGCGGCGGTCGTCGCGGAGTACCAGAGGCGCGCCGACGGCTCGGGGGCGGCGCCCATGCCGGCACTCTCCGCCCGGTCCTCGACACAGACCACCCGACCGCCGCCGGGAATCTCGGAGCCGAGGGAGGTCAGGCGGACCAGGATGTGGCCTTCCTCCACGGTGGGCCGCTCCAGCGAGGAGAGACGGAGCAGATAGCGCTGGACGATCCGGTCCCGCCGGCCCTTCAGGATGCGAATGAGCTCGCTCCGGGCGATCGGGCTCGAAAGCTTCGCCTCGTCCACGATGGCCTCGATGGCTGCATCGTCGAAATGCGAGATGATCCGCGCCATCCACGCCCCGTCGCTCTCCTGCATCGCGGAGAACGCCACGTTCGGGTAGCCGACGTGCCAGTCCTCGGGCACGAACTCGGCGTCGTCGAAGTAGCCCCAGATCCTGCCCGCCGGCCCGAACTTCGCGCGCTCCCAGGGCCGCTGCACGAACCCGAAGGTCGCGAAGTCCGCGCCGATGGCGCCGAAGTCGATGTAGTAGGTGAAGCCGGTCCGGCGAGAGATGCTGTCCCACTGCATGAGGCCACCCAGGGTGTCGCCCCAGTCGAGGATGTCGTGCTCGATGTGCCCCCGGCCGTC
>Ga0081540_1001928_pt1 | contig 17388 bp, 15 predicted proteins | sample TabmetS2T1R1_FD_71024 | JGI IMG/M metagenome (GOLD analysis project Ga0081540, IMG submission 71024) | Tabebuia heterophylla rhizosphere microbial communities from the University of Puerto Rico - S2T1R1 | ecosystem: Host-associated > Plants > Roots > Rhizosphere ... | reverse complement strand
CCACTGGGGCGCTTCTCAAACAGGCGCCGCCCAATGACGGCACGCTCAACACCATTGGCAAGCTGGGGGTGAGCCTCGACGGTCCCGTTGCCTTCGACATTGCCGCGGATGGCAAGGGCGGCAATACCGGTTGGATGCTGGTGGGCGGCGCGCTTTATGCAATTGACCTCGCCACTGGCCAAGCCAAACCGGCGGGTCAGATCGCGGGCCTCAAGGGTGCGATCCTCGACATCGCCGTTCTGGCGTCCGAATGATGTGGGCCGCGGCGCGCCAACCCTGGCCAGCCGCGCCCCCGCTTGCTCCGCAAAGCCACGCCGCAAGGAGCCTCGACAGCCCATGCGTCCGCTGCTGAGCCTGGCCCGCGAGCGCCGTTTGCTGCAAGCCGCCGTGACCGTTGCGGCCTTGATCCCGCTCGGCGCCGGGCTCGCGGGCGTCAATGGCGGGCTTGCTGCCTTCGACGCCGCAGCGCGCTGGTCGCTCAATGGCGACAGCCACGTGCGCTATCTTTCCGGTTTGATCTTCGCCATCGGAGCCGGGTTCTTGACCACGGTGCCGGCCATCGAGGCCTGCGGGGCGCGCTTTCGCCTGTTGACGCTCTTGGTTCTGGTCGGCGGCCTGGCGCGGCTTTATGCCGTGGCGCTCTGGGGACTGCCGGGTCCGGCCATGCGGGCGGGCCTGGTCATGGAGCTCCTCGTTGCGCCGGGCCTCGCCCTGTGGCGCGAGCGCGTGGAGCGGCTCTCGCGGCTGCGCAGCCGGCGCGCTGGCCATGACATTTTCGTAACCTGAAACCGCGCGCCAAATTGCGCCATGGTTGTCTTCTAGTCGAGCGGCCGCGGCCGAGGTCGAGCTTGGCGTTGCCGCTGTGGCGATTTGCGGCCTCGTAGAGGAGGTTCCAGCATGCACAAAAGCCCCGCGCTCCCGATCGTCCTCGTTGCCCTTGCCCTTGGTGCCTTTGGGCCGGGCGGCATGCCGGCGGGCGCCAACCGCATCAACACCGGTGCGGCGGACGGGCCCTATCAGAAACACTTTTGTGCTGTCCTTGCCCAGCAACTCAAGCTCGCCCAGTTCGATTTTGCCTGCAAAGCCACGGCGGGACCGCGCGAGACGGTCGAACGCGTGCTCGCCGATCCCAGCCAGCTGGGCTACGTCCAGCTCGATGCCTTTGCGCTGCTGGCCACCGAGCTCAAGGCGCAGACCGCATTCAGCGTCGTGCGCCACGACGATGTGCGCCAATGCCTCTACGCGGTAACGCGCAATCCGCAGCTGACGAACTGGGGCGAACTGTCGGCCAATGCCCGGCAGCTGCGCCTGGTTTTGCCGCCTGCCGATTCCGACAGCGCCAGCAGCTTCCAATTCCTGCGCGCGATCGACCCCGCGGGGCTCGGCAAGACGCAAGAGGTACGCCACGCGCCATCGATCGAAAGTGCAATTCGGGAGGGATTGAGCGCGGAGGACACCGTCAGCCTGTTCGTGCAATTCCCCGATCCCGACAGCGAGCGTTTCGCCCTCATCCAGGAGCTGGGCGGCCACGTCGTGCCGGTTATCGATCGTGCCATCCTGCGCCAGGAGGCGCTCGGCAAAAAGGTTTATTTTGCCCAGGAGACGCAGGTGGAAAATCCGCAGTGGATCAAAAGCGCGCGTCGGATCGTGACCGCCTGCACCCCCGTGCTCGTCTTCACGGGAACTGCCGACCGGGTTGCCGGCGACAAGGCGCGCAAGGACCACGAGGACCTGATCCGCACCATCGGCGCGCTCAAGGGGGCGGCATTGCTGCCTGAGGAGGGGCTGTTCGCGAAGCTCTTGAAGCACAGCAAGGAACTGACCGCGGCAAGCACGGAAAAGCTCTTGGCCGCAACCGAGCAGGCGCGGGAAAAGGCGCGGCCCTATACCGACAAGGCGATGGAGGCGGCCAAGGAAGGAGCCGAACAGGCCAAGGGAGCCGCCGAGAGGGCTTCCGATGCCGCCAAACCCTATGTCGACATGTCGAAAGAGGCCGCCCAGAAGGCCTATGACGAGGCCATGAAAATGGCCAAGGAGCTCTTGCAAAAGCAGCCACAATCGCCGCCGAAGAACGACTGAGGCCGCATCGGCTTTAGATTGCGCTTCCGCGCCGCTGCCACATACTTGCCACTGCGCCCGTTGAAAGGCTAGCAGTGTGCCCATGCAGCACGCCCCTCGCCTTGCCGATCGACTGGCCCTGATCACCGGGGCAACGCGCGGTATCGGCCGCGCCGTCGCCCTCGCCTACGCCCGCGAGGGCGCACATTTGATTCTGGTCGGCCGCACGGCGGGCGCGCTCGAAGAAGTGGACGATGAGGTGCGCGAGTTCGGGCGGCCGGCGACGCTTCTGACCCTCAACCTCACGGATCTCGAGCGCATCGATGCGCTGGGTCCCACCATCTTCCAGCGCTGGGGGAAGCTCGACATCTTCGTCGGCAACGCCGGTGTCCTCGGGCCGCTGTCGCCGCTCGGTCACGTAACCGCCGAGGCTTGGAGGGACGTGATTGATCTCAACCTCAATACCAACTGGCGTTTGATCCGCACGCTCGACCCGTTGCTGCGCCGGTCGGAGGCAGGCCGGGCGATTTTCGTTACCTCCGGCGCCGCCACCAACCGGCCCGCCTACTGGGGGCCCTATGCCGTCTCCAAGGCCGGTCTCGAAGCCCTGGTGCAGACCTATGCGGCGGAGATGGTCAACACCAACGTGCGCGCCAATCTGATCAACCCGGGACCGGTCCGCACGGCCATGCGCGCCAAAGCCTTTCCCGGCGAGGATCCAGCCACGTTGCGCTGGCCTGAAGAGATCACGGAGAGGTTCGTGGAGTTGGCCGAGGCCGCCTCGAGCTACAACGGCCGCATCTTCGACCTGAAAACCAACGAGGTGCGCTAGTCGGCGCCCGGCCTTTAGGCGCTGTTGACCACCATGCCATCGTAGCCCGGCTCGACGTGCGGGGGCAGTTCGCGGCGCAACGTCTCGTAATCGAGTTCGGACGTCATGTGGGTAAGGATTGCCCGCTTGACGTGCAGCCGTTCGATCCAGCGCAGCGCCTGCTTGACGCTGAAGTGGCTGGGGTGGGGCAACGGCCTCAGCGCGTCGACGATCCACAAATCGAGATCGGCGAACAGCGGCAACGCCGCCTCGGGGATGTCGCTGATATCGGGGGAATAGGCGACGCGGCCGAAGCGGAAGCCAAGGGAGGCAAGATCGCCGTGCTGCTGGGGCAGCGGCACGACCCTAATGACGCCGCCGGCGCCGTTGATTTCAAGGGCCGCCGGCGGCGCCAGGGTGTGGGCATTGAGAATGGCCGGGTAGGCCGAGCCCGGCGGCTGCGCGAAACAGTAGTCGAAGCGCTGCTCAAGGACCTCGCGCGTGCGCGCATCGGCGTAAATATCGATGCGCCGGCGTGCATTGAAAGCCATGCCTCGCAAATCGTCGATGCCGTGCGTGTGGTCGGCGTGGTCGTGGGTGTAGAGTACGGCATCGACGCAGTCGACCTCGGCGTCAAGCAGCTGATTGCGCAGGTCGGCCGGCGTGTCGACCAGCACGCGCGTTAAACCGCGACCGGCGACCTGCTCGACCAGGATCGCACAGCGCCGGCGCCGGTTCTTCGGATTGCTCGGGTCGCAGGCCCCCCAGACGTTGCCGATGCGCGGCACACCACCGGAAGACCCGGTGCCGAGGAGCGTGATCTTGCGGCTCATGCGGCGCCCAACGCGGCGGCAGGAACCTTGCGGTAGAGCCGCAAGAAATTCGCGGTCGTGATGCGGGCGAGCTCCTGCTGCGAAACGCCCTTGACGTGCGCCAGGGCCTCGGCGGTGTGCTTGAGATAGGCCGGCTCGTTGCGCTTGCCGCGGAAGGGAGCGGGCGCCAGGTAGGGTGCATCGGTCTCGACCAGCAGTCGGTCGAGCGGCACGAGGGCTGCCACCTGGCGCAGGCTGTCGGACTTCTTGAACGTCAAGATTCCGGAAAAGGAGATATAATGACCAAGGGCGAGGCCGCGCCGGGCCAAGTCCTCGCCGCCCGTGAAGCAGTGCAGTACGGCGGGGAAGGCGCCCTTGGCGGTTTCCGCCTCCAAGATGGCGGCGACGTCGGCATCGGCATCGCGCGCGTGGATGACGAGCGGCAACTGCGTGGCCCGCGCCGCCGCGATGTGGCGACGAAAGCCCTCGGCCTGAGCCTGGCGCGGACTGTTGTCGTAAAAGTAGTCGAGGCCGGCCTCCCCGATCGCCACCACCTTGGGATGCGCGGAGAGGCGCACCAACTCTTCGAGCGGGATGTCCAATTCCTCGTGGGCATAGTGTGGATGCGTGCCAACCGAGCAAAACACCGTGTCGTTGGCCTCGGCGATGGCGATCAGGTTGGCCAAGCGCTTGAGGCGGGTCGAGATCGAGACGATGGCGCCGACGCCGGCGGCCCGGGCGCGGGCCAGCACGGCGTCGAGCTCATCGGCAAAATCGGGAAAGTCGAGGTGGCAGTGGTGATCGACGAGCATCAGGTCTTCTGTGGTTTGGCCGGCTTGCCGCTCTCGCCGCTCTCGCCCAGGTAGCGCGGAAAGACGGCGACGGGCGCGGGAAGCGTTAGGCCCGGTTTGAGCCGGCCGCCTTCGCCCAGCCACGCAAAGCTGCGCTGCGTGGGGTCCTGGCCCAGGCTATCGAGCAGTTTGGCGGCCGAGCCCGGCATCACCGGCGCCGCCAGGATGGCCACCTGGCGCACGACTTCTGCCGTCACGTACAGGATTGTGTCCATGCGCTTGGGATCGGTCTTGCGCTTGGCCCAGGGCTCGGCGCCGGCGAAATAGCGATTGGCATCGCCCACCACCGCCCACACCGCATCCAGATATTGCTTGATACCCTGCCGGTCCATGGCGGCGCGGACCTTGGCATAGAGGGCATCGGCCTCGGCCAGGATGGCTCGGTCGGCATCGATGAGCTCGCCGGGGGCTGGGACCGTGCCGGCACAGTTCTTGGCGATCATCGCCAGCGAGCGCTGCGCCAGGTTGCCGAGGTCGTTGGCAAGATCGGCGTTGATGCGATTGACGATGGCCTCGTGGCTATAACTGCCATCCTGGCCGAAGGCGGCCTCACGCAGGAAGAAGTAGCGCACCTGGTCGACGCCGTAGCCCCCTACCAGATCGAAGGGGTCGACGACGTTGCCGACCGATTTCGACATCTTCTCCCCACGGTTGTAGAGGAAGCCGTGCGCGAACACGCGCTTGGGCACGGCGATGCCCGCCGACATCAGAAAGGCCGGCCAGTACACGGCGTGGAAGCGGACGATGTCCTTGCCGATCACGTGCACGTCCGCCGGCCAGTAGCGCCAGCGCGGTGCCGCCGCATCGGGAAAGCCGGCCGCGGTAATGTAGTTCGTCAGCGCGTCGACCCACACATACATAATGTGCTGCGGCGCCGCCTTGGCGGCCGCGCGCGCCGGCGCGGGCACCTTGATGCCCCAGTCCAGCGACGTGCGTGAGATCGACAAATCGGTGAGGCCGCCCCTGACAAAGCTCACCACTTCATTGCGCCGTTCGGGCGGCAGGATGAAATCGGGGTGCTTGTCGTAGTGCGCGAGCAGGCGCTCGGCGAAGTGAGACAGGCGGAAGAAGTAGGTTTCCTCCTCGGTCCATTCCACTGGCGAGCCCAGCGGCTCGCGCCGTACGCCGTCGTCGCCGAGCTTCGTTTCTTTTTCGTCGAAGTAGGCTTCCTGCCGCACCGAATACCAGCCGGTGTACTTGGCGAGGTAGATGTCCCCGGCTTGCTCCATGCGCCGCCAGATTTCTTCCGAGGCGCGGTGGTGGCGTGGCTCGGTGGTGCGAATGAAATCGTCCTGGCTGACGTTGAGCGCCACCATCATCTCGCGAAAGCGTTGCGAATTGCGATCGGCGAGCGCCTGCGGCGTCAGCCCTTCGGCGATCGCCGTCTGCTTCATCTTCAGGCCGTGCTCATCGGTTCCCGTCAGAAAAAACACATCCTTGCCGTCGAGACGTTCGAAGCGCGCGATGGCGTCCGTGGCCAACGCCGTATAGGCGTGGCCGATATGCGGCACCCCGTTGGGATAAAAGATCGGCGTGGTGATATAGAACTGCACTTTCCCGCTCATGTCGCAGGTTCCGCCCTCGGTTCAATCCTTTGGCCATGACCGGCGTCCGCGGTGCGGGACGCCCAGAGCTAGCGCCCGCGGCCGCGCCGCCACCGCGGCCTGGCGCCTGGGCAGGAAACGATCGTCGCAACCTTGCTGATCATGGTCTTGTGCTTCGCTTTGAGAAAGCGGGCGTGGCCTATCATGAAAAGGCCGTCAGTGCCACCGGCAATGCAAGCGAACACTAATGCACCCGCATCAGGCGCGGGCGAGGGTTTCCAGGCGCGCAAACAGCGAGGTAAGCGTCGCCTTGCGGTCGAGATTGAGTTCGCTCGCATCGGCCTTTTCCGCCACCGCCGTCGTCCAGAATTCCGCCCACGCCGGCAGGCGCTCCGGCGCGATCAGGCGTGCGGCCAAGTCGCGCTCCGCCGGGGAACCCTGCCCCGTGGCGCGGGCCCGCACCAGCCGCGCCAGCTGATCGAGAAAGAGCTCGAAAAAGGTGGCGTAGGATTGCTCCGGCGCGCCATAGCCCATGTCATCGCTGAGCGCGTGCGCCAGCTGCCAATCGAGGCGCGGCAGCGAGCCCACAAGCCGCTCGATGCGGGCGTTGAGCGCCAGTCCGCCCGCGGCCACCAGTTGCAGGGCGCGGCGTACGCTGCCATGGGCGATGCGCTCCAAGTCGCCCCAGGCCTCGGCATCGGGCGGATCCATGTCGCGGGCCTTAAGCGCGGCGGTCACGGCCGCGCGCAAGGGCTCAGCCGCAAGTTCGCCGAGATCGAGACGCCGGCAGCGCGAGCGGATGGTTGCCAGCAGCTGGCTCGGTGCCGCCGAGAGCAACAAAAACAAGGTGCGCGCCGGCGGTTCCTCCAGCGACTTCAGCACGGCATTGGCGGCATTGATATTGAGCTCGTCCGCCGAGTCGATCAGCACGACACGCCAGCTACCCCCGGCGCTGGTCAGTCCCAGGAAGGACTTCAGCCGACGCACTTCGTCGACGGGGATCGACTGTGCGAAGCGCTTTGCCCTGGCGTCGTAGGGACGGCGCAGCAGCAACAAGCCGGGATGGGACAGGGCGGTCACCTGGCGCGCGGCGCGCGTGGCGGGCGCCACATCGAGGCTGGCTGCCTCCGCATCGCGCTCGCGAGGCTCAGCCAACGCGTGCCGTGCCAGGCGATAGGCCAACGTGGCCTTGCCGATACCGCCACGGCCGCTGAGCAGCCAGGCGTGGTGCATCTGGCCGCCGGCAAAAGCCTGGGCCAGCGTCCGCTCGGCCGCGGCGTGACCGAACAGCGTCGTCGTCTCGCGCGGATGCGGGAAGCCCTCGAGCCGGTCGGCCTCGGGAGTGGCCTCGAGCTCCGGCGGCGTCGCTGTGCGGGCCATCAGCCGGCGCCCGCCAGCAGACGCTCGGCGACCGCTCGCCAGACCGCCGCGGCGATGATCTCGGGCGGCGCAGCCGCGTCGATGATGACGCACCGCTGCGGCTCCGCCCGCGCCAGCGCCAAGTAGCCGGCGCGCAGGCGCTCGTGAAACTCGAGCTCGCGTTGCTCGAAACGATCGGTTTCGCTCAATGTGCGCGTGGGTGCACGCCGGCGCCTGACGCGGCCAAGGCCGTCGCGCGGATCGAGGTCGAGGAGGACGGTGAGGTCGGGCCGGTGGCTCTTCACCACCAAATCTTCGAGCCTCTCGAGCACCTCGGGGGCCACGCCGCCCGCGCTGCCCTGATAGACCCGGGTGGAATCGGAAAAGCGGTCGCACACCACCCAGCCGCCGGCGTCGAGGTGCGGTGCGATCTTCTGTTGCAGGTGATCGGCGCGGGCAGCGTAGAACAGCAAGGCGTCTGCAAGCGCGCCGTGCGCCGGCGTGCCGGGGTCGAGGAGCAGCGCCCGTATGCGTTCGGCAAACGGCGAGCCCCCCGGCTCGCGCGTGAGGATCACGTCGATGCCCCGCTTGGCCAGGCGCTCGACCAGCAGCGTGGCCTGGGTCGACTTGCCGACGCCTTCGCCGCCCTCGAGGGTGATGAACTTTCCCGATCTCATCGCGCTCGCGTCCGGGCACTCGCCAGCCCGGCGGCGGCGCTTAAATTGCCGTCGAGCCACGCTGCCCTGTTAAGGGATCCAGCGGGTAGCCAAATATAGCAGCGTGTCAAGCCCGCGGCGCATCACGCCGGCTCGGCCGATGTCTTCGGCCACATAGAGGGGCACCTCGTTGGTGGTCTCGCTGGGCGTCGTCACGCGCAGCCTGGCAACCTGTTCGCCCTTGCGCAGCGGGGGCTTCAGGGGACCGTTATAGATGATCTGCGCCCTCAGCTTCGGATTGGCGGGCTGACGCGCCAGCCAGATGTTGACATCGCCATTGCCGGTCAATGGCACGAACATGCGTTCCCCGCCCCAGACCCGGGCGTGACCGATCACCTCGCCGGCGTCGAACAGCTTGACCTCGGAAAAATTCTTAAACCCCCACTCTAGCAGCCGGCGCCCCTCGTCACGGCGTTCCTCGGCCGTGCTGCAGCCGTTGAGCACGGCAATGAGACGCCGTCCCTCCTGCTTGGCGGATGCGACGATGCCGTAGCCCGATTCCTTGATGAAGCCGGTCTTGAGGCCGTCGATCCCCGCCACCAGAGTGATGAGCGGGTTGCGGTTGGTGAATTTGTGCTTGCGGTAGGGGAATTCCTTCAAGGCAAAGTAGCCGTAGTAGTCGGGATAGTCCTGGATGATGTGGCGCGCCAGCAGCGCCAGTTCGCGCGCCGTGGTGACGTGGTCGGGTTGGTAGAGCCCGGTCGCATTCTTGAAGACGGACTTATTGAGGCCAAGGGCGCGGGCCTGCTCGGTCATGCGCGCGGCGAACAAGTCCTCTGCGCCGGCCATGTTTTCGGCAATCGAGATTGCCGCATCATTGCCCGATTGCACGGTGATGCCCTTGATCAGCTCCTCCACCGTGGCCCGCGTGCCGAGTGGCACGAACATGGCCGAGGTGCCCGACGGCGCCCCGCCCTTGCGCCAGGCGTTCTCACTCATCAAGAACTCATCGCTGAGCTTGAGCTCGCCCGCCTTGAGCGCCTTGAAGACGACCGTGAGCGTCATCAGTTTGCTCATGCTGGCTGGATACATGAGCTCGTCGGCATTGCGTTGGTACATGATGGCGCCGGTATCGGCGTCCATCAGGATGGCCTGCGCGGCCTTGACGCTAAACTCGGCCTGCGCGGCGGCGGGGCCAGGCTCGCCCAGGGCGCACGCCAGCATGAGCGCCAACGCCAACAGCCAATAGGATTTGCACCCGCGCGAGGCACGAGCCCTGCCAAGGCGCATCATGTTGACCCGCAGGCCATGCCATTGTCTCGTCACTTAGTCACGTCCCGTCACCCCGTCGCGTCCGACGCCCGGTATTTCCCCCGGCAGGATTGGCCTGGCCGTCGATCCCGTCACCGCAGTTTGTCCCTCGTTGCGTACGTGGAGGCCCCACCACGTGCCAAGTTATGCCGCGCGCGGCGAGCACGCTCTAATCGCAGCATAGTCTCGAATCCTAGCGGCTGTCATTGGGCCCGCGTGCCAACCTGATCTGAAACCACGGCTGGGAGGCGAGAAAGCGCTGCTCGCGGCGATCATCGCCCGACAGCGGCGCCGGGCCCGCGTAGCGGACGCGAACCCGAGCCAACCCCGGCCCTTCCACGCCGAGGTAACGGGCGCTCGCTCGCGACAGGTCGACCACGCGGTTGTTGACGTAAGGTCCGCGATCATTGAGTCGCACCAGCAGCGTGCGGCCGTTCTCCAGGTTGGTGACGTAGGCAAGCGACGGCAATGGCAAGGTGGGATGGGCGGCGGTTAACGCCCACATGTCAAAGATTTCGCCGTTGGACGTGCGGCGGCCATGAAAGTCTTCCGCATAGTAGGAGGCAAGGCCGCTGCGATCGTAGCTGGGCTCTTCCTGGGGTACATACCAGCGCCCGTCGATCCGATAGGGCGCGCCCAGCTTGTAGCTGCCACCGCCCTTGGGGATGGGTTGGTTGGGATCGACCAGGCGCGGGCTGGCGCTGCCGTAGCGCCCCTCGTTGCGGGAGCCGGAGCAGGCGGCGGTTACGCCGGCGACGGCCGCCAGCGCCAGACAGGAGACGAGCGACGGCCGCCAGAAAATACGCATAACCATAAGACCTTGACCTTGGGCTCCCCTTTGGGAGCCACCCGAAGCGGCCCGGGCCCCGCAAGCCGGCAAGCTTGCCAAAGGGCCGTTAGGAACGGGTTAAACTGTGGGGCGCGCGCGCGCGCCGGCGCGATGGCCCCTATTGCAGCCCAGCTGGGGCGTGCCGGGCGCGGTCTTGCCAGCCGCGTTTAATGGCCAGGGCCGCGCAGCCCGAGCCCTGCGAGCTTGGCTTTCGGTCGCGCCGGGCCCTCAGCGGTGCTCTAGGGCTTGCGGTGCAGGCAGGCGTACTTGCGCACGAGTTGTCGGGTGACGAGCGGCACGGCGCGGCGGCCGATGCTGTTGGCCGCCGCGGTTCGACATGGGAGCCAGAAATAGTTGGCATCCGGGTCCACCACCAGTCGCGCCGGCGCAAATGCGGGGGCGACCAAGATGGAGAGAAAATGCGTGGTCGAGGCCCAGACCAGGCCGTTGAGCCGTTCCGGGATCCGGTTCGCCGAAACAAAGCGCGGATCGCCGAGGGCGGGATCGGACAGGGTGCCGGTCGCGAGCTTGCGCACCGCGTCTTCATAGCTGATCCAGGCGGCGACGAACCTTTCCGTCTCCAGCACGTGCACGGACATTGCCACCAGCAGTGCGCCGGCCGCGCAGCGAATGCCGACGGCGCTGCCCAGCGCTTTGAAGAGACGCCGCAGCTGCGGCAGCGCCCGCTGCAGGTGGCCCTCGCCGCCGCCCGCGTAAGCCACCGCGAGCGCCCCCAAAATGGGGGTGAAGGTCAAAAGCGCGGTACGCAGATAATAGCGGTTTTCGCCGGCGATCCGCGCATCGGATGTGAGCACGTGCACCGTCAGCACCGAGACCACCGCCAAGGCCGCATAGAAATGTGCGCGCTCCAGCTTGGCCCAGCTCAGCGCCAGCAGCGCCAGGCCATAGCCCGCGAGCGCGACCAAGAGCAGCCGCATGGGATCAAGCGCGAGGCTGCTCAAGTCGATGAAATTGAGCGCCGCCGTGGCCAGCACGCCGGCGATGTAGGCGTCGGGCGGCAGCTCGAGGCGAATGGCGATCCAGATCGCCACCGCCGCCGCGCCGGCGGTCAGCGGCCGCTGCCAGGCCAGACCGCGCGCATTCCCCAACAGCAGCGTGGCCAGGATGGCGGCGGCGAAAATCAGGGCCCCCTCGTGGCTCAAAATCAGCGCCAGCAAGGCCACGAAGGCGGCGGGTCCCGCGAGCGGGCCGCGTCCCATGTGGACAATGGCGAGCGTCGGCCAAAACAGGGCATGCGCAATCCACATCTCGGTGGGAAAGCCGAATACCAGGGGGCAAAGGGTGGCGGTCGAGCCGCAGGCGTAGGTGAAGAGGATGCGATGCTTCGAACGGTCGAGCAGGTAGGTGGCGGCGAGGCCGAACAGCTGGGCGCCGAAGAACAAAAAACCATAGATAACGATGCCGCCGCGGGGATCGGCGGTCAGCTTGACGTAGGCCTCGGCGGGCAGGTGGCAGAACAAGAGAACGAACAAACGGCAGGCAATGTTGTGCCAATGGATGCGCCAGCCATCCGCCACCGCCACGGAGTAGGAAAAAATCGAGCCGTCGGCGAACATCTGCAGGTTGTAGCGCAGCCCAACGACGATAAAGAGCACGGCCCAGGCTAGTCCGGCCAGCACCACCAGGAGCCGCAGAAACTGTGCTTCCGAGCCGATCGCCAGGCGGGCGCGCCAGCCGGGCAAGGCCGTGCTGACCTGCGAGAGCTCCGTCATGGTCGCCGCCGTCCGTGCTCGGCCTTTCCCGCTGCTGGCGGCGATCGGTGATTAGCGTGCACGCCCGCCAGGCAGGTGAGCGCAGCAGCCAGGAGGGTGGCCGTCGTGGCGCCGTCGAGGATCGGTTGCGTCAGCATGTCTGAGAGGACGATTAGGGCGCCGCGCGATTCCAGGCAACGCGTCAAAACGAACAAAGGTTCGGGCGCGTCTTCCCGGGAACGCCCGCGCGGAACGGCACCGTTACCCAGGCTCGCCCGCCTCAAGGCGCGGTCGGTTAATTGTTGCGGATCTGCGACAGGCGGTGAGGAAAGTTGTAGCTGGGTGCTGGCTCGCCGTGGTCGAGGCCTCTCGCGCTGCCGCGACGAGGCCTTTGAGCGCTGGCCTCGGCGCCCCTGGCGCCCGGCCTCGAGGCCCGGGTCTTGCGCGGCACGGCCGGCCGCCGCCGCGCGGCGGCTGCGCCGCGGCCGCCTTAGCCAGCCGCCAACGCTGCGCGCTCGTCGTTTTTGAGCCTGCTCGCGGTTGGCGAGGCGCGCGCCGAACCTCATCGCCACCCGCGATCTCCTCTGGCACCGGCGTTTTGTTGCGGGCGCGAAAGCAGCAGGGGTGCGCTCCCCGCGGCGCCGTGTGCGCCGCCGCCCGCTTGCAGGCAGCCCCGAGGCGGCGCGTGCGCCGCGGCAAGACGCCGGCCGCGGGACCGGCTAGGCTTTGGCGCTACCCGTCGGTGTCTGATGTGAGGTGCACAGAGTGGAGACATCGTGAGCTGGGCTCAGTACTGGAACCAAGAGACGTCGCTTTATGTCAGTGCCCGCCACCGGCGCCTGCACGACGAGGGCGTGACGCGCGACATCCTCGCCTACCTGCCGGCCGGCGAGGTCAGCCTTTTGGACTATGGCTGCGGCGACACGCTGGCTGCCGTCAGGCTCGCCGAGGCCTGCGCTCACCTGTTTCTGTGTGATGCTTCAGCGCGCGTGCGCGAGCGTCTGCTCGCGCGCTACGCCGGCCGCCGCGACATAACCGTCATCTCCCCGCAAGAGTTCGAGGCGCTTGGCGCGCACAGCCTTGGCATGATCGTTGTCAATTCCGTGGTCCAGTACCTTTCCAGGCCGCAGTTCGATGCGCTGCTGAAGCAGGCGGGCGAGAAGCTCAAGCCCGGGGGCGTGCTGCTTTTGGCCGACATCGTGCCGCGCCAGGTCGGGCCCGTTCGCGACGCGCTGGAGCTCGTCAAGTTCGCCGCCGGTGCGGGCTTTCTGCTGCCCGCCCTGTTCGGCCTGGCGCGGTCCTATTTCTCGCCCTACCGCAAGATCCGACAGCGCTCGGGCTTTCTGCAACTCGATGAGGAAGAGGTCTTGCAGCTGCTGCGCCGGCACGGCTTCAGGGCTCAGCGCCAGCCGCACAATATCGGTCACAACGCCCAGCGCATGACCTTTCTCGGCGTGGCGGCCTGAGGCGCGCCGCCTCCCGGCGCATTAAACCGGAGCCGGCGTCGCGCCCGGGGCGCCGATATGCAAGGCCTTGGCCGGCCCGCCGTAGCGTTCGATCAGCGCCGCTTGGTCCGCCTTGGCGCGGGCGTCGGTTGCCTCCGGATCGAGCATCCCGCGCAGCTGATCGTCGAGCCGGGCTACGATGTCGGCGTGCGCGGCGCTGGCCGCCAGATTGCGCTCCTCGTTGGGGTCCCGGCTCAGATCAAACAGCTCGGGCTGATAACCGACGTAGTAGTTGTACTTGTAGCGCCCGTCGCGCAGCATGAAGGCGGCGGATGGTGACGCGAACGCGTGGTACTCGGAAAACACCGTGCGCTGCGGATCAAAGGGCGCGGCGGCGATTTCGAACAAGGAGCGGCCGGGCAGACGGTCGCTCCAGTCGTAGGGGTTTTCACCGACGGCCGCCAGGATGGTGGGCGCCAGATCGATCAAGCTGACGGCGGTCGCGCAGGCGCGGCCCGCGGCGACATCGGGTCCGGCGATCAGCATCGGCACGCCCACGGCATCGTCGTAGTGCGTGCTTTTTCCCCACATGCCGCGGGCGCCGACGTTGTCGCCGTGGTCGCTGGTGTAGATCACGCGCGTGGTCTCGGCGAGGCCGGTCCTCGCCAAGGCGTCGATGATGCGGCCGACCTGAGTGTCGACCCAGGTGCACAGGCCCAAGTAGCAGGCGGTCGCCAGGCGACGGCCGTTCTCGTCGAGGGCATCGTCGACGGGGTGCATGCGGTGCTGGGCTTCAAGCCACGGGTGGCGAGGATGGCCGCGGCTTGGATGCAGACGCGGCAGCGGCATCCTCTCCGGCGGGTAGAGGTCGAGAATGTGCTGCGGCACGGTCAGCGGAAAGTGCGGAGCCACGAAGCCGACGAACAGCACCCACGGGCGCTTCCCCGCTTCGCCGGCGCGTTGGGCAAGCCAGGTTTCCGCTTCGCTGGCGATGCGGTCGTCGTAGACGTTGTATTTTGAGGTGCCGGCTCCGATCGGCTTTAGCATCATGTGCGCGCGCTCGCTGAAATCGGCTTTGCCGTCGCGCAAAGCGCCCCAGACCATGCCGTGACCGCCGTAAATGTGCATCGGCTGATACTGATGGTCGAAGCCGGTGGGATCGTCGGCGCGGCGGTAGTGCAGCTTGCCGATCGCATCGACGCGGTGCCCGCTCCTTTGTAGGGCGTGGCCCCAACCAGGCATGCTGCCGTCATAGGCAATGGCGTTGTCCCAGGTGCCAAGCTCGTGCACATAGCGGCCGGTGGCGAAGGAGGCGCGTGACGGCACGCAAATCGGCGAATTGCAGTAGGCTGCATCGAAGCGCAGGCCGCGCGCGGCCAGGCGGTCGAGGTTGGGCGTGATGGCCAAGGGATGCCCGGCGACACCCATGGCGCGCGGGTGATGCTCATCCGACATGATGACGACGAGGTTGGCGGGCCGCATGGGTCTCACTGTTTGCTTGAGTTTGGGATCGGCGGGCGGGTCAGTCGTCAAACACCAGGCGGAAGCCGACGTGTCCCGTCGAACTGTCGGCCGCGGCACCGGTGCGTGCGGCGATGCGATAGCGATAGCAATAGGAACGATGGCACAGATATGAGCCTCCCTTGAGGAGGCGCTCTTGGCCGCGCGAGGCCGCCCAATTGCGCGCCTTGGCCGCGCGCGTCAGCGAGCGCACGCGGAACGCCTCGGCACACCATTCCCAGGTATTGCCCGACATGTTGAGGAGACCGTAGCCGTTGGGTGCAAAGGCGTCGGCGGGTGCGGTACCGACAAAGCCGTCGCGACCGCTATTCCTGCTCGGAAACTCCCCTTGCCAAATGTTGCACGGCAGAAAGGCGGTGTCGTCGGGCTCGCGATCGCCCCAGGGGAAGCGCGCCCCAAGCCTACCGCCGGCGGCCGCATATTCCCATTCGGCCTCCGTTGGCAGGCGGCCGCCGGCCCAGGCGGCGAAGGCTGCCGCGTCGTTCCAGGAGACATGCACGACGGGATGCTCGAGGCGTCCGGCAAGGGCAGACTGCGGCCCCTCCGGCCGTTGCCAGCAGGCGCCGTCGACACGGCGCCACCAGGGCGGTGCGTCGGCGCCAATGCGCGCGCCTTCCGCCTCCCCGATAAAGGCGGAAAACACCAGCGACCAACCGTAGCGTTCCGCGTCCGTGCGATAGCCGGTGGCGCCCACGAAGGCAGCAAAAGAGGCGTTTGTCACGGCCAAGGGATCGATAGCGAAGGATCCGACCCTGACCTCGCGCGGCGGGCTCTCGCCATCCTGCGGCAGCAATTGCTCGTGCGTGCCGACGCGAACGCGACCGCCGGGCAGACGCACGCGGCGCCGCGGCCGCTCCACCGCGCCGCCGACGGCGCGCGGCGCCGCGCCGGGCGGCTCGCCCGCCGCCGCCGTTGGCGGCCAGCAGCAGGCTTGGTGCACAACCTTGACTGTCGGCGGGGAGCGCAAGGGGTGTCCGGTCCTAGCTGTAGACGGGTGCGGTGCCGGGAACCGGCGAGTGACCGAAACTCCCCCTGGCCAGGATCGCCTCGCGACCGCCGAGAGCGGCAATCTTGGCGGCCTGGTCCGTGCGCGCCTGGGTATCGACCCGCTCCGGGTCGACGATCTGGCGCAGCGCGGCCTCGCAGTCGGCGACGAGGCCGGCATAGCCGGCGAGCGGCGCCAGGTCTCGCGTTTCCTGGGGATCGGCTTCCAGGTCGAACAGCTGCGGTGGCAGGCCGACGTAATAGATGAACTTGAACTTGCCCTTGCGGATCATGAAGGCGCCGGTAACGGCGCCGGCGGCGTGGTATTCGCTCATCACCGTGCGCGCGGGCACCCTGCCGGCGACGACGTCCAGCAAGGGGGCGCCGGGGAGGTGGGTGTCCGCGGCATGGCGTGGCAGGCCGACCGAGGCCAGGATGGTGGGATAGCAGTCGAGCAACGAGACCGGTTCGCGGCACACGACATTGGCCGGCACCTCGGGTCCGGCCATGATCATCGGCACCCCCGCGGATTCCTCGTACATGTTGGATTTTCCCCACAGGCCGCGGCTGCCGAGGTTGTCGCCGTGGTCACTGGTGTAAATCACCCGCGTGGAGCCGGCGAGGTCATTGTCCTCAAGACATTGCAGCAGCCGGCCGACGTTGTGATCGACAAAGCTCACCAGGCCGAAGTAGGCGGCGATCGCCTTGCGCACCTTGTTGGGCTCGTCGAAGCCCTGGTCATAGATCTGGCAGGCGCGCATCGCCTCCAGGTAAGGGTGGGTCGGGCGCTCGCTGCTGGCATAAAGGTTCGGCCACGGCACCGTGTCCTCGGCGTAAAGGTTGTACCAGCGGGGGCGGGCAATCAGCGGAAAGTGCGGGCACACCAGCGAGACGAACAACACCCAGGGCTTTGCCTCCTTGCCTGTGGCGCGTTCCCTCAGCCAGCTCTCGGCGGCGAGCGTGATCCGGTCGTCGTAGCCTTGATAGCTGGACTCCCCGCAGCCGGCGTCCGCGGCAAGGCGCAAGGCGGCGCGACGCGGCGGCGGTGGATCGCGCAGCATGCCGATCGGGTCGCCGATCCCGTCCACCACATGCAGCGGCATGTGCTCCTTGCTGAAGCCATTGTCGTCCTCGGCGCTGCGGAAGTGCAATTTGCCGATGGAATCGACGCGATGGCCCGCCGCCTTTAGGCGATGCGCCCAGGACGGGACGCTGCCGTCGTAGGGGTTGGCGTTATCCCAGAATCCGATCTCGTGCACATAGCGTCCGGTTTGAAAGCTGGCGCGCGATGGCACGCAGATCGGCGAATTGCAGTAGGCGTCGGTAAAGCGCACGCCACGGCCGGCAAGCCGGTCGAGATTGGGCGTCTTGATCATGGGATGACCATGACAGCCGAGCACGCGCCGGCTGTGTTCGTCGGACATGATGAAAAGCAAATTTCTGGGTTGCATGATCTGTGCTGCCAAGTCCTCAATCCCCTTCACTTCGCATGACG
>Ga0081540_1001926_pt1 | contig 17391 bp, 19 predicted proteins | sample TabmetS2T1R1_FD_71024 | JGI IMG/M metagenome (GOLD analysis project Ga0081540, IMG submission 71024) | Tabebuia heterophylla rhizosphere microbial communities from the University of Puerto Rico - S2T1R1 | ecosystem: Host-associated > Plants > Roots > Rhizosphere ... | reverse complement strand
CAAGCAGGTCGATGTGGTGGCGCGACGCGCCGCGGCGCAATTGAAATCGGAACGGCTAGCTGCCGCCCGCACGGCAAAGCGTCCTCCAGCGACGACTTCGGACGGAAAGCCTGCGGCGCGACGCAAGACTACGGCGGACACCGGCGCCCGGTCGACGGGTCGTGCGCGAGCGGCGACCAAGACCACTGGTGGCCTGAAGCGGGATGCATCTAGCCGCGCAGCCGGGGCGCGACGGCAGTCCGCCCGGGACAGCCGTTAGGTTCACAACCGCCGTACCGCACGCCCTTGTGCGTTGTCGTACGCCGAGCGCAGGATCGGCTCGTCATACCGTTCATAGCGAGGGGATCTGTCATGCCGCAGCCAGTCGTCCACTTTGAGCTTCCCGCCGACGATGTCGAGCGGGCGCGGACCTTCTATCGGGACGCGTTTGGATGGAACGTCATACCGGTGCCCGACATGGACTACACGCTGCTGGGCACTGCGACCACGACAGACGATATGGGCCGGCCCACCGCACCCGGAGAGATCAACGGTGGCATGTTTGCCCGAACCGAGGACCTGACTCAGCCCCTGATCACAATCTCCGTCGACGACATCGATGCCGCGCTGACGAAGGTTGAGCAGTGCGGCGGTAAGACCTTGCGCGGCCGGCAGGCCGTCGGGGACATGGGCTTTACTGGCTATTTCGCCGACAGCGAGGGTACCGTCGTCGGGCTCTGGGAAAACGCCGGGTGAGGCGAAGCCGCGTCGAGGTCGGGCACCTGACCGCGGTCAGCATTCCACCGTGCTGCGGCCGCCGGCTGTCTCCAGCTACCTGTCATCGCGCGCTGGCCAAAACATGTCTCCCGGCCCGTCACATTGTGCCGCTCTGCTTCGACAGACAGGTGAACGTGCTCGAAATGCGACGATTGAAGGAGGAACCATGCCGGTGCAGGTAACTACGATCATGCTCGGAGTCGAGAATCTGGATCGCTCGAAGAAGTTCTACGGCGAAGGCCTAGGTTGCGCTATCGATCAGGACTACCCCAACTTCGTATCGTTCAACCTCGGCGAGAGATCGTCGTCACTGGCGCTGTACCAACGAGAGGCAGCGGCCGCAGACGCCGGCGTGACTTCCGAGGGATCCGGATTCCGCGGGGTCTCGTTTCATTACATCGTCTCGTCGAAGGAGGCGGTGGATGACGTGATCGGCAAGGCCCTGGCCGCCGGCGGCACTCTGGTCAAGGACGCGGCGGCCGTGCAGTGGGGATACTCCGGGTACTTCAGCGACCCGGATGGGTACCTGTGGAAGGTCGCCGCCGGGTAGCGAGCGGTCGACCGGTCGAACGCCGGACGCTCGCGCCGCTGGCGTCCGGACGGCGGCCGGCTTCAACGGCGCCGGTCTGACGGCTCAGGTGTGCTCCTTGAGCGCATCGTTCACCGCTGCGAGATCGAACTCGTCCGGCTCGAAACGACCGCCAATCCACTCAGTCCAGTGCGCCTGCTCATCATGGTTCGGGTCGCGCACCCCCGCCAGGAAGACCTCATATCCCCACGGTCCGCCGACGTCCTCCGGCGGACAGGACCGCCGACCGGCGACACATGACGGATACTGGCCGCCGGGCTGTGGGCTAACGACCTTCTCCACCAGCACGTCGTGTTCCCAGCCGTCCCCGAAGTCGTAGGTGTACCGAATCCGGTCGCCCTCGTGCGCCACGCGAGACAGCTGCACCTTTGACTCGTCAGCCATCTCGGGCGAATCCCAGTCCGCGTCCGTGTCCGCGTCGGGTTCTCCATAGCTCACGCCATCGATCTCGAACTCGTGCAGGTGCGTGTTGGTCCACCCCATCGCGGTCTGGATCACGTCATGCAAATCCGCCAGCGTCATGTCACTCGGCATCAATAGCCGGCGCCATATCGGCGGGCGGACGTTCCGCAACTGAACTTTCAGCTGAAAGATCTCAGTCTTGCCGGTGATCCGTCGGGATGCTGCCACGGCGCCGATATTCTCACGCGGGAATGTCTTTAGAGAGCCAGACCCGGTCCAACAGAGGAATTCCGTCGATAACGATGGGATCCGGGTAGCCCGTCGCCGGCGTGAAGGCATCCCGGTCGACGGAGAGCAGCCGGAAGCCCACTCGCTGGTAGAAGCGCAGATTGCCGGTGTCTGCGGCGCCGGTGGAGACCACCATCCGCAACCAGCCTTCCGTGGCTGTCCGCTGAACCGCCGACCTCACGAGAGCCCGGCCGAGCCCGGTTCCGCGCTCTTCGGGGACAACGGCCAGGTTCTTCAGCTCGATGTCGCCAGGCTGCGAACCTCGGACCAATTGCAGATGACCGAGGATCGCGTCCCCACGGCGGGCAACTAAGACACGACCCAGTTCGAGATACCGGTCCAGCTCGACCCGAGAGTCCTCGGCCAATTCGAACAACGGCCGCAGGGACGCCCGTGGTCCTTCGTGCCACTCGATGTGTAGCGCATCCCGCTCCGCAACCGGGGCGTCCGAGGATGCTGCAGCGATCACGACCCGGTACCCGTCGGGATCGAGGAATGTCTGTCCGAACCGATTCCAATACGGATTCGGCGATTCGAGGGTGGGGACGCCCGCGGCGCTGAGACTCGCCCCGATCACCCGGACCTCGTTCAGCGTGCTCACGTAGAAGACCAGCAGGTCCTCGTCAGTACTGTCGCTGGGTGCGACTGGACTAGCCGTGAGCTCGAGTTCGCCGCCACCGGGCAGTGCGAAGAAGACGCCGTCGTAGCCGTCGTGGTTCTCGAAGCCGCCACGCGGCTCCAGCCGAAACAGGTCTCGATAGAACGTGCTTGATGCAGCAAGATCACGAGCTGGACGTGCCACCCGAGTTCCCGTCCAGGCGGGACGCGGCGCAGCGGTCGAGTTCGACATGCTGACCTCCACTGGTTGACACCTGGATTCGCAGGTCAGACCGTCGGCGGGAGGAGGCCACCCTTGGCGTAGATAACCCAGGGAAGGTTCCAGTCGCCGTAGCCGTCCCATACGGGCAACACCTGGGTGCTGCCGGTGTTCGTCCAGCTGACGGGATCGCCGATCTGCGACCACTTGTAGTACCACTCGGCGTCGGCGGGAGACATGTTGGTGCAGCCGTGCGACAGGTTCGCTTGGCCGAGCTGCCCATTCCAGTAAGCATCATGTAGGAATTCGCCGTCGTAGGTGACCCGTACCGACCATGGCACCTTGATGCTGTAGAAGGCGTCACCGGGAGAGCTGACCATCAATTGCGGGTTGGCCTTCGAGATCACGACCGCGGTACCGAGATATGTCGGCGTCTTCGCCGCTCCGAGCGAGATCTTAAAGGTCCGGATGTGAACGCCGTCCTGGTAGACGTACATCTTGTCGACGCCGGGTTTGCCGTTGATCTTCACGATCTGCGCAGCGCCGGTTCTCATCGTCAAGGTGAGGTTGTTGGCGAAGACCAGGCCACGACCCGCCCAGAGTCCGGCGATCGGCATGTTGACATGAATGGTTGCGTGTGCAGGCCAGTACGCGGGCAGCCGGTAATGTGCCTCGAGGGCGTCTTCGGGCTGCGACGAGCGCTCCCAATACCAGGCTCCGTGTGCGGGAACGCCGTTCACCGTCACCGTTACGACCTTGTCGAACACCGACGCATCGGTAGGGGCGACCGAGAAGAAAGCAATGATCGGCATCGCCACCCCGAACGCCTGCCCGTCTCCTTCGGCCAACGAGACCTGCACGGGCGTGCCCGATCCACGTCTCGGCGGCGGGGGTGTGGTGACTGTCGGGGTGTGATGCGAGGGAGACGTCGACGATGGCGTCGCTGGCGGTGGGGTCACCGTGACTGTGGTTGTGACATCCGCGCTGCTCGGGCCGGTGGTACCGCAGGCGGTGAGGAGCAGTCCAACAACCACTACTGCCGCGGCAAGCGAGCCAACAATCCGGACCCTCACCTATCGGAGGGTATATAGCGCGGCCTGAGGATTGCCGAAGCCACGACGGTGCGGCACGTCACATCGGGAAAACGCTGTGGGTGGTCAGACGCCGGTTCGAGCTTCGACTGCTCCCAACGCCACGGCAGCGACCAGGGCAGCGTGGTCGCGGTCGTTTTGTTCGGCGTACGTTTGGGCGAAGTCGGCAATCGCGTTGTCGAATCGGTTCGACTTGCCAAGGTAGGCCGCGATTGCGAGGCGGTCGCCTGATCGGGCGTGCGCGCGCGCCAGCGTCCAGCCGCACAGGCGCGCGTATCGAGCGAAGCTGACGGCATCCATCTGGTCGAGCACGGCGGAAGCCTTCCAGTCGCGCAATTGCCGTATGTAAAAGTCAGCATCAGGGCCGCGAAGGGTGGGAGCGTGCACCCAGCCGAGGAAGATGTCGCTCGTCGCCTGCATCAGCCGTTGTCCGGCCACAACCCGCTCGCCTTGGTTGACGTGCTCTGACGCTCCGACATACGCCGCCAGCACGGATTCCTGGGCCTGCTTGGCTTGGAGCACCAACGCGTCGTTGTCGAGACCAGACTCCAGCAGCAAGATCCACGCCATTGTGCCGACGCTGCCCACACCGACAACCTTGTGGGCAATATCAGTCAGGCGGAAATGGTCCAGCAAGTAGCGGCGATCGGACTGCAATGTATCGCGATACTTGCGCAGCAGGCCGACGATCATGCTCCGCAGCGCGATCGGGTCGATGTGCGAGGCGTACCTCGAGAGCTCGTCGATCGGCACGATAAGCGGTGGAGCGCTGATGATCTGCCGCCGCCCGTCGATCGCAGTGACGAGCTTCCCAACGGCCTGCAAGCTGTCACGGGTGTAGGCCTTAGCCACAACGGCGTCCGCTCCCTTGAATCTGTCGCGATTGCGCTTCCGATCCCTTTCGTTGAGCCCGGACCGGAACTGCGCCACGACGTTCTCGACGTCGACCTGCATATGCCAGACGGTCAAGATCGGAAGTCGGGCGAACTCGAGCATCGCCGTCCGGTAGCTCTCGACTGCCATTATCGTGATCCTGCGGCAGTCCTTCCTTCGGAACCCGGCGTCTCGGCCGGCGACCACGAAGCTTGCGGCAAGCCGCTTGACATCCCACTCAAACGGTCCGGGCAGCGTCTCGTCGAAGTCGTTGATGTCGAATACCAGACGCCGTTCCGCCGAAGCGTAGGCGCCGAAGTTCGACAGGTGGGCATCCCCGCACAGCTGGGTCCGCAGCCCGGGCGTCGGCGTCGTCGCCAGGTCACCGGCCATGACAATTGCCGCGCCACGGAAGAACGCAAATGGCGACACGAGCATCCGGCCATGGCGAATCGGCACGAGCTCCGGTACCCGGGTCTCGGCTTGCCGCATGAGCAATGCCACCGGATCCCGCGACGGTGGCGGTCGGAAGTCGGCATGCGCTTCGAGCGGCACTCTCGCCCGGGCGGCCTTCCCCCAGGCGATTCGTTCGTTCGGGCTCGGACGGCCAGCGCGTTTGGCCCGCTCGTCCGCCTCCGCGGCTACTTCCGTCGACTCGGCCATCGAGCCCGCCTCTCTATGCTGATCTGCTTGTATGTTCCGCTGCTACGACGACGGAATATGCATACGAACAGCAGTTATCGGCGCGTGAAGGTGAGGTGGGTCACGCCGCTGGGACTGCTCACCGGCTCGATCGTGAACCGGCGCTCGAACCCCTCTAGTCCGTCCCAGAGGCGTACGCCGCGTCCCAAGACGATGGGGACGACGACGATGTGCATCTCATCGATCAAATCAGCGGCCAGAAACTCGCGGACGGTTGACGGGCCTCCGCCGATCCGAATATCCCGGTCACCCGCTACCCGCCGCGCAATGTCCAGGGCCTTGGCCGGGCTTGTGTCGATGAAATGAAAGGTCGTACCGCCGTCCATCTCGAGGGCGGGCCGAACGTGGTGGGTGAGGATGAAGACCGGCGTGTGATAGACCGGGTTGTCGCCCCACCATCCCCGCCACTCATCGTCGGACCACGGCCCGCGCTGCGGGCCGAACTTGTTCCTACCCATGATCTCCGCGCCGATGCCGGGGCCCCACTTGCTGGCGAAGGTCTCGTCGATGCCAGTGCTGCCGCCGGACTTTCCCTGCATGGCGTGATGGGTTCGGGTCGCAAAGAACCACTCCATCAGCCGGCCTTGCGCGTGTCCGAACGGCGCGTCAAGGCTCTGTCCCTCGCCCGTGCCAAATCCGTCGAGAGAGATCGAGAAGTTGTGGACACGCACCTGCGACATGACCAACCTCCTAGAGTCGCGTCATTGGCTCTGCTCAGGGCGAAGATTCCCGGGAAGCTCAAATCTGGGCAGAATACCGGCGTCGAAGCGCGTCATGGCCGAGATCTGGGCTCCCGAGAGGGTCAGCACCATGAGCCCGACGGGGTGGAAGTGGCCGGTCTCCGGGTCACGGGCGTAGAAGCCGAAAGCGGGCTGACCGTTAGCCCGTGTCGGGATAAGGCGCGCAGTCCAGCCGGGCCGGAAAGCAGTCGCAACCAGGAACTGGGCCGCCAGGTCACGTCCCTGGTACTCCAGCGGCAGCGGCGGCATCGTCAGCCACGCGTCTTCGGTGAGGAATGCGACGATGCCTGCTACGTCAGCGGCCTCGAACGCCTTGGTGAGTCCCTCGACCAGCTGACGCTCGGCGGCCGAATCGGGTGGCGGAGCCGGCTCACGCCGGCCGGACGATCGCTGGTGGCGTTCGAGGGTCGCTCGAGCGCGCTTGAGCGCGCTCGTCACCGATTCCTCGGTCGTGCCGAGGACGCGTGCTGCCTCGCTGGCGGGAAATTCGAGCACCTCGCGCAAGATGAGCGCGGCGCGCTGACGAGGCGGCAGCCGCTGCAGGGCGGTGATGAACGCGAGCGATATGGCCTCCATGGCCTCATAGCGAGCTTCCGGCCCTGGTGTGCGGTCGGCCAGCCCTTGGAGCATCGCGTCGGGATATGGCTCGATCCAGAACAGGTCGCCCAGTCTCGTCGGCTCCGGCGGCTGTAGTCCCGCCGGTGGGGAACTAACCGCTGGCCGCCGTCGGGCCGATCGCAACGCGTCAAGGCAGCGGCTCGTGGCTACCCGATAGAGCCAGGTTCGGATCGATGACCGTCCCTCGAAGGCCGCCACGCCCTGCCAGGCCGACAGCAAGGTTTCCTGCAACGCGTCCTCCGCGTCTTGGACGGAGCCGAGCATTCGATAGCAGTGCACCTGCAGCTCGCGTCGGAACGGTTCGACCAGGCGAGCGAAGGCATCGCCGTCACCGGCCTGCGCTCGCGTCAGGAGGCCAGCGGTCACCAGCAACCTCCAACCCTGTCGCTTCGGGCTGCCCGGCCAATGTAGACGACCGCCGCAACGCAAACTGGGCGCTCACGGACCGCCCAGTTTGCGGGCCATAGGTCGTCGGTATCGGCACCAACCGAATTCCCCTTCCCAAAGGAGTCCACATGTCCACCCAACCGGAGCCCACGGCCGTCGCCATCGCCCGCGCCCATGTCGAAGCGTGGAGCAGCCACGACTTTGACACGGCGCGAAACGGCCTCGCGCCTGATGTCCACGTCACCGCCACGACGACAATGACCGGGCCACCGTCCACCGATCTCACGGGGGTGGACGACTACATGATCGGCCTGACGCAGTTCGCCCAGGCGGTGGTACCGGGCAGCGCGCGAATCTTGCAGAGCGTCGGCGACAAACGCAACGCGCTGCTCCTGGTAACGGTCGAGGCGGATCTCGGTGGCGGCAAGGCGACATTGCCGGGCGCGCGGCTATATCTGCTGGACGAGAACAACAAGATCAAGTCCGAACAAGTCGTCTTCTACGTCAGTCAAGCGTGAATCGTCACTGCTGCACGCCGAACGTCTGGGCGTCACGTGCTGACGATTCCCCGGTAGCCGGTGATAGCGTCGAGAAGTGAGCGTCGATGGCGCGGCGATGCGAGGTCCCGCGATGGCCGCTGACGGTTTGCCCGAGCTGGATCCGTTCTCGGATGACTTTCAGCAGACACCGTTTGTGTGGTACGCGCGGCTACGTGAGCAGGCGCCGGTGTACCGGGTGCCCGGCCATGACTGGTACATGATCACCACGATGGAGTTGGTCCGGGAGGCACTTCGCGATCCGCAGACATTTTCGAATGTTGTCGATGTCGGCCGCCGCAGCGCGCCGCCGCCGGAGGTTGCGGCCGAGGTTGCCGCGATCCGCGCCGAGGGCGTGCCCTACGTTCCAGCGCTAGGACTGAATGATCCGCCGGTGCACACCCGGTACCGCCGGCTGGTGAACCGTGCGTTTACCCCACGGGCGCTGGCGTCGATGGAGCCGCTGGTGCAGGCGACGGCTGACGAGTTGGTCGGCACGTTGCCGAGTGGTGAAGCCACCGACTTGATCGAAGCGGTAGCGCGCCCGTTGCCGATCTATGCGATCCTGCGCATTCTCGGCTTGTCTGACGACCGCCGCGATGACATCGTGCGGTGGTCGGACGCCGCGACCGCTTCGCTCGGTGCGATGCTCACGCCGCAGCGCTGGATCGAGGTGGAACGGGACGTCCTGGACTTCCAGCGGGCTATGAGCGCGGAGTTGGACGAGCGACGACAGCAGCCCAGGGCGGATTTGCTCAGCACGCTGGTCCAGGGGGCGGCGGACGCGCCCGACGGTGAGGCGCCGCTTGGCAACAAGGAGCTGGTCTGGCTGGTCCGCGAGCTGCTCGTTGCCGGCAATGAGACGACCACCCGCACGATCGCTGAGATTGTCCTCAACCTGGACGGTGATCCGCAGCTGTGGGGTCGCATCCGCCAGGAGCCGGACTACGCCGCCAAGGTGATCGAGGAGGGACTGCGACTGTCGAGCCCCGCGATCGGGATGTTCCGAAGAGTCACCCGGGACAGCGAGCTTGGCGGAGTCGTGCTGCCGCAGGGAACGACCGTGTTCTTGGTGTACGGCTCAGCGAACCGAGACGAGCAGCTGTATCCGGATCCGGACGAGTTGCGGCCTGATCGGCCGAACCTGCGAGACCATGTCGCCTTCGGGCATGGCATCCATGTCTGCGTGGGCGCGGGCTTGGCCCGCATGGAAGCGGGTGCCGTCCTTCGGTCGATGGCCGAACAGCTCGACGACATCCGCGTTGTCGGCAAGGCGGAATTGCGGTATCTGCCCAGCTACTTTCTGCACGGGTTGCGTACGCTTCCGGCTGTCGTGCAGCGACGCGCCAACGAAGCGTCGCGCTCTGCATAGGACGGTGCTACCCGGACCGGGGTGAGCGTCCACTAGCAGGACGTCAGCTGGGCCCGTAGTTCAGGTGCACGACGCCATTGGCGTAGACGTGTGAGTCGTTGAGCGTGAACCTGGTGGTGGGGCTGTCGTCCGGGAACAGCGTTTTCTTGCCACCGCCGACGACGACCGGATAGACGAAGAGGTGCAATTCGTCGACCAGCCCGTCGGCCAGCAGCGCGCGGACCAACGTGCCGCTGCCACTGATATAGATATTGCCTGAGTCCTTGGCCTTCAGATCGCGTATGGCATCAGCGTTGTACGGACCAAGGACGGTGGAGTTGCGCCAGATCGACTCTGGGTCCTGCAGCGTCCCGCTGACGACATATTTCGGAGTGTCGTTGAAGAACGGCGCACCCGGATCGTCCTCGGCCGTGCGCGTCGACCAGGCCGGTGCGAACATCTCAAAGGTCGTGCGGCCGAGCAAGATCGAAGTCGACGAGCCCGTGATAGCACCGATGGCGTCGCCCATCTTCGGGTCGAAGCCGAAGTCCGCCGTCCAGGTCGGATTGTCGAAGACGCCGTCCAGTGCGTAGAACTCATGAACGCTGATCCTGCCCACGCGGCCTCCACTGTTTCGACGCAATCGGCCTGGCGAGGCCTCTCTAATACCGTAGAGACGCCAACTTAGGCGCGCTAGGGACATTAGAGCCCCGCGACACTCGTCGCCCGAAAGGCCAGCAGACGGTACTACGCCTATTGAGTAGCTCCGGCATGTGGCGAACCCCGAGTTGCCTCGACGATACGTGGCACTCACTCAGCAGGCGCCTTCCGGCTTGTGAGGTTGGGTCGCGTGGCCGCTAAGGTGGCACGGCGTGACGGCAGGGAACGTCTCACCGCGGTTGGCGAACCTGCTGGCTGTCACGGATGCCGGACTCACCGGAATGGACATCGACGAGCTCCTGTCCGAGGTGCTCGAGCGGCTCCGCGGAATCCTCGATGCGGACACGGCTGCGGTACTGCTGCACGAGGAGGGCACGAACGAGCTCGTCGCGCGGGCGGCGCGGGGGCTGGAGGAGGAGGTACGGCAAGGCGTCCGGGTACCGATCGGCGTCGGTTTCGCTGGGCGGATCGCCGCCAATCGCCAGCCCGTCCGCCTGCATCGGGTAGACGAGACGACCGTCGCTAATCCGATCCTGTGGGACAAGGGCATCCAGCGCATGCTCGGGGTGCCGCTCATGCTCGGGGGGAGGCTGCTCGGCGTGTTGCATGTCGGACGGCTTGCTCCACGTGACTTCACGATTGACGACGAGGAACTGCTGCAGGTTGCCGCCGAGCGCGTGGCGGCCGCCATACGGACCCGCCAGTACGCAGTCGAGGCCGCGGCTGCCGGAATGCTCGAACGCAGCCTGCTCCCCGTTCGACTGCCCAACGTGCCCGGACTGCAGCTCTCCGCGCGATACGTGCCCGCGGAGAACCGGGCCATCGGCGGTGACTGGTACGACGCGTTCACGCTGCCCGACGGTGCGCTCTGGGTGATCACCGGCGATGTTGCCGGACACGGGCTGCACGCGGCGGTAGTGATGGGCCGGGTAAAGAGCGCCCTGCGAGCGTACGCGCTCCTTGGTGACAGCCCGGCCCATGTACTCGAGCTGACCGACCGTAAAGTCGAACACTTCGAAATCGGGGCCATGGTCACCGTCGTGTGTGCCCGCGCATACCGGCCGTTTGCTGATTGGACGATCAGCTCCGCTGGGCACCTGCCGCCCGTCGTGGCAGCGCCCGGGGTGCCGACCACTTTGGCCGCCGTACAGCCCGGGCCGCCTCTGGGGACGGTGGGGATGGCGCCGAGGGAGGACGCGCACCTCGAACTGCCGCCTGGTGGTCTGCTCCTGTTGTACACGGACGGACTCGTCGAACGTCGGGATGAGGCGATCGGTGCCGGGCTGGAGCGGCTTCGGGACGCCGTGCGTGCTGCTCATCCCGCGACGGTCTCGCGGGAGGTCATGCAGCACCTGGTCGGATCGGACACCCCGCTGGACGACATCGCGCTCCTCGTCCTCCGGCGACATCCCCCTGTTGCCGGCGACGTACCGACGGCGGCGGCAACAACAGCGAAGCTGCGGGTGCGCGAGTTCGCCGCCGACTCGGACTCCACGCGGGCGGCCCGTCGATTCGCCCTCGAGGCGGCCGGACCGCTGCCGCCGGCGGCACATGACACGCTGGAACTGCTGGTTTCCGAACTCGCGACCAACGCGGTCATCCACGGTGGGACCCCATTCCGGCTGGCGGTCGCACGCCACGCGTCAACCGTGATCGTCGAAGTCTCCGACACCGGTACCGGCGAGGTGTCGCTCCACGACCCCGCTGCTTCCGATCCGCACGGACGCGGCCTACGCATCGTCGCCAGGCTCGCCGACTCGTGGGGCGTGCACAACAACGGACCGAGCCTCGGCAAGACCGTCTGGTTCCGCCTCGACGTCGCTGGCGGGACACTAGAGTTCAGCTCATGACTGCGCCGCCCGAGCAGCCACCTGCGGCGATGCTTCGCCTCAGCGGAGACATTGACCTAGCTACTGCGGATGACGTCGTCACGCGGGGTGCGAATCTTCTGACCCACAGTGCTCCCGGCGTGCCGCTGATCGTCGATCTTGGCGGGGTGACCTTCCTCGACTCCTCCGGTCTTAGCGCCCTTGTGCGATTGCGCCGCACCGCCGAAGCCCAGGGCAGTCAGGTGCTGCTGCGGGACGTGCCCGAGCGAGTCGCAGCCCTATTGGAGCTGTCTGGGCTCGCCGAATACTTTCCGACGGCGAATTGATCGTCCCGGCTGGGCGCCGGCGCCGTACCGTGTCGGTGTAGCCCTGGACCGATGTCGATGCTCTTTGCTCTCCTACGAGGTGGGCGTAACGTCGGGCGTTCAGCCCGGCTGAAGATCTTGAGGGGGGAGTTCATGGGTCGTCGCCTGGTGCTCGTGTTGTTGGTCGTATTCAGCTTGGTAGGTGTCGCGCTGCCAGCGGCGGCGGTCACCAACGGGACCTACGACGGCAATCACCATCCGTACGTGGGGTATGAGGACAATCAGGTCTTCTCATGTACCGGCACGTTGCTGTCTCCGACGGTGATGCTGACTGCTGCGCACTGCTTTAGCACCAGCACGTCGGGGCTGGGCAACAACTCGGTGACGGGTGCGCCGCTGGTGCGGACGTCGTTCGACCCGAATCTGATCAATACACCGGCTGCGCAGCGGATCTGGTTCGTCGGCACCTACTACTTCGATCCTCAGTTCGAGATCGGCGCGCACGGCGTACCGCACTTCGACACCCATGACGTCGCGTTGATCATCTTCGGTGAGGCGGGCTGCACCACGCCGACCGGGCGCGTCGGCACCTATCGGTGCGGGCCCATCCCGAGTTCGGCGACCTTCGGCCAATACGGAGCTATGCCAAGTGTGGGTCTGGTCGACACGCTCCCGATGGGCGCCGGCGTCGATGTCGTCGGTTACGGGGTGCAGAACTTCGTCAATGGCGGCGGCCCGTGCGACCCGAACTGCAAGAAGTCATCGGGTGACTCGACTACCCGGTTCTTCGCGGCCACGACGCTGGTCGCCAGCAACGATGTGATCAGCGATGACTTTCTCAAGCTCCATTCAAACAACGGCGGAAGCTGCTTCGGTGACTCCGGCGGGGCGGATCTGCTGGGCGACACCAACATCGTGCTCGCGGAGAACTCGTTCGGGGCTAACGCCGTCTGTACGGCCAACACGTACTCCTACCGCGTGGACACCCCGGCCGCGCAGTCCTGGATCGCCGCGACCGTTGAGGCACACGGCGCCAGCCTGTAAACCCCGCTTCCGCCACCGGAACACGAGAGGATCAGATGGCAGCTTCAATCGCGTGGAGCCAGGTGAGCCGTGACGATGTAGTGCGCGCGATCGAGGAGTACGACCGGCTCGGAGCCGAGCAGTTCTTCGCCGAGCACGGTTTCGCCCCGGCTACGACGTACGAGCTGATCTGGGAGAAGCGCCGCTACCCGCCGAAGGCAATCCTGGGTACGGCGTACGAGTTCGCTACCGGTCAGCGGCTTGCCTCCGGTGACTTCGAGGGCGGCAAGGCCGGCGCCGTCAAGGTGCTCGGAGGTATGGGATTCACCGTGCAGCACCAATGACGGCCATCACCACGGTAGAGACGCCCATCGGATGGCGTCGGGGTGGATGGAGGACGCCTATGTCGGCCAGGACAAGCGGGTCGAGTGGCCGCGCGGGCCACCACACTCGCTCAACAGGCGCAGCTGGGTCGGCGAGTTGTTCAGGGGTGGCCCGCAGCGATTTGACGTGCGACGACCGCGGCGTCGTCACCGACGCCGAACAGCAGTGATGACCGGCGGGTGCGCAGAAAGTGCACGCCGCAGAAGTACAGGCCGGGTAGCACGGTGCTCGCGCCGTCGATGGTGCGCGGGAATCCGAGTTCGTCGGTGACCGGAGCGTCGATCCATCGGTAGTCCGCTCGGAACCCGGCGGCGTTGATCACGGCGCCGAACCCGTGCAGATCGAGTTCCCGGACCGGTTCGTAGCGAAACGGCGCCGGTACCGGCAGCTGTGGGACACCGACGCCCTGATCGGATAGCTGTTCGGTAAGCAGTCGCCGAGTGTCGGCCCATCGCGCGTCGCCGAACGCGACCGACTCACTGAGGTCGTCGGCGAAGTCGGCGCGGTACCCGTCGATACCGGATAGGTGTCCGAGCAATGGCACTCCCAGGGCTTGCAAGGTGCGGTAGTTCAGATCGTGTCCGCCGCGAGCGCCGGTGGTTTGTAGGTTGGCGATGAGACGGGCCGCGGGCGACGGCAACGCGGACAGCGGCTGGTCGAAGTATGTCGTCTTTATCAGCCAGGTGACGATGTCGGTGCCGTCGAGGCGGCGTGGCGCCCAGGGCGCCCGGCCGCAGGACAGGAACACGTCACGTCCGGCCAGATGGAGCTCCTCGGTCAGTTGACAGCCAGTCTGGCCGCTTCCGATGACTAGAACCTTGCCCGGGGGAACCTGGCCAGGCTCGCGATAGTCAGTCGTGTTCATGACGGGCACGCTCTGCGGCACCGCAGCCAGGGCCGGCGGCAGGTGGGATCGCTGATAGGCGCCCGTGCACACGACGACCGCCTCCGCCTCACGATCGCCCTCGGACGTCGCCAGTTCGAAGTGCTCCTGACCACGGCGCAGACGTTCTACGTGCACGCCCTCTCGAACCGGTATCTGCCATGCGGCGGCGTACTCATCCAGATAAGCGACGATCTCGTCCCGATGCGCATGGCCTTCTGGATCAGGGCCAAGGTAGGGACTGCCGGGCAGGTCGAGTGTCCAGTTCGGAGTCACCAAAGTGAAGCTGTCCCAACGGTCCCGCCACGCCTGGGCGACCGTCGCTCGTTCCAGGACGACATGGTGGACCCCCAACGCGGTCAGCTCCCGGCTCACCGCCAGCCCCGCGGAGCCCGCCCCGATCACGACCACCGACATGACCCATCCTCGCCGCGGATACTGGCGGTACAGAGGCCACGACCCGGTACTCGACCGTTTCTCCGCTGATGACCCATTTCGCAAGTTAGCAGTTAGTCCTCGGCGATCGGGTTCTCACGGTAACCAAACCCGGCCGTCGGCTAAGGGAATCGATGCACGGCCGGCCTCAGCGAGGTGCCGGTCATACAACGTGCGGCAGCTATCGCAGCGTCCGTCAGGGTGCTCGGTCGGATGCTTTTGTCTTCGCGGATCCGGGTTGTTCTGTCGGGATGCGTCGGGAGGCGAATAGCGCGATCAGTGCGATAAGCGCCAAGGCGGCGAGCGCTATGCGTAGCCCGTCCAGACGAGCCTGTTGGTTCTCGTCCAGAACCGCCTGAGTTACCTCCTCGCTGGCACCGGCTTGTGTGAGCGCCTTTTGCAGATCGGCGTCAGAGATGAATGGGATGCCGCCCGCGAGCTTGACGTTGGCCTGGGAGCTGACCTGCTCGGGGACGGCCGGGTTCTGCTCGATCCCATTGAGGAACGACGTGGTCAGGGCCGCGATCAGCAGCGAACCGGCCAGTGCCGTCCCGATCGACGCCCCGAGGTTGGTCGCCGTGTTCTGCAGCCCACCGACGTCGGGGCTGTCCTCGTCCGGGACCGCGGAGACCGTCACGCTGCCCAGCTGCGAGGCCAACGCGCCGATGCCGAGGCCGGCGAGCAGCAGGGGGACGGTCACGATCGCGGCACCGGCGTCCACGTCGATACTCACCAGCAGCCAGACGATCCCACCGAACATCGCCAGCAAGCCCGCCCGCACGGCCAGCCGGGGTGACACGTGCGGGAAGAACCGCGGGATGCCGGCAGCGGCGAGCAGCAGCGTGATCGACAGCGGGACGATCCTGACGCCGGTCTCGATGGCGGACAGCCCGAGCGCGACCGACAGATACAGGGGAATCGTGAAAAACAGCCCGGCCTGGATCAGGAACTGAAAGAAGAACATCACCAGGCCGCCGCTGAGCTGCCGGTTGCGGAACATCGACAGCCGCACCAGCGGCTCGCCGTTCCGCTTCTCGACATGGTGCTCCCAGGTACTGAACAGCCACAGCACAAACAGCCCGACGAAGATCAGCACGATCGTCGGCGAAAGCCCAAGGACCTCTGGGCCGTTGGGCTTCGCCAGCACCCACCCCCACTCGCTGGACCGGAGCACACCGAAAACGGCCAGCCCCAACCCGGCCGCCGACAGAAATGCACCGACCACGTCGAGGTGCGATCGGGTCTCGACCGGCGCGTCCTGCACGCGCCGCGCCACCGCCAAGATCGCCAGCACGATCACCACCTCGCCGACGAAGACATACCGCCACGAGAAGTAGGTGGTCGCGATGCCGCCGATCAGCGGACCGACCGCAACGGCGACCGCCCCGGCCGCCATCACCAGGCCGTACGCGCGCGGGCGGCCCTCAGGCGCGAAGTTGCTGGCAACCAGCGCAACGATCGCCGGAAGGATCAACGCCGCCCCGATCCCCTCGAGGACGGACCACCCGATGATGAGCACCGCAAGGTTCTGCGCGAGTGCCGTCGTCAACGAGCCCACGCCATAAATCAGGCACCCGATCGAGAACGCCCGCCTCCGGCCGATCAGCGACCCGACCTTGCCCCCCGGGATCATCAGCATCGCCATCACCAGCGTGTACAGCGTGATCGCCGACTGGATTCCCGTCACCGTCGTGCCGACGTCCTTCGCGACCGTCGCGATGGCCACATTCATCACAGAACTGTCAAGCGTCATCACGAACTGGCCCGCCGCAAGCGTCGCCAAGACCAGAGCAGTGCCCTGCGCGGCTGTTGACCCCCGACCCGCCATCGCAGAGCACCGTATCCAAGTTCGGTACAGGAGAACCAGCCGAGCCGCTACCGGCGACCCGACTTACCGCGTGAAACCACAACCAGCCGCGGTATCACGCTAGTTGTCGGCCTCGTCGCCCACCCGGATACACGCGACGAAATGTTCATTCGTGATCTACCAGGGAACGGTGCCGTTTCGGTCCTGGAACGTGCCGGTCGGCCCGTCTGCGGGCAGGGTTGCCAGGTGGACGATCGCGTCGGTGCCTTCGGCGACGGTCTGCGCACCGCGGCAGCGCGCGACGATCCGGCGTCGCGCCTTGCATGGATGGAGCGGCTGTTCCGCGGGCCGACCGGCCGGGCACCGCGACACCTGCCGTTTCGGCGGGGGGCGCTGTCGTTCATGCGCTGGCAGACCCAGCGCGGTCTGCTCAACCCGCTCGACGCGTCTCCGCCCGGCAGCATCTGGTGGTGGGCAATGAACGAATGTCTGTTGCGATGGTGATCCTCGCCTAGGCATGGTGGGCGCGTTCCTCTCGCTGCGCCGCGTGATTCCGAACCAGTACCCGCTCACGCGCAACGTCAAGTGGTACATCGCCGACGAGCGGCGTCTCGGTCGGCTGCTCGACTATGCGGTGATCGCACCGAGGCTCCGGTGCCTGTACGAGTGGTCAGCAGACGAACTCGACGAACCGCGCCTTCTTGGACTCATACGCGACGGCAGTCCGATTTACGCCTGGCCATACGAACAACGGCACGTATGGCGTGCCCAGCAGCTGCCGTTCCCGGGCCGCCTACTCGAACGCGTGACGCGGATTCGATGAGGGCACCGAGGTGCACCGATCCCAGACCGCCGCGCGTTGAAAGCCGTTGACAACTCATTTGACGGTGGTGAGCCCGTAAATGCCATTGCCAA
>Ga0081540_1001925_pt1 | contig 17397 bp, 17 predicted proteins | sample TabmetS2T1R1_FD_71024 | JGI IMG/M metagenome (GOLD analysis project Ga0081540, IMG submission 71024) | Tabebuia heterophylla rhizosphere microbial communities from the University of Puerto Rico - S2T1R1 | ecosystem: Host-associated > Plants > Roots > Rhizosphere ... | reverse complement strand
GCTCAACCAGCGCTACGGCTGCACGCTGCAGCAGGGCGGCTCGGACCAGTGGGGCAACATCCTGGCCGGGGTGGACTTCTGCCGCCGGCGTGGCGTGCGCGGCGTGCACGCGTTCGTCACCCCGCTCATCACCCGGGCCGACGGCACGAAGGTGACGTTCCGGGTGGCCGGTCAGCAGCGGGTCGCCAAGAGCCGGTTTCCGACGGACCTCGTCTATGGCCCCACGCTGGAGCCCTCGTTACGCTTGGTGACGTGTGGGGGGTCGTTCAACAAGAAGACCGGTCACTACCGTGACAACATCATTGTCTCTGCCGTGTTGTCATAGGGTTCTGATGAGGAGACGTTCCGAGCCGAGGCCGGTCGCTGCCCGCGCGGTCGCGGCCAGGGTCGCTGGCGTCGCGGCGGCCCTCGTGGTCGGATCCGTGCCCGTCCTGGGGGCGCCGGCGTTCGCGGCGCGGGCAGGAACGGCGTCCACGCCGCCCATGCTCCAGTCGATCACCGTCGTGCAACGGCAGTCGCAGTACGACGTCGTGGTGCAGCTCGAACCTCCGCCCGTGGGTGGTGTCGCCAGGGACAACGCCTCCGTCACGCCGGCGTCCGCGGTGACCGCCGCCCCGTCGCCCGGCGCGACGCCCACCCCCACCAGCTCCTCGGCGCAGATCCACGCGACCGTTGCGCGGGTGCTCGACCTCAACAGTCCCAGCACCCCGCTGGCCCTCGTCGTCGATGCGTCGTCGTCCGGGAGCCGCGCGCTGCCGCAGGCCATGACGGGCGCGGCGGGCGTCGTCTTTCAGTTCCCGAACGCGAACCCCGTCACGGTGGTCGCCGACCGCAACCCGCCGAAGGTCTTGACGGCTCCCGACGCGACAGCGGCGCAGGCGATCGCCGCGCTGACCTCGATCACAGCCGACGGCACGCTGGCGACCACCGCGGCAGTCGGCCAGGCACTCGACAGGCTCCAGCAGGTCCAGCAAGCGGAGGGATCTTCACCGGGACAGCCGAGCCGACCACGTCTTGGCCTGGTCATCCTCACGACGTCCGGGTCCGCCCCTTCGGGAGCCGAGGCAGCGTCGCTGGTGCAGCGGCTGCAGCAGCGCAACGTCGTGCTCGGCGTGGTGACAACGGGCAGAGCAAGCACGGGTTGGGGAGACGTCGCAGCTCGCACGGGAGGCCTCGCCGTTCCGGCCAACCCGACCGACGCGTCCGCGGGGTACGAATCGCTGCTGCATGCTCTGCAGGCTCGCTACGTCGTGACGTTCACGCCGCACGAGCCGCTCGGGACCGCGTTCGTCACCGTGACGTCGGCGGGTCTGCCCTACACGGGCCGGGTGGACATGCCGTCGCCCGGAAGTCCCGGCGCTCCCTCGGGCGGGTCGTCGGAGTCCGGGACGACGGGTTCGAGCTCGGGGAGCGGGCTGACGGCGGCCACCACGATCCGGGTCGGTGTCGCCGTCGTGGTGGCTGCCGCGGCGGTGGGCGCGCTGGTCCTGGCCCTTCGGCGGCGGCGCCGCGGGCCCGGAGGCGAGCCCGCATCGGCGCCGGAACCCGCAGCCGGCCCTGTCGACACGGGCTCGACGGAGGGCTCGCCGGTTCCGCCCGGCGTCCGCGTGTTCGACGTCTCCGACCCAGGGGCGCCCACCGAGCTCGATCCGGCGAAGCTCGCGACAGCGTCGGCGGCCGCCTCGACGGAACCGCCGGTGGCTGCTCAGCCGGCTCCTGCTCAGCTGCCGGGTGCTGAGCCGTACCGTGGCCGACACCGGGCTCCTGGCGTGATCGACGTCCTTGACGATGACGATGACGATGACGACGACGATGACGATGACGCCCACGAGGCTGACGAGCACGAGGACGTCGAGCACGTCGACGTGAAATCCGATGGCCCGCGCGGGGTGCCGGCGCGCGCGGAGGCGGAGGCGGGCCGCGATGGCGGCCCGCCGGGTCGGGACCGGCACCAGGCGGGGAACGGCGACCGCCGCAGCGGCGTGCCCGACAGCCACGTGGCCGAGGGCAACGGGGTCCGTTCTGCGAAGGGCGGCGGCTGAACCGCACGGCGACGTGGGCAGCGGATGGTCCGTGCCCTGCCCGGCTGCGGACCACCCGCTTCCCTAGTGCTACCGCGTTGCTGCCCGGCTGCATTCCCCGTGTGCCTGATGGTGATCCAACTGTGACCTCCTCGCCGCCGGGCCGTGACCAGAGCCCCGGCCGGACGGGTACGTCGGTGCCGTAAGCGGTTGCGGCCTTCGCGCATCTCTGTTGCGGTGGGACCGGCGGCGCGGGGCGCCGCCGGTCGAGGGGAGAGCAGATGTCGACGGTGGAGCGGCGCGCGGCGGCGCGCGCCAACCAGCGGGCTGCCGCGTTCGTCCGCTTCCAGCTGTTGGGGGATCACGAGGCCATGCGCTACCTGCTCGTCGACGCGGTCGAGAACGAGCGCGCGCAGCTGGAGTTCCTCACCGCGTTGGCCTCGATCGCCGGGTCCCTGGCCGACAGCGCGTTCGGCCGGGAGCGGGCCCTGACCTACCTGCGGTCGCTGGCCGAGAGCAGCGCGGCTCTCTCGGACGCCGATGACATCGACCGGTACTTCGAGCCCTAGCCTCGGTGGCGTCCGGGCCCGTGGTTCAGCCGGTTGCTCGGGCGGCCGAGCGCTCGGAGGCCAGCACCGCCGCTCCGATGATCCCCCCGTCGTTGCGCAACTGGGACGCCACGATCGGCGTCCGGATCTCGAGGAGCGGCAGGAACCTGTCCGCTTTCTTGCTCACGCCGCCGCCGACGACGATCAGGTCGGGCCACAGCAGCCGCTCGATCTCGTTGAAGTAGCGCGTCAGCCGCTTGGCCCACTGCTGCCAGGACAGGCCTTCTCGGTCCCGCGCACTGTCGGCTGTGACGGTCTCGGCGTCCTTGCCGTCGATCTGCAGGTGCCCGAGCTCGGTGTTCGGCACGAGCACACCGTCGACGATGAGCGCGCTGCCGATGCCGGTGCCGAGCGTCGCCATGAACACCGTGCCCGTGGCGTCCTTGGCCGCGCCGAAGGCGACCTCGGCGTAGCCGGCGGCGTCGGCGTCGTTGACGACGCGGACGGGCCGTCCGAGCTGCGCGCGAAGCACCGCTTCGACGTTCGTGCCGATCCACGACTTGTCCACGTTCGCCGCGGTCCGGGCGACGCCGCGCTGGATCACCGCCGGGAACGTGACACCCACCGGGCCGGTCCCGGCCGCGTCACCGAACGATCGGATGATGTCCGCCACCACCGCGGCGACGGCCATCGGAGTCGAGGGGGTGGGCGTCGGCATCCGCGCCCGTTCCGCGGCGAAGGTGCCGGCCGTCAGATCGACCGGGCAGCCCTTGATGCCCGATCCGCCGATGTCGATGCCGAATCCGCTCACGTGTCCGTCGGTGGACGCGCTCTCGGCATGGGTCGTCGCAGCGGTCTCAGAACCCGTCATCGCGCTCATACCGGAAGCGTACGAGCGATCGGCCGAAACGTGGGCGTCTCGTCAGGGGAGAGTGAGGATCTCTGCGCCCGTGTCGGTGACCAGGACGGTGTGCTCGAACTGCGCCGAGCGGCGTCGATCCTTGGTGACGACGGTCCAGCCGTCGTCCCACATCTCCCACTGGTACGTGCCGAGGGTGAGCATGGGCTCGACGGTGAAGGTCATGCCCGGCTCCATCACCATGTCGTAGTTCGGTGCAGCGTCGTAGTGCGGCACGATCAGCCCCGAGTGGAACGCCGTGCCGATGCCGTGCCCGGTGAAGTCACGGACGACGCCATAGCCGAACCGGCGGGCGTAGGCCTCGATGACCCGACCGATCACGTTGATCTGCCGCCCCGGCGCGATGGCCTTGATGCCACGGAGCATGGCCTCGCGGGTCCGCTCGACGAGCAGCCGGGACTCCTCGTCGACGTCGCCCACGAGGTAGGTGGCGTCGGTGTCGCCGTGGACGCCGAGCCCGTCGACGTCCAGGTACGCCGTGACGTCGATGTTGACGATGTCCCCGTCCTCGAGCATCGTCGAGTCGGGGATGCCGTGGCAGATGACCTCGTTGACGCTGGTGCACAGCGACTTGGGGAAGCCACGGTAGCCCAGGGTGGACGGATAGGCGCCGTGCTCGATCATGTACTCGTGACCGACTCGGTCGAGCTCGTCGGTGCTCACGCCGGGGGCGATGTGCCCGGCGACCTCGGCCATCGCTCGGGCGGCAAGGCGGCTGGCCTGCCGGATGGCCTCGATCGTCCGCTGGTCCTTGACCTCGGGTCCGTCGTAGCGGCGGGGGGTGGGACGGTCCACGTACTCCGGCCGCCGGATCGCGGCCGGCACGGACCTCCGCGGGCTGACGACGCCGGGGACCACGGTGCCGAGAGGCGCCTGGCGGGTCGGTGAACCAGTGGCGGAGGTCATGACCCAAGTCTAGGCGCGCGGCGAATCGGACCGCCGAGCAGCATGGCCTGCGTTCCCCCCGCCGGAGTCAGGCAGTTGGGGGCAGCTCGCCCGACCCACGGATGATCAGGCGAGTCGGGATGGTGTACACGGCGGGCGGGGAGTCGTCGCCCGCCATCCGGTCGAACAGCCGCTGCGCAGCGGTGCGGCCGAGCGCCGCCGGGTCCTGGGCCATCACGGTGATCCCGGGCTGGAGCACGGCGGCCATGGGCACGTCGTCGAAGCCGACGAGCGCGATCGCATGCTGCAGATCCCGCTGGTGGAGCGCCTCGACCACGCCGATGGTCACGAGGTTCTGGCTCGTGAAGATCGCTTCCGGTGAATGCCGCACCAGCAGCTCGACGGCGGCCTTCCGAGCCTGCTGCGCCGTTCGAAGGCCGTGCCGGACGAGGTCGGGGTCCGGTTCGACCCCGGCCGCTGCGAGTGCCTCACGGAAGCCGCGGAAGCGTTGCTCCGCTGTGGGGATGCCCACGTCGTCGCCGAGATAGGCGATCGTCCGCCGGCCGGTCTCGAGCAGGTGCCCGACCGCGCGGCGCGCGCCGCCGGTGTTGTCGGCGACCACGGCGTCCGCGACGAGCGGGGACGCGAGCCTGTCGATGAAGACGAAGCTCGTGCCCGCCTGCTGTTCGGCCACCACGTAGCGGTGGTCGTGCCCGACGGGCATGACGATGAGGCCGTCCACCCGCCGGTCGATGAGCCTGCGGGCCAGCTCCCGCTCCCGTTGAGGGTCGTCGTCCAGGCTTGCGGCGAGGACGAAGACCTCGTGCTCCCGCGCGAAGTCCTCCACCGCCCGCTGGACGGCCGACGAGTAGGGGTTGCTCACGTCCTCGAGCAAGAGCCCGATCGTGTTCGTCCGGCCGCCGGTCCGACGCAGGCTGGCGGCGGTCAGGTTCGGCCGGTAGCCGAGCTTGTCCGCGGCCGTGCGAACGCGCTCGACGAGCTCGGGAGCGACGCTCGGGACGTCGTTGAAGACCCGGGAGACGGTCTTGATGCCGACGCCTGCGAGAGCGGCGACGTCCCGCATGGTCGGCCGTTCGCGACGTTGGAACGCGCCACCCTGTTGGATCACCGTGGTCCTTCACTTCGCGTGGACGCGTCTAGAACACTGTGTATCCGCCGTCGATCACCAGGACAGCGCCGGTCATGAAGGACGACGCCGGGCTGGCGAGGAACAGTACAGCGGGGGCGATCTCTTCCGGCTCCGCCGCCCGCTGCTGTGGCGTGTCGCCGATCCACCGCCCGGCGAACTCGGGCCGGTCGATCGGCGACATGTCCGTGCGGACGTAGCCGGGGGCCACCGCATTGACCCGCACCCCCAGTGGCGCCCACTCCGCGGCGAGCGACTTCGTGAGGTGGTGCACGGCGGCCTTCGACGCGTTGTACGCCGGCTGCCACTGCGGCCGGTTCACGATCTGCCCCGACATCGAGCCGACGTTCACGATCGCGCCGGAGCCGCGGGCGACCATGTCCGCCCCGAAGACCTGGCAACCGTTCCACACCCCGTTGAGGTTGACGTCGAGGACGTGGTGCCACTCCTGCTCGGTCACGTCCAGCGCAGGGCGGTGGATGCAGGCGCCGGCGTTGTTGACCAGGATGTCGACCGGCCCGAGGTCGGCGGTGATGTGCTCGGCGGCGCGCGCGACGGCCGCCCTGTCGGTCACGTCGGCGGTGAACGCGGCCGCCCGGACCCCGGTGGCGGTGAGCTCGGCGACGGCCCTGGCACTGGCTGCCTCGTCCCGGGCCAGGATCGCCACCGTCGCACCGGCCTCTGCGAGCGCCGTGGCGAAGGCCCGCCCCAGGCCGCGGTTGCCACCGGTGACGACGGCGACGCGGCCCGGGACGGCGAACGCATCGAGCACGCTCACGTGCTGCCGCCGGCGCTCATCGCTGCGTCGGGGGCGGAGAACCTTCTGGCCGGCCCGCCAACTCGGGGTCGGCGCCGGATTCGACGTCCTCCAACGTGACCGCGCCGGTCATGATCGCAACCGCCTCCGCGGGCGTGTGGGTCTCCGGCGAGATGACCCCGATGCCCCGGCCCAGTCGTTGGATGTGGATGCGATCCGCGACCTCGAACACGTTGGGCATGTTGTGGCTGATGAGGATGATGCCCAGGCCCCGCGCGCGCAGGTCCCGGACGAGGCGCAGCACCTGACCCGTCTCCCGGACGCCGAGCGCAGCGGTGGGCTCGTCGAGGATGACGACCTTCCCGCCGAAGGCTCCGGCGCGGGCCACCGCGACGACCTGCCGCTGGCCGCCGGACAGCGTCTCCACCGACTGGTCGATGTTCTGCAGCGTCCGAATTCCCAGCTCGTCGATGAACTGCTTGGACTTGCGCTTCATGTCGCCGGTGTCGAGCATCCGGAAGACCGAGCCCAAGATCCCTGGCCTGCGCTCCTCCCGAGCGAGGAACAGGTTGCTCGCGATGTCGAGCGCGGGCGCGACCGCGAGGGTCTGGTAGACGGTCTCGATCCCCGCCAGCCGGGCCTCTTGCGTGCTGCGGAAGGTCACCTGGTTGCCGTCGACGGTGATCGTGCCGGCGTCCGGGGTCATGGCGCCCGAGAGGCACTTGATCAGTGTGGACTTGCCGGCGCCGTTGTCGCCGATGACCGCGAGCACCTCCCCGGCGTACAGCGTCAGGTCGACGCCCGCCAGGCCGACCACGTGGCCGAACGTCTTGACCAGGCCGCGAGCCTCCAGCACCGGCTGGCCGGTGGCCGGGGTGGACGGGGTGGAGGCGGGGGTCGCCGTGGTCATGACTTCACGCTCCGGATCCACTGGTCGGCCGCGACGGCCACGATGACGAGGACGCCGACGGCGAGCACCTGGTAGTTGGGATCGACACCGGCGAGGGCGAGACCGTTCTCGAACACCTGGACGATCAGGGCGCCGATCAGCGAGCCGACGATGACTCCGCGACCGCCGAACAGGCTGGTGCCCCCGATGACGACCGCGGTGATGCTCTCCAGGTTGAGGTTGAGGCCGGCGTTCGGGTCCGCGCCGTTGATCCGGCCGACCTGGATCCAGGCGGCGATCCCGACCACCGCACCCGCGACCATGTACGCGGACAGCAGCACGCGGTTCGTGTTGATGCCGGCCAGCCGTGCCGCCTCGGGGTCGTCGCCGGTGGCGTAGAGGTGACGGCCCCACGCCGTCTGACGCAGCACGTAGGCGAACCCGGCGTAGAGCAGCAGCATCAGCAGGACACCGACCGTGATGTTGAACCCCCCGCCGCCGATGGTCTGCCCGGTCCAGGTGATCAGACTGCTGCTGGTGAGCGAGATGGTCTGCCCTGCGGCGTAGATCAGGGTGATGGCCGTGAAGATGCTCAAGGTTCCCAGGGTGACGATGAACGGTGGGAGCTTGACCTGGGTGACCAGCAAGCCGTTGATCGTTCCCGCCACCACGGCGATGATGATCCCGGCGAGCAGCGCGATGATGCCGGGGGCGGAGTTGTCGTTGACGAGCTTGGCCATCACCAGGGTGGAGAGCACCATCACCGCGCCGATCGACAGGTCGATGCCGGCGGTGAGGATGATCAGGGTCTGGCCGACGGCGAGCGAGCCCACCACCGCGGCCTGCTGCAGGACGATCGAGAGGTTCTCCAGCCGGAAGAACCTGGGGTTCGCCAGTCCGAAGACGATGCAGGCGAGGATCAGCACGATCAGCGGGCTGAGCGCCGGCAGCCGGTGGAGCACCTCGTGGATGCGCCGGGCCGGGGTGTCACGCGGTCTGAGCAGCTCTTCAGCGGTTCCTGGTTCCTCGACGACTTGAGTCATCGGACGGTTCCCTTCGGGCAGGTGGGACTACGAGGTGGGCCCAGTCGGTTCAAGCGGGACGGCGCCGCCGGGCCAGCGTTGGGCTGCACGGGCCCGGCGGCGCGAAGATCAGCTGCCCCAGCAGGCGCTGGCTGCCTGGTCCGGCGTCTGAGTGGTGAGGCCGGGGAGAGGGGTCTTCGTGACGAGCGCGGTTCCGGAGTCGATGAAGTCCTTGCCGGCGGGCAGGCTCGGCTTGGCACCGCCCTTGGCGACCTGGGCGATCGTCTGCACGCCCAGCTTGGCCATCTTGCCGGGGTACTGCGCCGAGTCCGCCGCGATCGTGCCGTCCTTGAGCAGGCCGTTGACGTACTTGCAACTGCCGTCGATGGTCACGACGACGACGTTGCTCTTGCTCGCGGCCTTGAGGGCCTGGAGAGCGCCCTCCGCTGCGGGCTCGTTGATGGTGTAGACGACGTTGACCCCGCCGTTGGCCGACAGGCAGTTCTCCATCGCCGTCTTGCCGCCCGGGATGGCACCCGTCGTCGGCTGGTGGCAGACCACCTGGTAGTCGCCGCCCTTGCCGCCGCTGTAGTGACCGGTCTTGGCCTCCTGGCCGTTCTGCGTCTTGCTCCCGGGGTCGATGCCCATTCCCTCGAGGAAACCGTGGTCGCGCTGGATGTCGACCGAGACGACCTGGTTGTTGAACAGGTCGAGCATCGCGATGACGGCCTTCTGCCCGGCCAGCTTGGCGGCGGCGTACGAGCCGATGAGCTTGCCGGCCTGCTCGTTGTCCGTGCCGTAGGTGATGTCGACGACGCTGGGCGGGGTGGGCACGGTGTCGAGCGCGATGACGTAGAGCCCGGCCTGCTTGGCCTTCTGCAGCTCGCTGTTCACGGCGTTGCCGTTCTCCGTGATGATGATGCCCTTGTCGCCGCGGGAGATCGCGTTGTCGATGGCGGAGATCTGAGTCTGGGTGTCGCCGTCCGACTTTCCGCCGGACACGCTGAGGTTGACACCTGCCGCGTCGGCGGCCTTCTTCGCGTCGTTCTCCATCGAGACGAAGTAGGGGTTGGTCAGGGTCTTCAAGATCAGCGAGGCGCCGACCTTGCCCCCACCTCCACTTCCGCTTGAGCCGCTCGACCCGCCCGAGGACGAGCCGCACGCCACCAGGGCGAGCGACCCGCTGAGCAGGGCCGCAGCGGCCACCGCCTGTCGCCGGGACGGCCGCCGCCGATACCGAGGGTGCGCTGTCTCCATACCAAAGTCCTCTCGGATCTTCGCCCGGTCGAGATCGCCGGACAACGTTGTCCGACAGGTATAGGCCCTTGGTATGAATCGAGTCAATACCATCCGGAAGCGGAGGTGGTCACAGGAACGTAACGTTTCATCGCCGCTGCTGACCAGAGTTGCGGGGCGATGTTGACGATATGTCGGCTGAGCGTCCTGCAAACGTTTGCGAGGGCCGTCCCGGCGGCGACCTGCGCGGGATGTCCGCGGCCATCCTGCTCCGACAACGATGTCTCAGGCAGGGCCACGGCATACCCTCCCCGTGATCATGCAATCCCCGCTGATCATGCAATTCGTGTCGATCAAGTGACCAACTCGTGACTTGATCGACACGAATTGCATGATCACGGCGAAGGGAGGGACGGCGAAGGAGGGACGGCGAAGGAGGGACGGCGAAGGGAGGGACGGCGAAGGAGGGTGGCCCCGGCTGGTTCGCCGCGGAGGCTTCGGCTGCAGACTGCAGGCGTGGGCCGCTGGGTGCTGCACGTCGACCTCGACCAGTTCATCGCTGCCGTCGAGATCCTGCGCCGGCCCGAGCTGCGGGGCCTGCCGGTGGTGGTCGGAGGGGACGGCGACCCCACCAAGCGTGGCGTCGTGAGCACGGCGTCCTACGAGGCGAGGCAGTTCGGCGTCCACTCCGGTCTGCCGCTGCGCACCGCGGCCCGGCGGATCCCCGACGCCGTCTTCCTCCCGGTGGACAAGAACGCCTACGACGCGGCCTCCGCGGACGTGATGGAGGTGCTGCGGGGCGCCGGTGCCGTGACGGAGGTGCTCGGCTGGGACGAGGCCTTTCTCGGCGTCGTCACCGAGGACCCCGAGGCGTTCGCGCGCGACGTCCAGCGGCGCGTGCACGCGGCCACCCGCCTCGACTGCAGCGTCGGCATCGGCAAGAACAAGCTGCAGGCGAAGATCGCGACAGGCTTCGGCAAGCCGGCGGGTGTGTACCGGATCACCGACGAGACATGGTTCGACCTACTGGGCGATCGGCCACCGGACGCGCTGTGGGGAATCGGCCGGCGGACCGCGGCGCGCCTCGAGCCCGAGGGGATCCATACCGTGCGCGACCTCGCGGCGGCCGACCCGGCACGGTTGGCGCAGGTGTTCGGGCCCACCATCGGGCCCTGGCTCGTGCAGATCGGCCGCGGCATCGACGAGACATCCGTCTACGACGGGCGCTACGTGCCGCGCTCGAAGGGCCGAGAGGTCACCTTCCAGCAGGACCTCGCGGACTGGGACGCCGTCCGCGCCGAGACGGCCAGGATCGCGCGGGACCTCGCCGCCGATCTTGCGGCCGACGTCGCGGGTAACGGCCGCCAGGTCGCGCGGGTCGTCGTCAAGGTGCGCTGGGTGCCGTTCACGACCCAGACCCACGGTTGGACGCCGAAGCAGCCGATCGTCGCCGCTGACGACGGCGCGGCGCCGGCGATCGAGGCGGCCGCGCTGGCCGCGCTGGAGGCGTTCGAAGAGCGGGGTCGGCGGCGCCGAGTGCGGCTGATCGGCGTTCGTGCCGACTTCGCCGGATTGCGGCATTCGGACAAGGCGTAGACGATCCATCTGAGCCAGGCGATTCGATCCACTCCGCGGCCGAGGAGTCCTCATGCGCCCACGCCTGCTGGTCGTCGTCGCAGGACTCTGCATCCTGCTGTCAGCGTCCTTCGTGTCCGCCGCCCCGGCCGCGCGCGCCGCCGGAGCGGGAGGCGCCGGCGGGCTGACCGAGCAGCAACGCGCGGTGCTGTCCGGCATCGCCAAGGACACCTGGCGGTTCTTCGAGGACGACGTCGATCCGGCGACCCACCTTCCGCTGGACAACCTCGGTCCCGGGACGACGCGCGGCGCCTACACCTCGTCGGCCAACATCGGCGTCTACCTCTGGGCGCTGGTGGCCGCGCGGGATCTCGGACTGATCAGTAACGCGCAGGCGAGCGCCCGCGCGTTGGGCACGCTCGACGAGGTCCGACGGCTGTCGCGCAGCCAGGGCTTCCTCTACCAGTGGTACGACACCTCGACCGGACAAGTGATCGTCAACCCGGGCCAGGGTCCCTGCCCCCAGGTCGGAGGGACCACCGACAACTGCTCCTTCCTGTCCGCGGTCGACAACGGGTGGTACGCGTCAGGGCTGATCGTCGTCCGCCAGGCCCTGCCGGACGCGCGAGCGCTGGCGACGTCCCTGCTGCGGGACATGGACTTCTCGATCTTCTACGACAACGGGCCCGAGACCGACTGCAACGTCAACGCCGCCCTCGGTGGGCAGCCGACGGGGCAGATGTACGGCGGCTACTACGCCGGCGTCGGGCCGGCCGGGTACCACAACGGCGCCATCTACAGCGATCCGCGCATCGCGATGTACGTCGGGCTGGGCCTGCACCAGATGCCAGGGAACGTCTGGTGGCGCACCTGGCGCACGCTGCCGCCGCGACGCTGCCCCACCGATCCGGACTTCTCCTGGCAGGGCCAGTGGCCGCCCGCCGGGTACTGGACGACGATCACGGACCCGCAATCGGGGGAGAGGTTCCCGGTGTGGGAGGGGCACTACACCTACCCGGGCACGACGTTCCGCTTCCTGCCCACCTGGGCCGGCGGGATGTTCGAGGCGCTGATGGCCAACGAGGTGGTGCCGGAGACGACGTGGGGGCCGCGCGGGTTCGGGCTGGCCGACCGGCGGACCGTCGACGTCCAGATCAAGTACGCCACGGAGCAACTGCACTTCCCGGTCTGGGGACTCTCGCCGTCGAGCACGGCGGACGACACCGGGGGCTACGGGGTGTTCGGCGTGGAAGGCCAGACGTTCCCACCCGGGCAGCAGCTGGCGCAGTGCACGACGTGCGCGACCGAGAGCACGGTGACACCGCATGCCTCGTTCCTCGCTCTCGACGTCGCGCCGCAGGCCGCCTACGCCAACATCGCCGCGTTGCGACGCCTCTACCCGGACAGCTACGGCTCGGACGGCGGCTTCTACGACGCCGTCGATCCCGCGACCGGGGCCGTCGGGCACCGACGGCTCGTCCTGGACCAGTCGATGATCATGGCGGCGCTGGACAACGCCTTGAACGGCCGGCGGATGCAGCGGTGGTTCGCCGCGGATCCGGTCGCGTCGGTCGATCGCGACTACCTGGCCGTCGAGAGGATGTCCCTGTAGCCAGGGCCGAACCGCGGCCTGACGATCCGTGGTGCAGGATCTGATGGCACCGCTGCTGCCGCGATCTGCGTGAGGAGAGCCATGAGTCTCGATCGACCGCTCGCTCCCGATCCGTACGAGCTGCTGCCTGCTGTGGGCTCGTTCACCCTGACGAGCGAGGACGTCAAGGACGGCCAGCCGATGGAGGCGAAGTTCGCCCACCCGGACGTGGGCGGACGCAACGTCTCACCCCAGCTGTCCTGGTCCGGCTTCCCCGGCCAGACGCGCAGCTTCTGCGTCACCTGCTTCGATCCCGACGCGCCGACGCCAGCCGGCTTCTGGCACTGGGCGCTGGTCAACCTGCCGGCGTCGGTGACCGAGCTCCCCCAGGGCGCCGGTTCGCAGAATCCTCCCGACGGCGCCCTGGCCCTGCGCAACGACTACAGCGAGGTGGGTTACGGCGGGGCATACCCGCCCGAGGGCGATCGTGCGCACCGGTACTTCTTCGTGGTGCACGCGGTGGACGTCGACCGGCTGGACCTCACCCCGGAGTCCACGGCCACCTACGCGAGCTTCAACCTGGTCTTCCACACGCTCGCGCGAGCTCTGCTCACGCCGACGTTCCAGGTCTGAGGGAATCGTTCCGGGGATCGTTCCCGCCGGGCCGCCCGAGCCGCCCGGCGGGCGGTGTTGCTGCAGGTCAGTCGTGGATTGGCTGGGATCGACCGAGCGGTCTACGGTCGGCTCATGGAGCAGCCGCAGTTCTGGTACAACACCCGGACGGGCCAGGTCGAGACGAACCAGGACAAGGGCCAGTCGAAGGACCTCCTGGGCCCGTTCCCGACGGCGGAGGAGGCCTCCCAGGCGCTCGAGATCGCCCGGCGGCGAACCGAGGCGTGGGACGAGGAGGACCGTCGCTGGCGCGACGGCGACGAGGACGACTGATTCCCTGACGACGGCGTCCCTGACGACGGCGTCCCGATCCGACCCCGCCCTAGCGCGTCGCGGCCGCGGCCGGCGCGGGGGCGTCGCTTCGCAGCACCAGAGTGCGCGGCGGTGACCGGTCGCCACGGATCCGGGCCAGCAGCGCATCGGCCGCGCTGACGCCCACCAGCCGCCCCGGCCAGGGTTGGACGACGACGTCGTCCGCCTCCCAGAGCGGGTAGGGCAGGTCGCCGAGCACGGCGAGCCCGATCGACGGGGGCCGGTGCCCTCCGTCCACGAGCTGCGACAGGACGCCGACACCGAGCAGGTTGTTCACGGCGAAGACGGCGTCCGGCGGCTCGGGAAGGGACAGGAGATCCGCGACGGCGGCCGCGCCCCCGCCCGGCCGGTAGTCCGTGAAGCGCAGGTAGGCCTCGGCGTCCAGGTGCGGTGAGCGTTCCTCGAAGATCCGCCGCCAGCCCGCGGCCCGCAGCGGGGCGGTGAACGACGCGGCGAGCCCGGTGACACAGCCCACGCGACGGTACCCGCGGTCGTAGAGCGCCGCGGTGGCGCGCGCCGACGCCTCCTCGTCGTCCAGCACGACGAGATCCGCCGCTGCGCCGACGAGCGGCCGGTCGACGAGCACGACCGCGACGCCGCGCGCGGCGAACGCGCTCAGGTCGGGGTCGGGACCGGCCGGTGCGAGGACGACACCCGCCATCTGGTGGTCGATGGCGATGTCGAGATATCGCGCCTCCTTGTCGGGGCGCTCGTCCGTGTTGCACAGCACGACCGAGTAACCCGCCGAGACGGCCCGATCCTCGACGCCGCGGGCCAGCCCGGTGAAGAACGAGTTCTCGACGTCCGGAATGATCAGAGCGATGACCTCGGAGCTGCGGCTGCGCAACGTGCGCGCCGTCCGGCTGGGCCGGAAGTCGAGGGCGTCCACGGCGGCACGCACCTTCTCGGTCCGCTCCGGCGAGACGGCGCTCCCGTTGAGCACCCTCGACACCGTCGCTGGTGAGACCCCGGCCAGGGCGGCAACGTCGTAGATCGTCGCAGCCATCGCCGCAGAGCCTAGCGGTGCAGCTTCGGGATCACGTCCCGGCCGAAGACCTCGATGAACTCCTTCTGGTTCCGCCCGACGTTGTGCAGGTACACGCGATCGAACCCGACGTCGACGAATCGCTGGATGTACGCGCGATGCGCGTCGGTGTCGCTCGTGATGAGCATCCGGCCCTCGAAGTCCTCGGGCCGCACGAGCTCGGCCATCTGCGCGAACTCGTGTGGAGTACGGATGTCGGCCTTGGGGAACCTCATGCCGCCGTTCGGCCACTCCTGGATCGCATTGTCGAGCGCCTCCTCGTCGGTGGCCGCCCAGGACAAGTGCAGCTGGAGGACCTTGGGCATCGAATCAGGGTCCTTGTCCGCGGCTCGGGCGCCCTCGGCGAACTTGTCGAAGAGCCCACCGATCTTCTCCAGTGGCGCGCCGACGGTGATGATGCCGTCGGCGAACTGCCCCGTCTTCCGGGCGTTCACAGGCCCGGCCGTGGCCACCAGCACCGGTGGCGGCACCTGCGGCATGGTCCACAGCCGGGCCGTCTCCATCGTGAAGAAGCGCCCATGGTGCCGAACGTCCTGCCCTACCGCCGACGCGTGGAAGAGCTTTCTGATCAACTCGATGGCCTCGAACATGCGCAGCGAGCGCTCCGGAGCCTCCGGCCAGTACCCGGCCACGACATGCTCGTTCAGAGCCTCGCCGGATCCGATGCCGAGCCAGGTCCGACCGGGGTACATGGCCTCGAGCGTCGCCGCCGCCTGCGCCACCATCACCGGGTGGAACCGGTAGCCAGGGCACGTCACCCCCGGCCCGAGATCGCCGCGCGTCCGCTCCCCGACCGCGGTCAGGACGTTCCACACGAACGCGGCCTGACCCTGCGCCGGCACCCAGGGCTGGAAATGGTCGGCGGCCATGCACCCGCTGAAGCCGTGCTGTTCCGCGAGCACCTGGTAGCCCACGACCTCCTGCGGGCCGAACTGCTCGAGCATCGCCGCGTAACCGACCGTCAGATCCGCCATGTCCTGACGCTAATACGCCCATCGCGAACCGCCATCGACGGCAGCGGCGTGCGTCGGAAGGATCGTGGTCATGGACTCGTCCGTCCTCGTTGATCCCGCCGAGCTCAGGTTCGGCGTCAACCTGGGTCGGCTGGGCACGCCCGGTCCGCCCGGGGAGGATCCCGCCTCGACCCCGACGGACGCGGCGCGGTGGGCGGAGGACGCCGGCTTCGACATCGTCACGACGGCGGATCACGTGGGGAGCACCTCGCCGTTCGTGATGCTCACCGCGGCGGCGGTGGTGACGACGAGGGTCCGGCTGCGGACCTACGTGCTCGACGTCGGATTCTGGAACGTCGGGCTGCTGGCACGCGACGTGGCGACGCTCGACGTCCTGTCGGGCGGCCGAGTCGAGGTGGGTCTGGGCGCCGGGCACAAGCCGCTGGAGCACGAGGCGGTCGGGCTGCCGTACTCGCCGTTCGCCGAGCGGGTGGACGGCCTTCGGGCCTTCGCCCGCGAACTACGCCGCCGCCTCGACGACCCTGGGCTGGTGCCCGGTCCGGTACAGGACCAGGTGCCGATCTTCGTCGGGGCGATGTCGAGGCGCGGCCTCGAGGTCGCTGCCGAGGTCGGAGATCTGGTCGCGCTCGCCGGGGGAATGCAGCTACCGGGAGCACCACCCGGCACCTTGACCGTGGCCTCCGCCGCACAGACCGATGCCCGCGTCGCCGCCGTCCGTGAGGCGCGAGCCGCTCGGGGCCTGCCCCCGGCCGGCTTCGACGCCTTGCTTCAGCAGGTCGTCGTCGACCGCGAGCCGGAGGAGGTCGCGGCGACGTGGGAGGCGACGGACGGCGCGATCAGGGCGGCGGACGTCGTCGACTCGCCCTTCCTCTTGGCGGCGCCGTCCGTCGAGGAGGCTGCGGCCGAGCTGCTGCGGCGGAGCGAGCGGTGGGGGATCACGTCGTGGTGCACGCACGCGCCGTCCGGTCGCGCGCTCGCGCAGGTCGCGAAGGTCCTGCGGGCGTGCGCCGACTGACCGACGACACGGGCGCCGAGGTAGTGCTGCCGGGCGTCGTCGAACGCGTGGTCTCGATCGTCCCGTCGCTGACGGAGACCGTGGCGACGACAGCCCCACGGCTTCTGGTCGGCGTCACCGACTGGTGTACGCATCCGGCCGATCTCGACGTCGTCCGGGTGAGGGGCACCAAGAACCCGGACGTCGAGCGCATCCTCTCCTTGGCGCCCGATCTGGTGCTCGCCAACGTCGAGGAGAACCGGGCGCCGGACCTGGATGCACTGCGGGCCGCCGGGCTGGCCGTGTGGGTGACCGACGTGCGCACGCTCGCCGCGGGTTTCGCGTCGCTCGCCCGGCTGCTGGCCGCCTGTGCCCGGACCGATATCGGCGAGCAGCTGCGCTGGCTGTCGGCGGTCGAGACCTATCGCGGCTTCGCCCATCGCATCGACCAGCGCATCCAGGCCGAGCGCCCGGACATCGACCGCGAGACCTTCGTCGAGCCGCGCGAGCTGTGCTCGACCACCCATGTCCACAACGACCACCGGCTGGTGGTGATCGAATCCGGCAAGATGGTGTTCTGGGGCAATCTCGGCATGACTCTGCGCCTGGAGCCCGGCGAGATGGTGTTGGTTCCGGAAGGCCGCCTGCACGGCTCCTCGATCGAATCCGAGGAGTGCACCTACCACCAGCCGATCATCCCGGATGAGTGGATCCAGTCCCTGCTGGACGAGGCTGCCGGCGCGCCCGCCGCGCGCTGACCCGAACATCGAAACCGGAAGACAGCCGCCCGGCCCGGCCGGGCGGCGCGCG
>Ga0081540_1001924_pt1 | contig 17404 bp, 18 predicted proteins | sample TabmetS2T1R1_FD_71024 | JGI IMG/M metagenome (GOLD analysis project Ga0081540, IMG submission 71024) | Tabebuia heterophylla rhizosphere microbial communities from the University of Puerto Rico - S2T1R1 | ecosystem: Host-associated > Plants > Roots > Rhizosphere ... | reverse complement strand
GAGGCCGTTCTCGGCGAGGGTCCGTCCCGTGGCGACCAGGTCGACGATCCCATCGGCCAGGCCGGAGAGCGGGGCCAGCTCCACAGAGCCCTTCACCTCGATCACCTCGGCGCGCCGGCCGGTCTCCTCGAAGTGTTGCTCTGCCACCCGCGGGTACTTGGTGGCGATGCGCATCGCGCCCAGCCGGCGCTCGCTCTCGTCGAGGGCGCTGTCGCCCGTCCTTCCCGCCAGGACCATGCGGCAGGCGCCGTAGCGCAGGTCGAGGACCTCGTAGACGATCCGCTCGGGCTGCTCGAGCAGGACGTCCTTGCCGGTGATGCCGAGATCGGCGGCCCCCGCCTCGACGTAGGTGGGAACGTCCGAGGGCCGCATCGTCACGAGGGTCAGGCCGTCGGTCTCGAAGACGAGCGAGCGTGAGTCCGAGCGGAGCTCGGCGGTGTCGACCCCGATCCGGTCGAGAGCGTCCAGCGTCTCCCCCCAGAGCGCGCCGCGGGGAAGGGCGAGGCGCAGCGGGCCGCCCTCGCGCGCGCGGGTCATCTGCACGACACGGGGCATCAGCCGCCCCCTCCACCATTCTGGCGCTCCTCCTCGGCCTGGGCCACGTGCAGCCGCTCCACGAAGAGGGCGAACCCGGCGGCCGGCAGCTCCCGGCCGAAGCGGCCGAGCAGCGAGTCGTAGCGGCCGAGGCGCAGGAAGTTGACGAGATCGGCCTTGATCTCGCCGACGAGCTTGACGCCGCGGAATACCAGCCCGCTATAAAGCTGAACGAGCGTCGCGCCCGCCTTGATCTTGGCGAAGGCGGCGGCACCGGAATCAATGCCTCCCACGCCGATCAGCGGAAACTGGTCCTCGACGCGCACATAGGTCTCGGCCAGCATGCGGGTGGCGAGGCGAAACAGCGGCCGTCCCGACAACCCGCCCTGCTCCACGGCGCCAGCGTGATCGCGGAGCGTCGGCGGTCGCATCACGGTGGTGTTCCCGACGATCATGCCGTCGATGCGCCGGTCGCGCGCGACGCCGACGATCTCATCGAGATCGGCGAGCGACAGGTCGGGCGCGATCTTGAGCAGCACCGGGACCGGCTTCCCCGATCGTGCCGCACGGGCGCGCGCGTCGAGCACGCGGGCAAGCAGGTCGTCGAGCGTCTTCGCCTGCTGCAGGTCGCGTAAGCCCGGCGTGTTCGGCGAGGAAATGTTGATCGCGAAATAGCTGGCCACCGGCGCGAGGCTGCCGACGAGGCTGGCGTAATCGGCGACGCGGTCGGCGGAGTCGCGGTTCGCCCCGACATTGACGCCGACCACGCCGCGCGGTTGCGCCCGCGCCAATCGCGCCAGCACGGCCTCGCTGCCTTCGTTGTTGAAGCCGAGACGATTGATCACCGCCTCGTCCGGTTCCAGGCGGAACAGGCGCGGGCGCGGATTGCCGGCCTGCGGCCGCGGCGTCACGGTGCCGACCTCGGCAAAGCCGAAGCCGAGCCGCAGCACCGCATCGGCCACCTCGCCGTTCTTGTCGAAGCCGGCGGCAAGACCGATCGGATTGGGAAAGGTGAGGCCGAAAGCACGCATCGACAGGCGCGGATCGTCGGCGGCTGCGCGCGGCAGCGGCATGGTCTTGAGCGCGTTGATGGCGACACGGTGCGCGGTCTCGGGCTCGAGCATCCGCAGAAAAGGCTGGCTCAGGCGCTCGAGGATACCGATCACGCGGGCAACTCCGGGATCAGGTGGCGGCCGTCGGGTCCGAGCCGCAGCGCCTCGACACGGCGCGCCGCCGCGATATCGAGCGTGCCATAGAGGTGCGGGAACAGCGCGCCGCCGCGCGACGGCTCCCATTTGAGCCGGTTCTCCAGAGCGGCCGCGTCGACTGCCACCAGCACCAGGTCGCGCTGGCCCGCGAAGTGCCTCGCGGCCGTCTCCGCCACCTGCGCGGCGGTGGAAAAATGGATATAGCCATCGCGGAGGTCGACCGCGCTGCCGCGAAACACGCCGGCGCGCTCGGCATCCCGCCACTCGGCCGCAGCACAAATCTTGTAGATCGTGGTCACGCCCATCCTGCCGGGCGCGATTGGTATCGGATGTCGCCGCCCCGCGCCAATCGCTCCGTCGCGTTGCGGCGCTAACGGTCCGCGCTGCCCGTATGGCCCGACGGTTGCCGCGCCAGGACCGGCTTGCTAGGATCAAAGTCTCAGAACTGAATCGCCAAAATCCATCCATGCTGACGCACGCCCAGATTTGGACCGCCCTCGATCGTTTGGCTGCGCGCTCGGGACTCTCCGCGTCGGGCCTCGCGAAAAAGGCAGGTCTCGATCCGACCACGTTCAACCGCTCCAAGCGGATCACGCCGGACGGGCGTGCGCGCTGGCCGTCGACGGAATCCCTCGCCAAGGCGCTCAGCGCGACCGGAACCGATATCGAAACCTTCGTCGAGTTGATCACCGACAACACGCCGAAGCCGAGCCGCGCCATTCCAGTGATCGGCCTCGCCGAGGCCGGCAGCGGCGGCTACTTCGACGATGCCGGTTTTCCGTCCGGCAGCGGCTGGGACGAGATCCCGTTTCCGGCGGTCAATGACGAGCACGCCTACGCGCTGGAGATTTCCGGCGATTCCATGCAGCCGCTCTACCGCGACGGCGACATCATCCTGGTGTCGCCGTCATCGGCGATCCGCCGCGGCGACCGCGTGGTGGTCAAGACGCGCGAGGGCGAAGTGATGGCCAAGGAACTCAAGCGACGCACCGCCAAGACCATCGAGCTGAAATCGCTCAACAGCGAGCACGGCGACCGCGTGCTGTCCGCCGCCGACGTGTTGTGGATGGCGCGCATCGTGTGGTCGAGCCAGTAGGGGCGCCCCTCGTGGCCGCTCACGGCGCATGTCGTGAATCGCGTTATTCGTCGGGCCTCAAAACGGGCTGATGGGGAAGTAACGCAGCCACAGATCGGTGAACACGCCGCGTTCCCACAGGCGGAACAGGCCCCAGTTCAAGGCGAGACGCAAGGTCTCGTTGCCGCGCCGGACCGCGATGCCGACGCCTTCGCCGAAGTAACGGCTCTCCGTGAACGGGCCGCCCTTGAACACGCAGCATCCGGCCGAATCGGTGCCGTTGAGCCAGAAGGCAAGCGCGATGCCGTCGCCGAACAGGAGGTCGACGTCGCCGCGGCGCAGCGCTTCGCGCGCGGCTTCCCCATTGGGATAGGCAAGCACTTCCACCTCGGTGAAGAAGGCGCGCAAATAGGCTTCGTGGGCGGTCTTGGTCACGGCCGCGACCTTGCGGCCTTCGAGCTTCTCCGGCCGCACGTCCTCGATGGTCGAATCGCGGCGCGCCACGAAACGCGCGGTCGGGCGATAATACGGATCGGTGAAGTCGATGCGCCGGCGCACATCGCCGGTGACCGCCAGCGATGCGATCACCGCATCGCCGCGGTTCTCGGCCAGCGCATCGATCAGGGTGTCGAAGCGGCGCATCTGCACCGTGCAGTTTACCTTCAGCTCCTCGCAGATGAGCCGCGCGAGGTCGACATTGAGGCCGGCCGGGTTGCCGTCAGCGCCCTGATAATTGAACGGCGGATAATCGACCTCGGTGAGGAAGCGGATGATGTTGATGCGGCCGAGGTCCGGACGCTCCGGACGCCGGCGCGGATCCCAGAAGCCGGGAACGCCCATTGCAGCCTCGCCGCCGGCTTGGGCGGCCGCGGGCGCCGTCGGCGCGAGCAGCGTCAGCGCGGCGCCGAGCCCGGCGCAAAGCGCCAGCAGGGCCGCAGCGCCAAATCGCCGCCACCGCGGCATCATTGTCGGCTCGTGGGAAAAATAACTCACGCGGAGACGCTGGCCATGGCGGTTTGCAAACGCACGGCTCCCCAAGTCGTCGGCGGGGTCGGCGCCGCGCCCGGCGACGCGATGTTCGTGCCCTGATTTTGCTGCAGCACGACCGTGCGGCCGCCGCCGGTGACAGCAACGCGCCCACGCTGCACGAAAACGCCGAACACGCCGTTGCTCGGTCCGGCAAAGAACACGGTGCCGCGCACCGCGATGAGACCGAACGGGCTGCGGATGCGTACCGGCGCCGGCGGGGCGCCGGCCTGGCGGTCGAACAGGATGGCGCCGGAATCGAGCGTCAGATCGCCGCCGGCGTCGACCAGGTAGCGGTCGATGGTCAGCCTCGTCTCCGCGCCGAGCCGCACCTTGGTGCGCTGGCCGAGGTGGATGGCGAGACGCGAGGCCGGCCCGGTGCCGACCCGGTCGGCGATGAACACCGGCGCTGCCGGCGCCAAAGTCCGGCGCGTGCTCCCGTCTTCGGCATAACCCTCGCCCCTCACGTCCTCGATCTGACCGGCGCGCTCGGCGCCGTGCGCGACCGGAGCCCAGGTAAGCCCAGCCAACGCGGCCGCGCCATAACCCACGAACGCGCGGCGATGAAATCCGTGGACGTCGGAACCAGCACCCTCAGCCGACATTGCTGTCTCCCCTGTCGCATCATGGCGCGTGCGCGCGCCGCTACAGATACTTGCGGAGGTCGGTCACCGCATCAGCGGTGCTCCGTTTGACATTGAAGGGTGCGACGAAGCGGCCGTCCTTGTCCATCAGGTAGACGATGGCCGTGTGGTCCATCGTATAGCCGTTCTCCTGCGGCACCTTCTTGAAATAGACGCGGTAGGCCTTGGCAATACTCGAAATCGCGGCCGAACTGCCGGTCAGAGCTCGCATGTGCGGGTCGAAGCTCGACAGATAGTCCTTGAGCTGGTCCGGCGTATCGCGCTCAGGATCGACGGTGACGAACAAGGCGTTGACCTTGCCGGCATCGGGACCGAGTGCGCGCAGAATTTCGGACACCTCGAACAGGGTGGTGGGGCAGACGTCCGGGCAATTGGTGAAGCCGAAGAACACCAGGAAGGGATGACCTTTCAAGTCGCGGTCGGTGACGGTGCGGCCCTCCTGATCGGTCAGCTCGAAGGGGCCACCGACCGCCGCCGTCGTCTGAGCGATGGGTCCCGGCCCGCGCCCGGTAATGAGCAGGATCACGCCGAAACAGACGATGAAGCCGGCAATGAAAGCCGACATCACCAGAAGGATGCGAACACCCCGTGAATTCATCGATCGGCCTTCGGTGCTCGTCACAGGCAGGCCGCGAAGCCGGCGCGAATCATCTCGAAAAACACGGCGGTTCCGTAATGCGCCCACAGGGCCAGGGTGGCGGCCAGGATCACACCGAAGCCGCCGGCGATGAGCAGGACCGGACTTCGCCGGCCCGGAAATGAAGAAACGATGTCGGCCATTTAAGGCCTCCTGCGGCGCGCCGCGCGTATCCCCGACAATATGTCTAGCAGAAACGCGTGGCGGATTTGAGCCCCGCTTTCCGACGCAACCGCTGTTGGCGCCGGAAAGAGGCGTGCCCACTCACATAATCGCGCCGGGGCGCTGCCACAACGCCGCGTCAGGAGGAAGGTTCGGCCCACCACACCGCAACGACAGGCCAATGGGCTGCCTACACCGCAGCACCCAGCTGGAGGCCGGTCACCGGGGACCTTGAAGCCTCCGCTCGGGTCACGAGCACCTTGGATACATCGCTGCGAGCTCACGGCCGCGCAGGAAGATGGTCTTGCCGTTCAAGCCGCCACGACGCTTGATCCAGTCGCGGATCTTCGGCGGATAGGCGGCCATGAGCAGGCGGGTGCCGCCGTCGCTGCGCACTTGGCGTCCGTTTTCTCCCGGCATCCATGCCGCGTGGAAGCCGAGCACGGCATTGGGCGTCACGCAGATTTGGTCGCGGGGGAAGATCCCCAGGGCAAGCGTGCAGGCCGAGAGGCAGGGCCCGTCGATGACCACCCGATGGCCGGCCTCGCGCACCATTGCATATTTGTAGAGGTAGGGTCCGATCTGACCGCCGAAGTCGCGCTGGATACGTAGTTCCGCGGAAGCCGACCCGACGCCGCACAGCATGAACAGTGTGCCGGCGAGAGCGGCCCACTGCATTCTTCCAAGACGCATGCAATTTCCTCCCCTGGGCTTTGTCGCCCGGATGGTCGCCCGCTTGCTTATACTGCCTGCTCTTGCGGGAAAGCCAAGCATTTTTGTGGCGATCTAGACAAGCGCGTGAAAATTAATCTTGCGTTGCACGCTGTTCGTTCGGCGGCACAACACTTGGTCGGCATCGCGACCAACTGGGTTCAGTCGAACGGCGCCACAGCGAATCTCATGCACCGGAGCAAGCATGGTCGACGCGCTCGTTTCGAGCTATCCCGGCCGGGCGCAGCGCCGACAGTTGGACGCTGCCGAATAGCGAGGCGACACGATGGCAACGATTGCCGCAAACGTCGAAACAAGCTCAGGCAGCCGGAGTGCCGACATCGCGGTGCGCGATCTCGTGCTCGCCGGCTGGACCGGCCGCGACAAGGCCGCGATGGAGCACCACATTGCCGAGTTGGAAGCGCTAGGTGTCAAACGTCCGGCGAGCACGCCGATCTATTACCGCGTCTCGGCCACGCGTCTGACCACCGGCAATGCTATCGAGGTGATGGGCACAGACTCCAGCGGCGAAATCGAGTTCGTACTGGCGGCGACCGCCGGCGAGCTCCTCGTCGGGCTCGGCTCCGATCACACCGACCGCAAGGCGGAGACGTTCGGCATCACCTTGTCGAAGCAGCTGTGCGACAAGCCGATCGCCACCACGTTCTGGCGCTTCGGCGACATCAACGATCACTGGGACGACATCGTGCTCCGCGCCTACATCACCAATGCCGGCAAGCGCGAGCTCTACCAGGAAGGCACGCTCGCCAAGATGCTGCCGCCGGAGGAGCTGATGCGCGGCTATGCCGGTGCAGCAAAGCGCGATGCGGGGCTGAGCGACGGGACCATGATGTTCGGCGGCACCTTTGCGGCGATCGGCGGCATCCGCGGCGCCGAGCGGTTCGAAGGCGAGCTCGAAGATTCACGCCTCGGCCGCCGCATCTCGCTCGGCTACGACATTCGCTGCCTGCCGGTGCTGGGGTGACGAGATAAATGTCGCAGAACCGTAGCCGGCGGATTAGCAGAGCGTAATCCGCCGGCGCTTCGCGCCTAATCCACTCTAGTCCGGTTCGCCGACGAAAATATCGTCTCCGTCGACGCGCACCGGATAGACGCGGAGGTCCTGGCTGGCGGGACCCGACAGGCACTTGCCGGTGGCGATGTCGAACTGCGCCGCGTGCAGCGGGCATTCGACCGTGCCGTCATCGATGAAGCCCTGCGACAGCTGGGCGAATTCGTGGGTGCAGGTATCATCGACCGCGTGGACCTCGCCATCGACGCGGTAGAGCGCGATGGCGACGCCGTTGAGCTCGGCCGGAAACGCCTCGCCTTCGCGCACGTCCGAGACCGACGCCACCCGATGCCAGGCGGTCATGGCGCGCCCTGCTCCCTGCCCCGGCTATTCCGCCGCCACGCGCTGCGCCGCTGCGGCCGCCTGCTCTTCCTGATGCAGACGATCGGTGATGCGACGGGCCTGGATCACGCCGGTGTCGGCATTGATGTCGGTCTGCGGCGGGTTGGGAATGAGCTCGAGGTTCACCTGCTGCGCCTCGAACACCGCCACGTCCTCGAGGAACGCGGTGCGGATCTGGTCGGTGATCTTATCGGTGGTCTCTCGATTGTGGATGTCGAAGTCGTGCGCCTGGCCCCAGAAGTAGTGGCAGGTGGACTCCGTCTCCGGCGTGATGGCGTTGAGGTTGCGCATGGAGATGCCGCCGACGCGGCGGCCTTCCGGCGCGCCGGTGCCGGTCGGCGTCGCGCCCACGTCAAGGCGCAGGAAGGCCGGCGGCGTGAAGTCGATGATCTGCCAGCGGTCGACATTGCTGGTGAAGCCGCCGACCTTCACGAAGGTAGGTGGCGCCGGCTGGTCGATGATCCAGCGGGTGACGACGACGTTGTCCTCCTTGCGCTGCACCTTGACGCTCGCGTGCTCCACCAGGGCGGAGTTGCCGATGGTGGTCTCGTGCACGAAGGCGAGATGCGTGAGATCGAGCAGGTTGTCGACGATGAGCTGCCAGTTCGCCTTCACGTGCAGGTATTGCGGCTTGGCGCCCCAGTTCGGATCGTCGAGCCAGTGGTAGTCGGTGATCTTGGCGGGATCGGCGAGAGCCGGATCGCCCATCCAGATCCAGACCCAGTGATAGCGCTGCACCACCGGATAGGTCTTCACCCGTGCCGACGGCGGGATCATGTCCTGCCCGGGCACCCGCACGCAGGTGCCGGTCGTGTCGTAGCGCAGGCCGTGATAGTGGCACTGCAGCGTGTCGCCGACGAGCTTGCCCATGGAGAGCGGCAGGTGGCGGTGCGCGCAGCGGTCCTCGAATGCAACCGGCGTGCCGTCCTCGGTGCGGAAGAACACGATCGGCTCGCCGAGGATGAGGCGCCGCATCGGCTTCCTGCCGATCTCGAAATCCGAGGCCGCGACGTACCAGTAATTCCTGAGGAACATGGGCCTTCCTCCATCTCTATTGTGCACCGCCATCAGCCCGTGCGGCGCGTCCGCTTGTTGCTTTTCCCGGCAATCTATGGCCCGGCCGCCATGGTGGCAATGCGGAACGATGCCGCCCGGACATGCCGTAACGCCGGCGCTCGCGAGTGCCGTTCGCAGCCAGCGCGCAAGCGCCATCACAGCATCTCCTTGATGGCGCGCACGAGCTTGCGGTCGACGCTGATCAGCGCCGCGTCCTCTGGCAGCGACAGCGCTTGCCGCTCCAGCGGCGATAGCGCGCGTCCCTGCAGGATCACGCGTCCGTCGGCCGTGAGATAGATCGACTCGGCCGCACTGTCGTCGCTGTCCTGCCACACGACCTCGACGCGAAATTTCAGGCTCATGGCTTCCTCTGCCCTGGCGCTCCGTCAGCGATGCGGCGCATCCTCGCGGATCATATGCGCACCCTTCTCGGCGATCATCATGGTCGGCGCCGCGGTGTTGCCGGAGGTGATGGTCGGCATCACCGAGGCGTCGATGACGCGCAAGCCTTCCAGACCGATGACGCGCAGCCGCTCGCCCACCACCGCGAGGCGATCGTCGATGCGTCCCATGCGGGCGGTGCCGACCGGATGGAAGATGGTGGTGCCGATCTCGGCCGCCGCCCGCAACAGGCTCCCATCGTCGTTGGCCTCGGGGTTGCCGGGCAAAATCTCGGTCGGCCGATAGCGCTGCATCGCCGGCTGCGCCACCAGGCGGCGCGCCAGCCGGATGCCGTCCGCCATCACCCGGCGATCCTCGTCGGTGGAAAGATAATTGGGCTTGATGGCCGGCGCGTCGTCGGCCCTGCCGGACTGCAGGCGCACGAAGCCGCGGCTGGTCGGCTGCACGTTGCATACGCTCACGGTGAAGGCCGGAAACGGATGCAGCGGCTCGCCGAAGCGCGGCAGCGACAGCGCCTGCACGTGGAACTGGAGATTGGCGCGGTCGCGCGTCGCATCGGAACGGGTGAACAGGCCGAGCTGCGCCGGCGCCATGGTCAGCGGACCACGGCGCAGCAGCGCGTAATTGAGGTACATGCCGGCGCGGCCCCACATCGAGTGGTACATCTCGTTGAGCGTCTTGGCGCCGGTGAGGCGGTGGATCAGGCGCACCTGCAGGTGATCGTGCAAATTCTCGCCGACGCCAGGCCGGTCGAGCACCACCGGGATGCCATGTCTCTGCAGCTCAGCGGCCGGCCCCACGCCCGACAACAGCAGGAGCTGCGGCGAGCCGATGGCGCCGGCGGCGAGAATCACCTCGCGGCAGCGCACGCGGCGTACCGCGCCGCCCTGGCGCCAGCGCACGCCGGCGGCGCGGCGGCCGTCGAACTCGATCGCCTCGACCAGGCAACCGAGCTCCAGCCGCAGGTTGGGCCGGTGCAACGCGGCCTTGAGGAAGCGCACCGCCGACCAGCGTCGGCCGCGCCGTTGAGTGACGTGATAATAGGCCGACCCTTCATTGTCGCCGGCGTTGAACTCGTCGATTGGCTTGATGCCCGCCTGCGCGGCGGCCTCGCGAAATGTCTCCAGCAGCGGCCAACGCACGCGCTGGCGCTCGACGCGGCATTCGCCGCCAACGCCATGCGCGGTGCTTTCGCCGAGGAAGTGATCCTCGTGCCGTTTGAAGAACGGCAGCACATCGTCGTAGCCCCAGCCGGCCAGCCCGAGTTGCCGCCAATGATCGTAGTCGCGCGCCTGGCCGCGCATGTAGAGCATGGCATTGATGGACGACGACCCGCCGATCACCTTGCCGCGCGGATAGTGCAAGCTGCGGCCATTGAGGCGTTCTTCCGGCAGCGTGGAAAACATCCAGTCGGAGCGCGGATTGCCGATGGAGAACAGGTAGCCGACCGGCACGTGGTACCAGATCCAGTTGTCGCGGCCGCCGGCCTCCAGCACCAGCACGCGCCGCTGCGCATCGGCCGAGAGCCGGTTCGCCAGCAGGCAGCCGGCCGAACCCGCGCCGACGATGACGGTGTCGTAGTCGCCGTCGATGGCCGTTGCGTCCGCCGTCATCGGGCGGCCCGCGGCGACCAGATCCAGATCTGTGCCGGATATGCGGGCAGCTCGATCCTCTGCGTCACCTCGAAGCGGCGTTGCGCCATCATGGCGTCGTACATGCCGAGCGCCTGCGTGCGCGTCCAACCGACCTCGTAAGGGTCGTTGCGCTCGAACGTGTCGATCATGACGATGCGCTCGGCCGTGGTGTCGCGGATCCAGGCCGCCACCGCGTCGCGCACCGTCGCACGATCGGCGATGGGCGCCGGCGGCCAGTCGACCGTAGCCGGGCAGCGGCACTGCTCGCGCACCGTCCAGGTCGTGAAGTAGTGGTGGCCGAAACTCAGCACGAAACCGACATCCTTCAGCCCGGCTGTGGCCGGCAGATAGGCGGCGGCGAGGTCGAAATCGCTCGGCGGCCGGTTGGCGGCGCGCGTTGCAAGGTGCAGCGTTGGCGACCACACGGCGTGGACGTGCGCGATCGCCAACCCGGCGACTGCGACGGCGGCCAGTGATGCCCGCAACGGTGCCGTGACGCGCGCCGCGAGCAGCGCCGTCATGAGCCCTGCTCCAACGCCGGCGCAGACCCAGAGGGTGAAAACCCACGAGCCGAGATAGCGGGGGTTGACGTTGGGATGGACCACGACTGCTGCCGCCGAGAGCAGCATGAGGATCAGCGGCGCCTGCACGCCGGGAGCGAGCAAACGCGACCCTCGCCACCACCCAATGCCCGCAATCAGGGCGAGGAGCAGCGCCAGCGCGCCGCTCCAATACGCCGCGTGATAATCGTCGAACAGGAAATGCGTGTAGGCCCACGCGCCGAAGGCCGGATCGAAGCGCTGGAACGGGAACGAGTTGGCGCTGCTCACATACATCATGAAGAACTGCAGGCGATGCGGCAGCAGCAGGAAGAGGCCGATCGGCACCGCCTGCCAGTAGAACATCGCCCGCCCGACCGGGCCGAGCCATCGGTCCAAGGCGGCGCGGTTGCGGTACCACGCGATTGCCGCGCGAATGAAGAGCAGCACCCACGCGAGCGTCATCGGGTTGCGCGGGGGGTAGAGCGAGATGCTGCGACCGAAGAGGTGGAACGGCCGCGGCCCGTTCAGCACGATGACGAGCACGAAAATGCCGATCGCCGCGACCGCCACGAGCATCGGGTCCCTGACGGCGGCGAGCGCGACGCGGCGGACATCGATGCCGGCGGCAAGCTCGCGCGCCCGCGTAAACCATTCCCGCGGCGACTCGCTCACCACGGCGAGCCCGAGCGCCGCGACCGTGAGCAGCCAGTAATTCTGCTTCTCCAGGAAGAGCAGTGTCAGCGTCAGGGCAAGCGCACGCCAGCGCCATTCGCCCTGCGCGCCATCGCCCGCGTCACGTGGGTATCGCGCCAGAAGGAACAGCCAGATGGCCAGCGCGGTGAGGCCGGCGCCAAGACCTTCCAGCATCACGTCCGCCGAAATCTCGCGGAAGTATGGGCTGGCGATGGCGAACGTCACCGCGGCCGCGGCCGCGGTAAGCCCGCCGATCATGTCGGCTACCAGGCGCCGCGCGATCAGTCCGGTCATGACGATGGCGAGCACCCAGCCCATGAGGCCGGGGATCGTTGCCAGCCGATGATCGATGCCGCCGAGGCCGAGAACGAGGCCGAGAATCAGCGGATGCAGCGGCACCCAGTCCCTGATCTGCTCGAGCCGGACCAGGAACTGCAGCGGATCGAGCGCGCGCAGCGCCAGCCCGAGATCGAGCCCGAACAGGTAGTGGCTGGCGCGGTCGTGCTCGAGGCCGCGCCAGAGGTCCGCCGGGTTGTCGTAATAGGTCCGGAAGGTCGCGGCCGCGAATGCAGTGGCGACGGCGATCAGGACGACGGCGACGGCGACCGCGAGCAGGCGCTGGCGCGACGGATTCACGCTGCGCATCGCCGGGGAATGACTCTCGGTTGTCAGCAGCATTCCGACTCGCGCCGCCACGACGCCATCGGTTGAAGCCCGAGGGGAATTGCGATTAGCATCGCGCCGGCATCGTCAATGCGAGGGGACTTTCCATGATTTTCGGCAACCATCAACCATCCGCACCGTACCGCGCCGCCACCCTCGCGTCCGTCACCGCTGCCGCCGCGCTGGCGCTCGTCGCCACCCCCGCGTCGGCGCAGGAAGTCGTGATGAAGTTTGCCACGCAAACCATCAACGACATGCAGCATGAATACATGAAGATGTACAAGCCGGAGCTCGAGAGGGCGACCAACAACCGCATCAAGGTGGAAATCTATCCGGCGAGCCAGCTCGGCGGTGCCCAGCGCCAGGTGGAGGGCTTGCGCCTCGGCACCATCGAGGCGGCGATCGGACCCTCGGAACTGTTCTTCGGCGCCGATCCGCGCTTCCAGGTGCTGGCGCTCGCCGGACTGTTCAAGAACAACGAGCACGCCCGCAAGGCGCTCGAGGTCCCGGCGTTCCGCAAGGCGATCACCGACTTCACCGATCCGCGCGGTCTCGTCACCATCGGACTCAACGTCTACGACCAGCAGGTCTTCACCTTCAAGACGCCGGTGACCAAGCTGGCGGACTTTTCCGGCAAGCGCACCCGCGTGCTGGCGTCGGAAGGCGAGCAGGCCTCGGTGGTGGCGCTCGGCGGATCGGCGGTGCCGATGTCGCTGCCCGAGGTGCTTCCGGCCGTGCAGCAGGGCACCATCGACGGCGCCAATTCGGTGATCGGCGCCTTTGTCGCCTTCCGCTACTACGATGCAGCGCCGTATCTACTGGACACGGCGCTGTGGGCGCTGATGCCGGTCGCGCTGGTGAGCAAGGCGTGGTTCGCCCGCCTGTCGCCGGACCTGCAGAAGGCAGTGGTGGATACCGGCCGCAAGATCGAGCCCGAGATTCACAAGTGGCAGATCCAGCGCATCGCCGACGACCGCAAGACCTGGACCGACAAGGGCGGCAAGATCGCCCAGCTGCCGGCCAACGAGCAGGAGGAGGCGGCGAAGCGCGTTGCCGCCGCCGTGCAGGCGGTGCTCGCCAAGAACCCGTCGTCGAAGGAGCTCTACGACAAGCTCAAGGCAGCAGCCGAGACGGTGAACTGACCCCCTCATGGCCGCAGAAGGGCAGGATCACGGCGGACTGAGGCCGGCGCTCGGGTTGGTCGGCACGCGCGTTGCCGATATCGGCCTATGGCTGGCAGCAGCCGCGCTGCTGCTGATCGTCGTTCTCAACGGCGCCAATATCGTATTCCGTTATTTCTTCCGCACGCCCTTCTCGTGGGCCGAGGAGGCGATGCTCTATCTGATGATCTTCGGGGTGTATGCGGCGGCCGTCTCGGTGGCGTGGCAGCAGGCGCACATCCGCATCGACGCGGTCCTCGATTTCGCGCCGCCGCGCCGCCGCGCCATGCTCAGCGTCCTGAGCACGATCCTGCTCGCTGCGATCCTGGCTCCCGTGGTGCTCGCGAGCTACCGCGTCACCAGCCTGCTGTTCGAATTCGAGCAGCGCAGCGACGCGCTCCACCTGCCCATGTGGATCCCGCAGGGCGTCATTCCGGCGGCGCTGCTCTTGATCATCGTGATGGCGCTCCTGCGGCTCTTCGCTCCTCCGCCGAGCGCCGCCTCACCGGCCCCTCTGTCTGACCCGTCAAACCGGGTTCAGGGACAGCCCTGATGGCTGTCCTCACCCTCGTCGTCCTGCCGCTGGTCCTGCTCTGCCTGGGCGTGCCGATCTTCGCGGCGCTGATCGCCGCCGCCACCGCCGGCATCGTCGCGCTTCGCATCGGATTTTCCATCGAGCCGGTGCATGTCGCGTTGTTCGGTGGCCTCGACAATTTCCCGCTGCTGGCCGTGCCGCTGTTCATTTTCGCCGGCGAGGTCATGGGGCGCGGCGGCATCGCGCGACGGCTGGTGGAGTGGGTGCTGTCGGTGATCGGCGGCGTGCGCGGCTCGCTCGCGCTCGCAACCGTCGCCTCGTCCGAGCTGTTCGGCTCCATGTCGGGCTCGAGCGTCGGCTGCGTGGCGGCGATCGGCCGGCTGATGATCCCGGAGCTGACCAGGCGCGGCTACACGGCGGTATTTTCCGGCAGCCTGATCGCCTCGTGCGGCGCCATCGCCACCATCATTCCACCGTCCATCACCATGATCATTTATGGCGTTGCGGCGCAGGAATCGGTGCCGAAGCTCTTTCTCGCCGGCATCGTGCCGGGCCTGCTGATCGGGCTTTTGGTGTCGATCTATCTCCTCGTCTACGCGCGCATCGCGCTCATACCGCTGACCGCACGGTTGCGCTGGAAGAACATCTGGGCATCCACAATCGAAGCCATGTGGGCGCTGTTCGCGCCGGTGGTCATCCTCGGCGGTATCTATGGCGGCGTGTTCACACCGACCGAGGCGGCGGGCGTCGCCTGCATCTATGCGGTGATCGTCGCGCGCTTCGTCTATGGCGAGATGAGCTGGCACGACGTGTGGCTCACGGCCATCGATTCGGCGCGCATCATCGCGCAGATCCTGATCATCGTTTCGGCGGCCGGCGCCTATTCCTGGGTGATCACCACCAGCGGCTTCCCGGCCAAGCTGGTCGACGCCATCGCCGGGCTTCAGGTGCAGCCGTGGATGCTGCTTCTCATCATCAACATCGTGCTGCTGTTCGTCGGTACCGTGCTGGAGCCGCCCGCCGCGATTCTCATCCTGACGCCGCTATTGATCCCGGTGATCACCCAGGCCGGCATCGACCACATCCACTTCGGCATCATCTTCACGGTCAACCTCGCGGTGGGCATGTTCATTCCACCGTTCGGCCTCAACCTCTTCGCCACGCACGCGCTGTTCGGCATTCCGCTCGGCAAGCTTTATCGCGGAGTCCAGCCGTTCATCGTGATCTATCTCATCGCGCTCGCGCTGATCACGTATATCCCGGCCATCACGCTGGCGCCGCTGAAGCTGTGGCGGTGACGCCCCGCAAGCGGGCAGAGGTGAAGGGTGCCTGCTCGTCTCCCTACTCGATGCTCTCCGGAAACTTCTCGTCCTCGAACACCGAGATCGGCGGTGGTGTGCCGGCAAAGCCAAGCTCCTGCCAGCGCTGCACCACCGTGTCGTAGGCCGCCTTGGACAGCTTGGTGCGCTTGGAGAAAGTCTTGATGAAGCGGTAGTCCATGCAGGCGTTGATCAGCGCCTTCGATCCCCACGGCCGGATTTCCGGCGGGTTGAGGCTCGGATCGAGATAGGTGCTCCAGGTCTCGCGCAAGATGTCGATCGACTGCGCCGGCCGCGAGCGCGTCGCCATCGCCCACAGCACCTGGTAGACGTTGGTCGGATCGACGTCGTCGTCCACCACGATCACGTATTTGCCGAAATAGGCGCCGGCCGTGCACTGGGCGGCGAGCGCCATCACCTGCGGCGCGTGCCCGGCATACATCTGCTTGATCGACACCACCGTGATGCCCCAGCCGGCCGCTTCCGGGATCGACCACACGCCCTTGATGCCCGGCACGCCGAGCTTCTGTAGGTCGGCCCAGATGCCGGCGGAGCGCAGCGCCGCCCAGAACAGTCCGGCCTCGTTGGCGGCGCCGTCGGCCATCAGCGCGCAGGTGAGCGTCGGGTTGTCGCGATAACGCACCTTCTCCACCCGCATGAACGGCGTGGCGCCGCTCGGCCGGCCGTAATAGCCGGTGAACTCGCCAAAGGGTCCTTCGGCGAAGGTCTCGTCCGGATAGAGGAAGCCTTCGAGGATGATCTCCGCCCGCGCCGGCAGCGGCAGCCCGGTGACGTCGCCGGTGAACAGCTCGATCGGCGCGCCGTTGATGCCGGAATAGTACTCGTACTCGCTTTCGGTCTTGGGCAGGCTGGTGGCGGCGACGAGGAACAGGAGCGGATCGATGCCGTAGCAGGCGGCAATCGGCATCGGCTTGCCCATGCGCCACCACTTTTCGCGATCGATGGTCGCGTCCTTGCCGGGCGAGGTGTAGACGCCCACTTCCCGCGGCCCCTTGATCATCATGCGGTAGGTGCCGACGTTGATGCGGCCGGTCTCCGGGTCCTTGGTGACCACGGCATCCCCGGTGCCGAGATATTTGCCGCCGTCGAGCGGCCACATGCGCTGCGCCGGAAAAACGCGGATGTCGATGTCGTCGCCGGTGACGACGTTCTGGTTCGAGATCGCGATCGACGCCGGCACCTCCTTGGGCGGCATCTTGCGGCCGAGCTTCTGCTGCAGGATCTGCACCGCCTGTAGCGGATGATCCGCCGGCTTCTCGCCGATCATCAGGCAGAAGCGCGACAGGTTGCAGCCGATCATGTTGTAGAGCGCGCGGTGGCCCGGATGCCCCTTGATGTTCTCGAACAGAAGCGCCGGGCTCTTCTGGCTGCCGACCAGGTAGGTGATGGTGGCGGCCTCGAGGTCGGGATCGACCTCGGCCGTGATGCGCTTGAGCTCGCCCAGCGCCTCGACCTTCTCCAGCCAGGCGTCGAGGTCGCTGCTGTTCGGGTTGCGCGGCGGCGCCGCGTTGCCGCGCTTCTGCTCCTGCTTGTCGGCTGCCGCGACCGGCACGCTCATGTCCATGGCTTCCTCCTCGCCTCGCCTGTCGGATCGTTTCTTGCCCGCATGGCAGACATCACCTTGGCATGGCCTTTGTTTATCCGCCATCACCGCGACGACGACCGCGCTGTCGGCTCAAATTGGCGAACATCTTGCGCAGCGAGCGCTTGACGATGAGCACGTGGCTCTTCGGAACGCCGGCACTCAAGGTCTGCTCGAGGCCGCGGGCCATCGGAATCAGCCGGCTCACGATGGCGCGTCCCTTGGTGCTCAGCATGACCATGACCTCGCGGCTGTTGGTGCGCGAACGCGTCCGCACCACGAGATCCATGCGCACCAGGCGCGTCACCAGCCGCGACAAAGTCGACGCATCAATGCTGGTGAGCTCGGCAAGATCGATCTGGCGCTGGCCGCCATTGCTCGACAGC
>Ga0081540_1001923_pt1 | contig 17413 bp, 10 predicted proteins | sample TabmetS2T1R1_FD_71024 | JGI IMG/M metagenome (GOLD analysis project Ga0081540, IMG submission 71024) | Tabebuia heterophylla rhizosphere microbial communities from the University of Puerto Rico - S2T1R1 | ecosystem: Host-associated > Plants > Roots > Rhizosphere ... | reverse complement strand
CATCTGGGGAGGCCGAAGGGCGTGGACCCGAAGCTGTCGCTCGAGCCGGCGGCGCGGGTCCTGTCGGAGCTGCTGGGGAAGCCGTACGAGGTGCTGCTCGCCGACGACTGCGTGGGCGACGGCGTGCGGAAGATGGTGAAGGACCAGACGCCCACCCAGGTGGTGCTGCTGGAGAACCTCCGCTTCCACAAGGAGGAGGAGGCGAACGATCCTGCCTTCGCCCGCGCGCTGGCGGAGAACGCCGACGTGTGGGTGATGGACGCGTTCGGGACGGCGCACCGCGCGCACGCCTCGACCGCGGGGATGGCGCCGTTCGTGAAGGAGCGGGCGGCCGGATATCTGATGGTGAAGGAGCTGGAGTTCCTGGGCAGGCTCCTGAAATCGCCGGCGATGCCCTACGTGGCGGTGCTCGGCGGGGCGAAGGTCTCGGACAAGATCAAGGTGATCGAGAGTCTGCTTCCACGCGTCAGCTCGCTGATCGTCGGCGGGGCGATGGCCTACACCTTTTTGAAGGCGCAGGGGATCGAGGTGGGGAAGAGCCGCGTCGAGGCGGACAAGCTGGACGTGGCGCGGCGGGCGCTGGAGGCGGCGGAGCGGCTGGGGAAGGCGGTGGTGCTGCCGATCGATCACATCGCCAGCACCGACCCCTCCGGCAACGCGCCGATCCGGGAGGTGAAGGAGCGGGCGCTCCCGCCGGAGCTGATGGGGCTGGACATCGGGCCGCGGACGCGGTCGCTGTTCGCCGAGCACCTGCGGCCGGCGCACACCGTTCTCTGGAACGGCCCGATGGGGCTGTTCGAGGTGCCGGCGTTCGCCGCGGGGACGAGGGCGGTGGCGGAGACCATCGCCGGTCTGAAGGATGCGACCACGGTGGTGGGCGGCGGTGACAGCGCGGCGGCAGTGCAGGAGTTCGGCCTCGCGAAGAAGCTGTCCCACGTGTCGACCGGCGGCGGCGCATCGCTGGAGTTCCTCGAGGGCAAGGAGCTGCCCGGAGTGAAGGCGCTGGAGTCCTGAGCCGGGGAGGCGTCGATGACCTCGCCACGCCGCAAGCCGCTCGTGGCCGGAAACTGGAAGATGCACCGGACGGGTCCGGAGGCGGTGGAGCTCATCCAGCAGCTCCGCGATGGGTACACGGCGGGCCGGGCCGAGGTGATGGTGGCGCCGCCGTTCACCGCGCTGGAAGCGGCGTCGCGAGCGCTGGACGGGAGCTGGATCGCGCTCGGCGCCCAGAACGTGCACTGGGAGGCGCAGGGGGCGTTCACCGGGGAGATCTCCGCGGGGATGCTGAAGGCGCTCGGGTGCGCGTACGTCATCGTCGGTCACTCGGAGCGGCGGCACCTCTTCGGCGAGACGGACTCCTGGGTGAGCAAGAAGGTGCGGGCCGTGCTGCACGCCGGGATGCGGCCGGTGGTGTGCATCGGCGAGACGCTGGCGGAGCGGGACGGTGGGCGGACGCTCGAGGTGTGCGCGAGCCAGCTGAACGGGAGCCTGGCGGGCGTGGCCGTGGAGGAGATGACGCACGTGGTGCTGGCCTACGAGCCGGTCTGGGCCATCGGCACGGGGCGCAACGCGACGCCGGCGCAGGCCCAGGAGGTCCATGCGCACGTCCGCGAGCAGCTGGTGCGGCTGTTCGGGCGGCCGGTGGGGGAGTCGGTGCGGATCCTGTACGGCGGCTCGGTGAAGGCGGACAACGCGGTCGAGCTGCTCGGGCAGGCGGACGTGGACGGGGCGCTGGTGGGGGGCGCGAGCCTCAAGGCCCAGGAATTCCTGGCGATCGTGGCGGCCGCGGGGTAGCGCGTGACTTGCCAGGGAGCCTGCGTGCCCGTTAGGGTGCGCGTCCTTTCATGGTCGCCTTCTTCACCGTCATCCACGTCCTGCTCTGCATCTTCATGATCTTCGTGATCCTCCTCCAGCCGGGGAAGGACGCGGGGATGGGCGCGGCCCTTGGTGGCGGCGCGGCGACGTCGGCGTTCGGTGGTCGTGGCGCGGTGACGTTCCTGAGCAAGCTGACCGCGGTGTGCGCGGGGCTGTTCTTCCTGACGTCGCTGGGCCTGTCGTTCGTGGGCGTGCGGAGCTCGGTGACCAGCAGCCTTTCGACGAAGGCGGCCGCACAGCCGGCTCCGGCGCCGGCACCCGCGGCGGGTGCGACGGCTCCGGCTCCGAAGGCAAGTGACGCGGAGCCTGCGCCGGCCGCAGCCCCGAGTCCGGCTGCTCCCGCGGCTCCTGCTCCAGCTCCGGCGCAGAAGTAGCCGAGGCTCCTGGGCCGTGCACGACGGCCTGCTCGTCCTGCTCTGGTCGGCGGTGTTCGCCGGCGGGCTGGGCGTGTGCCTCTGGCTCGCCCGGCGCGGGCTCTCGCGGACGTACGTGCGCGACGTGCTGCACGTCGGCGCCGGGGTGTGGCCGCTGGGGTGGGGTGCGTGGCAGTCGCCGTGGCCGCCGGTGGCCGTGGCGACGATCGGATTCGGGCTGCTCCTGGCGGTGCCGGTGCTGGGACGTCGGGTCGAGGCGGCGCGGTCGCTCGAGCGGGCGGTCTCCGGAGAGGGAGAGGCGTGGTCCGGCCTGGTGCTGTACGGGCTCTCGGCGGCGGCGTTGACCGCCCTCGGGCTCCTCGGCCGGTCCCCGGTTCCGGCGGCGGCGGGGCTGCTCGCGCTGGCGCTGGGCGATGGCCTCGGCGGGCTGGTGGGTCGCGAGTGGGGAAAGCACCGTTACCGGGTGCCGTGGGCAAAGACGAAGAGCGTGGAGGGCACGCTGGTCGTGGCGGTCCTCGGAGCGCTCGGAGCTGCGATCGCGGGCCCGTGGTTCGGTGTCCCGCTCTCGGTGGGGCGCGTGCTCGGAGCAGGGTTGGCCGCGGCCGTCGCGGAGGCTGTGGCGCCGCGCGCGACCGACAACGCGCTGGTCCCGCTGGCGGTCTGGGCGATCACAGGGGGACTGGAAACGGGCGGGGGTCCCTGATACGTAGACCGTCCTCTTTCAAGCCCAGGTGGTGGAACTGGTAGACACACCATCTTGAGGGGGTGGCGCCGAAAGGTGTGCGGGTTCGAATCCCGCCCTGGGCATGCGGTTTTCCTCGAGGGCGGCCGGCGTCACTGCTCGTGCCGCGGTGCGAGAGCCGTGCGTGGCGTCCTCCCCGGCCCGCGTCCCGGGGCTCGCCGGCGCCGGGCTGAGCGCGCCTGCCCCACCTGGCGTCTGACTGCCCTTCACGCCCGTTGGTGATCTCGTCGCGGACGATGCGGGTTCGAGCCGCAAGCCCGGTCGACCGCGTTCGGGCAAAGGGTGCGCGAGAAGCCAGGACAGTGACGACTGGTCTCTTGACCTTTCGGACGAGATGGTTGCACGCTTCGACGGGCTCGCGTCGGGGAGGTCCTCCATGCGACCGCTGAAAGCAGCTCTCTGCGACCTGTCAGCGCTGTCGCTGGTGTTGACGGCTTGCTCGAAGCCCGACGATCCGGCGGCGATCCACCGAGCTCTGGGTAACGAGCACGCACGCAAGGCCGACTGGGCCGCGGCGGCAACCGAGTACGCGCTCTCGGCCCAGGCGAATCCACGGGACCGCAAGATCTGGGAGCTGAAGGCCAACGCGCACGTGAGGGCTGGCCAGCTTCGCGAAGCCGCGGAGAGTCTGGCAAAGCCAGCGGAGTACACGGCGGATCCAGCCGTCAAGGCGGAGTCCTATCGACTCGTTGCGGCCATGTACGTCGAGCAACGGCAGTTCGACGACGCGGAGAAGGCCTTCGCCGAGGCATTGAAGTTCGATCCGCTCGACGAGAACTCCCTGTCCTGGCTCGGAGAGATCGCATCCGCGCGCGGAGGCGCCCGTTCGATGACCGATCCGCCGGATGCGGTCTGGTTGGCGAAGGCCATCGCGTACTACGAGAAAGTGATCTCCGTGAATCCGGAGAACCTCTTCGCGTATGTCAACAAGCGCATCGCCATCACCAAGTACATGGTCGTTGAAGAGCAAGAGAAGGCCCTGGCGGAGCGTCTGCTTCAGCTGGGGCGCAAGGATCCCATCAAGGTGGCCGCGGCGCAGACACGCCTGACCGAGTCCAACGCGAGACTCGATGGTTTCAAGAAGGAAGTCGACGCGCTGAGCATCAAGATCAAGGCGATCCTGGCAGCTCAGAAGGCCAAGAAGCAGACGGAGAGCTAGCCCGCCAACAATGCTGGGACAGTAGCGGCACGTATTCTTGAATGTTTTTCGCCCGTGCCCCTCTCCGATTCCTGAATTCCGTTCACTGAACCCCACGCGCTCGGTCTGAGCGTGGCGTTCCGCTAGGGCCTGGCCTCGTCACGGGATTCCGTGCGCCGACCTCGGCGCGGTGTTGATCCATCACGTGTGTCGCCTACCGATTGCAGGCCGCTCGGCCGAAGTTCTGGCGGCCGCTGGGGGTCACACATGGAAACGAGGACACCACAGGTGTGTCGCGGCCACGCGCGCGCCACGCTGAGCGCGCTGCTGCTTCCCCTGATCCTTGGGGCATGCACGCAAAAGACGACCAGTGGTCCCGGTGAGAACCCGGATCCCAGCCAGTACGGCGTCGCGAAGCTGTCGATCATCGGTGGAAGCACGGACGACGTCGCCTCCATCCGGTTCGACATCTTCGCGGGGACGCAGCTCACCGAGACCCGCACCGTCGCGCTCCAGCCGAAGCAGCCGCTTCCCGATGGAGGCGCGGGGATGTCCGGAGCCGACGCCTTCATCGTCCTCCGGCCCGGGACCTACCGGGCGGTCGCGACGCCTCTCCAGGCCAACGGCACGTCGAGCGCGGTGTGCGCGAGCGCCGAGAGCACGGCCACCGTCTCGCTGGGAGCGACCACCGACGTGGTGCTGGTGATGATCTGCAGCGACCAGGGAACGGGCGCGATCGACGTCACCGGAATCCTGACGCACCAGCCGGTGCTGACCAACCTCATCCTCCAGCCGAGCAAGTACACGACGACCTGCGAGCGGGTCTCGATGCAGGCAGTGGCTCGGACGGTGGACCCCGGACCGCTGCTCTACAGCTGGAGCGTGGTCAGTGCCCCCGTCCCCGCGGGCGCCTACGCGCTGCGGGCGTCCGGGGCGACCTCGGCCTTCGTGTCCACGGCTCCTGGAGCATTCACGCTCCGGGTGGAGGTGCGGAACCTCGCCGGTGTGTCCGCGGCCCTGACCTTCCCGATCTACGTCAGCGTCGGCTCGAGCACGCAGTGCCTGACGGACACGGACCAGGACGGTGTCCCGGATCTCGTCGACAACTGCCCGACCGTCCCGAATCCGGGCCAGGAGGACAGCGTGGGTGACGGGATCGGCGACGCGTGCCGCGGCACGACGGTCGTCGGCTCGCCGGGCTCGGTCCAGCCCGCGGGCCCGAACCCGAGCAGCTTCCTGACCGAGAAGGCGCCCCCTGCGCTCACCGGGACGGGGGCGGGGGCAAAGACCTCGGCGCTGGAGTTCCTCGCGTGGGCGAGCGCTTCCACGGTGAACCAGCGCGAGCCGGCCAGGTCGATCATCGCGTCAGCCTCGAACAACGACGACATCGCCCGCGCCCTGGCCGACGCCGCGGCCGAGGCGATCGGACGCGACCACAGCCGCGCACTGGTGGCCATCTCCATCCTGGGTGAGATGCGCAACCAGGTGGCGGTCGATTTCCTGCGGAAGGTGATCGCGATCTCTCCTCCGACCGAGGGTCCGGTCTACGAGGGTGAGAACCTCGCCGAGACGTCCCTGGTCCAGCTCCAGGCCAAGGCAGTGGATGGTCTGGGCTATCTGCGGAACGCGGGGACGAACGAGGAGCTGTTGCGCCTGGTCCAGGGGCATCCGGCACGTGGAGTTCGAGCCGAGGCGATCCGTTCCTTCCTCTTCAACTTCTCCGAGAGCGCGGACGGAGGCACGCAGGAGGCCCGGGCGCTGCTGCTGAAGAACGTGCGTCAGGACGAGCTCATCTTCATCGACCGGCCGAATCATCTTCCGGGCGAGAGCTCGCGCACCTTCAACGCGAAGCTCGCGGCCTACTTCCAGCTGCACCCCGAGCTGGTCGCTCCGAATCCCGAGCCGGGCCACGGCGCGAGCAGTGACGCCGGAACGATCTTCGACGGCGTTCCCCCCGAGTTCTGAGACGCGCTGAGAGGAAATGACCCATGACTACGAACCTTCGACGCATCTTCCGAGCCGCGCTCCTCCTGAGCGTGCTCACCACCTCGGGCGCGCACGCGGTGTGTGATCAGTCCGCCGCGAGCACGGCCGACCAGGACCTCTGGAACACGCACGGGTGCTGGCAAGCCTTCTTCCTCTGGGAGTACCGGGCCTACGACGAGCGCGGCGGTGACTGGTCGGGGCGGGGGTGGAACGACGCCTGCAACTCGAGGCTCGAGTATCCCAAGCACTGGAACGCGTCCTACCTGGTGACCTACGGGCTGCTCGACAACCTCGCTCAGTCCTGGCACGGGACAGTGGACTACCGCGCGGCAGGCGAGGCGCGCTCCAGCTCCTTCCACAACAGCCTCTACCACACGGTCGTCGACGACAACGGCATCTTCGGCTCGTTCAGCCCCCAGGTCTTCGGGCCGGATCGTCTCGCGACGTCGTGTCCGCTCTACGACCCGGGGGTCTCCAACGCCAACCCGGCCTCGCGCGGAGGCGACTACATGCACGAGGGATGGCACGCGTGGCTGCACAAGTACGGGTGGAACAACGGGAACGTCGGGGGACACCGGCCCGGGCCTCAGGGAAATTGCACCTTCAGCGCCTGCGACTACTTCTACTTCCACGGCGTGGGCGCGTACGCGTTCGGGGCGATGTACCAGACCGATGGAACGGCGAACCGCTTCCACTCGCCGAACCAGGCGCAGGTCGAGTACCTCTGCGACATCTCGGACCAGCCGAAGGCCTGGGTGCCGGCCAGCGTGCGGCTCGCCGCGGCGGCGGACGCCAACACGCGGGCGTCTCAGCGGTTCATCAACGGGCCGGGCTACAGCTGCGGAGACCCGCGGCCCTGGTGAGGATGCTCCCGCTGCTGGGGGCACTTCTGGCGAGCGCCATGGGTCCGGGGTGCAGCACCTCGAAAGAGGGGCGCCCGGGCCGGTGGCGCTCGCTGGACGCTTCCGGAGCGCCGATGCTGCGCTCGCTGGCGGCCAGTGCCTGGACGGGCGAGGCGCTGGTCGTCTGGGGAGGCTCGGCACCCTGCGACGTGTCGGGCCTGTGCGCGGATGGCGCCCTGTTCGATACGCGTGCAGGACGCTGGGAGGCGCTTCCTGGCTTCCTGTCGGCGCGTGACCTGACGGACGGGGCGGCGGGAGATGGCGGATTCGTCGTTTGGGGCGGACGGGGATGCCCGGGTGTGCGGACCGCGTGCGGAGACGGGGCGCGCCTGGACCTCGCCGGGCGGGTGTGGAACGCGCTCCCGTCGATGGGCGCGCCGTCCGCGCGTGCCTGGCACCGGACCGTGTGGGCGGACGGAGCGTTCGTCGTCTGGGGCGGGGCGGAGCCCGGCACGAATCAGGTACTCGGGGACGGCGCGGTGCTCGAGCGGGGCGCGAGCGCGTGGCGAGCGGTTGCGAGCGCCAGCTCGCCGTCGGGGCGGCGGTATCACTCCGCGACCTGGAGCGGATTGGAGGTGCTCGTCTGGGGCGGGAGCGGGGGTGTGTTCCCCGATGTCGCGCTGGGCGATGGTGCAGCGTACGACCCGCGCGCGGATCGCTGGCGCGCTCTGCCGTCGGCGGGCGGCCCGGCGGCCCGCTGGGCCCACACCGCGGTCTGGACCGGAACGGAGCTGATCGTGTTCGGCGGGCTGGGGTGCGGCTCGGATGCGAGCGGGCCGAGGCTCTGCGGGGTGGGGGCGCGGTATCGCCCCGGACAGGACGGGTGGGTGGCCATGAGCCAGGACGGGGCGCCCTCGGCGCGTTCGGGCCACACGGCGATCTGGACCGGCACGGAGATGTGGATCTGGGGAGGGGCGGCGGAGCGGTGCGCGGACGGTTCGTCGGGACCGTGTGCGGATGGGGCGGCCTATGATCCTGCGCGGGATCGCTGGCGACCGCTCACAGCGACCGAGCGTGCGACACCACGGGCGGGTCACGTCGCGGCCTGGACCGGAAGCGAGATGCTGGTCTGGGGCGGAGAGCTGCGTTGCAGCGGCGGTGCGGAGCCGTGCTCGGCGGGGGAGGCCTATCGGCGCTGAGGGGCGTGCAGGCCGGGAGTCACGCGTCTGCCATCTGGACGCGCTACCTGGCAGGAGAGAACGCTGGCCGTGAGGCGGGCGGCCTCGATCGAGAGGAGATCGCGATGAAGCAAGTCTACATGTACACGCTCTCGACCTGTCCCTGGTGCATCGGCGCCGAGCGCTGGTTCAAGGAGCACAACATCCCTTTCGAGTACACGGACTTCGACGTGGCGCGGAAGGAGACGCAGACGAAGATCCTCGCGGAGATGGAGGCCGCAGGCGTCAGCGGGTTCCCCTACGTGCGGATAGGTGAGGACGTCGTCCAGGGCTACAAGCCCGGGCGCTTCAAGGAGCTACTCGGGCTCGACGAGCCATGAGCAAAGCCGTGAGTACGGGTCGGCGAGCGGGTGATTCCTGGGGCGGGACTCGTGCTCGCGACAGGTCTTCGTCGTAGGTGCTACTGCCCCGAAGACTTCTGCTGCGCCACAAAGTCCGCAACGCTTCTCTGCAGCTCGGGGTCCTTCCCCTCCTGTTCCAGGCGCCGCGTGGTCGCGTGAAGCCCGGCAGAATCACCTCGAGACGCCTGCAAGACTGCCACTTCGACGAGTGCCCTTTGGCCCAAGAAGCTCGAGGAGCCATTTCGAGCGAGCCAGGCAGAGATCAGGCGTTCCCGCTCCGTCAAATCGCGCAATCGAGCGCTATCGCTCAGCTCCCGGGACCGTGCTGCCTGTGCAACACGTCCAGCGATGTCAGGTGATGGTTCTGGGTGATTGACGAGCCACACGCCGGCGTACACGCTCGTTGCGAAACGACGCATGAACTCCTTGCCATCGAATCTCCTGGTGTCCTTCAGATAGTCATGGGCATCACGATCGAGTCCTGCAGGAGAGACGATCTGAAGAGACTGAGGAGCAGAGAAGATCAGCTCCCCAGATGAGAGTGTCACGCGTGCCCTGAGTTCTATGATTCCTTCCCTGTCGCGGCGGTCCTCCGGCAGAGCGAACACACAATCGGAGAAGTCGAAGAGCAGAGAGACACTCGCACCAGCGGCCAAAGGGCTCTCAAACGTGGCCTCAGAGCTCGAGTCGGGGCCGGGGCAGGCCATCCACGAGCCTTGCCCCAGCCTGAATTGAAGGCCGGAGGCGCGGGGGCCACGAACCAGAGCGACTGCGCGACTGCTCGAGTTACGAATCCGTGCGACAGCGTAGACGGCCTCGAGTGTGAGGGCGCGACCCGTGCTGTTGGGTCGCCCGAGTTCCAGGAGAACGAGTGATTGGGAACTCGCGCGCGACTCCCCCGGGAGCATGAGGAACGACACAGCGATCACCTTCACCAGAACTTGCGTTCTCATAGCGGAGCCTAGGTGTCAGACGCCTCGTTGCGAGTCCGCCAAGTGCCTCGGAGGTCAGTCACCGAGGAGGAGTTCTCGATCCGGTGTTGACTCCGCCATCGGACGGCCAGGACATCGAGCCAACCCGGGCCCTCTCCAACGGGGGGCTCGGGGTGAACGATCGCTCTCCGCTCGAGGGTCGTGAGGCTTCTGTTCGCCCGTCGCATCCGAAAAATGCAAGCAGAAGCGTCGAGACAAGTGCCCGAACCATCATCTCTTCTCCTCGAGGTATGACAAGGCGAGCTGTGCCTGCTCGCGGATGTATGAGTCCTTCGCCGAACTCGCTAAGCGAGAGAAGAGTTTCCGCGCAGCGCCGGTCTCAGCTGAACCTGCCAGCAGCGACGCTCTACCGAGCTCGATGCATTCGCGGAACGGAAATGCGGGAAACCCGGTCAGGTATCGAGCAAACTCTTCCGCACGTTCCCGGTTGCCACGCTGCACCTCCGGCGCCATCTCAGCGCCATGGAGCTCCCGAGGCCAGACCGAGCATTGTCGCGGACCCGAGAGGTCGACGTGCCTGTACCCCCAGAGCCAGTCGCTCGATGTTCCGGAGTCGGGCTTCGCCGTTCGGGAGGTTTCGACCCGGACCGCGACACTCGAGATCGTTTCCTGGCCGGATTCGTAAGTGACGCGATATTCGACGCTGGCATGCCCCAGGCTTTCCTCGCATGCGTTGTCGGCCCGGTAGAACTCGCCTGTGGACCAGAGTGTTGCGCCTGGAGCTAGGCGGACTGGACCTTGGTCCTTCGGAAAGTGGCGGTCACCATCGCGACACTTCCGCCACGAGCCCTTGTCCGCTCTCCACTCCAGCCACGGGTCCGGCAAGACCGGACTTCCGTTCGATACCTGAACGGTCAGTGGCACGGATCCGGTATTCCTGACTCCGAGCCGGAGAAGAACCGGTTCGCCTGGAACGACTCGGGATCTGATGGGCGTCAGCACTGGTTGAGCGTGACCGGCACCCCCGGAGGCGACCAGCAATGAAATCAAGACAGGCCCCAGCAAGTCCTACCTCACAGGCTATTTGGTGCTCCGCGAATTGACCCCAGTGCAGGCGTCCCCGATGGAGGGGCGGCGCAGCTGGGGTCGCCAAGAGTCAGGTCCTGGAGGCAGAACCCTGGATGAGTGCCGTAGTTGGTTCCAGCAACCAGGCCGGGCAACATGACACACGTCCATTGGAGGCTCGGATTGGCGGCATACCTGTTGTCGTGCAGTCCGCTACACCGGTCCACGCCAAATTGATGACCAAACTCATGAACGATCGCTCGTTGCTTGATGAGCTCGGCATTTTGGCTCGAGTACGCCCCCAGCTTTCCTACCGAGATCATTGAAACGTGGCGAGGTCTCTTGGCCTCATCGATCCTCGGCGTAATGCCCCATTCGTTGGGGTCGGCGATTCCACCGGCTGCGCTCAGCCCCATCAGATGCAGAATGTTCCTGTCGGATGAACCGGCGTTCGTCGGGAGGGGCCAGGCAGATTCGAACGTTCTGTCGCTGAAGTCATAGACCTGAGTCAGGAAGGCGTTCTTGTCAGCGGTAGAATAGGGCCCTGTCGGTCTTGCAAAAAACTCCGAAGGCAAATAGGGCAGACGCCACGAGCCGTACTCTCGCCGGAGGAGAATCATTTCAACGAACGCTTCAGAGAAGGCACGATTGAGCTCTCGTGGGCGAATTTCGAAGCGAGGCTTGTCGACCGCTGCGATTCCCGCGGGGCGAACGTTAGGCGAGTTGAAGCCGTAGTCGCGCCTCGCAGTGTCGTAGCTGGCCGGAAACCCGCTGCTGCTCTTGACAAGATAAGGTGAGGCGAAAATGCAGCCGGTCGGCTGCCACTGTGCAAGCTTGATGAGCACCGCGCCGCTCGCGTCAATTGAGGGGTCAGTGGCGATGCACGCGTCTTCCTCGATGACCCCGTCCGTGAGAACGATGTGGTCCCCCTTGCTGAGATTGTCCTTTCGCGAGAGAGAAGGGGAAGCGCCAGGGCTCCCATTGTACTGCTGGATGAAGACCTGGCTGTCGTTCTGCTTCACGGGTACCTGGAAGATTCCTCCAGCTCCGTACATCTCATCTGTCTCCACCAGGATCCGTCGCCACGTCGTGTAGAGCGGGCTCATCCCGATGATGCGGTGCAGTGTCATGGGTGAGCCAGGCACGTAGTCACTTCCGGCCTTGCCGAATGATTGACATTCTGTCGGGCTCCATTCCGTGTACGAGGCTTCGATTCTAAAGTTATCGCCGGACTTTCCCGTGTCCGGCACCTTGAGATAGACGGATGTCACGTTGCCGTTGTCCGTCGGGGACGTTGGTGCGCCCGCCGTCACGGTGAGGCAGGCAGTGGCCGTGGCCATCGAGGCACCGCCCAGCGCGAGCCGAGGTCCGTCCGAAGCCACCGGCTGGTTGTCTCCTGCGTAGTATTGCGGCCGCTGAGCTCCGCCGGCGGCATAGTAGGCCGTATCAGGTGGGTCAACGATACGTAGATACAGCTGCTCTCCGCTGTGGCCGTAGACGTCGACGCGGATCGTCCGGTCGGCATCCGTGAACCCCGCACCGGACTGCACGACCATCTCCTGTTCCGGCGCCGTGTACGGCAAACGCGATTGATTGCGAGGCGCAAAGTTCCTCAGGAGCACCGGTCGTGACGCAGTTGTGGTGAACTTGATCATTGCAGAGGTCGCGAATAGGAGGCGATCCCGAGTGGAGTTGGGCACAATCTCTGCTGCGACACCGGTATAAGGGTTGTAAGCCTCGGCGATGGCTCCCGCGTCGGTATACAGGAAATAGATGCGTCTAGAATTTTGGTATGTCTCCATGTTTGGACAGAGGGCGTTCTGTCCTGGGAGGGCGACCGATGTGCTGAGATCGATCTGTTCGTAACCACCTATGCCGATGGGGATCTTGATTCGACGAAATCGAACGAGTCCGCCATCCGAGAGCCCGTTCAGGTCGCCGGTTGCAGCCGAGACGGACGCCCACATCGTGGCGTCACCGCCATCGCCCCACGCTTCCAATCCTCCACTAAAAGTATACGTCGGAGCGTCCTGCCACCCATAGGAGGCAAAGTATGGATCCTTGCGGACGACGACGATTCGACCACTCGCGTTGTCGGCGACATATGCCATACCCCCTTCTGGAGGAACGGCGAATGCCCAGGGCGTGACGGTGCGTCCTACATAATCACTTGCGATGAACTTGACGGTGCTCCATTTTTCCGAGACTCCGTCCGACAGGCGCATGCGCATGATATCGGGATTCCCGGCCTGGAACGCCTGAACGTAATAGATGTACTCGATTCCTTCCTCTCGGGTCACGCGTGAGAGGAGGAACTTTCCTGAGAGCAGCCGCGTGCCAGGGGTGAAGGATCTCGCCCAGGGATCGAGCGAATAGATGCCGACGTCGTCCGAGACATACACTCGACCAGGCGCGACCGTGCTGTCGGGAGGTACCGCGACGATGGAGTGGATCTTCGTGAAGCTCTGGGGCGGCGAAAGCGCCACTGGAATGCGCTGTGTCGGCGACGTATCCGAGACGTCCGTTTGACCGTAAGCGGAGAGCGTCAGGTAGTACCCTCCGCGCGCATCATAGGGCACGTTGAAGGTCGCTATTCCGGTGATCTCGTCGATTTTGTTCACCGACGTTGCTGGGATCGACTGGAAAGCGAAATGGGCCTGGTTGATCGCTTCCGCGTCCTTGTCCATGTCCAGGTAGCGGGCTTGGGCGCGAACAGTGACTGCGCTCAGCGCTGGCGTTCCAGGACTCCACCAGAGGTATTTCTTCGACGGGTCCGCAGCATCTGGCCAGGAAATGATCTGAGGTGGTGGGAGAGACGGATCGCTGCCCGGTGGTGTCATCGGCTTCAGCTGCGGTGGGACCGGGGCAGCAGAGCCAAACGGAGGGCTTCCAAAGGTGATGACATCGCCACCCACAGTCACTGCTGCGGAGCGCGTCTTCGACCCAGCAGCCTTGACGACGCCGGACGCGCCGGGGATTTCGGTCGCGGTTGCAATCCAGCTCGCAGGTGGCAGGCCAAGCTGGCCGTAACCGTTGGCTCCGTACCCGTACGTCGTTCCGACGGAATCGATAACCAGTCCGTAGTTGTCTCCAGCAGCAACGTCGAGCACCGCACCGGCGTCCGATGGCAGCGTGACCGTTACCGGTGTGGTGAAGCCGTCCCCAAAGTGCTGGACCTGGCCCGTGCTCGTCACGATGATGGAATTGTTTGCCTGGGCATCGACCGTTGAGAGCGTGATGGCGCCCAGAACCGCTCTGGGCGTCGGTCCACCACTCGCCGTCCCCGCGCCGGCCTGCCCCTCGGCGTTACGACCCCAGGACCAGAGCTTTCCTGACGCGTCCACTGCAAGTACGTGAGCGGCTCCGGCGGCAATGTGTCGGATCACCGGAAGGCCTGCGACCTTCGTCGGGGTCACCGGCGCGGGGTCGGGGATTCCTCGCCGACCGTCGCCGTTCGATCCCCACGTGTAGACGTTGCCGCCAGAATCGAGCACGACCGAGAAACTCATCCCTGCAGCAATCTCGACGATGTTGGAGACGGCGACCTTCGATGGAAGCAGCACGTTGCCGGCGCCCCCCTTCGCGGCGCTTCCCCAAGCCATGACCTCTCCGGTCGGCAGAAGAGCGAGGGCATGACTCTCTCCTGCAGCCACCTTCCGAACGCCCGCTGATAGCGACTGCACTCGCACCGGTCGGTCCGACGGAATTGTGTCGCCTGTCCCCAGCTGACCGTATTGATTCGAGCCCCAGGCCCAGACGGACCCTTCCAGGTCGAGGAACACGCCAAAGTCGCTCCCCAGCGCGACCGTGGCCGTGCCAACGGGCAGGCCACCGAAGATGGAGTAGGTCGCCCGGACGGCGTTGCTTGGATCGCACCCGGTCCTGGAGGCGATTGCGACCAGGGTCATTGCCCGGATCGTGAGAAGCTGGCCAGGCTGCAGCGTCCGGTCTGCCGCTGTGGGCGTCTGTCCGTCAATCCTGTACTGGATCGCAGCGCCCTCGGACGGGCTCGTGATTGAAAGACTCGTGCCAGCCGGATAGGCGCCGCCCGGTTTGTCGATGATGGGATCCGCCGTGCGAATTCTGTAGGTACTGGCTCCGACCGGTCCGTCGGAATAGTCCTTTCGAACTGCTCGATAGCGCAGCTGTGTCGTTGCGGTCAGGTGGATCGGCCCGGCGTACGAGAATCCTCTGGATCCCGAAGGATCCGAGCCATCGACGGTGTAGGAGATCGAAGAACCCGCGGGAGCGGTGAGGTTCACATCGACGGAATCAACGTAAGTCCCCGCGGGCTGAGTCGCCGTCGCGGTCCCAGCGCTTCCAAACACCATGGTGAAGGAAGCCGTCCTTACGTCGGAGGGGTCCCATCCAGACTTGAACGCGGCGGCCTTGAGTGTGGTCGTCGTGGAGAGGTGGATGGGTGTCGAGTAGGCAGGGGACTGAGCACCGGGGGAGCTCCCGTCGATTGTGTACCGGATCGTCGCTCCTGGCGTTGATGTCGTGAGCGTGACGTCCTGCGGAGTGGAGTAGTTTCCTCCATTCGGAGTTGCAGTCGGGAGAACGGGCTTCAGGATGAAGGCAGCGGTCGTCGTGTTGCTCGGGTTCTTGCCGGTCGCGAAACAGCGGAGCTTCAACGTCTCTGAGTGATCGACGAGGATCGTTCCACCCGAGGCGATTGAAGGATCCGATGCAACCGGATCCAGCCCGTTCGTGGTGAAGCGGACCACGGCCCCGGGATAGGAGCAAGTCGCGGTCACAGATTGCGCGCTGTTGAAGGTTCCCGCTACAGGCAAGATGCTCGGTGAGGTCAGTAACCAGCTTCGATCGGGACCGCTCAGTAGGGAGACCGGCTCGCTGTAGATTCCCGACGAAGAGTCCCAGAACACGTCGCCCCACGCGTAGATGCTGCCATCAGTGGCTTCCGCGAGGAAATGGCCGAAGCCGGCGCCCACCCGGATCACAGCGGGAAGGCCTGCGACGAGGTGTGGGACGCGGATGCCGGTAGGCCATCCATGGTTCAAACCCGGTATGTACGTTCCTCCCCAGCTCCACACCCCACCGGTGCTGTCCACGGCGAGGCAGTGCGGCCCACCAGCGACGATCGACGTCACAACGCCGGGGATCAGCGGTTTTACGGGGGTGAGGCTGAACTGGTCGAAAGAGTTGTCGCCGATGATCTCGACTCCGCCGTCGTCCCATCCCCCCCACACCCAGACCACCCCATTCTGATCGAGCGCCATCGAGAAGGTATCCTCGGCTGCGACCTCGGTGATGGGCGGTAACCCGCTGACGAGCCTTGGCGTGGAACTCGAGACACGAGTCCCGTCGCCCAGCTGTCCATGAAAGTTATCTCCCCAGGTCCAGACGTTCCCGGTTTGGTCGACACCCACGCTGTGACCGGTGCCGGTAGCAATCCCCTTCAGCGCCGGAACACCGGTTACACGGACCGGCACCGGCTCTGTCGTGTTGTGACCGGTGCCAAGCTGTCCAGCGTTGTTCGCGCCCCAGCCCCACAGAGTCCCGTCAGTCTTGAGCGCGAGTGCAAATGCCCCACGAGAGGCAACCTGTACGACGCTGCCCAAACCAGATACCTGGACTGGGGTGGTCATGAGGGCGCCGGAATAGCCCCATCCCCAGACGGTGGAATCACGTTTGAGAGCGTTCATGGTGACGCTGGCGACTACGTCTTTCACGTCATTGAGGTACGAGTAGACGCGCGGAGTGAGATCCGCATGAGCGAACGTCCACAGGACTCCATCGGGTTCGACGACCCAGGAATCGCGAACCCCGACGGCGAACCGCAGGTCCGTGATCGAGCCCGACGGAACTCCGTAGTCGGCCCTGACGATGGCACTGTCGAGCAGTCCTGTCTTCACCGCCTTGACCTTCAGGCTGAAGTTGCCCAGGACCAGCGTGCCGCCCGATGCGATGGTGGGGCTCGCGGTGGTCGGGTCGGTCCCGTCGAGCGTGTAGTAAAGGGTGGCTCCCGAGGTAGGCGAACTCACGGTGACCGTGGTGCCTGCGGGGTATGACCCGGAAGTCTTGCTGAGTGTAGGAGTCGCAACCCTGATCGTGTACGCGGCCGACGTGACCGCGCTCGAGGTGTAGTCGGTCCGGAAGCAGCCAGCGTTCAGCGTCGTAGTCTTCGCAATACTTATCGGCGAAGCGTAGGCGGTCGAGGTGCTCGTCGGGTTGGACCCGTCCAGCGTGTACCGTGCCGTCGCACCGGTCGCACAGGAAAGGGTGACCGATACCGACGACGTGTACGTACCCGCAGCAGGCGAGACGGTCGGTGCGGTCAGGGTTCCGTAGTTGAAGGAATACGTCGCGCTGAGAACGTCGCTGTCCGTCCAGCCTGCCTTCGTCGCATAGGCCTTGACGGTCGTCTGCGTCGAGATCGCGAGCGGTGCCGAGTACGCCGGCGAGGTGGTGGTCGGGGTCGTCCCGTCAAGCGTGTACCGGATGGTCACGCCCGGCGTGGTGTCCGAAAGGGTCACGCTCTGCGCCGCCGTGTAGGTCGAGGGCCCCGGCGATGAACCAGGCGTGTAGACCTTCAAGACGTACGCCGAGGAAACGACGTCGCTCGCAGGGCTTCCGGTCCTCGTGGCGAACGCCTTCAACGTTCGGGACTGGGCGACCGACACAGTTCCGCCGTTGGCGACCGTCGGGCTGCTCGTCGTCGGTGTCGTGCCGTCGAGCGTGTAGTAAATGGTCGCGCCCGTCGTGGCACAGGTGACCGTGATGTTGAGGGTGGTGTTGTAGGTGCCAGCCGCGTAGCTCAGCTGTGGCGACGCGACCTTCCAGGCGAAGTTCGCCCCGCTGATCGCCTTCGCGCTCGAAGAATTGTTGGTCGTTCCGTCCCCGAGAGCATCGTAGAAGT
>Ga0081540_1001922_pt1 | contig 17417 bp, 14 predicted proteins | sample TabmetS2T1R1_FD_71024 | JGI IMG/M metagenome (GOLD analysis project Ga0081540, IMG submission 71024) | Tabebuia heterophylla rhizosphere microbial communities from the University of Puerto Rico - S2T1R1 | ecosystem: Host-associated > Plants > Roots > Rhizosphere ... | reverse complement strand
GTCATGTAGCGGGCGCCGTTCTCGATATAGAGCCGGCTGGAAATCTCGATCTCCTGCATGTCTTCCCGGGTCGGCACCGCGATCCCGGCCAGCCGCTCGACCGCGCGGTCCTCCTCCATCGTCGGGTTCAACAGGTCGATCCAGACCGCACTGTCCGGCAGCGCCGCCGGATCCACGGTCGGCAGCTTCTTGAGCGAGGATTCGGAGGGAACAAACACCGAAAACATAGGCAACTCCGGAACGAGGCGGCAGTCTCTTATCTTGATGCGCTTTCCTGACGCGAACCGGTACCACCCCGGATCAAGTCCGAGGGAGGTTTCGCGCGAAAACGCCATGGTTACCAGCGGGACTAAATCCGATTCTGGCAAGCGCTTCATGACTGGCGCATTAACCGCCGGCCCATATTTATGGCGGTGCGGTGGCGCCGGAGCGGCCACTATCTGGCAACGGCACACCCCCTGCCCGGAGATCAACCGGGAGTCGTAAAATTTGCGGCATAAAAGCCACAGCTAGCCTTCCGCAGCGCCGAACGGGCGTGCAAAAGCTGGCATAAATGCCGTCTATTGCAGATAATGGGATTAATGGAATCGTCGCGTTTAGGGCGCAATATTGTTGCTGCGAACGCAAGACTTTCGATTGGAAGTGTGCCATGTCGTTGAAAGTTATCCTGGGGTTGTTCGTCGCCGGCCTTGCGCTGTCCGGGTGTATGCCGGCAACCACCTATCAGGCAGCCCCTGAAGCCACCCTTAAACCGAATGACAAGGCTCAGCTCGCCAAGGCGCGCTACGCCGCCGTTCCCCCCGCGGAACCGTTCCGTCGCGCGATTGTCGACTATCACCGCAAGGAACTGCCGGGCACGATCGTCGTCGATTCCGACAACCACTACCTCTATCTGGTCCAGGACAGCGGCAAGGCAATCCGCTACGGCGTGACCGTGGGCGAAGAAGCCCTCGCCTTCTCCGGCATCGCCAAAGTCGGTAACATGGCCGAATGGCCGAAATGGACGCCGACGGCCGACATTCACAAGCGTATCGAAGGCCTGCCCGCCTCGGTGCCCGGCGGCGTCGACAACCCGCTCGGTGCCCGTGCGCTCTACCTCTATCAGGGCAACAAGGACACGCTGTTCCGCATCCACGGCACCAACCAGCCGGAATATATCGGCGCCTCGATCTCGTCGGGCTGCATCCGCATGACCAACGAGGACGTCATCGACCTCTATAGCCGGGTGAAGCAGGGTACGGTGGTGGTCGTGCTCGAACCCAAGCAGGGCGACTCGCCATACAATTCCAAGATGGCGCTGCAGGGCGGCGGCAACATCCCGACGCCCCAGTAGCCGACATCGGTTACACCGCAGTCGAAGATCAAGAGCGCCGGTTTTGCCGGCGCTTTTTCTTTGCGGGCTTCTCCTCACGCGGCGGCTCGGCCTCATCCGCCTTCTCGGCATCCGCCTTTTCAGCTTCGGGCTCGGCCGCATCGGGCTTCGCAGCACCTCGTTTGGCGGCATCCGGTTTGGCGGCGACCTCACGCGGCGGCGCTTCGTCGGGCCGCTCGGCCGGCAATAGCGGCGCCTTCTGCGGCAGCGAGTCCCACACGTCCCACTGGCAGATCCGGTAATTGCCGCGCCGTTCCATCAGGTCGAGATGGATGTGATCTTCGTGGTACCAGTCCGAGCCCGGGCCAAGCACGGTCGGGAACCGCGTGCAGGCGGAATGCAGCACGGCCTCGCGCAATCCCCGCGGCACGGTGCGGTCGGTCAGCGAGATCGAGGTGCCGTCGGCGAGTTTGAAGGCGCGAACGTCGAGCGCGTTGGCGCGGCCGTGCTCGGAGAGCTTGGCGCCGACGATGCGGTTGCGACCGCGGCATTCGAACGAGTCGAAATTGTCGAGATCGGCGATGGTGCTGCCGAGGCGCTGCGCCAGCGGCGCGATGTCGTTGCGAATCCAGCCGGCGATCGCGGACGCCATGGTACAGCGCAGGATCGCCGCCGGCTTCACCGAAACCCGCCGCTTGTCCGGCAGCACGATCGCCTCCAGCCGCACCAGGTCCTCGCCGCCGCAGCCACCGGCCCCCTTGATGTCGGGGATGCTGGGCGCAATGGCGATTTCGTCCGTCAGCGCCAGCCGGCAGGCCGATGGCTGCGGTGTGGGCTGCGGCGCAGGCGCGGCCTGTTCGCCGGGCTTGCCGTTCGGGGGAGACGCCGGCTCCTTGTCCGCTTCGTCGCGCTCGGCCGAGGGCGCCTCTGCCGGGCGCGGCTTCGGCAGCGGCACCGCGGCACGGCTTGCGGCCGCCCGCGGCGATCCCCGCCCCCTTGGCGATGCGTCCCTGAGCAGGTCCTCCCACGGCGCCGAGCGGGACGCCTTCGCCGCGACGGCCGGCCCTGTTGGCATGCCAAGCAGGAGCGCCACCGCGGCAGCGGTAACCATTGCCCGTTCGGTGCGGCCAAAGGCGCCAGTAGCCCATTTTCGGCTTGCTTTCCGCGCGGTAAAGTTCATGTCAATTCCAATGAACCCACCCCGCGGTCCGCCCGTATCGTTCGCGGATCGTGCGGCAACAAACAAACCATCGGAGGAAAGTGCGTATGCTCGGATTGATGCAAGATTGGCCCTTGCTTTGCCATCGGATTATCGAACACGCGGCGAAGTATCATGGCACGCAAGAGGTCGTCACGCGGTCGGTTGAAGGTCCTATTCATCGCACCAATTACGCCGAAATTCATGCACGCGCGCTGAAAGTATCGCAACGGCTCGATCGCGACGGCATCAAGCTCGGCGACCGCGTCGCCACCATTGCCTGGAATACCTGGCGCCACCTCGAATGCTGGTACGGCATCATGGGAATCGGCGCGATTTGCCACACCGTCAATCCGCGGCTGTTTCCCGACCAGATCGCCTGGATCATCAACCACGCGCAGGACCGCGTGGTGATGACCGACATCACATTCGTGCCGATCCTGGAAAAGATCGCCGCCAATCTGCCGAGCGTCGAGCGCTACATCGTGCTGACCGACAAGGCCAACATGCCGCAGACCACGCTGAAGAACGCGGTCGCATATGAGGACTGGATCGGCGAAGCCGACGGCAAGTTCACGTGGAAGGATTTTGACGAAAACACCGCGGCCGCGATGTGCTACACGTCGGGCACCACGGGCGATCCGAAGGGCGTGTTGTATTCGCACCGATCCAACGTGTTGCACGGGCTGATGGCCAACAATGTCGACGCTCTCGGCACCAGCGCCGCCGAGACAATGCTCCCGGTGGTGCCGTTGTTCCATGCCAATAGCTGGGGCATCGCGTTCTCCGCGCCTTCGATGGGCACCAAGCTCGTCATGCCCGGCGCCAAGCTCGACGGCGCCTCGGTCTATGAACTCCTCGACACCGAGAAGGTCACGCACACCGCGGGCGTGCCCACGGTATGGCTGATGCTGCTCAACCACATGTCGGCCGGCAATCTGAAGCTGCCCCACCTGAAGAGCGTGGTGTGCGGCGGCTCGGCGATGCCGCGCTCGATGATCAAGGCGTTCGTCGACATGGGCATTCGCGTGCGCCACGCCTGGGGCATGACCGAGATGAGCCCGATCGGCACCGTCGCCGCGCTGAAGCCGCCGTTTGCCGAGCTCGCCGGCGAGGAACGACTCGACATCCTGCAGACCCAGGGCTACCCGCCGTTCGGCGTCGAGATGAAGATCACCGACGATGCCGGCAAGGAACTGCCGTGGGACGGCAAGACCTTTGGCCGCCTCAAGGTCTCGGGGCCCGCGGTCGCGAAGGCCTATTTCAAGGTCGACACCGATATTCTCGACGAAGAAGGTTTCTTCGACACCGGCGACGTCGCAACGATCGACGAGCATGGCTACATGCGGATCACCGACCGCTCCAAGGACGTCATCAAGTCCGGCGGCGAATGGATTTCGTCGATCGATCTGGAAAACCTCGCGGTCGGCCATCCCGCGGTCGCGGAAGCGGCCGTGATCGGTGTCTATCATCCCAAATGGGACGAGCGTCCGTTGCTGATCGTCCAGCTCAAGGCTGGCCAGCAGGCGACGCGCGAGGACATCCTGAAATTCATGGATGGCAAGATCGCGAAGTGGTGGATGCCCGATGACGTCGCCTTCGTCGACGGCATTCCGCATACCGCGACAGGCAAGATCCTGAAGACCGCGCTACGCGACCAGTTCAAGAGCTACCGCTTCCCGAACGCGGCAGCGTGAACGAAGCCTGTCCCTTCCGCGCAGGGAGGGACTGGCCAAACAGAGAGCCGGCGTGGATCAGATCGCACGCCGGTGCGGCTGGTCGTTTGTCAATTTCGGCAGCTTCATCGAGGAAAAACCCTCGAAGCCCCATCGACATCAACCGCAGGGCTTCCCGGCAGCGGTCTGTTTGTGAGCACGGCGCACCGCGATGGTGGCCCAGGCTTCACGTATGAATCGAACTGCCGAGAGCATCGAAGACGCGATGGCTGCGGTCCGTTGACGGTGCGCGACAGCCGCATAAGCCGCGATGTCGATGCTGCCATTGGGAAGGCGCAGGACAGCGTTAACGCCGCCAAGACGCCCCGGACCGCCGCTCCAATTCTCTTGCGCTGACATTTGTCTGGGCCTCCATGAGCTGACTACGGCACTTTATTCTGTAATGGAAAAGTGATAATCAGCTATTTCTTCACTTAATTAGTGAAATTAATTCATGAATAGCACGTCCACTGAGATGAACGCCTTTGTGCGTGTGGTCGAGCGCGGCAGCTTCGCTACGGCGGCTGGCGATCTCGGGATCACGCCTTCGGCCCTCTCCAAGCTCGTGACCCGCATTGAGGACCGGCTGGGCGTCCGTCTGCTGACGCGCACGACGCGCCGTCTGGTCCTGACCGCTGAGGGGGAGCTTTTCGCCGCCCGAAGCCGGGAAATACTTGCATCGATCGAGGCCGCGGAAGCCGAAATAACCGCGGCAAGCCACGCTCCGCGCGGCCATTTGAGGATCAGTGTCGGAACAGCCTACGCCAAACAGATACTCGGCCCGCTGCTTCCGCCATTCCTTGCCCGCTATCCGGACATTACGGTCGAGCTTCTGGTTTCGGACCGGCAAATCGATCTTGTCGCCGAGCAGGCAGATATCGCCATCCGCTCCGGATGGCTCGGGGACTCAACCCTCGTGGCGCGCAAGATCGCCGACGCCAGACGCCTTATCTGCGCCAGTCCGCTCTATCTCGGGAAATACGGTTCGCCGCGCGTTCCCGCCGATTTGTTGCAGCACAATTGCCTGACGCTGACCGGTTTTGCGCAGTTCAACCAATGGCCGTTCCACACCGATGAAGGCATTAACCGGCTCGCCATCTCAGGCACCTTTGCAAGCGACAATGCCGACCTGCTGCTCGACGCCGCGGTAGCGGGGCTGGGCATTGCGAGACTGGCGGACTTCGTGGTCGCGCGCGCATTCCGGGAAGGTACGCTCGTTCCGCTGCTGCAGGACACCCATCTGAGCGAGCCGTTTCCGATCCATGTCGTGACCGTGCCCGGCCGTCACCGCACACCACGCGTCAAGGCTTTCACCGAGTTCATGATCTCGCAGCTCGACGCTGCGCGGTGAGAACGCGCAGCACCGCGGCCCCACATGATCGGTGAAAAGTGCAATTGACGGGCGCGTGCGACGCGACGCGCCCAATCAGCGCGAGAGCGCCAGCGCATCGAGCTTTCGCTGCGCGTCGGGTTCGCCCCATTCCTTTGCCCGCTGATACCAGACGCGGGCCTGCGCGACGTCAGCCAGCGGGCCGTCTGCGCCGAGTTGCCTGAGCAGCGCCGGATCATAGGTGGTGCCGACGAGCAGCGCCGCCCGCGGATCTCGCGCCTCGGCGCCGCGCATCAGCAACAGCCGCGCCGACTGGACGTCACCGCTGCTGAGCAGATCCTGGCCGCGTTTGATCAGGGCAGCGACTTCCCTCGGATCGAGGCTGCGCACGATCTCCGCCTGCGGCGACGGGGCTACGGCAGCCAGCGCCGGAGCCGGCACCGGCGTCGGAACGGCCGCAGCCACGGCGACCGGAGGCGGCGTAATCACCGGCGGTGGCGCAACGACGACCGGCGGCGCGGCCACGACTGGCACCGCCGCCCAGGTCAGCCGCGTGGAGGTGCCGGTGAGCGCCACGCCGTTGCCGTCACGCAATTCCGCCGTCACCAGCATCTGGCCGGTGAATCCGTCCGGCGGAATGACCGAAACGCCGGAAATCTCTGTCGCCGACACGCGCCATTCGCTGGGACCTACACGCTTGCCGGACGTCAGCCGTGCCCCGGCCGTCAGTCCGCTGATCGACACGTACCCATCGAGCGGCGGCGAACCGACGTGAATGCCGAGCGGCACTGGATCGTTGGTGAACCCGCTGCCGTCCTGCACGGCCAGGGTCGCCGTGCGCTTCGGCGGCGGTGCCGGCTGCGGCGCCGGAGCCACCGACGATTTCACCGACTGCCAGGCAGCCGAAAGCGAGGCGGTCTCCTGGTTTGCGGGGCGCTGCGGCGACGGAATGGCCATGACGAGCAGCATCGCGATGCTCGCCGCGATCGCCACCGCGATCGAGAAGCGGATCACCTGCTGCATCAGTGCGCGCCGCCCCGACAGGTCGCGGAGCACGGATGGCGCTTCGACAGGCGCGATCTCCCGCGCCTCCTGCATGGCCTGCGCGACAGCCTTGGTGAACATTTCGGAATCCTGCCGGCGCGGCGGCTTGCCGTACGGCTGCAACGGCGGCCCTTCCGTCGTCGAGCGCGGACGCCAGCCGTCGTTCTGCTGCATGAGCACAGGATTCGACTGCTCGCCGGCCGCCCGCTCTCTCAGTTCGCGCGGCGCATAGTATTCCGGATCGTTCGGGCCGAGAGGTCTTTCGTGCTTTGCGTCACTCATACTGAACACTCGCCCTGATGGGGCTTTCCGCCACCCCGCGGACGTATGCCGATTGCGCCCTATGATCCCTGAAACTCCGGAAAGGCGCAACCGCAAGCTTGCGGTTTCGCCCGGTAACATGAACCGGAAGTTGAGATCATCCTGCAGCGCTTGTGGCTGACGCCCGCCCGTTTCCCCTGTGGGTTGACGCCCGCCGTGTCCCGTGCAGGACAGTCCCGTTTTGCGGCAAATACGACAACCCAGCGGCGAGAGGTAGACGAAAGTTGGACCAACATCAATCTACAACTAATAATCAATTTACAGGGATGGTTAACCGGCAAGGTTGCTGAAGCGTGTCCATTTGCCCGATTAGTATTGCCTGCAAACCTTGAAATTCGCGCCCCGCCGTGGTCTCAAGCTGCGAGTTTGCAAGGCCGGCTCGCCCGTCGGCCGGACAGATTTCAACCCGGCGGATTTTACCGATGGCCCGAAGGTTTTCCGCTCCCTACCAGTCGGAGCCCGTGTCCAGCCTAGCCACCTGGTCGCGCAACCTCGCCATCTTTGCCGTGGTCGCGGTGGTGGGCTCGATCCTCATCGTCCGCTTCGGCTTCCTGGAGATGAAGCCCGCGCTGGCGACCTTCTTCGGCGCGCTGGCGCTTGCGGTTCTTTCCATTCTGGTCGGCCTCGCCGCCTTTGCCGCGATCTGGCAGAACGGCTCGCGCGGCATGGGCCGGATCCTGCTGGCGCTCCTGATCAACGCCATCCTGCTCGCCTACCCCGCCTATCTCGCTTTGCAATACCGCAAGCTGCCGGCGATCCACGACATCACCACCGACCCGATCGATCCGCCGCGCTTCGAGGCGCTGGCGCGGCTGCGCAGCGGCGAAGGCGCCAACTCCGCGGTGTATGCCGGGCTCTATTCGGCCGAACAGCAGCGGGCCGCCTACCCCGACATCGAGACCGTGGAGCTCGAAGTGCCGCCGCAGCGGGCCTATGAGGTGACGCTGGCGCTGGTCAACAGGCGCAAATGGCTCGTGATCGACGAACGGCCGCCGCAGCCGCCGCGCCGCATCGGCCGCATCGAGGCGGTGGCGCGGACGCCGATCATGGGATTCCGCGAGGACATCTCGATCCGCATCACGCCCGACGGCGAGGAATCGCGCGTCGATATCCGCTCATCCTCGCGCTATTTCGAAAGCGACCTCGGCAGCAACGCCGCGCGCGTCAGTAAGCTGATCGAGGACATCAACGCAGCCGTCGACAACGCCAAACCGGCGCAGAAGAAACCGCAGGCGCCGGCCAAGGCGCCAGCGAAGACAGTGAAGAAGTGACGCGTTAGCGTCATTCCCGGGCGCGAACGAACCCGGATATCCGGAAATGATGCCATGCGCGTGCTCCTCAGCGAAGGTTCCGGTCTGACCTCCCGCCAGGTCGCGACACGGCTGGGCGCGCTTGGTCACCACGTTGAAATCCTGTCCTCGACGCCGTTCTGCCTCACCCGCTTCACACGTCATGTCCGCGCGCTGCATCGGGTGCCGCGCTTCGCCGACGATCCGATGGCCTGGTTTGCGGCGGCAAACCGCATCGCCAGGCTGCGCGCCATCGACGTGCTGCTGCCGACGCAGGAGCAGGTGGCGGTCCTGTCGGCGCAGCGCAGCCGGCTCGAGGTGGCGACGGTGGTTCCGGATTTCGCCGCACTGCGCCGCGTGCAGGACAAGATCGAGGCCTGGCGCACCTTGCATGCGATCGGCATTCCGCAGCCCGCCTCCGTCGTAGTACGCAGCCAGAACGATCTTGCTGCGATCGGGCAGTTTCCTGTGTTCGTGAAGCGGCCGATCTCGACCGCGAGCGCCGGCGTCCGCCGCGCCGCCACGGCGGACGAACTCGTCGCCGCAGCTGCGGCGCTCGGGCTCGGTACGGAGGAGCTGTTGGTGCAGACGCAGGCCTCGGGCCCGCTTGCGATGGTGCAGGCGCTCGCCGACCATGGCCGGCTCGCTGCCCATCACGCCAATCTGCGTGTGATCGAGGGCATCGGCGGCGGCGCCGCGGTGAAGGAAAGCATTCGGCTTCCGAAGCTGGAAGAATATCTGCAGACGCTGGTGCGGGCGCTCGACTGGCATGGGCCCGTCTCGATGGATGTCATCGTCACTGCTGATGGACCGCTGGTTATCGACGTCAATCCGCGGCTGGTCGAGCCGATCAACGCCCTCATCGCCGGCGTCGATCTCGTCGGCGCCATGCTCGAGCTGGCCCGCGGCGGTCATCCACCGGCGGTGCCGGCCGGGCAAGCCGGCGTGCGCTCGCGCCAGCTTCTGCTGTCTGTCCTGGGCTCGGCGGAGCACGGGCAGCGCGTCGCGGTGCTGCGCGAGCTGATTGCCGCGCTGCGGTGCCGTGGCAACTATAAGGATGCGGCTGAGGAATTGACGCCGGTCGATGGCGACCCGATTGCCGCGCTGCCGGTTGTACTGGCGGTGCTCGCGACATTGACCAAACCGTCGCTATGGCGCCTGTTTCACGCTGGCGCCACCGGCCCCTACTCGCTGACGCCAGAGGCCTGGCGCAAGATCATCTCGGCGAGCGAGCGCTGACGCGTCTCGGAACCAGGGATCAGGACGCCATCCGGTACGTCCCGCCGATTACCGGATCGCCATCGGTCGCGACGATCCCGCGCGTGACCAGATCTTCCAGATGGGCCAGCACGGAATAGCCCGCCGCATTGGTCAGCCGCGGGTCGATGCCGATATAGATCGCGCGCACCATGGTCGGGATGTCGGCTTCGCCCTTGGCGAGGCGATGCAGGATCGAGGCTTCGCGGGCCTGGCGGTGCCGGGTCAGGAAGCGGACGTAACGCGGCCCTTCCGGGATTTCCGGCCCGTGGCCGGAGAAATACAGATCCTCGTCGCGGGCTTCCAGCCGCGCCAGCGAGGCCATGTAGTCGATCATCGATCCGTCCGGCGGCGCCACGATCGAGGTCGACCAGCCCATGACGTGATCGCCGACGAAATTGATCTTTCGCTCCGCCCACGCGAACGCCAAGTGATTGGCGGTGTGGCCGGGGGTTGCGACCGCCTCCAGCGCCCAGCCCTGCCCCTCGATGACGTCGCCGTTCTTGACCTCGATGTCGGGCCTGAAATCGCGGTCGGCACCCGACTCCGGATTGTGCTTCTCGCTCTCGAACCGCGGCCGCGAGGCGCGGTGCGGCCCCTCGGCATAGACGGGGGCGCCGGTGGCGGCCTTGATCCGCGCGGTGTTCGGCGAATGGTCGCGATGGGTATGGGTGACCAGAATATGCGTCACCGTCTCGCCGCGCACGGCGTCGAGCAGCGCCTTGGCATGCGCCTCGTCATCGGGCCCGGGATCGATGATCGCGACCTTGCCTTGGCCCACGATGTAGCTGACGGTGCCGGTGAAGGTGAACGGGCTCGGATTGTTGCAGAGAACGCGCCGCACGCCGGGGCGGGCTTCATCGACGACGCCGGGCTTGAGCGGGAAGTCACGGTTGAACGGGATGTCGTCGTTGTCGGCCATGGGTACTCCAACGTCATTCCGGGATGGTCCGAAGGACCAGACCCGGAATCTCGAGATTCTCGGGTGCGGAAGGGGCGCACCCCAGTTCGCGCTTCGCGCGCCCCGGAATGACGGTGTGTGGAATTACGAAAACGCCTGAATGCCTGTTATCGCCCGGCCCAGGATCAGGGCGTGGACGTCGTGGGCGCCTTCATAGGTGTTCACGGTTTCCAAATTCGCGGCGTGGCGCATCACGTGGTACTCGATCTGGATGCCGTTGCCGCCGTGCATGTCACGCGACACGCGGGCGATGTCGAGCGCCTTGCCGCAATTGTTGCGCTTGACGATCGAGATCATCTCCGGAGCGAACTTGCCCTCGTCCATCAGGCGGCCGACGCGGAGCGAGGCCTGCAGCCCGAGCGCGATTTCGGTCTCCATGTCGGCGAGCTTCTTCTGCACGAGCTGCGTCGCCGCCAGCGGACGGCCGAACTGCTTGCGATCGAGCGTGTATTGCCGTGCACGATGCATGCAGTCCTCGGCTGCGCCCATCGCGCCCCAGGAGATGCCGTAGCGAGCCCGGTTGAGGCAGCCGAACGGGCCCTTCAGGCCGGATACGTTGGGAAGCAGCGCGTCCTCCGGAACCACCACGCCGTCCATCACGATCTCGCCGGTGATCGAGGCGCGCAGCGAAAGCTTGCCGCCGACCTTCGGCGCCGACAGGCCCTTCATGCCCTTCTCGAGAACAAAGCCGCGGATCTGGTTGTCATGCGCCGCCGACTTGGCCCAGACGACGAAGACATCGGCGATCGGGGCGTTGGAAATCCACATCTTGGCTCCGGTCAGCTTGTAGCCGTCGGATACCTTCTCGGCGCGGGTCTTCATGCCGCCGGGATCGGAACCGGCGTCCGGTTCGGTCAGGCCGAAGCAGCCGACCCACTCGCCGGTCGCGAGCTTGGGCAGGTATTTCTTGCGCTGGTTCTCGTCGCCATAGGCGTAGATCGGGTACATCACCAGCGAGGACTGCACCGAGTTCATCGAGCGATAGCCGGAATCGACGCGCTCGATCTCACGCGCCACCAGGCCGTAGGCGACATAGCTTGCGTTGGCGCAGCCATATTCCTCGGGCAGCGTGATCCCGATCAGGCCGAGCTCGCCCATCTCGTTGAAGATCTCGCGGTCGGTCTTCTCTTCCATGTAGGCCTTGACGATACGCGGCAGCAGCTTGTCCTGCGCATAGGCGCGCGCGGTGTCGCGGATCATGCGTTCGTCTTCGGTAAGCTGATCGTCGAGCAGGAAAGGATCGTCCCACTGGAAACCAGCAGCAGTCGGCTTGTCCTTGGTCTGAGGCCGCACGCTCATGAAAATCCCTTTCGCATCACTGTCCTGTTGGAAATTGTGAACAAAATAATGCGCTATCGGCCGAAGCGCAAATTTTTCCGGTGTCATTCCGGGGCATGCGAAGCATGAACCCGGAATCTCGAGATTCCGGGTTCGATGCTGCGCATCGCCCCGGAATGACGAACTTCATCCCTCCAACTTTTCATTGGAGACGATCTCGATACCGAAGCCCGACAGTCCCTTGTAATCATGCACTGACGACGTCAGGTGCCGGATCGAGGTAATGCCGAGGTCGCGCAGGATCTGCGCACCGACGCCGACTTCACGCCATTGCCGGTGGCGATCGGCCTCCGCCGTTTTCTGTTCGCCGACGGGCTCGACGGGAACTCCCGCCGCGCCATCGCGCAGATACACCAGCACGCCGCGGCCAGCCTTCTGGAAATGATCCAGCACGATCTGCATGCGCGCCGGGCCGGCGAAGATGTCCTTGACGATGTTCGGCTTGTGCAGCCGCGTCAGCACGTTCTTGCCGTCGCCAATGCCGTTATAGACGAAGGCGGCATGAGCAATCTCGTCGAACGGAGAGCGGTAGGCGTAGCCTTGCAGCGGACCGATCGGACTGTCGACGGTGAACGTCGCGACCCGCTCGATCAGCTTCTCGCGCGCCTGGCGGTAGGCGATCATGTCAGCGATCGTGACATGCTTGAGCTTGTGGGCGGCGGCGAATTTCGCGACCTGCTCGCCCTTCATCACGGTGCCGTCGTCGTTCATCAATTCAGAGATGACGCCGACCGGCGGCAGCCCGGAGAGCTTGCAGAGATCGACAGCCGCTTCGGTGTGCCCGGAGCGCAGCAGCACGCCGCCGTCGCGGGCGATCAGCGGAAAGATGTGGCCAGGACGGGCAAAATCATTGGCGCCGGCGTTGGGATTGGCGAGCGCGCGGCAACAGGAGGCGCGTTCATCCGCCGAAATTCCGGTGCCGCCATCGGGCTTGTAGTCGATCGAGACCGTAAAGGCCGTCGTGTGGCTGGAATCATTATGCGCCACCATCGGATCGAGCCGCAGCCGCCGGGCGTCGTCGGTGGTGATCGGCGCGCAGACGATGCCGGAGGTATGGCGGATAATAAATGCCATTTTCTCCGCCGTGCAGAGCGAGGCCGCGACGATCAGGTCGCCCTCGCCCTCGCGGTCGTCATCGTCGGTGACGACGACGAGCTCACCCTTGGCAAAGGCTTGCAGAACTTCCTGGATGGTATCGGCCATTTTTCCAAAATCTCGCCAAATCTCGCTGGATGAAGCAAGTGCATTAGCCGGACTTCATGGCCAGCGCCAGCGTCAATACGCAGGGCAGAACCGCAGCCGGTGGATGCAGCGATGGCCACGCCTCGGGCTTTGGGACGGGAAAAATCGTCGATGATTTCCGCCCGATGGCATTGGCCGTCCCGATCAGCCGTAGAGTAGATATGCATGACTACCGGACGAAGCCAGTAGCCCGGATGCAGCGGAGCGAAATCCGGGATCTCCCATACAGGGTAGACTTTCCCGGATTTCGCTTCGCTCCATCCGGGCTACGCACCGTTTCTACGGCAGCACCTCGCGGCGCTCGCTGAGCAGCGCGTCGGTCTCGGTGCGCTTGTCGTCCAGAAGACCGGCCTGGGCCGCCTCGATGACCGTATAGAGCTCGTGGGCGTCGCTGAGCCTGGTCACGGTCACGTAGTCTGCGCCGGCCTCGTAGAGGTCGTTGACATTGGCCAAAATCTCCGCGGTCGCGACGATCTTGGCGCTCGGGTTGAGCGAGCGGACATGCCGGACCAGCTTTTCGTTGTCGGCGCCCTTTAGCAGCGAGTCCGGGATGCTGAGGATGATCAGCTCGGCCTTGCCGACGCCTGCATGCACAAGCGTATCGACGCTGCTGATGTCGCCATAGACCACGTGCATGCCGCGGTCCGTCAAGGTCCGAAACACCAGCGGATTGAAATCGATCACGGTGATCTGCTCCAGCACCGGCGGATTGCGGCGCTCGATCTCGGCGACCAGCGCGCTGGCGGCGCGGAAGAAACCGAGGATGACGATCCGGCGCGCCTCCCCGTGCCCGCCCTCATGCCCCGCATCGGCCTCATGCTTGTGATCGAGATCGCGCAAGCCAATCCGCTTCAAGAGACCGATCAGGCCGCGCGTGACCTGATCGCTGCGGCCCATCACGAAGGTGCTCAACACCGCCAGCACCACAAAGGCGAATGACGCCGCGCTCGACGTCTCCGGGCTGATATGGTGTGCGGTTGCGCCGGTCTGGATCACGACCAGCGAGAACTCCGAGATCTGCGCCAGGTTGATGGCCGGCAGGAGGCTGGCGCGCAGTCCCTGCTTCATCAGATAGAGCGGCGTGAAGGTCGTCACCATGCGGCTGACGACGGTGAAGGCCGCGATTGTCAGCGCCAGCCCGATCACCGACGCGCCGGGGATCGGAATGGTCATTCCGAGCGAGACGAAGAACAGCGTAATGAAGAAGTCGCGCAGCGTCGTCACCTTGGCGGTGACGTCGAGCGCATAAGGGAATGTCGAGAGTGAAACGCCCGCCACCAGCGAACCCATCTCGCGCGACAAATGCAGCCTCTCCGCGATCTCGCCGATCAGAAAGCACCACGCCAGTGCGCCGAGCAGGATCAGTTCCGGCCGGCGTGCGATCTGGTGGAACAGCCACGGCAGCACGTAGCGGCTGAGCACCAGCGCGGTCGCCACCAGCGCGCCGACCCGGGCGATCGACAGCAGGATCACGCTCACCTGCAGATTATCGAGGCTCGGCTGCACCGCCAGGAACAGGATCGCGAAGATATCCTGCAGGACCAGCACGCCGAGCGTGATCCGCCCCGGCAGCGTGTCGAGCTCGCGCTTCTCGTACAGCACCTTGACGATGATGACCGTGCTCGACAGCGCGCAGGCAACGCACAGATACAGCGCATCGAAATGGCCGCTGCCCATCGACAGGCCGATCCCGATAAAGAACAATATGCCGAGCAGACAGCCGCCGATCAATTGCCCACCCGCAGCGAACAGGATGACCTTGCCGGCGCGCACGATCTTCTTCAGGTCGATCTCCAGCCCGATCATGAACAGCATGAAGATCAGGCCGAGTTCGGAGATGACGTTGATCGACTCCTGGGACTTGACCCAGCCCATGCCGAATGGACCAATGAAGAACCCGGCGATAAGGTAGGCCAGGATCAGCGGCTGCCGGGAAAAATGCGCCAACAGGCCGAGCACCCAGGCGAACAGGATGCATAAGGTGATATCGCGAATAAGCTCGTGCATGGTTCCGGACTTCCCCCCGCCCCAACCTAGAGGTCCCGGCGCAGGGGTCAAACAAGCAATGTGTCACAGCCGTGGTAGTTGCCTTCTTTTCGCGATTCTGGCCGCGCTGTCGATCCTGTATTGCCCGGCGGCCTCCGCGCAGACCGGGGCCATCGAGCAGAATTTCGCCGCATCTCTCACCGCGTTGCCATCAGAAAATCTCGCCGTATCCGGCGCGTTCTACGTGCCGGTCTATTCCAGCGTCTCGATGAGCCAGGGCAAGCTGCGGGCGGATTTTTCGGTCACGCTCAGCGTCCACAATGCATCCGAAACCCGCCCCCTTGTCCTGAAGCGGATCTCCTATTTCGACACATCAGGCAAGATGGTGGAGAGCTACCTCAAGTCGCCGGTTGCGCTAAAACCGTTCGCAACCGTCGAGGTCTTCATTGCCGCCAGTGACGTGCGCGGCGGAACGGGAGCCAATTTCGTGGTCGACTGGGCGGCCACGGGCGAAATCGCCGAACCCACGGTGGAGGCGCTGATGGTCGGCGGCGTCGGCGCCGGACATTATGCCTTCATCAGCCAGGGGCGGCCGATCAGGATCGTCAAGAACTAGCCTGCAAGAAACCAGCCTGCCGGAAGGCCTCCGCCTTCTCAACGAAAAACAAAACGGGAGTGAATATCCATGTCCACCGCAACCCCCTTCGATTTTTCAGCCCTGCTGCCCGCCGGACTGCCGGCGCCGGCCGCGCGGTGGACTGGTCTTGCCAAATACAGTTTTGTCGGCGGCAACAACGATCCCGAGCAGGTTCCGGTCGATGGCCTGATCGAGGCGGTCAACGCCGTGCTCAAGCGCGAGGGCAAGACGCTCGCGACCTATGGGCTTGCCAGCGGGCCGCAAGGCTATCGTCCGTTGCGCGAATTCCTTGGCGCGAAACTCAAACGCGACGCCGGCATCGCCTGCAGCGCCGACGACATCATGATCGTTTCCGGCTCGCTGCAGGCGCTGGATCTGGTCAACCAGACCTTGCTGGCGCGCGGCGACACCGTGCTGGTCGAACAGGAGACCTATCAGGGCGCGCTGACCCGGCTGACGCGGCTCGGCGTCAATGCGGTCGGCATTCCCCTTGACGACCAGGGCATGCGGATGGATGCGCTGGCGGCTGTTCTCGCCGACCACAAGCGGCGCGGTATCACGCCGAAATACATCTACACCATCCCGACCGTGCAGAACCCGACCGGCTCCATCCTGCCGGAGACGCGGCGGGCGGAGATGCTGAAATTGTCGCAGGAATACGGCGTTCCGATCTTCGAGGACGACTGCTACGCCGACCTGATCTGGAAAGGGGAACGCCCGCCCGCGATCTTTGCCATGAGCCGGCATGGCGGCGTCATTCACATCGGCTCGTTCTCGAAATCGATCGCGCCCGCCTTACGCGTCGGCTTCATCGTCGCGCCCTGGGAAATGATGTCGCGGATGCTGGCGCTGAAGACCGACGCCGGAAGCGGCGCGCTGGAGCAGATGGTGCTGGCGGAATATTGCGCGCCGCATTTTTCCACCCATGTGCCGAAGCTGACGCGCGGCCTGCGCGCCAAGCTCGATACGCTGATGGAGGCGCTCAACGAGCAGTTCGGCACCGCGGCCGAATTCGAAGCGCCCGAGGGCGGCATCTTCCTGTGGGTGAAGCTGCCCGACAATGTCGATACGCTGAAGCTCTACCAGGCCGCGCTGGCCGCCGGCGTCGCCATCAATCCGGGGCCGGAATGGTCGACCGACAAGGCCTATGCCGGCAGCCGCTTACGGCTGTGCTTCGCCAGCCCCTCGCAGCAACAGATCCGCGAGGGCGTCGCCGTGCTCGCCGAAGTCTGCCGCAAGGAGTTCGGCGTGCCGGCCAGAATAGCGAATGTGGAGAAGCGAGTGCGGAGCTGAAGCGACCTACCCCCGCACCCTCGCCGCATCGGTCATGCCGGCTTTCCACTGCGATGCTTCACCATTAAGCATCGCATGCTGGTGCCAACATCCCAACGGCTTCACTTTCCGCCCGACAGCATCTTCACCAGGCGATACAGATACTCCTGTCCCTCGTAGAACGACTTCACGGCAACGCGCTCGTCCTTGCCGTGGGAGCGGACGTCGTTGATGTCGCCGGCGAGGCCGGAATGACCGTAGGTCGGGATACCCGCATTGCGCAGATAGCTGCCGTCGGTTGCTCCCGCGCTCATGACGGGAAGGATCACCGCGGTCGGCCAGAATTCCTTGGACAGTTTCTCGATCGCGCCCATGATCTCCTCGTGCAGGGCCGAGGGCGCGCTCAGGACCGCCTGATCGATCTGGGTGACCTTGATCTGATCGTCGCCGAGCACCTTCTCAAGCGTTGCCTTGACGCCTTCGACCGGCTCCCCCCGCCAGATCCCGCAATTGAC
>Ga0081540_1001921_pt1 | contig 17417 bp, 12 predicted proteins | sample TabmetS2T1R1_FD_71024 | JGI IMG/M metagenome (GOLD analysis project Ga0081540, IMG submission 71024) | Tabebuia heterophylla rhizosphere microbial communities from the University of Puerto Rico - S2T1R1 | ecosystem: Host-associated > Plants > Roots > Rhizosphere ... | reverse complement strand
TTGCCCATGGTCGATTTTCAGCGAGACGTTATCCACCACCGCAAGCGAACCAAATCGCTTGGTCAAACCGCGCAAGTCAACCGACGCCAATCGCCTCACTCCCACTCTCGTTCCTGCACGGATCAGCGCCCGGCTTGGTATGCCAGTATACGCACTAATGCGGCCTGGGAAAGAGTAGGATCGGGCGAAGCGATACCAATCACAAAGGCGAAGAGGTCGCGATGCCTCTCACCATGTGAAATGATGTCGTTCTTCGAGGCGTTCGCAATGCGCAGGATGGGTGGAGCGCAGCGATACCCATCAGCCCAAGCGGAAACGGCGTTGATGGGTATCGCTTCGCTCCACCCATCCTACGAAAGAGGCCGCTGGCCTACGCCGCCACGCTCTCGCCGAGATATTCGATCGCGGCTTCGGTTCCGCCCTTGCCGTGCGGAATGTTCAGCGCGTTGAGGCCGACCTCGATTACCCCGAGCGTGCCGAGGATCATCGGCGCGTTGACATGGCCCATATGGGCGATGCGAAACGCCTGGCCGGAGAGGTCGCCGATGCCGGTGCCGAGCACCACGCCGCATTTCTCCTTGCAGAAGCGCTGCAGCGCCAGCGGATCGTGGCCGTTCATCGTCACCGTCGTCACGGTGTCGGAGCGCTCGCTGGCCTCGGTGATGTTGAAGCCGAGCACCTGGCCTTCGCCCCAGACGGCGACCGCGCGCCGCACCGCTTCGCCGAGCAGGCGATGGCGCAGATGCGCGTTCTCCAGTCCCTCCGCATGCAGCATGTCGATCGCCTTGCGCAGCGCGAACAACAGGTGCACCGGCGCTGTGCCGGCATATTTGCGGTAATGCTCGCTACCTTCGCGCTCGGTCCAGTCCCAATAGGGCGTGCGCAGATTGGCGTGTCTATGCACGTCGCGGGCGCGGTCGTTGGCGGCGACGAAGCCCAGGCCCGGCGGCGTCATCAGGCCCTTCTGCGAACCGGACATCGCGACATCGACGCCCCACGCGTCCATCTCGAACGGCACGCAGCCGAGCGAAGCCACGGTATCGACCATGAACAGCGCCGGATGCCCGGTCGACTTGAGCGCCTTGCCGATCGCTTCGATATCGTTGTAGGCGCCGGATGCGGTATCGATTTGCACCGCGACGATCGCCTTGATGCTGTGGTCCTTGTCCTGGCGGAGCCGCGCTTCGACCTCGGCGGGGCGGACCGCGCGACGCCAGTCGCCTTTCAGCACCTCGACCTCGGCGCCCATGGCGGCGGCCGCCTGGCCCCAACCGATCGCAAAGCGTCCGCTTTCCAGCACCAGCAGCTTGTCGCCGCGCGACAGCACGTTGGAGAGCGTGGCTTCCCACGCGCCATGGCCGTTGGCGATGTAGATGTAGGACTTGCCCTTGGTGGCAAACAGCTTCGTGAGATCGGCGAGCAGGCTTGCGGTCAATTCCACCATCTGGTCGGAATAGATGTCGAGCGCCGGGCGATGCATCGCCTGCAGCACTTCGTCGGGCATGGTGGTGGGTCCCGGGATGGCCAGAAACTCCCGGCCCGCGCGAACGGTCATTTGTTGGTTTTCCTTATGGGCAAGAACGCGATTGGCGAGAACGCGGCATCGAGGCGCTCGAGGTTAGGCCGGAATGATATTCGATCGGAACCGGCATTGCGAGCCACGGGATTGTGCAAAATGCGCGTACGGAACAGGCTTTCGTGAAGCGCGCAAAGAACATCAAATTGCACTGATTGCTCCGCTTCTCGCATTGGCTGTACGAGCTACTTCCCCACCGCATCGGCGATGGCGTGCCAGATCTGATCCTTCAACTCGGTCGCCGGCGGGCTCGGGATCGTTACCGCCGGTCCCTCGCGCTTCTTGCAGGCTTCGACCAGCCGCATCACCCAGATCTCGCCGTCGGTGTAGTAGGGATCGCCCTCGCCGTTGCGGCCCGCGATCGTCGGCCCAATGCCGGTGACCTGATATTTCGCCTCCACCATGCCGGCATTTTCCAGGTCGGATGCAAGAACCAGGCGCTCGGCGTCGAGATCGGGGCTGATATGGTGCGTGACGGCGCCGGTGTATTTGCTGACGCCGACGCCGTGATCTTGCGTCGCCGCGCCGAGCCAGACCGGGCGCCCTTCCTCGCCCTTGTCGAGCACCTTCCAGAAGCGGACATGGTTGCGGCGGTCGGCGCTGGCGCCGATCGGCTTTTCGTAGGCGAGGTCCTCGCGGCGGCCGAGATAATAGAGATTGCTGACCGGGGCATCGTGGTACGGACGGTCGAGCAGCACGCTGCCGACGATCGCAATCGAGGATTTCAGCGTGATCGGATCGGCGGGATACCAGCCGGCGGCATGCATTGCGCAAACCACGTCGCCGAGGTCGCCGATCAACCCGACATTCATGGGATCGCCGGGAATGCCTTGCCCGGTGCGCGTCACCATCGGCAAGTTGGCGAGCCCGCGCTGATGCTCGTAATGCGTCCAGAAGCCCGGCAGCACCAGATAAGCGAGCAGGCCATAGCCGATGAGCGTCACCAGCGTGAGCATTGCCGCAAGCCGCAGCCTGCTGCGTTTCGTTGACTGCAATCGTGGATCGTTGGGCTGATCGGTCACTTCTAGCGTCGGGTTTCGCGGCAGCCGGCGGCTTCGGCCTCGTCGACCGAGCAGAACCAGCGCGTGCCCTTGCTGATCTTCATCTCGATCTTCGCATACCAGCGGCTCGTCGGCTGGTGATAGATGCACTCGCCGGAGCGGTTGACGTTGCCCTTGATGGTGCAGTCGGGCGAGGGCGCGACCGGTCCGGAGGCGGATGCCAGAAGGATCGCCTTGGCGTTTTCCGGCGGTTTCACCGCGCCGAGAATGGTCGTCTTCTTGTTGCGGACGCGCCAGTCCCACGGCGCGATGAACGCGCCCTGCCACATCCCGGCCTTGGCCTCGCGCGCGGCCTTCTCGTCGGCTTCGTAGTCGCGGGAGATGCGCGTCAGCGCCAGCGCCCAGCCGTGCGATACCAGCCATTTCTGGATGTCTTCGCCGTCGGCCTCGCAGCGCGCCACGATGCGGCCGCGGCGATCGGTGACGCTCCTGGTCTGGCAGGTCCAGCTCTTGCCACCGAAGCGCTTGGTCAGTTCGTCGCGCGCGGCGACGCCGCAGGTCCAGCGCTCGCCATTGGTGTTGAGGCAGAGCTGGTCCACCGACGGCGAGTCGATGCCGCCGAGGCGAAGGCGGCTGTTGCCGATCTGGACATGATCGCCTTCGCGGATTTTCGGAACGCCGGTGATCTCGGCCGCGTGCGTGATCGCCGGCAGCGACAGCAGCAGGATGGCGGAAAGTAAGGCTTTAATCTTCATCGGCGATCCCGGCGCGGAGCGATGCGCAACAATTGGGCGGATTGTGCTGAGATTGTGGCTGCCTTGCCAGAGCCAGACCCACGCATCGTTGTCAACTTCCTGTCATCTGTGAAAATTGTGGGGTGGCTTAGGCGAAGCTGTAACCCACCATCTCACGCGGGGCGGTGGATTACGCTGCGCTAATCCACCCTACGAACCATTCGCCAATCTTCGTCTCGCCAGCGCGAGCGCCATCAGCACGAACGCCGACGTCACCTCCGCCCCGCCGACCAGGATCCGCGTCGGCGTCTTCATCTTGTTCCACTCATAAGCCTTGTATGGCCCATGCCGGCCGCCTTCGCCGAGATGGGCCGTGATGCAGGCCAGCGCGGGCGCAAATGTCGAGACATCGGCGCCGAGATGCGCCAGCGCCATCAGGGCGAGCGCGGCGTCGAACGGGTTCATCTCACAGGCGATCAGCTCATGTTGGACATAGGCCAGCACGCGGACACGGATCAATTCGAACGCGCCGTCGGGATCGATCGCCTGCCGGGCTGGTGCGGGGAGCGCCATGAACGCAGCATGGCAACGGCCGAAATAGGCGCAGTAGAGTTCCGGCAGGTAGTAGATATGCGAGCGCGGATCCCTGAACGCGCCGCTTTCCACCAGCCGGCGCTGGAAGCCGATGATGCGTTGCACCGTTTCCAGCCGCGCCGGCGTCTCGAGGATCTTCCAGCGCGACAGATTGCGGAAACTGACCTCGAGGATGTCGAGATTGAGCGTCGGGTCGAGGTCGTTGCCATAGGGCCGTTCGCCCTGGAGGTTGTCGATCCAGGTGACGACGCCGCCCTCGTAATCGATGCCGTCGTTCAGCGGCACCGTGACGCGCGGCTCGTTGGCGCCCTCGCGCACCTGGTAGCCGCGGTAGAAATCCAGCAGCGGCTGGTCGAGGATCGGGTCGGCGGAGCCGGCTTGCGTTGCGGCCGAGAACGAGCACGCCGTGGTGTCGCAATCCGGTACATAGATGCCGAAGCCGAGGTCCTGCTTGATCTGCGAGAAGAATTTCGAGAAGCGCGGATGCGGCAGCGGCGCCAGCGCCGTGATCACCCGCACCGTGGAACCGTCATGGGAGGGCACTTCCTCGGCGCTGGTCTTCAGGCAGAAATCGACCATCTCCGAAATCGCCCGTCGTGACGCGGCCGTCTCCCCGGTCGAGGCCAGCCCGGTCTCGACATAGCTCAACAGCGCCTCGGTGAAGAAGGCGTCGTAATAAGCTGAGCGATGGCGGATCTGCATCGGCTGCCACATCGTCTCGGCAATCCCCTTCCAGGGCGGGTTGATCAGCGTCCGCGCCGGCGAATGCGCGATGAAGATCCGCGCCAGGCTGAACAGCAAGGTCGAGTTCTTGTAGCCGCGGGCGTTCAGCCCGGTCAGCGCCATCAGCATCTCGCGCCCGCCCATGTCGGCATCGCCGATCAGGTTGAACGCGGCATAGGTCGGGATGAAGCCGTTTTTGGCGAACGAGCCCAACAGATGCGCGCCACAGCGGCGGATCACCGTCTCGATCTCGGCGCGGCTGGGCGACCGGGCGGGCGCGGCCGCCCGCGCCGGTTTGGGGTGGTGCACATCAATATCGGCCATCAGCTCGGCTATGGGCGCGCCGACCGCGGCCCAGTCCGGCTCGGCGTCGTCGCGCGCCCGGAGCAGCGCCTGCTGCAAGGCGTAGAGCCGCTTTTCGTCGCGCAGCGCCGGTAGTCCGGTGCGGCGGAGCAGGGGCCGCAGCGCCGGGTTGCCCAGCGCGGTCCGGTAGAACTTGCCGAGATGGGCGTCGCCGCCGCGGTATTTCAGCAGCAGGGGATCGCAGACATCGTAGAGCGATGGGCCGTCTTTTCGGGCGGTCAGCGCCCGAAATGTGGCGCCGGCGATCGTTTGGAAGCCCATGCAGTGTCTTTCCGCCGGAACGGTGAAGGGAGGGCCGCGTTGAGCATGATCTCCGAAAAACGGCTACCCGATTTCGGAAGAGATAGTTGCTTCGCGGCCACCGCCGGCCGGGTCAGGCCTGCAAGCCATTGAAATGTATATGAATCCGTCACGAGATACAATGTGACGAACGTCACTTAACGGAATTTAACCGTCCGCCATGGTAGGCCAAACAGGGCGCGATGCGCCAAAGGAGGTTGTTCGGCAGGTCCTCACAGGCTAAAGACTTGCTTGTTGCGGTGCCGAAAATTAATCGCAATTGGGCGGCACGAAACCTCAACCCCCTCAAACCGGAACGACATTGGCGCGACTAAACGCTGGCGCGCGATGGAAAACGATTGGGAAACGAACGATGGATGTAAGGCAGCTTCGCATCTCCCGCCGCTCGGTCACCATTGCCGTGGCCCTCGTCGGATTGGTGTCGCTGGGAATCGGCGCACATGCGGCGTTGAACAAGCGTTCGCTCGACGCTGCCAAGGCGATCGGCACCGAGCAGACCGGCTCCATCAGCAAGGCTGCCAACCGCGTCGCCCTCGTCATCGGCAACGGCCATTATCCGGATGCGTCAGCCCCCCTGTCCCAGCCCATCAATGACGCGCGCGGCCTTACCGCCGCGCTGCGCGGCAAGGGCTTTGACGTCGACGTGGTCGAGGACGCCACCAAGGACGACATGGCCCGCGCCATCGCCCGCCTGAAGGAAAAGGTCAGCCCGGACACCGTCGTGATGCTGTTCTTCGGCGGCTACGGCGTCCAGGTCGGCCGCGAAAGCTTCATGATCCCGGTCGACGCCGCGATCTGGAAGGAAGCCGATGTCCGCCGCGACGGTGTCAGCATCGAGCAGGTGCTGGATGCGATGACCGAGAAAGGCGCCAAGGCCAAGCTCGTCGTCGTCGATGCCTCCCGCCGTAACCCCTATGAGCGCCGCTTCCGCTCCTACTCCCACGGGCTCGCCCCGATCTCGGCGCCGGAAAACGCGCTGATCCTGACCTCGGCCACGCCGGGCAAGGTGGCCGATGACGGCCAAGGCCAGTACAGCGTGCTGATGGCCGAGCTCCTGAACAACCTCGACCACCAGGCCGGCGCCGCGACCGCCTTCAACAAGACCCGCGTCGCCATCTCGCGCGCCTCCGACGGCGAGCAGGTGCCGCAGGTGTCGTCCTCGCTGCTCGAAGACGTCCGCATCGGCGGCTAAGGGGCCGGCGTTTGCGGCACCCTCCCCCGCAAGCGGGAGAGGGAGCGCCCCGCCGTTGTGAAAGGCCCGTCGCTACTTCCCGTCCGCGGCCGCCGTCACCGGACGCACCGGATCGCCCTCGCGCAGCAGCGCGCCGGCGCGCGCTACCACGATCTCGCCTTCCTGCAGGCCGCCTTCCTTGATCTCGACCTGGCCGGCTGCCATCAGCCCGGTCTCCACCCGCCGCGTTTCGACGCGCCCGCGCCGCACCACCTGCACCACGGTGCCGGCGGTGCCATAGAGGATGGCGGTGAGCGGCACCGCGATGCCGCAGCTCTGCCCGGTCTTGATCTGCGCGCGGCCACTTGAATTCACGAGCAGGCGCCGGTTGGTGGTGACGCCGACGAACACCTGCGCGAGCTGGCTGTTCGGCTCGACGGTCGTCGACAGCCGCCGCACCTTGCCGTCGACCTCGCCGGCGCCGATGATCTTGATCCGCGCGGACTGGTTGACCGCGAGCTTGGCGATATCGCGCGTCGGCACCATGCCGACGAGGTCGAACTCACCGCGCGCGATAATCGAGAACAGCGCCTCCCCCTTGCCGGAGGCTAGCGCGCCGACGGAAGCATTCGCCGCCGAAACCACGCCCGCCACCGGCGCCTGCACCGTCACCTGGCCGCCTTCGGGCAGGTTCAGCTTCGCCAGCGCCTGCCCCGCGGTGACGCTGTCCCCCGCATCCACCATCACCTCGGCGACTTTCAACCCCAACCGCTCGGGCCGCACCTGCGTCTCCTCGCGCGCAATGATGGTGCCGGAAACCTCAACGATATTGTCGAAGCAGGATTTCGCGGCCTTGAGGACGGTGACGGCCGCGCCTTTGGGCGCGGCGGGATCGGCGTCCTCGGCGGCAAAGGTTGGCGACGCAGAAAGGCAGAGCATGCCCGCCGCAATCAGGGCAGCGAGCTTCGGAAGGTCGCGCGCAACAAAAACCGGCATCAACAATTCCTTCTCAAATTCAAGGCTTGGATACCAGAAACGGCGCCTTGCAGCCAAGTGGCGAAAGGCCATTCCAGGGCAAATCCCCGGATGGGCGCGCTGCGGAAGGATTGCACGTGTGTAATGTAAACCTGCATCTCCAGACATGCGCGTGCGCATATTCCGAAGGGTGAGAGCGGAGCGCGCCTCGCAGGATGAATCGGCCATAGCCGCGCTGCCATTTGAAAATCTTGCAACGAACGCGCGGCACCCTCGCTGTCGTCACTGCGAACGCAGGGATCCATACGCCGCGCCCGGCGCAAGTGGCACGCGGGGAGATGGCTCCGCTTCAACAAGTCAAAGCTGTGGTTATGGGTCCCTGCGAACGCATGCGTTCGCAGGGACGACGGAAACGTTCGCAGAATTAGGTGTGCTCGCTCGAGCCTGCTGACACCATGCTGGCAGCAGGCCTTCGATAGAAACGGTGACGGGCAGGGCCCATTGGGTTCCGGCTTTGGAGAACATGGCCATGACTATGCTGACCAACATGCAGACCTCCGCCGCCAGGCCTCTTGTCTTGCGAGTTGCGGTTCGGCTGGCGCACCTGCGCCGCTTCATCAACCGCCTCGTGGTGGCGATGCTCGCGCGTCACGAGCGTCAGGCCGCGCGCGCCGTCCTGCACCGGCTCGACGATCGCCAGCTCGAGGATATCGGCATATACCGCGAGCAGATCGAGAGCCGCCTTGAAGATCTGGCGCAGGCCCGCGCGCGAATGCAGCAGCCGGGATGGCATTGAGGGATGGTGGCGGCTTCACCCTCCCCCTCCAGGGTAGGGTGAACGCACTACTGCTTCTTCTTCATCCGCGCTGCAGCCGAAGCCGCGTCGACGACATTGTCGACCTCCTCACGCCAGCCAAGAATCTCCGCCGCCAAAATCGGATGATTGAATCCCTTCAGATTCAGATCATCGATCGGCCGGCCCTCGACGCGCTGCTCCACCATGCCGTAGACGCGGCGGCTGACCACGATCTGGTTGGCCTTGGCTTCGTCGCAGAGGCGCGAGGCGAGATTGGTGACGCTGCCGATCGCGGCGTATTCCAGCCGCTGCTCGAAGCCGATCTGGCCGAGCGTGGCGTAGCCGAGCGCGATGCCGATGCCGAAGCCGAGATTGTGGCCGCGGTTGCGCCATTTCTGGGTTAGTCCGCCGATAGTGTCGCGCATTTCCACCGCCATCCGCACCGCGCGCGCGGTGTGATCCTCGAACTGGATCGGCGCGTTGAACAGGATCATCACGCCGTCGCCGGCATAGCGGTCGAGCGTGCCTTCATACTTGAAGATAAGTTCGCCGAGCGCCGTGTGATATTCGCGTAGCACGTTCATCGCCTCTTCCGGCTCGGTGGTCTCCGTGAACGCCGTGAAACCGCGCAGGTCGCAGAACACGACCGTCACCTCGCGGCGGTGGCTCGCGAGCAGGCCTTCGTGGCCGTCGGAGGAAGCGATCAGTTGCGCCACCTGCGGCGCGAGGAAACGTTCCAGCCGGCGGATGCGCTCGATCTCGCCAAGCTGCGTCTCCACGCGTTCTTCCAGCGAACGGTTCCAGTCCCTGAGCTGGTCGGTCTGTTCCTGCAGCTTGCCCGCCTGCCGGCGCACGATGTCGTTGGCGTCCTGCAGTTCGCGGCTCTTGTGGTCCACTTCGGTGAACAGCCGCGCATTGCGCATCGCTAGCACTGCCTGGTGCGCAAAGGTTTTCATCAGGCCGATGAGGTTTTCGGAAAATGACCCGGCATTCCGCCGCAGCACCACCAGCGAGCCGAGAATGCCGGTCTGGTCGACCAGCGGCACCACCAGTACCGAATGGAAGCCGGCTTCCACTGCGACATCGCGCAGCGGATGTTCCGCGGTCTCGTCGAGATGCGGAATGGCGATCGGCTCGCACTTGGCGGCAGCCTCGCCGAGCAGCGAGTTGCCGGCGTCGATGGCGCGATGGCCGCCTTCGGCCGCCTTGTCGATGCCGATGGCTTCCGTCAGGCTGAAGCGATGATTGCCGGCGTCATAGGTGTAGATCAGCACGGCGTCGGCATGGGTAATCTCCAGCGCGCGGGCGGCAACGGTCGGCAGTACCGCGTTGAGGTCGAGCGAGGAGGCGACCGCTCGGCCGACCTCCTCGAGCACCTTGAGCTCGTTGATCGATTGCGCGAGATCCCGCGTCCGCTCCTTCACCTTGGCTTCGAGGTTCGAATAGGTCTCGGCGAGTTGCCCGGCCATGCCGTTGAACTGGTTCGCCAGCTCTTCCAGTTCGTCCGACGTCTTCACCTCGATGCGGTGGCCGAAATCGCCGGCGCCGAGCCGTCGCGCGCCGGCCTGCAGCGCGGTGATCGGCACCAGCATGCGCCGCGCCATGATGGTGCCGGCGATGATCGCGACCACAAGGCCGAGCGCGATCAGAAGCGCGATTCGCGCCAGTTGATCGCGGATCGGCGTCAGCGCCTGCGCGGTCTCCTGTTCGAAGAACACGCGCCAGCCGAGTTTCGGCACCACGCTCGACGTGGTCAGCACCGCGTTGCCGCCGGCATCGGTGCCCGATGCCGGCGCCACGCCGCCGGGCTTCGCAACGGCTGCGACCTGCGGCAACCCCGACAGGTTGCGGCCGACCTCGGGCCCGTTCGAGGACGCCGCCAGCACGTCGCCCTTGGAATCCGTGACATAGGCAAACGCCACCCTGCCGATCTGGGCGTCGATCAAAAACTCCGACAGGAAATCGAGGTCGATCTCGGCGACCGTGATGCTGCCATCGGCGTGCGACAGCGCGATCGACATGAACGGCCGGTCGCCGCGAAAATATGCCGGCGCAAAGCTGGTCCCGCGCGAGACGGTTTCGGTGAACCTGATATCGCGGGAGAAATCGGCGTTGCTGCCGACCGTGACGGTCTGGCGCGTCAGGCGGAGCTGTTCGCGGCCTTGCGCATCGAGCAGCGAGAGCTGGCTGACCTGCGGCACCTGCCGCAGCAATTGGGTGTAGTCGGCGCGGCGCAGGTCGAGCGTATTGGAGGAAGCGCGCGTCACCCAGTTGATCTGGCGTTCGAGGTCGGACATCGACTGCTGGATCCGCTTGGCGGTCGCCTCGGCCTTTTCCGACATGCCATCGTTGAGCGAGCTCTTGATGCCGCGGTAGCTGATCCAGATTTCCATCGCGCCGTTGACGGCCAGCACGAACACGACGAGGCCAACCAGCGCGACGACGTATTTGGCAAACAGCCCCTCGCGCAGAAACCCCGCTTTGCCCTTGACCTCGCTCATCCGGCCCCTCGCGCGCCATGCCGGAAAATGCAGGCGCATCGGTTCGTCGCTGCCGCGGGCCGAATTGTTTCGTTAAGCCCCGCGTAGGGCCTTGTTTAGCACGAATTGAGGGGCAGAACCGGCCGTCCGCCAGCATGGTTAGCCGCGATTTTAGGCAGGGATTCGTCATGCCCGGGCTCGTCCCGGGCATCCACGTCTTTGGGGCAGCTCGGCACGAAAAACGTGCATGGCCGGGGACAAGCCCGGCCATGACAACATCAGTCAATTATGGACGGCCGGTTCACCGATTGAACAACTGCCGCAACACCTCGTTCATCGGCTGGCTGTCTTGCTGCGCGGTCGCATCGTTCGGCGGCGAGGGTGCGGTGGATTCTCCGGGAACTGCCGGGGCGGGCGCCGCCTCGGGCGAGGTGGGGTTCGTAATGCTGCGGCCCTGGCCCGGGCGCGATCCGCCTTGGCCAAGACTCTGGCCAAGGCTCTGCCCAAGTCCGCCGCTCAGGCCCTGCTGGATCAGATTGCCGATGGTCTCGCCGAGCTGGCCGCCGAGCGGATTGGCGGGCTGGTTCGCGCCGCCGGGTGCAGCCTGTCCACCTGCGGTTCCCTGGCCGTTGCCGAGCAAGTTACCGATCGCCGCGCCAAGCCCGGCGCCGCCGCCGTTCGCGCCGAACAGGCCCTTGCCCATTTCCTTGAGCTTGGCGTACGCGGCGTCGGGATTATCAAGGATGCCCTGCATCTCCGGATAGATCCGCGGCTCGCTCCACGGGCCCTCGATCATCACGGGAATACCGAGCCCGATCGGGTCCGAGGTGCGGCCCTGGCCTTCGGTGGTCATCACCAGTTTCGGCTCGACGCGGAAGCCGATCTGCTTGGTGCCGAGATCGATGGTGCCGACGCCGGTCATCTTCACCAGCGGGCCGACCAGGTTGAGGTCGGTGGTCTGCGCCTGGCCCTTGTCGATCTTGAACGAGGCCGAAAGCTGCGACAGGTCTGTCGCCTTTTCCCCGCTCTCCTGCCAGCCCGACAACGTGCCCGATGTCAGCGAGCGGATCATCTGGGCGACGTTGAGGCCCTTGATGGCGCCATCCTGAAACACGACAAATGCCGTGCCCGACATGTTCGACATGATCGCGCGCTGGCTGGTGCCGGAGGTTCGCACGCTCACTTTGGCCTGCATCCTGCCGTCGATCTTGTCGAAATCGGCGAGGCTGCGCAGCACGGGCAGCGCACGCACATTGGTGAGATCAGCCCGCATCGCGTAGGTCGGGTTGGCGGTCGAAGCGTCGATGGTCAGATCGCCATTGGCGTTGCCGTCATAGGCGCCGAGATTGGCGAGCTGCGCCTTCAAGACGCCGCTCATCAGCGTCGCTTCGATCGCGGCCGGGGCAAAACGCCCGTCGCCGATGTTGAGTTCTGCCGCCGAAATCCGCGCCTGGACGTCGATGTAATTGAGGCCGTTGAGATCGATCGTCGCATTGCTCCAGGGCTGCGGCGCGGAGCCGCCGGTGCTGCGCGACACCGCGTAGGCCAGCCGCTGGAAATCGAGGTCGAGCTTGAGCAACGGCTTGCTGGCCAGATCGACGGAAGCCCAGCCGTTGAACGCGCTGTCGCCAAGCGCACCGGAGACACCGTTGATCATCATCATGGAGCCGCTGAGCCGGACTTCGGCCTTGGCGGTAAGCTGAGCCTGCAACAGGCCGGGCGCATCGAGCTTGAGCTCGGTCGGGATGTTCTGCCGCTCGGCGGGCGACGACGCCTTGATGTCGAATTTCAACGGTTGCCCGTTGCTGCGTGCATTGCCTGACAGCCGGATGTTGCGGTCGGCATCGACGGACATGTCGGCGTTGACCGCCTCGATCTTGCTCTCGACGCGGTCGCGCAGATTGGACAATACGATCGTGCCGCCGCTGACGCTGACATGCTCGATCGAAAAAGCCTCAGCCGCCCAGCCGGCCGGCGCCGGTCTCGAAGCGGGACTGGCCTCCTTCACGCGCTCGCGCTGCAGCGGCAGGTTCAACACCGGGCGAACCACGACCAGCTCGGTGATCTGTGGCCGTCCGGCCCACAGGCTCGCCAGCGTCACTTCCGCCTCGATGCTGCTGGCCGCGAAGCGATTGTTGATGTCGCGGTCCTTCGGGTCCTGCAGCGTGACGTCGTTGAGAGTGATGTTGAGCTGTGGCCACAGGCCAATCCTGGCTCCGCCGTTGATGGCGAGCTTGTAGCCGGTCTCGCGCTCGACCCGTTCCCGGATCTGCGCCGTCAGGAAGGAGGAGGGGATACCGATCACCAGCAGCAGCGCGATGACGACGATCACCGCGGCAATGGCGGCGCCGGCGATTTTCAGGGCTCTCATATCGACATTCCAGACCGTACAAACGGCTCATATTTCGGTGGCGCAACACGTGGGCGCAACCGGTCAGGCAAGCTTATCCCGGAAAAGGGATGGGGCCTAAAACAGCCCCAAATATTCCGCAGGTGCTGCAAAGTTATGTGACTTATGACACACTCGTCGGGGGGTGAATTTTGCTAATCGGCTCAAGAGGCGGGCAGGGCCGATCTGGAAGGTAATACAAATGAGCAAACAGGCCGAATTTGCGGTCATTTTGAAGATGAATCCGATGTTTGCGGATTTGGGCACGGACGAATTGCAGCGCATCTCCGGCCTGTGCCACACCCAGCAACTCGGCCTCGGCGAAATGCTGTTCCAGAAGGGTGATGCCGGCGACGCGCTGTACGGCGTCCGCCGCGGCCAGATCCGGATCGAGACCGGCGCCTCCGACGGCAGCCGCCTGACGCTGAATTTCATGGGCCCCGGCGATCTGTTCGGCGAGGTCGCCGTCCTCGACGGCCAGAGCCGCACCGCGGATGCCACCGCCGGCGAGCCGTCGGAACTGTTCGTGCTGCGGCGCGAGGATTTTCTGAGCTTCCTCGAGCGCGAGCCGAAGGTCGCCGTCAAGATCATCATGCTGTTGTGTCAGCGCATCCGCTGGCAGAGCGAGCGGATGGAGGAATCCGTACTGCAGCCGCTGCCGGTCCGCCTTGCGCGGCGGCTCTGTGCGCTGGCTTCCGACTTCGGTTCCGAAGTCCATATCTCGCAGGAGCAACTCGGCGTCTTCGTCGGCGCCGCCCGCGAGAGCGTCAACCGCCAACTGCAGCTCTGGCGCAAGGACGGCATTCTCGACCTGCAGCGCGGACGGATCCTGCTGCAGAACATGACCAAGCTGACCGCGGTGGCGCGGAACGAGTGAGGGCTACGATTGCCTCCGTGTTGTGATATAATTCCAGCATGAACAGAATTCTCAAGGAAGTGCTCGAGCACGCCGAGAGCTGGCCTCTTGAGGACCAGCAGGAGCTGGCTGAGTATGCCCGCGAAATCGAGGCACGCCGGACAGGCGTCTACACAATGTCGGACGACGAGCGGGCTGCTGTCGCGAACGGATTGGCGGAGGCCGATCGCGGGGAATTCGTGTCGGATGAGATCATTGCCGAAGCCGACAAGCGCCACAAAGGATGAGGATACGGTATACGCCCGCGGCGTTCTCCGATCGCGAGCGCATACTCGCCTATCTCGAAGAGCGATCGGCAACCGGTGCTGCAAATGTCGCAGCGAGCATTCGCGAAACAATAGCGCAACTTAAGGATCATCCGCACAGCGGTTATCGGACAGACAATCCCGATGTGCGGGTGCTTTTTGTCGTCCGATATCCCTACAAGATTTTCTACCGCGTACGTGATGCGGTCGAAATCTTGCACATCCGGCATACATCCCGGAGAGCGTGGAAGAGCGATCGATAGCCAGATCGATCGAGGCGAGTCTATGCCACCTTACTTCGCCGCGGGCGACATCGCCGGCGGTGGAGATGGCGGCCCCTTGGCGGGCGGCTTGGTGTGATGATCCGGCTCGTGGCCGGCGGCCTCGGTCTCGGCGTGGGAGACGATCAGCCGCTTGCCGAAGCGCCAGATCAAGGCGCCGAGATCGTCCATCATCATGAACATCGCCGGCACGAACACCAGCGACAGGACGGTGGAGAATATGAGACCGCCGATCACGGCGAGCGCCATCGGCGAGCGGAATTCGCCGCCGGCGCCGAAGGCCAGCGCTGAAGGCATCATGCCGGCGACCATCGCGATCGTCGTCATCACGATCGGGCGCGCGCGTTTCATGCCGGCGTCGATGATGGCTACGTCGCGAGGCTTGCCGTCGCGGATCGCCTCGACCGCGAATTCGACCAGCATGATGGCGTTCTTGGTGACGATGCCCATCAGCATCAGGATGCCGATCCACACCGGCGTGGTGAGCTGCTTGCCGGTCAGCAGCAACGCGATGATCGCGCCGCCGATCGAGAGCGGCAGCGAGAACAGGATGGTGATCGGCTGCAGGAAGGTGCCGAACAACAGCACCAGCACCGCATAAACCATCATCAGGCCGGCGGTGATGGCGGTGGCAAAGCCTTCCGACAATTCATTGAGGCTCTCGGCGTCGCCCGACGGACTCACCCTTACGCCCTTCGGCAGGGTCTTCATGACCGGCAGTTCGTAGATCATCTTGGTGGCGTCGCCGAGGGCGGCGGTGCCGACGAGGTCGGCGGCAACGGTCGCCTGCCGTTCCCGGTCATAGCGGTTGATGCTGGTCGGGCCCTGATCGAGCTGGATGTCGGCAACAACCGATAGCGGCACGCCGCCGCGTTCGCCGCGCGCGCCGAGCGGCACGCGCAGTTGCTGCAGCATCTGCAGGTCGCTGCGCGCGCTGTCTTCGAGCTGAACGCGGATCGGCACCTGGCGGTCGCCGGCGTCGAATTTGGCCAATGCCGGACCGACGTCGCCGATGGTGGCGACACGGATCGTCTGCGACAGGCTTTCCGTCGAAACGCCCAGCCGCGCCGCGAGTTCGGCGCGTGGCCGGATGCGAAGTTCGGGACGATCGAGCGAGGTTTCCGAGATGACGTTGGCGATGATCGGAATCCGCTTCATCTGCGTCGCCAGTTCGCTGGCGACGTTGTTGACGATGTTGCTGTCGGTGCCGGTCACCACGAGCGAAATCGCGCGCAGACCGTTTTCGTCGAGGAACCAGAAGCGAATGTCAGGAACGTTTTCGAGCTCCCGGCCGATCTCCAGCTCCAGTTGCCGCTGGGTGATCTTGCGATCGGCCTTCGGCGTATAGTTGATGATAAGCGCGGCGCGGCGCACTTCCTGCGTCCCCGGCGGCACCCGGCCGCCGTCGACGAAGATGCTCTTCACCTCGGGCCGCTTGCGCAGGCGGGCGACGATTTCTTCGGTCACCTTTTCGGTGTAGGCGAGCTGCGTACCGGGAGGCAGCTCCATCGCCAGCAGCGAGCGCGCGGTGTCCTGCGCCGGCAGGAAGCCCTGCGGCAGCAGCGTGATGCTCCAGATCGAGGCCGCGAAGATGCCGAAGCCGATCAACACTGTGATGAAGTGGTGTTTCACCGACCAGGTCACGAGCTTGGTGTAACCCCGCAGGATGCGCCCGGGCGCCGGGTCCTCGTGCGGGTGATCCTTCAGGAAGTAGGCGGCCAGCACCGGGGTGACGAAGCGCGCGGCGAGCAGCGAGAAGAACACCTGCACCGACACCGTGATGCCGAACTGCTTGAAGAACTGCCCGGCGATGCCGGACATGAAGCTGGCGGGCGCGAAGATCGCGATGATCGTCAGCGAGATCGCGATCACGGCGAGGCCGATTTCGTCGGCGGCTTCGAGCGCTGCGCGATAGGGCGACTTGCCCATGCGCATGTGGCGCACGATGTTCTCGATTTCCACGATGGCATCGTCGACCAGAATGCCCGTCGACAGCGTGATGGCGAGAAAGGAGACGAGGTTCAGCGAGAAGCCGAGCAGGTCCATCACCCAGAACGCCGGGAAGATCGACAGCGGCAGCGAGATCGCGGCGATGATGGTGGCTCTGATATCGCGCAGGAACAGCAGCACGATGATGACGGCGAGGATCGCGCCCTCGAACAGGGTCGAGATCGCCGCTTCGTAATTGCCCTTGGTGAAGTCGACCGAGGTGTCGATCAGCTTCAGGTCGACGTCGGGATAGGCGACCTTCAGCGCATCGATGCGTTTCTGCACCGCGGCGGCGACCACCACGTCGCTGGCGCCCTTGGAGCGCTTGATGCCGAGCGCCACTACAGGTTCGCCGTTGAAACGGGCGAAGGTCCGGCGATCGGCGATGGTGTCGGTGACGGTGCCGAGATCGTCGAGCCGGACTTCGCCGCCGCCGAACAGCGGAATCATGGTGCCGGCGAGTTCGTTCAGCGTCTTGGCGCCGGCCAGCGTGCGGATCGCCTGGTCGTTCTTGCCGATTTCAGCGCGGCCGCCGGCGACGTCGACATTGGTGCCGCGCAGGATCTGGCTGACATTGACGGCGGTAAGCCCTGCGGCCTGCAGCCGGTCGGGATCGAGAGAAACGAGGATCTCGCGCTCGACACCGCCGATGCGCTCGACCTGGGCGACGCCGCGCACGCCCTGCAGCGCGCGCTTGACCACGTCGTCGACGAAATAGGATAATTGCTCCGGCGTCTTGCCGGGCGAGATCGCGGCATAGGTGACGATCGGCAGGCCGATGACGTCGACGCGCTGGATCAGCGGCTCGTTGACGTTCTGCGGCAGGTTGGCGCGAACGCGCGTGACGGCGGCCTTGACGTCATTGAGCGCGCGGGCGGTGGTGG
>Ga0081540_1001920_pt1 | contig 17417 bp, 18 predicted proteins | sample TabmetS2T1R1_FD_71024 | JGI IMG/M metagenome (GOLD analysis project Ga0081540, IMG submission 71024) | Tabebuia heterophylla rhizosphere microbial communities from the University of Puerto Rico - S2T1R1 | ecosystem: Host-associated > Plants > Roots > Rhizosphere ... | reverse complement strand
CGCGAGCACGAGGGCGCCGCGCAGGTCGAGCCGCGCGGGCGTGCGAATGGGCGACTCCGGGACGAGCAGCTCCGTCGCGACCGCGGCGCCGATCCCCATCACGGCGCCCAGCCAGAAGATCCAGTGGTACGACGCGTAGTCCACCAGGAGCCCGCCGAGCACCAGGCCGAGCCCGCCGCCGATCCCGGCCACGGCCGAGATCAGCCCGACCCCCTGCGAGACGCGCTCGCGCGGGAACTCGTCGCGGACGATCGCGAAGCAGAGCGGGAAGATGCCGCCGCCGACGCCCTGTACGACGCGGCCCGCGACGACGATCCAGAGGCTCGCGGACACGGCGGCGATGACTGACCCGGCCGCGAACGCGACGAGCGCGACCACGAGCAACCGGCGCTTGCCGTACATGTCGCCGAGCCGCCCGACGAGCGGCGTGAACACGGCCGCCGAGACCAGGTAGGCGGTCAGTGTCCAGGTGACACCGCTCTCGTCGGTGTGGAGCGCCGACATGAGGTCCGGGATCGCCGGGATGACCGTCGTCTGCGCCAGGGCGTAGGCGAGCGCCGCGAGTCCGAGGATCGAGAGCGTGCGCGCGGTATGTGGGCGCTGGGAGGTCGCGTCGCTCACCGCGTGCACGCTACCGGCGCGGGCCCGGTCGTCCCGCTAGGCTCGGTGGCATGGAAGGCGGCTGTGCCTGCGGAGCCGTTCGCTACCGGCTCACGTCCGAGCCGATGTTCGTCCACTGCTGCCACTGCCTCAACTGCCAGCGGCAGACGGGGAGCGCCTTCGTGATCAACCTGCTGATCGAGGCCGATCGCGTGGAGCTGCTCTCGGGCGAGCCGGAGCCGTTCGACGTGCCCCGCGACGACGGAAGCTCGCAGCGGATCCACCGCTGTCCGGACTGCCAGGTCGCGGTCTACAGCGACTACGGTCGTCCCGAGGTGCGCTTCGTCCGCGGCGGCACGCTCGACGAACCGTCCAGCGTCGCGCCGGACATCCACATCTTCACCAGGTCGAAGCTGCCGTGGGTGACGCTTCCCGAGGACGTGCCGGCCGTCGAGGTCTACTACGACTCGAAGGCGCTCTGGCCGGCCGAGAGCCTCGAGCGCCTGCGCGCTGTCATGTCCTAGCGCCAGTCGACCGAGACGACCTCGACCGGCTGCTCGAAGCCCTTCAGCGAGGCCGCGCGAGGCTTCGAGAGCCCCAACGACGTCTCGACGCCGTCGATCGTCTCGCGGCTGACGAGGACCTCGCCCCCACCGGCGGCCGCTCCGATCCGCGCGGCGACGTGCACGCTCTGGCCGCCGTAGTCGCTGAAGCTCGCGCCCGTCTTGAAGGCGGTTCCCGCGTGCGCGCCGATCCTGACCTCGGGCGCGAAGACCTCCGACTGGAGGGCCCGCTGGATTGCCACGGCCGCGTCGATGGCGGCGCCGGGATCGTCGAACGAGGCGAAGAAGCCGTCACCCGTCTGCTTGATCACCTCGCCGCCGCTCTCGACGATCCGCGCGCGGACGAGGTCGTCGTGCTGCGAGAGGAGCTTGCTGTAGCGCTCGTCGCCCAGGGTCTCGACGAGCCTCGTCGAGTCGACGATGTCCGTGAAGAGAAACGTGCGGCGCGTGTCGACTCGCCCGAGCAGCTCCTTCGCCCGCTCCTCGTCGAGCTTTGCGCCCAGCCGCTCGAACGTGGTCTGCGCGGCTTGCAGCTCGAGCGTCGCGGCATGCTCGTCGCCCTGCTGCCGAAACGCCAGGCCAAGGAGCATCCGCGCCTGGGCGGTCTCGTACGGCGCCCCGATCTCCTGCCACTCGTCGCGGGCTCGCCGGAGGTCACGGCCGGCGCCGTCCCAGTCCTTGCCGGCGAGCTCGATCTGCCCGAGCGTGAGGTTCACCGTGGCGTCGAACGCGGGTGCCCGCCGGTCGCCGATCTTGTAGGAGTCGACGATCTCCTGGAGCTCCGCGGCGGCGGAGCGGGCCGTGTCGAGGTCGCCCGCCGCGAGCGCGATCTCGGTGAGCTCGGGCAGCATCCGGACGCGCTCCAGCGGCTCGCCGATCTCCGCGAGACGGCGCGTGATGCCGGCCACCGCGCTCTCGACTTTTCCCTGGGCCAGCTGGAGGAGCGCCAGCCCGGGCTGCGGAGACCGTCCGAGCTCGTTCGCGGTGCGGAACGCCTCCTCCGCGGCCGCGAAGTCGCCTCGGCGCCGACGGATCTCACCGATCTCGTAGTACCCGCCGGCGGTGACCAGGCGGTCGAAGTCATGGACCTCCTCACAGGCGGCGAGCGCCGTCTTCTCCGCCTGGGGCCAGTCGCCGCGCAGGCGCATGACCTCGGCGCGGTGGATGCGGCAGGCACCGGGGAACCCGTTCATGTCCGCCTGCTCGCACCAGCGGCTGGCTGCCTCCGTCCACTCCGCGGCGCGCCGGTAGTCGCCGACGCGCCGGCAGGACGAGATCGTCGCGCAGTAGACGAGCCCGGTCGCGTACGGGCGGAGCTCGCCGGAGACGGCCGACGTGCTCGCCTCGTCGAGAATCGCGAGGCCCTGCTCGACGTCGCCCCGCTGCACGAAGGCTCGGCCCTTGCCGACGAGCGCCAGGACCTGCGTATCGCGGTCGCCGGAACGGGCCGCGATGTCGTGTGCCCGCTCGAGCTCCGGAAGAGCGTCGTCGATGTTGCCCTCGGCGAACAGAGCCGTGATTCCGCGGGAGAGGGCCAGAATCCCGTGCTCCCGCGACTCCGGCTCTCCTTCCAGCAGGCGCTCGGCGTTGGCGAACCACCCTCCCGAGACGGCGAAGGCGCCACGGTTCACGTGGTCCCAGGAGAGCGCCAGCGCGAGACGCGCGGCGCCGAGCTTGTCGCCGGCCGCCGAGAAGCCCGCGTACGACCGTTCGCGCAGGCCGATCGCCTCCCCGATCCTCCCGGTCCACCAGGCGGCGTCCGCGAACTGCTCCAGGTCGTCGGGAGTGAGGTCGGATTCGTCCGCGCCCGAATATGCCTCGTACGCCTCACGCCACGAGTGGCGTCCGGTCGCCTTTCGAGCGTCGTCGAGGACACTGGTCATCGTCCAAACGTACGTGAGCGGTACCGGTCGAGCAACGCGCGGGACAGCGCGGACTGGGGGTACCGCAGTCAGGCCTTGGAGGGACCGAGGTCGTACGGGAAGCGGGTCAGCACCTCGTGGCCGTCCTCGGTCACGCGCACGAGGTCCTCGAAGATCACGGTGCCGACCTGCGAGTCCGTCAGCCCGGGCTCGATCGCGACCACGTCGCCGGGCACGAGCGGGTCGTGACCCGCGAGGCCGACCGCAGGGGCCTCGTGCACGTCGAGCCCCACACCGTGGCCGAGCGAGTGCTGGAAGCCGTCGGGGCCGGCCTCGGCGCCGGTCGTCCGCTGGGTCGCCCAGCCGGCGGCCTCGAAGAGATCGCAGGTGGCGTCGTAGAGCTCGCGTCCGGGGACGCCCGGCCGGATCGCCGCCTCCGCCTGGTTCAGCGCCTCCAGTGACAGCCGCGCCATCTCGGCGATCCGCTCGGCGTGCTCGGGCGCCGGGTCGCCGACGACGAACGTCCGCGCCATGTCGGCCCAGCAGGCGCTTTCCTCGTGGCGCGGCCAGAGGTCGATGTGAATCGGCAGCCCGGGCGGGAGCGGCCCGCTGCCCGGCTCGTGCCCGCCGCCCTGCCAGACCGACGCGACGATGATGTCCGGCGGGCACGGGGCGCCGTGCTCCGCGGCAACACTGCGGAGTGTCGCCCGGACGTCTTCCGCGAGCAGCGGCTTTCCGTCGACCCGCAGGCCGTCCTCCGCCGGCTCCGCGCGCGCGAGCAGCTCGCGGGCCGCGGTCATCGCCGCCTCGGCCGCGCGCTGGGCGGCGCGCATGCCGTCGAGCTCCGCCGGCGTCTTCGTCCGCCGCCGCAGCCCGACCGCCGCGTCGTCGACGGTGAGCACGACGCCGTCCTGCCGCAGGCGGTCGCCGAGGCCGAGCGGGAAGTCGCCGGGCACGATCGCCTCCGTGAGCCCGATCTCCCGCACCGCGCGGGCCTCGACCTCGCGCGCGGCATCCCAGAGCGACATCCCGCCGCTGACCAGGTCCTTGTAGCCCAGCTCGAACCAGTCGAGCAGCTCGACGCCGGGCAGCGCGCGCTTGACGCGCTCGGCCTCGAGAAACGACGTCAGGACGTACGTGCGCCCGTCGGCCTCCGCGAACAGCAGCGGATCGATGATCGCGAGCGGGATCTCGTGCCGCAGCGCGGCCGAGCGCTCGGTGTCGCCGTGCAGGAGCAGCGCGGCCATTGCGTGAGCCTACTCGTTGGCACGAAAGGAAACGCTGCCGCGAGCGCGAATCGGAGGGCCGAACGCTGGCGCGCGAAAGGAGCGCAAAGCATGGCAACGTCGGAACAAATGTCGGAACGCTGGTCCGGATGGATCTCGTTCGCCGGCCTGATGCTCATCATCATCGGCGGACTCGACTTCTTCGAAGGGTTGATCGCGGTGATCCGCGGCGAGTACTACGCCCTGACCGCGAACCAGATCGTGGTCGTCGACCTCACGGCGTGGGGCTGGCTCCTGATGATCTGGGGAGTCCTCCTCCTCCTTGCAGGCTTCGGCATCCTCTCGGGGGCGACGTGGGCTCGCTGGTTCGCGATCGTGGTTCTCAGCTTCAACTTCATCGCACAGCTGGGCTTCGTCGGCAGCGCGCAGTACCCGCTCTGGGCGCTGACGGTGCTGACCCTGACGATCGTGGTGCTGTACGCGCTGATCGTCCGCTGGAACGACGCGACGCGAACCGCCTAAGCAACCAACGTCTGAACAGGGGCGCCGCCGGGCGCCCCTGCGCCTCCCTCATTTGACCCGCATGGGCCAGACAGTCCCTGGGCGGCGACGGCTTTCATCGGGCGATGCGTCTGCTGGCCGCACTCGTCGTCTGCTGCGCCATCGCCGCCGGCCTGCTCGCGTTCACGGCGAGCAAGGCGCCGGCAGCGCCGGCCAAGGTTGCGCGGAAGAGCCCGCATGCCAGAGCGCTCCACGCTCGGCAGCGGGCGGCTCACCTGCGCCGCGCCCGGCGACTCCGCGCCGCTCGACGGCGGGTTCGGAACCGGATCATCACGACCGCGTGGCGGACGGTCGGCGTTCCGTATCGCTGGGGCGGAAGCTCGATGGGTGGATTCGACTGCTCGGGCCTGACCCGGTGGGTCTACGGCCAGGTCGGGGTCTCGCTCCCGCACTACTCGGTCGCGCAGTGGAGCTACGGGCGTCGGGTTTCGCGCCGCGCGCTGAAGCCGGGTGACTTGCTCTTCTTCTCGGGGCTCGGTCACGTCGGCATCTACCTCGGCCACGCGGCCGTGATCCACGCACCCCGTCCGGGCGAGCGGGTGCGGATGGAGCGGATGGGCGGCTGGCTCGGCTCGAGCTTCTACGGCGCGCGTAGGCTGCGGCTCGCCGGCTGAGAGCCGGCCAGGAGCCTCGCCGCCAGCTGCGCCAGGTGCTCGCGCAGCTCATCCGGTCGAACGACCTCGAAATCCGCTCCGAGGCCGGCCAGGGCGCCGGCGGCCCACTCGAGCGAGTCCGACCGCAGCGTCAGGCGCGTGCGGCGGCCGTCGGGCTCGAGCTCGGCCATCGTCGCGGGGATCCTCGCGGCGATCTCCTCTACCGGCGCGTCGAGTAGCACCTCGATCTCCCAGGCCCAGGGCAGGCTGGCGAGCATCCGGACGACGTGGTCGACCGGGTCGAAGCCGGGCTCCGGCGGCTCGGCCGGCTCTCCGATCGCCGCGTCGGCAATACGGTCCGCGCGGAACGTCCGAACCTCGGCACTGCCCCGGTTGCGCGCGGGGACGTACCAGCGCCCGCGCCGGGCGACCAGGCCCAGCGGCTCGATCTCGCGGGTGCTCTGCGTGCCGTCGCGGCGGGTGTAGCCGATCCGCAGCGCGCGCTTGCGCCGCACGGCCTCGGTGATCACGAGCAGCGTCTCGCTGGAGGCCGGCGTCGCGTGGGGCTCGCCCATCAGCCGCACCTCGTCGCGCAGGCGCTGGACGCGGCGCGTGAGGCGGTCGGGCAGCACGCGCGCGATCTTCGTCAGCGCGCCCTCGGCGCCGCTCAGGCCGCGCTGGTCGGCCAGCACCAGCCCGAACACGGTTGCGGCCGCTTCCTCGTCGGAGAGCATCAGCGGCGGCAGGCGCGTCCCCGCGCGCAACCGGTAGCCGCCGCCCGCGCCCGGCTGGCCGTCGACCGGGATCCCGATGTCGTGCAGCGCGACCGCGTAACGGCGGATCGTCCGCTCGCTCACGCCGAGCTCGTTGGCCGCCGAGGCCCCGTCGACGACGAGCCGGCTCTGGAGGAGCTCGAGGAACGCGAGCAGCCGTGACGCCGGTCGTGACATGCCCTCATTGAAGCACCTCTGCGGACAAAAACTGACCGCAATGACTCGTACCATTGCTCTTCCGCGAACCAAAGGAGGGGGCTGATGGCAACGCGTGTGGAGACGCCGGTCGAGACCGCCGACGGCCGGCACGACTTCGATTTCTTCTACGGCCGGTGGCGGCAGCAGAACCGCAAGCGCCGGAACCTGCTGGTGCGAGACGACGCGGACTGGATCGAGTTCGAGTCGTGCAGCGAGGCCATGCCGATCCTGGGCGGCCTCGGGAACATCGACACCTTCAAGGCGCCGCGGTTCCCGGGGAGGCCCGGCTTCGAAGGGTTCTCGCTGCGGCTGTTCGACCCGGGGACGGGCCTCTGGCGGATCTGGTGGGCGTCGACGGTCGGCGAGGGGCGACTCGACCCGCCGGTCGTCGGCCGCTTCCGGAACGGCGTCGGCGTGTTCGAGGGCGAGGACGTGATCGACGGCGTCATGCTCACGGCCCGCTACACCTGGAAGGGGATCACGGAGCGCTCGGCGATCTGGGAACAGTCGTTCTCGCTCGACGGGGGCGAGAGCTGGGACACCAACTGGATCACCCACCACGCGCGGCTGACGTGAATCCGGTCCGCGTCGCCCTGCGTAGTGGCTTCCGTGAGACGCAGTGTGCTGATCGTTGCCGTGCTGGCGCTCGGGCTCGTCCCGCTCCTGGCCGGCTGTGGTTCGAGCTCGAGCAGCTCGGACAACACCACCACCGAGAGCAGCGGCGGCGAGGGCGAAGGCGGGACGACGACCGTCGGCGGCCTGAAGGCGAACAACCACGGCACGAAGGCCGCCGAGTCGAGCGGCAAGACCGAGGTCGAGCTGGACGACTTCTACTTCGAGCCGACCGTGCTCGAGGGCAAGGCGGGCCAGAAGGTCGAGCTCGAGCTCAAGAACGAGGGGAACGTCGAGCATTCCTTCACGCTCGAGTCGCAAGGGATCGACAAGGACCTGGAGCCCGGGGACGAGGGCGAGGTCACGGTGACCATCCCGAAGTCGGGCGTGATCTCCTTCTTCTGCAAGTACCACAAGAGCCAGGGGATGGCCGGCGCCCTGGCGGTGACCGGCCAGTCGGGCGGCACAGGCGGCATGACCGACACCGGGACGACCGAGGACAACAGCGGCAAGGGATACGGCGGGTACTAGCCGGCCATCCCCCGATGAGTTCTCGGTGGGGCGACCGTCTTGCCTAGGATGCCGGTCGTGGAGCGGACGACTCTTGCGAGCACGCCCGAGTTCGCCGAGCTGGAACAGCACCGGCGCGAGCTGACCGCCCACTGCTACCGCATGCTCGGCTCGCCGTTCGAGGCCGAGGACGCCGTCCAGGAGACGCTCCTGCGCGCCTGGAAGAGCATCGACCGCTTCGAGGGCCGCTCGGCGCTGCGCTCCTGGCTCTACCGGATCGCGACCAACGTCTGCCTCGACATGCTCGAGGGGCGCGAGCGGCGCGCGAGGCCGATGGACCTCGGGCCCGCGAGCGAACCGATCATCGAGAACCTGCACACGCCCGAGGTGCCGTGGCTGCAGCCGATCCCGGACCCGAGTGTCACCGATCCGGCCGAGGCGGTCGCCTCGCGCGACACCATCCGCCTCGCGTTCATTGCGGCGCTACAGCACCTGCCGCCGCGGCAGCGCGCGGTCCTGATCCTCTGCGAGGTGCTGCGCTGGAAGGCGGCCGAGGTCGCGGAGCTGCTGGAGACGAGCGTCCCGTCGGTGAACAGCGCGCTGCAGCGCGCGCGGGCGACGCTGGAGGAGCGTGACCTCTCGCCGGAGTCGGACTTCGACGAGCCCGACCCCGAGCTGCTCGAGCGCTACGTCGCGGCGTTCGAGGCCTACGACTTCGACGCGCTCACCTCGCTGATCCACGAGGACGCGATCCAGTCGATGCCGCCGTTCGACCTCTGGCTGAGCGGGCGCGACGACATCTTCACCTGGTGGGCCGGCGTGGGGATCGGCTGCAAGGGCTCGCGGGTGATCCCGGTCGTGTCGGCGAACGGCTCGCCCGCGTTCGGGCAGTACAAGCCGAAGGAGTCGGGCGACGGCTACGACCCGTGGGCGCTGCAGGTGATCGAGCTCTCAGGCGGGCGGATCGCCGAGCTCACGTTCTTCCTCGACGTGGAGACGCTCTTCCCGCTCTTCGGTCTCCCGCTGCGGCTCGACTCGTAGCGCCTCCTCGAGGCCCGTGAACCTGATCAGGCAGCACAGCTCGTCCGACGCGTTGCAGATCGCCAGCTCGAGGCCGGCGCGTCGCGCCGCGAGCTGGAGCCGGGCAAGGGCATCCAGCGCCATGCAGTCCGCCGGGAGCGCACTCACGTCGCACGAGAGTCGGAGCATCTCTGGGGAAAGGACGCCTTCTCGCCCGTGAACTCATCGCGGGCCGGGCGATTAGTTCCGGCTCGGAGGGAAGTCCTACCACCGTGACCTCGTTCGAAAGGAGCTAATGGCCCTCGACCAACGCACCCGCTGGTTCGCCCTCTACGTGCTCTGTCTCGGCGACCTGATGATCGTGCTCGATGCCACGATCGTGAACGTCGCCCTGCCTTCGATCCGCGACGACCTCGGCTTTACGGAGGAGTCGCTCGCGTGGGTCGTGAACGCGTACCTGCTGACCTTCGGCGGCTTCCTGCTGCTGGGCGGGCGGCTCGGCGACCTCTTCGGGCACCGGCGGCTCTTTCTCGGCGGGATCGTGCTCTTCACGCTCGCCTCGCTGGCGTGCGGGCTCTCGACCTCGCAGGGGTTCCTGATCGGCGCGCGGGCGGTGCAGGGCCTCGGCGGCGCGGTCGTCTCGGCGGTTGCGCTGTCGCTGCTGATGCTCCTCTTCCAGGAACCGACGGAGCGGACGAAGGCGATGGGCTTCTTCGGGTTCGTGATGGCCGGCGGCGGCAGCATCGGCGTGCTCCTCGGCGGCGTGCTCACCGACGCGCTCAGCTGGCACTGGATCTTCCTGGTCAACATCCCGGTCGGGATCCTGGTCTTCGCCCTCTGCCTGCCGCTGCTGCCGGGCGACCGGCCGGCCGCCGAAGGCCGAAGCCGCCTCGATGTGGCGGGCGCTGTGGCGATCACGGCGTCGCTGATGCTCGCCGTCTACGCGATTGTCAACGGCAACGACAAGGGCTGGCTCTCGGCGCAGACGCTCGGCCTGCTGGCGGTCGCGGTCGTCGTGTTCGCGGTTTTCCTCGCGATCGAGCGGCGCGTGCCCGCACCACTCGTGCCGCTTGGCATCTTCCGGAAGCGGAACGTCTCGGTCGCGAACGGTGTCGGCGTTCTCTGGGCCGCGGCCATGTTCGGGTGGTTCTTCTTCGCCGCCCAGTACCTCGGGCTCGTGCTCGGCTACGACCCGCTCCACGTGGGGCTCGCGTTCCTCCCGGCGAACATCATCATGGGCCTCTTCTCGCTCGGCCTCTCCGCGCGCCTCGTGATGCGCTACGGGACGCGGATCCCGATCGCCGTAGGCATGGGCCTCGTCACGCTGGGCCTGCTGCTGTTCGCGCGCGCTCCCGTCGACGCGAGCTTCTGGGTCGATGTGCTGCCCGCGATGCTGATCCTCGGGGTGGGCGTCGGCATGGCGATGAACCCGGTGCTGATCGCGGCGATGAGCGACGTCAGCGCGGAGGAGTCGGGCCTCGCCTCGGGGGTCGTCAACACCGGTTTCATGATGGGCGGCGCGCTCGGCCTGGCCGTCCTGGCGAGCCTCGCGGCCTGGAAGACCGGCGGCGAGACGGCCGCAGCGTCGTTGAACGCGGGGTACCAGCTCGCGTTCGTGGTCGGAGGCATCTTCGCCGCGCTCGCAGCGGGGATCGCGGTGGCACTGCTTCGCGACCGGCCGATGGTGCCCCACGGTGAAGCCGAGCCGGCGGGCGCGCTCGCCGTGGAAACCGACTGATCCGCACACCGGGTATAGCCTCCCGGCGTGCGGTCGCTGATCAAAGAAAAGCGAGAGGTCGCCCAGGGGACGGTGCTGGCCATCTTCGACCTCCAGGGCGAGGTGATCGACTTCCGGCCCGGCCAGTACTTCTGGGTCGAGCTGCCGGACCGCGGCTACCAGGACGAGAAAGGCCTGCGCCGCCACATCTCCGTCGTCACCTCGCCGACCGAGCGCGGCGTGCTCGGGCTCTGCACGCGCATGCGCGACACCGCCTTCAAGAACACGCTCGCTGAGCTCGAGGTCGGGGACGAGGTCGACGTCGAGCACCCCAAGGGCGACTGGCAGCTCCCCGAGGACACGAGCCGCGGGTACGTCTTCCTCGCTGGTGGGATCGGCATCACCGTCTTCCGCTGCATGCTGCGCTACATCGCTGACACCGGCGAGCCGTATCGCGTCACGCTCGTCTACTCGAACCGCGATCGCGAGTCGACGCCGTTCCTCGACGAGCTGCCGGAGCTCGCGGATCGGATCCCGGGCTGCACGCTCGTGCTGACGATGACGGAGGACGAGGGCTGGGACGGCGAGACGCGCTACATCGGCCCGGACCTGCTGCGCGACCACCTGGACGGCGACCTCGGCGACTACACGTACCTGATCGCCGGGCCGCCGCAGATGGTCGAGGCGGTGACCGAGGGCCTCTCGGGCGAAGGCGTCCCGGACGAGCAGCTGCTGCCCGACCGCTTCAGCGGCTACTAGGGCGCGCGGGCTTCTACGGACGAGGAACCAGGGTGCGGCCCGATGCCGCGTACTCGCGTTGCCGCAACGCTCGGAGGGTCACCGGCAGAGGAGGTAGACGATGGAAAGGGTCCTGATCGCGACCGACGGGTTCCCGTCGGCCCAGGAGGCTGTCGAGTTCGGTCTCGAGCTGGCGGCCGAGCACGACGCCGTCGCGACCTTCGTGCTCGTCGTGCCGGTCCTCGACGTCGTCCCGGTGGGCGGCTTCGGCGTGATGGGCGCGACCGTGCACCGCGCGACCAAAGAAGAGCTAGAGCCGCTCGACCACGCTCGCAGGCAGGCGGAGGAAGTCGGCGTGGCGGCGCACACGCGGCTGCTGCGCGGCGATCCGGCGGACGAGATCGTCGCCTTCGCGGACGTGATCGACGCCGACCTGATCGTCGTCGGCTCGCGTGGCCACGGCGCCTTCACGAGCGCGCTGCTCGGCAGCGTCTCACGGGGAATCCTGCGCGAAGCCCGGCGGCCGGTGCTCGTCGTGCGCAGCACGGCCGCGCGCGAGGCCCTCGCGACCGCCTGAGGCGTGCGGGAAACCCGCAGCCACGATCCCGGCTCCCCCGGATGGCGTGGAGCGCGGTTCGGCGGAGACTCGGGACGGAAGGTCGAGACGGTGAGACGCCTCGGCCGCGACGGAAGGAGAAGACGGTGAGGAAGTTCTTCGAAATCGGCGGAGTGGTCGCAGCCGTCATCCTGATCGCGTTCGGCATCACGTCGATCGTGGTCGGCCTCAACGGCCGTGACACCGTGCAGTCGAGCCTCAAGCAGGAGCAGATCGTGGGCTCGCCCGACATGACGCCGGCGGCGATCAAGGCCGAGGCCGCGAAGGCCGGCCTTCCCGTCGACCAGCTCAGCTTCCCGACCATGTCGGTGGCGGGCAAGAAGATCGACACCGGCGACGAGGCGCGTGCCTTCGCCGGCTACATGCGGATTCACGCGCTCGAGGCGACCGGTGGTCTGACCTACGCCGAGATGGGCCGCTTCGTTGCAAGGCCCGGCACGCCGGCGAAGTACACGGACGGCCACGGGGCCACGAGCGACGAGCAGTACGCGCTCGTGGATCCGAAGACGAAGCAGCCGGTCGACAACGGCGCGCGCAACCTCTGGGTGACCGAGACCGCGCTGTCAACCGCGCTCAACACGAGCTACATGGCAGAGCAGGTCTCGCTCTTCGGGATCGCGATGGGCGTGGCACTGACCCTCGCAGGGATCGGCTTCGGGATCCTGGCGCTCGGCGGGGCGCTGGAGGGCAAGCCGGCCTTCGGGATCGGCCGCAAGAAGCCCGCTGGCGGAGTCGCCGCCAGCGCATAAAGGCTCCTCTCCGTCGCAACGGCAAACGGCCGCCTCCGGGCGGCCCTTGCTAGTGGTCCTCGAGCAGCCCCCGGTCGAGGGCGTAGCGGACGAGCTCGGCGCGGCTCGAGAGGCGAAGCTTCTGCATGATGTGCGCGCGGTGCGTCTCGGCCGTGCGCACCGAGATGTAGAGCTGCTTCGCGATCTCCTGGTTCGTGTGGCCCAGCGCGAGCAGCCGCAGGACCTCGCCCTCGCGCTCGGAGAGCGGGTCCTCCTCCGCGCGCTTGCGCTCGGCCGACTCCGCGGCGACGAGTCGCGCCCCGAGCTCGGGATCGACGTAGCGGCCGCCCCCGGCCACCTCGCGCACGGCGGTAACGACCTCGCTGTCCGCCGCCTCCTTCAGCACGTAGCCGCTCGCGCCGGCCTCGAAGGCCTCTCGCACGTAGCGCGGGTCGTCCTGCATCGAGAGCACGAGGATCTTCGTGTCCGGGTTCTCGTGCAGCAGCGTCGGGATGATGTCGAGCCCGCTCTGGTCCGGCATCACGACGTCCAGCAGGATCACGTCGGGCTTGAGCGAGCGCGCCTCGAAGATCGCGTCACGCGCGTTGCCGGCCTCGCCGACCGGCTCGATCCTCGCGTCCGACTCGAGCACGAGCTTCAGGCCCGAGCGCACGACCGCGTGGTCGTCGACGATCAACACACGGGTCACACCGGCACCTCCAGCGCGACCGTCGTGCCGCTCGTCTCGCTCGACTCGACCGTCAGCGAGCCGTCGAGCAGCTCGATCCGCTCGCGCATTCCGATCAGGCCGACGCCGTCGCCCGTTGCCTCCCCGGGGTCGAACCCCTTCCCGTCGTCCTCGATCACCGCCTTGATCCTCCCATCCGCGCGCGTCACGAGCACGCTCACGCTCCGGGCGTGCGAGTGCTTGACGACGTTCGTGAGCGCCTCCTGGACGATGCGGTAGATCGCGGTCTCCACCTCAGGCGGCAGGCGGTCGGTGATCGCCCCGGCCTCGAGGTCGACCGCGATCCCGGTCTGCTCGGCGAAGCCGCTCGTCAAGCGCTCGAGCGCGGGGACGAGGCCGAAGTCGTCGAGCACCTTGGGCCGCAGCTCGACCGCGAGGCGCCGCACGTCCTGCAGCGTCGCGACCACGAGCTCCCGCAGGCGCCCTACCGACTCCGGCTCAGCGCCCTCGAGCTGCTTGAGGCCGAGCAGGATCGACGTCAGCGCCTGGCCGGTCTCGTCGTGCAGCTCCCGCGCGAGGCGCTCCCGCTCGAGCTCCTGCGCCGCGACGATCCGCCTCAGCGCGTCGCGCTCGACCCGCTCGGACAGCTCGACGGCGACGGCCGCCCGCGACGCGAACGTCTCGGCGAGCCGCACGTCGTCGTGCTCGAAGCGCGCGTCGGGCGTGGTGAGCTTGTCGTAGGCCGTCAGCACGCCGATCGGGCGGCCGTGCACGAGCAGCGGCACCCACAGGCCGGCCCGGGCGCCGATCCCGCGGGTGAACTCCAGGTTCACCTCGCGGTCCTCGACCACCGAGTCGACGCGCTCGCTTCGGCCCCGCTCGAGCACGCGGCCGGCCTTCGACTGCGCCCGCTCGACCATGCGGCCGACGATCCGGTCGGCGCCGTCGCCGGCCGCGGTGACGATCCGCAGCTGTGCCTCGCCCGCCGGTAGCGCGACCGCGACCAGCCGCGCCTCGAGCAGCTCCTGCAGGCGCTTCGCCAGCAGCTCGAGCAGGACGTCGACGTCGGTCTCGCGAGCGAGCGCGCCGCTGCCCTCGATGAGCGACTCGAGCTGGCGCGACCAGCGTGTCGCGGACTCGTATAGCCGGGCGTTCTCGATCCCGACCGCCGCCTGCGACGCGAGCATGCCGACGAGCTCCTGGTCGGCCTCGGTGAAGTCGGCGCCCCCGACCTTGTCGGCGAGGTAGAGATTGCCGTAGGCGACGCCGCGCAGCAGGATCGGCACCCCGAGGAAGGTGCCCATCGGCGGGTGGTGCGGCGGGAAACCCGCGGAGCGCGGGTCGTCGGTGATCGCGTGGAGCCGCAGCGGGCGCGCGTCGCGGATCAGCGCGCCGAGGATCCCGCGGCCGTGGGGCGGGTCGCCGATCGCGGCGCGGGTCTCCTCGTCGACCCCGTGCGTGATGAAGCGCTCGAGGCTCGAACCGGTCGGGTCGATCACGCCGAGCGCGGCGTACCGGGCATCTGTCAACTCCGCCGCGACCGAGGTCAGCCGCTGCAGGAGGTTGTCGAGCGACAGCTCCGAGGCGAGGGCCATCCCGGCCTCCAGCAGGGCCCGGAGCCGAGGCTCGCTCGGCGACGCAGACTCCACGTGCTCAGCGTACTGCGGAAAAAGCCGAAGCCTTCCTCGGACTCGGCGACGATCTGCGGGACCGACCTGCACATCCTCAAGGGGGACGTCCCCGAGGTGCAGCCCGGCACGATCCTCGGCCACGAGGCGGTCGGCACGGTCGTCGAGGTCGGTGACGCGGTGACGACGCTCGAGCCCGGCGACCGCGTGCTGGTGTCGTGCATCACCTCGTGCGGCCGCTGCCGTTTCTGCAAGGAGGGCCACTACGGGCTCTGCACGGGAGGCGGCGGCTGGATCCTCGGCCACCTGATCGACGGCCTGCAGGCCGAGCTCGCGCGGGTGCCGTTCGCGGACACCTCGGTCTACAAGGTGCCGGACGAGCTCAGCGACGAGCAGGTGCTGTTCCTCGCCGACATCCTCCCGACCTCGTACGAGGTGGGGGTGCTGAACGGCGACGTCCAGCCCGGCGACACCGTCGCGGTCGTCGGGGCGGGGCCGATCGGCCTGGCCGCGATCATGACGGCGAAGCTGTACACGCCCGGCGGATCGTCGCGATCGATCTCGCGCAAGCCCGGCTCGGCAAGGCGCTCGAGTTCGGCGCGGACGTCGTGATCGACAACGGCCGCGAGGACGCGGTCGAGCGAGTGACGGAGCTGACCGGTGGGCTGGGCGCGGACGTCGCGATCGAGGCGGTCGGCGTGCCCGAGACGTTCGAGCTCTGCGCGGGAGCTGGTGCGGCCCGGCGGCCACGTCGCCAACGTGGGCGTTCACGGCCACCCGGCTACGCTCCACCTGGAGAAGCTGTGGATCCGGGACGTGACGATCATGACCGGCCTCGTGGACACGTTCTCCACGCCGAGGCTGCTGGAGCTGATCGCGAACGGGCGGCTCGACCCGACGCCGTTCGCCACGCACCGCTTCCCGCTCGACGAGACGATGGCGGCCTACGACGTGTTCGCCGCCGCCGCCGAGACGAACGCGCTGAAGGTCGTGCTCGAGGGCGAGCCGGCCAGGCGCGGGGAACGCGAGCGTGAAGGAGCCGCAGTTGGCGTCTAGCGTCGAGGAGGCGGTAGCCGGAGCGGTCGACGTCATCCTCAAGGACGGCGGCACGCTCCGGCTGCGGCCTCCGGCCGCGGCGGACGCGGACGCGGTGCTCGACTTCCTCCAGGGCCTCTCGGAGCGGAGCCTGTACCTGCGATTCCACGGCATCAGGAACGTCGACGACGCGCTGGTGGGGTCGCTGCTCGACCCGGACTGGATCGAGACCGGCGTCCTGGCCGGCTGGCTGGGCGATCGCGTCGTCGGGATCGCGAACTACGTCCGCCTGCGCGATCCCCGGCTGGCGGAGGCGGCGTTCGTCGTCGCCGACGCAGAGCAGGGGAGGGGCATCGGGATGCGCCTGCTCGAGCGACTCGCCGAGCGCGCGGCCGCGACCGGTGTCACGCGTTTCGTCGCGGACGTGATGGCGGAGAACCGGGCGATGCTGAGCGTCTTCACCGGGGCCGGGTTCGACGTGGTGCGCGAGCTGGAGCACGGCGAGGTCGAGGTCAGCTTCCCGATCGCGGCCACCGAGGCCTTTCAGGAGCGCGTCGAGGAGCGCGACCACGTCGCGGTCGCCGCCTCGCTGCGGCCGTTCTTCGAGCCATCGAGCGTCGCGGTGATCGGTGCGTCGCGCCGGCGCGGCTCGATCGGCGGAGAGCTCTTCCGCAACGTGCTCGAGGCCGACTTCGACGGCGCCGCCTACCCGGTCAACCGCGGCGGCGAGCCCGTCGCGGGCGTGCGCGGCTACGGCTTGATCTCCGAGATCGCGGACGACGTCGAGCTGGCGGTGATCTGCGTGCCCGGCCCGCTCGTGCTGGAGGCCGCGGAAGAGGCGCTGGCCAAGGGCGTCCGCGCGATCTGCGTGATCTCGTCGGGATTCGCGGAGACCGGTGCCGCCGGCGTCGAGCGACAGGAGCAGCTGCTCGCGCTCGTCCGCTCGCACGGAGCGCGGCTGCTCGGCCCGAACTGCCTCGGGATCGCCTCCTCGAAGCCGAAGCTGAACGCGACCTTCGCGCCGCGAGCGCTACCGCCCGGGCGGATCGGGTTCTCGTCGCAGTCGGGAGCGCTCGGGCTCGCCCTGCTCGAGCAGGGCGAAGGGCTCGGGTTCTCGGCCTTCGTGTCGATCGGAAACAAGGCGGACGTGTCGTCCAACGACCTGCTCGAGTGGTGGGAGGACGACCCGGAGACCGACGTCGTGCTGCTCTACCTCGAGTCGTTCGGCAACCCGCGCAAGTTCGGCCGCCTTTCCAGGCGCGTGGCGCGGCGCAAGCCGATCCTGGCCCTCAAGGCCGGGGCGACGGCGGCAGGCGCGAAGGCCGCCAGCTCGCATACCGCGGCTCTCGCCGGCTCGGAGGCCGCGGTCGACGCGCTCTTCCACCAGGCCGGTGTCCTGCGGGCGCGGACGCTCGAGGAGCTCGTGGACGTTGCCGGCCTGCTCTCGAGCCAGCCTCTCCCGCGCGGCCGGCGCGTCGGCGTGCTCACGAACGCGGGCGGGCTCGGGATCCTGTGCGCCGACGCCTGCGAGGCCGCGGGGCTCGAGCTGCCGGAGCTGGCCCGGGAGACGCGCGACGCGCTGGCCGAGGCCCTGCCCGGCGACAGCAGCGTCGCCAACCCGGTCGACATGCTCGGCTCGGCGACCGGAGCGACCTACGAACGGGCGATCCCGGCGCTGCTCGCCGACCCGCGCCTCGACGCGCTGATCGTGCTCTTCGTGCCGCCGGTGGTGGCCGGCGCGCCCGAAGT
>Ga0081540_1001919_pt1 | contig 17424 bp, 20 predicted proteins | sample TabmetS2T1R1_FD_71024 | JGI IMG/M metagenome (GOLD analysis project Ga0081540, IMG submission 71024) | Tabebuia heterophylla rhizosphere microbial communities from the University of Puerto Rico - S2T1R1 | ecosystem: Host-associated > Plants > Roots > Rhizosphere ... | reverse complement strand
GGACCCTCCCGAGGGAGAGCCGACGGCTTGAGTTTGGCCGCAGCAGGCGTATCTCCCGCCGGTGTCAGCGGGATTTCCACTTTTTACGCTGGCCATACACTCGGACGCCTCACGCGCCCTATTTCTTCTTCGCGGCTTTCTTTCCGGCGGCCTTCTTCGGCGACTGCTTCTTCTCCGGCTTCTGCACGGCGGGGGCGGCTGCGGCGAGCGCCTCCAGGGTCGAGACGCCAGCGACCTGCATGTCGAGCGCGAACGCGAGCGCCCGGCCCGCGGCGAGCCCCATGCGCAGGCTCGTGAAGCTCCCAGGCCCCGTGCCGACCACGATCCGCTCGAGCTCGCCCGGCTCGGCGTCGGCGCTCGTCAGGAGGTCGTCGACGTCCTCGAGCAGGCGGCCGGGCGTGCCGGTGCGCTCGCCGAGCAGCCTCCGGTCCTCGAGCAACGCGCTCGTGGCCACGCTCGTCGCCGTGTCAAACGCGAGCGTCAGCACGTTCGATCTCGATCATCCGTCGGTCCCCACCGGCATGCCGCAGCCGCACGTGGAAACGGGGCGCGGGCAGCTCCTCGCCGGCCGCCTCGGGCCACTCGACGAAGCACACCGCCCCGTCGAAGTACGGCTCGAGATCGCCCCACTCGGCCGGTGAGACGCTCTGGAACCGATACAGGTCGAGGTGAGACACATCGACGACTCCACGGTACCGATGCCCGACCGTGAAGGTGGGGCTCGTCACGTGCCCTTCGACGCCGAGCGCCCGGCACGCGCCGCGGACGAACGTCGTCTTGCCCGAGCCCAGCTCGCCCGAGACGGTGACGACGTCGCCGGGCTCGAGCTCCGCCGCCAGCTCGGCGGCGATGCGCTCGGTCTCCTCCGGCGAGGACGACTCGCGTTCCATGTCTCCGAGACTAGAAGAGGCCCAGCTGGACGGCGGGCTCGGGGGCCAGGAGCGGCTCGGGCTCCGGAGCGGGCTCGAGCGTGCGGCCGAGCAGCTCGGGGATGCGCGCGAAGTCCTCCTGGAGCACGGTCAGCATCGCGGGCGTGTAGAGCGCAGCGGCGGGGTGATACAGCGGGTAGAGCAACACGCGGCGCCCGCCGAGCTCGACCTGCTGCTCCTGGCCGTGGACGCTCGTGATTCCGGTCGGCTTGCCCGAGAGGAGCTTCGTCGCGAAGTTGCCGAGCGTCCCGACGAGCTTCGGCTGGATCAGCTCGACCTGGCGGAAGAGGTGGCTCTCGCAGGCCTCGATCTCGTCCGGCATCGGGTCGCGGTTCCCGGGTGGCCGGCACTTGATCACGTTCGCGATGTACACGTCCTCGCGGGACATGCCGATCCCGCCGAGGAGCTGGTCGAGGAGCTTCCCGGCCTGGCCGACGAACGGGTAGCCCTGCTTGTCCTCGTGGAACCCGGGCGCCTCGCCGACGAACATCAGCTCCGCCTCCGGGTTGCCCACGCCGAAGACGACCTGGGTCCGTCCTTCTGCGAGACGGCAGCGCGTGCAGCCGGCGATCTCCGCCGCGTAGGCGTTTAGCTCAGTGCCCGCAGCCACAACTCCCGCCGCAACAGCCGCCGCCGGATGGTCCGCCGAAGGAAGGCTGCTCGGCGGTGCCGTGAGTCGCGAACACGGAGAACTGCTTGCGCACGTTCGAGGCGTCGCAGTCGGGGCAGCTGATCGCTTCCCCGTTCCGGACGAGCTCCTCGAAGTGCGACTCGCACTCCATGCACACGTACTCGTAGATCGGCATCGCCGCGAGAGTTTAGGCATAGATCCGGACGCTCGGAGTAGACTTCGATCTGCCCGGTATCCGCTACGGAACTGGAGCTTTTTGGTGGTGCAAACGATCCGGATCATCGGCTCGGGACGAGTCGGCTCGGCGGTGGCCGCGAGGCTGCGCGAACTCGGCTTCGAGCTGACCGACGGCGAGGCCGACCTCGTCCTGCTCTGCGTGCCCGATCGGGCGATCGCCGAGGTGGCCGCGGGGATTCCGACCGGGCCGTGGATCGGGCACACGAGCGGCGCGACGCCGTTGTCAGCCCTTGATCCGCACGAGCGGCGCTTCGCGCTGCACCCGCTTCAGTCGTTCACGCTCGCGCGTGGGCCCGAGCAGCTCGACGGCGCGTTCGCGGCGATCAGCGGGGAGAGCGACGAGGCTCGGGAGGTCGGGTTCTGGCTCGCGCGTGAGCTCGGGCTCGAGCCGTTCGCGCTGGAGGACTCTGAGCGCGGGCTCTACCACGCGGGCGCGGTCGTCGCGGCGAGCTACCTCGTCACGCTCCACCAGGCGGCGGCCGACCTCGTGGAGGCGGCGGGCGCTCCCCCCGAAGCGCTCCTGCCGCTGATGCGGCGCGTGATCGAGAACGACTTCGAGCTGACGGGGCCGGCAGTGCGCGGCGACTGGGAGACGGTCGAGGCGCACCTGGAGGCGATCCGGGAGCGACTTCCAGAGCTGGAGCCGCTCTACCGGGCGCTCGCCGACGCCACCGCGGAGCTCGCCGTCCAATGAGGATCGTCCGCACGATCGCCGACTTTCACGAGGGACAGTCCCTCGTGAAATCCTCACAAGGGACTGTCCCTCGGAGAGGTCTCGTCCCAACGATGGGGGCGTTTCACGCCGGGCACTTGGCGCTCTTCGCCGCCGCGCGTGAGGAGAACGACGTCGTCGTCGCGAGCCTCTTCGTGAACCCCGCACAGTTCGGCGTCAACGAGGATCTCGACCGCTACCCGCGCGACGAGAAGCGCGACGCACATCTCGCCGAGAAGGCAGGTGTCGACATCCTCTTCGCACCGAGCGCCGACGAGATGTACCCCGAGGGCTATGCGACCTGGGTTGACGTCGGTGAGCTCGGGACGCGACTCGAGGGCGAGTTCCGGCCCGACCATTTCCGCGGCGTGGCCACCGTCTGTCTGAAGCTCTTCAACATCGTCCGCCCCGACCGGGCCTACTTCGGCCAGAAGGACGTGCAGCAGGCCGCGGTCGTCAAGCAGCTCGTCCGCGACCTGAACCTCGACCTCGAGATCCGCGTCGTCCCGACGGTGCGCGACGAGGACGGGCTCGCGCTGTCGTCGCGGAACGCGTACCTCTCGCCCGGTGAGCGCGAAGCGGCACTGGCCTTACCGCGTGCACTCGCGACGAAGGATCCGGCGCAAGCGCGCGAACTGCTCCAAGACCTCGAGGTCGACTACCTCGAAGAAGCGAACTTCAATGGCCAGCGTGTTCTGGCCGCAGCAGTCCGCGTCGGCGAGACGCGTTTGATCGACAACGTCATCCTGGAAGGAGAAAAGACGTGAGTACACCGCCCAAGGGGAAGCTCGCCCTGCCCGAGCTCGCCGCCATGAAGCAGCGCGGCGACAAGATCGTGATGGTCACCGCCTACGACGCGCCCGGCGCGCGCTTCGCCGAGGACGCGGGCGTCGAGATCATCCTCGTCGGCGACACGGCCGCGATGGTCGTCCTCGGCTACGAGGGCACGACCGTCCCCGTGACGATGGACGAGATGCTCTTCCTGACGCGCACTGTCTCGCGCGCCGCGAGGCATCCGATCGTCGTCGGCGACATGCCCTTCGGCTCGTTCCAGGTCTCCGACGAGAAGGCGCTCGAGAACGCGATCCGCTTCGTCAAGGAGGCGGGCGCGGACGCGATCAAGCTCGAGGGCGCAGGCCCGATGGTCTCGCGGGTGAAGACGATCGTGGAGGCGGGCATCGGCGTCATGGGCCACGTGGGCCTGACCCCACAGTCCGCGACGCAGCTCGGCGGGTTCAAGACGCAGGGCAAGACGGCGCGAGCGGCAGGAGAGCTGATCGAGGGCGCGCAAGCCCTGGAGGAAGCCGGCGCGTTCGCAGTCGTCCTCGAGGCGGTCCCCGCTCCGGTCGCCGCCGAGGTCACGCGGCGCCTCACGGTGCCCACGATCGGCATCGGCGCCGGCCCGGACACGGACGGCCAGGTGCTCGTGTACCACGACCTGCTCGGCCTCTCCGAGGGCCATCTCCCGCGCTTCGTCAAGCGCTACGCGAGCCTCTCGCGCGAGATCCGCGACGCGCTCGAGCACTACGCAGAGGAGGTGCGCGACGGCACGTTCCCGGGTGACGAGCACACCTACGCGATGCCCGAGGAGGAGCTCGAGCTCTTCCGCAGCTCGATCAGCCCGAGCGCGACGAGCCCGAACGACCATGCGAAAGAGCCGACGATGAGCGCCTCGAAGAGCTTGTCGCCGGCGCCCGAGTCCGAGCCGCCCGTCCGGAAGACGTCCTCGCCGTAGATCGCGAGCCGAATCGGCCATACCGTCAGGAGCGAGAGCGCGACCGGCGCCATCGCGAGCCCGAGGAGGTGCCGCGCCTGCCGGTATGAGGCCCGCGCGCGAACCGCTGCTCCGATCGCGTAGACGAGCAGCCCGCCGAGCCAGTAGACGAGGAGCCCGTAGAACGCGCCACCGAGGAACGCCCAGATCGCGACGTTCACCCCGTCGTTGTTCGGGTCGTCGAGCAGCCGCCCTGCGAGTGACGTCGTGAGCACGCCTGCGATGCCCGCGAGGATGACGATCGCCGTGATCGGCTCCTGCCGCGCCTCGGCGGACTCGGACGAGTCGTCGCGCAGGGCCGCGAACGTCCCGCGCGGGCTGGTGAGGACGGCGAGCGCGCGGAGCCACCACTCTTTCTGGAGCGACCGCGTGGGCTCCGCAACACTGCTCACCCGGTCAGCGTACTGTCTCGCGAATGCCTGAAAGCGCGCTTTTGATCGCCGTGCCCGAGGCCGAGCCGCTGGTCTCCGAATGGCGTGCCCAGTACGACTGGTCGGCGCGACGCGGCGTGCCCGCCCACATCACCCTCATCTACCCGTTCGTCCCGTCCGAGAAGGTCGACGACGAACTGCTGCGCCGGCTTCGAGAGCTCTTCGAGCCGCAACCGCCGATCACGTTCGAGCTGCCGCGCGTCGCGCGCTTCCCGGAGGTCGCCTGGCTGGCGCCCGAGCCGTCCGAGCCGTTCAAGGCCCTCATCGAGCTGATCGCCGCCCGCTTCCCCGACTACCCGCCGTACGAAGGCGTCCATGACGAGGTGATCCCCCACCTGACCGTCGCCGAAGGAGGAATCGACCTCCAGGACCGAGTCGAGTCGGCCCTCGCGGGGCACCTGCCGATCAGCGCGCATGCGAGCGACGTCGCCTTCCTGTTCGAGGACGACGAAGGCCTCTGGCACGAGGCTCACCGCTTTCGGCTGTCCGGCTAGGCCGCGGCCTTCGCGGTCTTGCGGGGCTTCTTCGGCAGGACGGCGCGCAGGTAGCGACCCGTTGCCGACTCGCCGACCTCCGCCACCTGCTCCGGCGTTCCCGTCGCGATCACCTCACCGCCCGCCTCGCCGCCCTCCGGCCCGAGGTCGATGATCCAGTCCGCCTGCTTGATCACGTCGAGGTTGTGCTCGATCACGAGCACCGTGTTGCCCGCGCCCACGAGCCGCTGCAGCACCTCGAGCAGCTTCTCGATGTCCGCGAAGTGGAGCCCGGTCGTCGGCTCGTCGAGGATGTACAGCGTCCGCCCGGTCGCGATCTTCGACAGCTCCGACGAGAGCTTCACGCGCTGCGCCTCGCCGCCTGAGAGCGTCGTCGCCGGCTGACCGAGCTTGATGTAGTCGAGCCCGACGTCGTGCAGCGTCTGGAGCCGCCGCCGCAGCTTCGGAATCTTCGCGAAGAACTTCAGCGCCTCCTCGACGGACATCTCCAGCACGTCCGCGATCGACTTGCCCTTGAAGCGCACCTCGAGCGTCTCGCGGTTGTAGCGCCGCCCGTGACAGGTCTCGCACGGCACGTACACGTCCGGCAGGAAGTGCATCTCGATCTTGATCGTCCCGTCGCCCTTGCACGTCTCGCACCGGCCGCCGCGCACGTTGAACGAGAACCGCCCCGGCTTGTAGCCGCGCACCTTGGCCTCAGGGGTAAGCGAGTACAGCTCGCGGATATGATCGAAGAGCTTGGTGTACGTCGCCGGGTTCGAGCGCGGTGTCCGCCCGATCGGCGACTGGTCGATGTCGATCACCTTGTCGAAGCACTCGATCCCCTCGGTGCTGTCGTGGTCGCCCGGCTTCACGCGCATCCGGTGCAACCGGTTCGCGAGTGCCTTGAACACGATCTCGTTGACCAGCGTCGACTTGCCCGAGCCGGAGACACCAGTCACCGTGATGAACTTGCCGACCGGGAACTCGACGTCGATGTCCTTGAGGTTGTGCTGCGATGCGCCGCGCACCCAGAACGAGCCCTGGTCCTCCTCGCGCCGCTCGGGAACCGCGATCACGCGCTTCCCGGACAGGAACTGGCCCGTGATCGACTCCTCCTTCTTCTCGACCTCGTCGGCAGTGCCCTCGGCGACGACGTACCCGCCGTGCTCGCCTGCGCCCGGCCCCATGTCGACGATGTAGTCGGCCGCGCGCATCATCTGCTCGTCGTGCTCCACGACGACCACGGTGTTGTCCAGGTCGCGCAACCGCTCGAGCGTCGCGATCAGTTTCCCGTTGTCGCGCTGGTGGAGCCCGATCGACGGCTCGTCGAGGATGTAGAGCACGCCGACGAGCTGCGAGCCGATCTGCGTCGCGAGCCGCAGGCGCTGCGCCTCTCCGCCGGAGAGCGTCGCGGCCGCGCGGTCGAGCTGCAGATAGCCGACGCCGACATTGTCGAGGAACGTCAGCCGCTCGCGGATCTCCTTGATGATCCGGGCACCGATCAGCTCCTCGGTCTGCGTCAGCTCGAGCGAGTCGAGGAACTCGATCGCCCGCGTGACCGACATCTTCGAGAACTCGTGGATGTTCTTCTCGCCGACCGTGACCGCGAGCACCTCGGGCTTGAGCCGTGCGCCGCCGCACTGTGGGCACGGCCGGAAGCTCATGTACTCCTCGATCCGCTCGCGCTGCTGTGACGAGTCGGTCTCGCGATAGCGCCGCTCGAGGTTCTTGACGATCCCCTCGAACGCGAGCATGTACGAGCGCCGCCGGCCCATCCGGTTGCGGTACCGCACGTAGATGCGCTCGCCGTCGGTGCCGTACAGGAAGAGATCCTGCTCCTCCGCCGTCAGCTCCTGCCACGGCTCGTCGAGGTCGATCTCCCACTTGTCCGCGATCCCCTGGATGACCGCCTCGTAGAAGCTCGAGCCGCCCGTCGACCACGGAACGAGGGCACCCTCGCCGATTGAGAGGGTGGGATCCGGGACCAGGAGGTCTGGGTCGATCTCCTGCTGCGCGCCCAGGCCCGTGCACCGGGGACACGCCCCGTGCGGCGAGTTGAACGAGAAGATCCGCGGCTGGAGCTCGGGCAGCGAGACGCCGTGCTCCGGGCACGCGAACCGCTCCGAGAAGGTCAGCTCCTCGCCGTCGACGATGTCGATCACGACGAGCCCCTCCGCGAGCGAGACCGCCGTCTCGATCGACTGCGCGAGCCGCGTGCGCAGGTCCGGCTTCATGACGAGCCGGTCGACCACGACCTCGATCGTGTGCTTGAACTTCTTGTCGAGGACGATCTCCTCCTCGAGCAGCCGCAGCTCCCCGTCGACCTTCACCCGCGTGAACCCGTCGGCGCGGAGCTCCTCGAAGACGTCCTTGTACTCGCCCTTGCGGTCGCGGACGACCGGCGCGTTCACCGTGAACTTCGTGCCCTCCTCGAGCCGCAGCACCTGGTCGACGATCGCCTCGATCGACTGGCCCGCGATCGGCCTGCCGCAGATCGGGCAGTGCGGGCGCCCGACCCGCGCGTAGAGCAGTCGCAGGTAGTCGTAGATCTCGGTCACGGTGCCGACCGTCGAGCGTGGGTTCCGCGACGTCGTCTTCTGGTCGATCGAGATCGCCGGCGAGAGGCCCTCGATCGAGTCCACGTCGGGCTTCTCCATCATCTGGAGGAACTGGCGCGCGTACGCGGACAGCGACTCGACGTAGCGGCGCTGGCCCTCCGCGTAGATCGTGTCGAAGGCCAGCGACGACTTCCCGGAGCCCGAGAGCCCGGTGATCGTGACCAGCTTGTTCCGCGGCAGGCGGACGTCGATGTCCTTCAGGTTGTGCTCGCGGGCACCGTGAATGACGAGCTCATCGGAAGGCATAACCGACCCATCCTACCCACCGGGATCGGATCGAACAAGTGTTCGCTTTGACTACGACGCGAGGCGCTCGAGCAGGTCGCACACGTCGTTCGGATGTGGCGTGTGGCGCACCTTGAGCGGCCCGACGAAGACGGTTCCGTAGCCGAAGAGCTGGCCGATCAAGGACTGGTCGATCTCGACGGCCTCGATCGCCTTCAGGCGCACGGCCTTTGCGCGGCGGTGGAGCGTGCCGTTCAGCAGGTAGACCTTCTCGGTCGTCACGACGAGATGCGTCCGTTCCCACTGCCAGACGGCCCGGAGCGTGAAAAAGGCGCCCGCGGCGATGAGGATCGCCCCCAGGACCGCCGCAGGCGTGAACGGCACGATCAGCGCGGCCACGCCGAGCGCAACGAGCAGCGCGGACCGGAAGATCGGGCGCGCGAGCACCGCCCCGTGTAATCGGGCGTCGAGGTACACCTCCTCGTCGCGACGAGGCCGCATGCGCGCGCCTTCGTCGGACGCTTTGCGATTCCTGCCGTGCAGGCCGTGCCCGCACGGTGGACGGTTAGGCTGACTGTCGTGGGTTACTTCCTCGGCATCATCCTGTTCGTCGGAGTGCTCGGCTACCTCGATCGGGCAATCCCCTGGCCTCGGGCCTGACGAATGGTCACGGGGCACTTCGGCTTCGCGGCGGGAGTCAAGGGGAAGGAGACCTTCGTCCCGCTGTGGGCGCTGATGCTGGCCTCGGTCTGGCTCGATGTCCTCTTCATCCCGCTCCTCGCTACGGGCGCGGAGTCCATCGACGACGTGCCCGGCACGAACGGCGGGTACGGCGACGTGATCATTCACGCCGACTACACGCACTCACTGGTCGGCGCGATCCTGATCTCGCTCGTGACCGGCTGGATCGCGACCCGCTGGTGGGGGAAGCGCGGAGGCGTCGTCATCGGCCTGGTCGTCTTTTCGCACTGGGTGCTCGACCTGATCGTGCACCGGCACGACATGCCGATCCTGCCCGGAAACCTCGGGGACGTTCGGGTCGGGTTCGGTCTCTGGAAGGTCGAGTGGGCGTCGATACTCGCCGAGGCGGCGCTCGTGCTAGGCGGTGCATACCTGTACTGGCGCGCCGCTCAGTCCGCTGAGCGCGAAGCGGGCAGACCTGCAGACCGGGCGAACCTCGTTGCCGCGCTGATCGTCGTGTTCGGGGCCGTCGTCCTCGCCCTCGACGTGTTCGTCGGCTAGATCGAGCCCGAGAACGTGTCGCAAGCCGTCGGCTTGCCCTGCTCATAGCCGCGCGAGAACCAGCGGCGGCGCTGCTCCGACGAGCCGTGCGTCCAGGTCTCCGGGTTCACCTGGCCCTGCGTCTCGGCCTGGATGCGGTCGTCTCCGATCGCGGCGGCTGCGTCGAGCCCGTCGTTGATGTCGGACTGCGGGATCTCCTCGATCAAGCCCGTCTGGACTGCGTTTGCCGCCCAGACGCCCGCGTAGCAATCGGCCTGGAGCTCCGAGCGCACGGCCTTGCTCTCCGGCCCCTGTCGCGAGCCGCGGATCGAGTCGAGCACGCCCAGCTGGTCCTGCACGTGGTGCCCGTACTCGTGCGCGATCACGTAGGCCTGCACGAACGGGCTGTTCGAGGCGCCGAACTGAGACTCGAGGTCGTCGAAGAAGCCGAGGTCGATGTAGACGAGCTTGTCGGCCGGGCAGTAGAACGGGCCGACCTGCGATGTCGCGGAACCGCAGCCCGTCTGCACCTGGTCCGTGAAGAAGACGGTATTGACGTCCTGGTAGCGCTTCCCGCTTCGCTGGAAGACATCGCTCCAAAAACGCTGGACGCTGTTCACGACGCCGACGATGCGGCAGTCCTCGCGCTCGTTCGCGTCCTCGCCGGTCCTGCATTCCTGGCGGACAGTGCTTGGGGTGGAGCCCTGTCCGACCTGTGTTCCGTCGAGCGGCGCGAGTTGGCCGAGACCGCCCTCGCCTCCTGACAGAACCGAGAAGAGCAGGAAGACGACGAGCGCCGCAAGCCCGAGGCCGCCGCCTCCGATCGCGAGGCCGCCGCCGGTTCCGACGCGGCGCCCCCGGACATCGGTGACTTGGCCAGGGTCGAGCTCAGCTCCGCGACGAAAGCGCATGCGCGGATTCTCCCCCGCTCTTCGTGCGGCTGAAACTCAGGCGTTTCGCCAGCGGCCGAACACGAGCCCGCCGAGCATGAAGCCGATGCTGAACGTTCCGATCGCGAATGCGCCGAGTGTCGCGGCCTTGCGCGCCGAGCTCAGGGACTCCCAGCGGCCGAGCGCCTCTTCCTCTTCCATCGTCAGCGGCTCGCCGCGCCGCTTCTTGCGCAACGCGCCGCCCGCCCGCAGGCCGAGATAGAGGTCGTCGAAGATCTCGGTAGGCTCGTCCGCCATCGCCATGAGTGTACCCCGAGGTTCGGCCCCTCCCACAAGGCTCCTCCACGTCTCGGATCTCCATTTCGGGAGCCGCGGCGCGCCCGAGGTCGACCGCGGGCTCCAGGCGCTGATCGAGCGAACGAGCCCCGAGCTGGTCGTTGCGACGGGCGACCTGACGCACCGCGGGCGTCCCGATCAGCACGCCGCGGCGGCCGCCTTCCTCCGCTCCCTCGGGCCTCCGGTGCTCGCGGTCCCCGGCAACCACGACATCCCGTACACGTTCCCGGCACGCTTCACGCGGACGTTCGCCGAGTTCGACCGGCACTGGGAGACGACCGAGCCCGTGTTCCGGTCGCCGACGCTCCACGTCGTCGGCCTCAACTCGGTGCGCGCGTGGCGGCACCAGTCCGGCGGGATCGGCGACGACCAGCTCGAGCGGGCCCGCGCACTTCTTTCGGAGGCGCCCGAGGGAGCCCTGCGCGTGGTTGCGCTGCACCACCACCTGATCGGCGCCCCGTGGCGCTCGCGGAAGAAGCCGGTCGCCAGGCGCTCCCACGTGCTCGCGGCGCTCGTCGATTCCGGTGCAGAGCTGATCCTGGCCGGTCACATCCACCAGGCCGCGGTCAGCGAGCGGCACGAGTTCGAGGTCATCTCGGGCGAGGCGCCCGGAGTAGTCGCCTCGATCGCGCCGGGCCTCGGGCAGCCGCGCCCCAACAGACGGGGCGAAGCACGCGGTTTCCACGTATATGACACCGACGCGGAGACGATCGGCGTCCACACCTATGTCTGGCGCGAGGACGACTGGGGGCTCACGGCGGTCCGCAGGTTCGCGCGGGGCCGTGAGCCCCTCGGTGTCGAAACGCCTAGGGAGAGGTCGCCGGCCGAGAGCGAGACGCCATGAACCGACCGTAGAGCCAGACGAGGATGATCGCGATCACGACGCCCACGATGAATTGGAGCCAGCCGTTCGAGAAGATCAGGCCGGCGATCACGAGCGAGGCGATACCGATCAGGATCGTCACGATCCAGCCCATCGGATCAATCCCGGGGTGAAGCAGGCGGCCGAGCGCACCGACGATCGCTCCCACGATGATGAGCCATACCCAGTGCATGTCCCAGACGGTACCCCGTCAGGGCGGACAACTAACCGACCCTTGGACGTTCAGGCCGCTATGCGGGAGCCTCCGCGGCGGCCTGCAGCTCGCGGCGCAGGTCCTTGATCTCGTCGCGGAGCTTGGCCGCGTACTCGAAGCGCAGCTCCTCCGCTGCGGCGAACATCTCCTCCTCGAGCGTGACGACGAGCTTCTCGATCTCCTCGGTGCTCATGCCCTCGACCTGACGCGACCCGCGCCGCCTGCGGCTCGGCACGTGAGGCGCCTCGAGCGACAGGAACTCGGCGATGTCGGACACGCCTTTCTGGATCGACGCGGGCGTGATCCCGTGCTCCTCGTTGTAGGCGAGCTGGACTTTCCGGCGGCGCGTGGTCTCGTCGAGCGCGCCCTTGATCGCCTCGGTCATCTTGTCCGCGTACATCAGCACCTTGCCGTTCGTGTTCCGCGCGGCGCGGCCGATCGTCTGGATGAGCGCGGTCTTGCCGCGCAGGAAGCCCTCCTTGTCCGCGTCGAGGATCGCGACGAGCGACACCTCGGGCAGGTCGAGGCCCTCACGGAGCAGGTTGACCCCGACGAGGACGTCGTACTCGCCGAGCCGCAGCTCGCGGATGATCTGGATCCGGTCGAGCGTGTCGACCTCGGAATGCAGGTAGCGCGCCTTGACGCCCGACTCGAGCAGGTAGTCGGTCAGATCCTCGGCCATCTTCTTCGTCAGCGTGGTGACGAGCGTGCGCTCGCCCGCCTCCTCCCGGCGGCGGATCTCGTTCAAGAGGTCGTCGATCTGGTTCTTCGTCGCGCGCAACTCGACTTCCGGGTCGACGATCCCCGTCGGCCGGACGAGCTGCTCCGCGACCCGCGTCGAGTGCCGAAGCTCGAACGGCCCGGGAGTCGCGGAGACGAACACCATCTGGTTCACCTTGTCCAGGAACTCGTCGAAGCGCAGCGGCCGGTTGTCGAGAGCGGAGGGAAGGCGAAAGCCGAAGTCCACCAACGTCTGCTTGCGTGAGCGGTCGCCTTCGTGCATCCCGCCGAGCTGCGGCACCGTCTGGTGCGACTCGTCGATGAACACGACCATGTCCTCCGGGAAGTAGTCGAGGAGCGTGAACGGGTGCGACCCGGGCGGACGGCCCTCGAGGATCCGCGAGTAGTTCTCGATCCCGTTGCAGAAGCCGAGCTCCTTCAGCATCTCGAGGTCGTACTCGGTGCGCTGGCGGAGCCGGTGCGCCTCGAGCATCTTGCCCTCGCCCTCGAGCTCCTTCGTGCGCTCGCTCAGCTCGTGCCGGATCTCGTCGACGGCGCGCTCGATCGTGGGCCGCGACGTCACGTACTCGGTGGCCGGCCAGATCGCGACGTTGTCCAGCTTCGCCAGCACCTCGCCCGTGAGCGGGTCGAAGTGCGTGATCTGCTCGACCTCGTCGCCGAAGAACGAGACGCGGTACGCGCTCTCCTGATTCGCGGGCTGCACCTCGACGACGTCGCCGCGCACACGGAACCGCCCGCGGCCGAGCACTGCGTCGTTGCGGACGTACTGGCTGTCGATCAGCTTGTGCAGGACGAGGTCGCGGTCGTGCTCCTCCCCCACGTCGAGGATCAGCACGCGCTCGCGCCACTCCTCGGGCGAGCCGAGGCCGTAGATGCACGAGACGGAGGCGACGACCACGACGTCACGGCGCGTGAAGAGCGCCGACGTGGCCGCGAGCCGAAGCCGCGCGATGTCGTCGTTCTGGGACGAGTCCTTCTCGATGTAGAGGTCGGCCTGCGGGACGTACGCCTCGGGCTGGTAGTAGTCGTAGTAGGAGACGAAGTACTCGACCGCGTTCGTCGGGAAGAACTCGCGGAACTCGTTGCAGAGCTGCGCGGCGAGCGTCTTGTTGTGGGCGATCACGAGGGCGGGCCGCTGCGTCTGCTCGATGATCCAGGCCATCGTCGCGGTCTTGCCGGTGCCCGTCGCGCCGAGCATGGTCTGGAACCGCTCGCCGGCCTGGATGCCCTCGGAGAGCTCCGCGATCGCCTGCGGCTGGTCACCGGTCGGGCGGTATGCGTCGGAGGTCTGCAGCGCCGCCATCGGCCGAAGGCTAGCCGCCGCGACGCGTCACGCCTCGACCGCCGGAGTCGGTGCGGGAGCCGGGGCCGCTCGCGCGCGTAGACACGAGACCGCGATCCCGGTCATTGCGACCGTCTGGACGGCGGCGAACCCGACCAGCACCGGCTGCGGACCGAACTTCGCCAGGACGGGACCGGCGAAGATCAGGCCGATCGGGGTCCCCAGGCCCCAGATCGTGGTCGCGGCGGCCATCGCTTTGGCACGAATCGCCACGGGCATCCGTAGAACGAAGATCGAATGGATCGAGGGATTGCAGATCCCGTTTCCGATTCCGCTCGCGACCAGTGCCGTGAACGCGACCGGCGCAGACGGGTGCAGGGTCAGCACCCAGAGCGGAAGCGCCTGGAACGGGACCGACATGGCGATCAGCCGCAAGCCGTCCACCCGCGAAGCGAGCCAGCGGAACGAGGCGACGTTCCCCAGCAGTGCGCCTGCGCCGAACCCGGCGAACAGCGCCCCCGCGATCGTGGCGTTCGCGCCGTACCGGTCGATCGTCAGCACCGGAACAGTGGCGAAGAACGCCTGCCACGCGGCGTCGCCGGCGACGAAAAGCAGCGCCCACACGCGGAGCAGAGGCTCCCGAGCCAAGAAGCGGAGACCCTCGAGGAAGCCGCCCGAGCCCTGATCGACCTCTTTGGGCGCGCGCTCCCGTCTCGGCACGAATGCGGCGACGAGCGTGAACGAGACGAGGTAGGTCACGCCGTCGAGGACGAGCACGTTGGCCGCCCCGATGACGCCGATGAGGACGCCTCCGAGCGGAGGGCCGAGAAGCAACGTCAGCCGCATCGCGCCCTGGAACAGCGCGTTCGCCTGGCTCAGCACGCTCTCGTCCTCGCCGACGATCTCGGGGACGATCAGCTTCTGGGCCGTGAAGTACGGTGCCGCAAGCATTCCGAGCAGTGCGGCCAGGAGGAGCAGCGCGCCGAGCGACAGATGGCCCGTCCAGTGCAGGATCGGGACGAGCAGCATGAGCGGGGCACGGACCGCATCGGCGATCAGCATCGCCTTGCGAGCGCCTGTGCGCTGCACGAACGTCCCGGCGGGAATCCCGGCGAGAGCAAGGCCCCCGAGCTCCGCCATGATCACGAGCGTCATGCGGCCGGCGGAGCCCGTAGTCGTCAGGACGAACCAGGGCAGCGCAAGCCAGGTCATCTGCGCCCCGGTCGTCGAGACGACCTCGGCAACGAGCAGCGCCCGTAGCGGCCCGCTCCTGAGGATCTCCGACCGGCTCACGCGAGGTTCTCCTCCCGCATCTGCGGCATCGGCGAAGCCAACAGGAACAGGACGCCGAGCAGGCAGCCCGCGACTGCGATCCACAGGGTCGGCCGCAGCCCGATCGCGGCCCCGAGCGCGCCGCCGACCAGCGCTCCGAAGGGCCTCGTTCCGTAGTTGAAGAACCGCACGACGCCGACGACCCGGCTCCGCACCTCGTGCGGGATGATCATCAGCATCAGGCTGTTCTGGTTGACGTCGAAGATCATCACGCCGACGCTCGACAGAAACTCGCCGGCGAGCAGCATCGCGCCGCTCAGCCAGTGCGGGCCGTGCGCAAGCGGGAACAACGCCATCGGGGCCGGGAAGAGCACGGAGCCGACGACGACCGCGCGGCCGATTCCGACCCTCCGCCCCACGCGCGGCGCGATCAGCGCTCCCGCGAGCGCGCCGAAGGAGGCGGCGCCGAGGATGAGCCCGATCGCGCCCGCGCTGAGCCCGAGCGTTCTGCTCGCGTAGAGCACGAAGATCGCGATCACGAAAAAGCCGAAGAAATTGATCGTGCTCGTGCACGCGACTCCGGCGCGCAGCACCGGCTGGTGCGCGAGGTAGCGGAAGCCCTCCTCGAGGTCGGCGCGCGCGCTCGTCTCACTCGGCTCGACCTCGGGCTCGTGCACCTTGACGCCGCGCAGGGCGATCGCGGACACGACGAACGACAGCGCGTCGGCCGCGATCGCGACCGGGGCGGTCAGGATCTGCACGAGGAGGCCGGCGGTCGTGGGGCCGGCGATGTACGAGAGCGAGCGCGTCGTCGAGAGCTTGCTGTTCGCGTCCACGTACTGCGAGCGGTGGACGAGCGCGACGAAGAACGACGCATTCGAGAGGTCGAAGACGACCGTCAGCGCCCCGACGGCGAACGCGACGGCGAGAAGCTGCCACATCGCCAGCGCTCCGAGCCACCACGCGACGGGGATCGTCGCGAGCGCGGCCGCGCGGATGACGTCGGCCACGATCATGTTCACGCGGCGGTGCTCGCGGCGGTCGATCCAGACGCCGGCGGGCAGGGAGAAGAGCAGGTGCGGAAGCCAGACCAGCGAGGTGAGGATCCCGACCTCGAGCGCCGAGGCATCGAGCGCGAGGATCGCCGTCAGCGGGATCGCGAGCGCGCTGATCTGGTCGCCGAAGACCGAGATGCTCTGCCCGATCCAGAACCGGACGAAGAGCGGCTGCCTCGTCAGAGGCCGTGGGGCTTCCTCCCGCGGCCGGGCCGGGTCGATCCCGATGGCGACGGACATGGCCTAGGCGCGCTTGACCTTGATGTCGCCGCTCATGGCTGTCGCACGCACCTCGACCAGCGGCCCCTCGCCGTCGGTCGGCGCGTCTCCGAGCTCGAGCTCGGAGCTCGTCTCGCCGCTCATCGACCTCGCGTCGATCCAGAGCTTCGAGCCCTGCTTGATCCCGACCTCGATGTCGCCCGAGGCCGTCTGCAGCGTCACTTCCCCTTCACGGACGCTCTCCACCTCGACGTCGCCCGACGCCGTCTGCACCTTGAGCGCCGAATCGGCCTCGTCGATCGAGATGTCGCCCGAGGCCGCGCGAACCTTCGCGTCGCCCTGGAGCCTGCGGATCTCGACATCTCCCGAAGCGGTGTTGACGGTGAGTGCGCCGTCGACCTGGTCGAGGCTCACGTCGCCGCTCGCCGAGTTGACCTGCGCGTCGCCGGCGATGTGCTCGAACCTGATGTCGCCCGAGGCGGTGTTCACCTTTGCGCCGCCGTAATCGCCGCGCGCCTCGAGGTCGGCCGATGCGGTCGAGAGCTCGACGTCGGCTCCGGGCGGAGCCGAGATGCGCACCCGCACGTCCTCCCGGAACGAGCGGAAGAAACCCGATTTCTTCTCGATCACGACGCTCAGCTCGTGGCCGTCGCGCTTCGGGTGGAGCTCGATCCGGGCCTCTTCCTCGATTTCCGGGCTCGCGCCGATCTCAACGACCGTCTCGGTGCCCTCGGCGGTCTCGATGTCGACGTCTCCGCTCGGAACGCGGACGTTGAGCTCCAGCGGGCCGGGTGTGTCGAACGTCTCGCGCCTCATCGCCTTCTCCGGGGGCGCGCCATCTTCGCCGGCCGCCTGTCGACCTTCATCTCTACATGTCCGAAAGGTGTTGGATAGAACTTGGTCGCCATCTGACTCCCCTCCTTCTCAGCTCTGGCCGTAGCCTCGGAGCCGCTTGCCGGATCGCTGGACCCGACCGCCCGTGCCCCGCGAGAGGGCGCGGACGATCAAGCTGTTCACGGAAATTCCTTCGCGGGCCGCGTCGGCCTCGATCGAGGCCTTGAGCGACTCGGGGAGACGGAGCGTGATCCGCGCGGTCAGCCCGTCGTCGGCCGCCGGCTCCGGAGGCGCTGCCTCCTCGCCGACGTAGACGAGCGCCGGGTCCTGTCCGACGAGTCGCACCTCGATGTGGCCCTCGGGCAGCTGCGCGCTGACCTCGAGCGCAGCCTCCCCGAGCGCGTCGAGCAGGCGCAGGCCCGCGGAGCCGCGGATCGCCCGCAGCACGCGCTCGGCCGCCCCGCG
>Ga0081540_1001918_pt1 | contig 17425 bp, 21 predicted proteins | sample TabmetS2T1R1_FD_71024 | JGI IMG/M metagenome (GOLD analysis project Ga0081540, IMG submission 71024) | Tabebuia heterophylla rhizosphere microbial communities from the University of Puerto Rico - S2T1R1 | ecosystem: Host-associated > Plants > Roots > Rhizosphere ... | reverse complement strand
GTGATGCCGACGATCTTCTGCAGGCGCGCGGCGAGCTCGGCGCGCTGGGCGGCCAGGTGCGCGGGCAGCTCGGCGTAGGCGTGGTCGAACATGCCGAGAGGATCGGGGGCGGGCATAGCCTCGAAGCGTTCCACAGCGCGCGCGATCTCCTCGTCCACCTGCGCCTCGACGGAAGCGTCGAAGAGCTGTTTGCCCTCGAGGTAGACTCGGAAGCGCGTGAGCGGATCCTTCTGCTCCCACGCCTTCACTTCCTCCTCCGTCCGGTACTTGGTCGGATCGTCCGCCGTAGTGTGCATGGCCAGGCGATAGGTGACGCACTCGATGAGCGTGGGGCCGTCGCCCCCGCGCGCCCGGTCCACCGCCTCGCGGCACGCCGCATAGACGGCGAGCACGTCGTTGCCATCCACCTGGATGCCCGGGAAGCCGTAGGCGGCCGCCTTCTGGGCGATGGTGCGCGAGTTGGTCTGCTTCTTGAGGGGCACGGAGATCGCCCACTGGTTGTTCTGGCAGAGAAACACCACGGGACCGTGCCACACTCCGGCGAAGTTGGCCGCCTCGTGGAAGTCCCCCTCGGAGGTGGCGCCGTCGCCGAAGTAAACCATCACCACCGAGTCCTCGTCGCGGTACTGGATGCCGTAGGCGAGGCCCACGGCATGCGGGAGCTGTGTCGCCACGGGGATGGTCACGGGCAGGTCGCGCTGCTCCGGTCCGGGCTGCCCGCCTTCGAGGCGACCCGAATAGAAGGCGAGGAGTTTCTCGATGGGCCAACCCCGCCAGAGCATGGAGGCCGTCTCGCGGAAGGACGGGACCAGCCAGTCCCTCTCCTCCAGCGTGCACACGCTGCCGATCTGCGAGGCCTCCTGCCCCTTGATGGGCGCAAACGTGCCGATCCGCCCCTGGCGCTGGAGCCGCAGCATGCGCTCGTCGAGACGGCGCCCGAGCAGCATGCCGTGGTACAGGCGCTGGAGCTCTGCGGGGGGGAGCTTGGGCTCGAGGGAGGTGTCGAGATTCCCCTCGCTGTCGAGGATCGACAGGCGCTCGATGGGGAACTGCGGCTCGATCAGGGTTCGTGGCATGGGCGATCCGATTCGCTCCTATCGTACCCGAACGCTAGGAGAAAGGAATAGGCAGCGGCGGCCGTCCCCACGGTCGTCCTCCCTTGACGGTCAGCTCGGGCAGAAGCGACCGCCTGCGGGGAGCTTCTGGCCGCACGAGGTGCAGAACATGCCGGGCGATTATAGGGCAGCGGATTGAAGGGCGTAAAGGATCTCAGATCCCGACCGAGGCGAGGAACGTGTCGATCACCGCCTGCACTTCTATGCGATGGCTGCGATTCGGGAAGTGGGGACCACCCTCGACCACGTGAAGGCGAGCGCCCGGAATGGTGTCAGCGACCCGCCGCGACATAGCCACGGTGGGGAAGCTGTCCTCGGATCCCGCGATCACCTGCACCGGGCATTGGATGCGCGCGCAGTCGGCGAGCCAGTCGCTGCGCTCGAAGGTCTCGTGGAGGAGGGCGAGGAGAGAGGCGACGGAGTGACGCCGGAGCCGGCTCGTCACCTCTGCATAGCGCTCCGGCCGCTCCTTGAGCCGGCGCAAGGCCGCCTCGCCCATCCGCAGGCGCACGTTGGCGTCGAAGTACTCCTCGAAGCGCCCGGCCTCCACGAGCGGGCGATGGGCCGCCCACCATGCCTTGTCCGCGGGCGGCGCTGGATACGGCGGCCCGCTGATGGACACCACCGCGCGCACCCGCGCCGGCGCGTGCACCGCCGTCCACAGGGAGAGGGCCGCCCCCATCGAGGCGCCGCCCCACACCGCGCGCTCGATGCCGAGGGCGTCGAGCCAGAGGAGCAGATCCTCCATCTTCCTCGCGTACGTGTAGTCCTCGGGCTGCTCGAACTTCGAGGAGAGGCCGTGGCCGCGCGTGTCGGGGAAGAGGGCGCGGATGCGGCCGGTGAAGGGCTCGAGGTCCGCGAGCATGAACGACGAGTCCTCCACCGAGCCGCCGTGGATCCACACCACGGGCGGACGCGAGGCCTCTCCACTCTCGCGCCAGTGGAGGCGGACGCCGTTGGCGAGGCCGAGCTCAGGCAGGGCTCAAGCGCTGCTCCACGTGCCGCGCGTAACGGGACATGGAGTAGGTGCAGACCCAGTAGACCACCGCGATGAACAGATAGAGAGCGAAGGGTCGTACCTCGCGGTTGTTCACCACCTGGGCTGCCTTGGTCAGGTCCATGAAGCCGATGATGGACGCGAGCGACGTGTCCTTGAAGAGCACGATGAACTGCGTCACCAGCGAGGGAATCATGTTCTTGAGCGCCTGGGGCAGGATCACGAACACCATGGTCTGGGTGCCCGTGAGCCCCACCGCAGTCGCCGCCTCCACCTGCCCGCGCGGCACGGACTGAACGCCCGCGCGCACGATCTCGCCCAGGTACGCCGCCTCGAAGACCACGAAGGCGGTGAGGGCAACCCAAAACTCCGGGATGGGCCGGCGCAGCAGGATCGGCACCACGAACCACATCCAGAAGATCACCATGACCAGCGGCACCCCGCGGAAGAATTCCACGTAGAGCGTGGCGGGAATGCGGATCCAGCGCTGGGGCGCGAGACGGCCGAGCCCGATGAAGATGCCCAGGAGGAAGCCCAGCACGATGGCGGGAATGGCCAGCCGCACCGTTCCTCCCACGAACTGACCGAAACCCAGGAAGCCCTGGATCATGAGGAAGGGCAGATTGCGCCAGATGACATCGAGGCCGGAGATCATCGCCGTCGGCCGCCTCCCGCGATGAGCCCGGGGATGGCGGTACGCCGCTCCACCCACGACATGATCGAGGCGAGGCCGACGCACAGCACGAGATAGATCACCGTGCCCGCGGTGAGGGCCTCGATGGCCTTGGCGGTGTAGGTCTCGATCTGGCGCGTCTGGAAGGTCAGCTCCGCCACGCTGATGGTCAGGGCCACCGAGGAGTTCTTGAGCAGGTTGAGCGACTCGTTGGTCCCCGGCGGGATGATGAGGCGGAGAGCCACGGGCAGGATTACGTAGCGATAGGCCTGGAAGGTGGTGAGCCCCGACGCGACTGCCGCCTCCATCTGCGTCTTCGGGATGGACTGGATGCCCGAGCGCAGCACCTCGGAGAAGCGCGCGCCGCTGTACACGCCGAGGGCGAGCACGCCGGCCCAGAACTCCAGGCCATGATCGAACATCCATTCGCGGATCGGTCCGGGCAGGAAGGGCGGCACCGCGAAGTACCAGAAGAACATCCAGACGAGCAGCGGCACGTTGCGGAAGAACTCCACGTAGAAGGTGGCGAGGGCGCGCAGGGGGCGGAACTTCACGGTGCGGAACGCTCCCGACACGATGCCGAGGGCGACGGCGAGGAGCCAGGCCAGCGCGGACAGCTCGAGCGTGACGATGAGCCCGCTGAGGAGCCAGTGTCCCGACTCCCCCGTCCACAGAACCGCCCAGTTGAAGGTGTACTTCACGCCCGGTCGCGGAGGAGAGGAGAAGGGCTACTTGGGCACGGCCTGGTAGAGCATGAAGGTGCGGACACCCGCGGACATCGGATACGGGAGCTCGCCCTTGGGGCCGAACCACTTGTCGTAGATCTCGAAGTACTTGCCGGACTCGATGCCCTCCATGAGGCCGGTGTTCACCACGTTGCGGAAGTCCGCGTCGTTCTTCCGCATGGCCATGCCGTACGGCTCGTAGGAGAAGAAGTCGCCCACGACCTCCCACTGGGCGGGGTTGGCCGCCTTGGCCTTGAGCCCGGCGAGCTGGATACCGTCGTTCGTGTAGGCGTCGACCTGCCCCTGGAGGAGAGCCTGGAAGGCCGCGGGCTGGTCGGGGAACTCACGGAGCTGCGCCTTGGGTGCCTTCTCCCGGATGATCCGCGCGTTGGTGGAGCCTTGCTGGGCGGCGATGCGCTTGCCGTCGATGTCCTTGATGCCGCGGATCTTGCTCCCCTTCTTGACGAGGAACTGCGCGCCCGTCACGAAGAAGGTGATGGAGAAGTCCACGCTGTCCCGCCGGGTCCGCGTGTCCGTCATGGTGCCCGCGATCAGGTCCACCGCGCTCGAGGTAAGGAGCGGGATGCGAGTAGGCGGGGTGGATTCCTTCTTCTCGATCTTGATGGTCTTGTTGAGCTTCTTCTCGATGGCGGGCTTGACCAGCTCCTCGACGAGGTCGATGGAGAAGCCGACCCACTCGTTCTTGGCGTTCACGTACGCGAAGGGCGGCGAGCCCGTGCGCGTGCCGATGATGAGCGTGCCGGTCTGGTTGATGCGGTCCAGGGTGCCCTGCGCCTGGGCCTGGGCGAGCGCCGGCGTCACCGTCGACACGAGCAGGGCGAGAGCGACGACAGATGCCACGAACCTTCTCATGCACAGCCTCCTTGGGGGATTAGTGAGACAGGATCTTCGAGAGGAAATCCTTGGCGCGATCGGAGCGGGGGGCCGAGAAGAACTCCTGAGGCGTCGCCGCCTCCACCACCCGCCCCTCGTCCATGAAGATGACCCGGTGGGCGACGCGACGGGCGAAGCCCATCTCGTGCGTCACCACCATCATGGTCATGCCGTCCTTGGCGAGATCGGTCATGACCTCCAGGACCTCATTGATCATCTCGGGGTCGAGGGCCGAAGTGGGCTCGTCGAAGAGCATGATGCGCGGCTGCATGGCCAGCGCCCGCGCGATGGCCACTCGCTGCTGCTGTCCGCCCGAGAGATTGGCGGGGTGCCGATCGGCCTTGTCGGGAATGCGCACGCGGGCGAGGAGATCACGGGCGATCTTCGCCGCCTCGGCGCGGGGCAGTCCCTTCACCTTCATGGGGGCGAGGGTGATGTTCTCCAGCACCGTCATGTGCGGGAAGAGATTGAAGGACTGGAAGACCATGCCGACCTCGGCGCGGAGCTTCGTCAGGCTCGCGCCGTTGCTGGTGATGGAGTTGCCGTACACGAAGATCTCGCCCTGCTGGATCGGCTCGAGCCGGTTGACGCAGCGGATGAGAGTGCTCTTGCCCGAGCCGGAGGGCCCGCACACCACCACCACCTCGCCCGGCGAGACGTCGAGGCTCACGTCCTTGAGCACGTGGTGGGCGCCGAACCACTTGCCCACGCCGACGTAGCGAATGGCCGGAGTGCCCCCCGCCACGGCCTACTCGACCACCACGAGCACGTCGCCGGGGTTGACGGCCTGCCCGCTCTCCACGCGGATGTCCTTGACCGTGCCCGCCACCGTGGCCTTGAACTCGTTCTCCATCTTCATCGCCTCGAGGATGACCAGCCCATCGCCGGGGCGGACCGCCTGCCCCACCGTCACCTCGACGAGCACGACGCGTCCCGGCATGGGCGCGCGGAGGACCTGGCCGCTCGCGCCCGCTCCGCCGCCTCGCGTGCGGATGATGTAGCGCGTCTCCTCCTCCACCCGGATCGCGTAGGCCTCGCCCTCGACGTGGACGAGATAGGCGCCGTCCTCCTCCATCACGTCCGCCGCGGTGGAGACGTCGCCCACGAGGAGGGACCAGCCGCCGCCACCCGTGGGGCGCGCGTCCACCTCGAGCGTCTCCTCGCCCAGGAGCACGCGGTAGCGGCCGCCGCCACCCGTCACCTCTACGGGGATGACCTCGCCGTCGAGCTGCGCCTCGAACTTCACCGCGCGCGCCAGTCCGAGGCGCCGGGACGCCCCGCGCGGGTCCACGGGCTCACCGCCGTCGCGGCGGGCGCCGGCGTCTCCTTGCCCGCGCGCTCGTACGCCTCGATCGCCGCGGCCACGATGGCGAGCGAGCGGCGCGAGCTGCCCGCGCGCCCGCCGGGCAAGCGGTCCATGAAGTGCGTGTCGAGACGGCCCGCCGCGAAGTCCGGATGCCCGATGATGCGGCGGAGCACGGGGAGCGTGGTGCGCACGCCGCTCACGTGATACTCGGCGAGCGCGCGCGCCATCCGCGCGATGGCGCCCTCGCGATCGCTCGCCCACACGATGAGCTTGGCCATCAAAGTGTCATAGAAGCGCGGCACGGTGTAGCCCGCGTAGATGCCGGAGTCGTCGCGCACCCACGGCCCGCCCGGGGCGCGCAGCCCGACGATCGTGCCGGGCGAGGGCATGAAGTTGGCGTCGGGATCCTCGGCGTTGATGCGGCACTCGATGGCGTGGCCCCGGAACGTCACGTCGTCTTGGGTGTAGCCGAGCTTCTCTCCCGCCGCGATGCGGAGCTGCTCGCGCACAAGGTCGCGCCCCGTCACCAGCTCCGTCACGGGATGCTCCACCTGGAGCCGCGTGTTCATCTCGAGGAAGTAGAAGTTGCGCTGGCTGTCGACCAGGAACTCCACGGTGCCCGCGTTGACGTAGCCCACGGCAGAGGTGAGCCGGCACGCCGCTTCCCCCATACGCCGGCGCATGTCGGGATCCACGAGGGGCGACGGACTCTCCTCCACCAGCTTCTGATGGCGGCGCTGGATGGAGCACTCGCGCTCGCCCAGGTGGACCACCGAGCCGTGAGCGTCGGCGAGCACCTGCACCTCGATGTGCCGCGGCTCCGTCACGTAGCGTTCGATGTACACGGTGGCGTCGCCGAAGGCCGCGCCCGCCTCGGAGCGCGCAGCGCGAAGGGCGCCCTCGAGCTCCGCGTAGCCGTGGACGAGCCGCATGCCCTTGCCGCCGCCGCCCATGGCCGCCTTGATCATCACGGGATAGCCGATCTCGCGCGCGATGCGTGCGGCCTCCGCGCCGTCGGCGAGCGGCTCCGTGGTGCCCGGCACGAGCGGCACGCCGATGCGCTCGGCCACCCGGCGCGCGGCGACCTTGTCGCCCATGGCGCGCACGGCGGCCGGGGGAGGCCCGATGAAGGTGAGGCCGGCCGCGGCGCAGGCCTCCGCGAAGGTAGCGTTCTCGGCGAGGAAGCCGTAGCCCGGATGCACGGCCTGGGCGCCGGTAGCGTGCGCCGCCGCGATGAGCTTCTCCTGGTTGAGATAGCTGTCGGCGGCGGGCGCGGGACCGAGCGCCACTGCCTGATCGGCCTGGAGGACGTGCAGCGCCTCGCGATCAGCCTCCGAAAAGACGGCGACGGTGCCGATGCCGAGCTCGTGGCAGGCTCGGATCACTCGAACAGCGATCTCTCCGCGATTGGCGATGAGGACCTTGGAAAAAGGCGGCGTCACGAGCGGCAATCATAACAGGCATGCTACGAGGGGGCAACGAGACCGCCGCTATTTCGCGGGCTGCGCGAGCACCTCGAGGAGCAGGCTCTTCACCGCCGGCGTGTCCCATTGGTGCGCACCCACGATCCGCGCGAGGAGTCGCCCCTCCCGGTCGATCAGATACGCGCTGGGCGGCCCGAACACGCCGTAGCGCACACCGGTCACCTCGCCGCTCCGATCGATGAGCACGGGCGCGACGTAGCCGCGCTCCGCCGCCGTGCGCTTCACGTGCGCGGGATCCTCACGGAAATTGATCAGTCGCACCTCGAGGCCTTTGCCCTTGAGCTGCTCGTAGAGACGATTGACGGGAGGCAACTCCTCCCGGCAATCCGGTCACCACGTGGCCCAGAAGAACAGCAGCACCACCTTGCCGCGCAGATCCTCGAGCCGCGTCACCTTGCCATCGGGATCGGGCAGGGCGAAGTCCGGGGCCGGCTTGGGCGGATCGTAGGTCTGAGCTTCGAGGACGGACCACTGCGGGGCGGCGGTGGCCGTCTGCGCCGCGAGCAGCAGAATGCCGACCACCGTCGCCCAGCGCATCACGTGGCCTTCGAGTCCTTCAGCGCCTTGAGCAGATCCTCGGGCTGAAGCAGGTCGAGAGGATTGTCCATGACCTTCACGTAGCGTACCACTCCCTGGCTGTCGATGATGAAGTACGCGCGCTTGGCGTAGCGATAGATGGGGCTCTTCTCGTCGGTGACCATGGCGTCGTAGGAGGGCAACATCGTGCGACGGAAGTCGGAAGCGAGCACCTGCTTCAGGGAATTCTGCTTGGCGAAGGCATCCAGCGTGGCGATGTGATCCGCGCTCACGCCCAGGACCTGGGCGCCTGCGGCCTCGAACTGGGGCATGGCCCCTTCGATGCCGAGGATTTCCTTGGTTCAGGTGGCGGTGAAGGCCTGGATGAAGGTATAGAGCACGATCGGGTGTCCCTTGCCGAGCATGTCTGACAGCTTGATCTGCTTGCCGCCGGTGCCGGCCAGCGTGAAGTCGGGCGCCTTCTGACCGACCTCGAGCGCGGCGGCGGGCCTGGCGCCGCCGAGCACGAGGGCGAGCAGGGCGATCAGCATCAGTCGCATGCGCATGTGACAGCCTCCCTGGTCGATGGGTTCACTTCTCGGGAACGGCCTTGGCCGCTTCCTCCACGAACGACGTGTCCACGATGCCCTTGAGCGGAATCGTGCGCTTCATGAATCCATTCTCCGTCCACCACGCCATCTGCCGCTCGATGTCCGTCACGAGCAGGCGGGCGTTGCGGTCCTGATAGGGGAAGCCGAGCCGGATCACCTCGGGCTTGGCCTCGGTGTACTTCGCCGTGATGCGCACGACTTCGTCGTAGTGGGGGCCGGGCGCAGGTTGGCCGTCCTTCTGGACGAGGACGGCGTCGTAGTAGTAGCGCGAGGCCTTGACGTAGCCCTTCATAAAGGCAACGGCGCGCTGCCGGTCCGCCGCGAACTTCTTGGAGAAGAACACGGCCACCGTCTGCCAGGGATGGAGATCGCCTGCCCAGAACAAGATCTTGCCGAAGCCCTGCGCCTCGGCGGTCCCCGGGAAGGGCTGCGGGAGGAGGATGGCGTCGACCTGCTTGCCCTTGAGGGCCTCGATGGCGGCGGGCATGGTCTGGAGCGGCACCACGCGGACATCGGCCAGCTTGAGGCCGGACTTCTCGAGGATGTTGCCCAACGAGTAGTGGAAGGTGGAGCCGAGGGTCGTGATGCCGATGCGCTTGCCCTTGAGGTCGGCGATCGAGCGCAGGCCGCCGTCGTAGAGCTCCTTCTGGACCACGATGCCCGTCAGTGAATAGCCGGGCCATTCGCGTCCCTTGTCGGCGACTAGCCAGATCTGCTCGCCGCCCAGCACGATGTTGTAGAGGGCCGCGGTGACGCCGGTGGCGCCCACGTCGATCTGTCCGGTGGCCAGCGCGGTGGCGATGGGGGCGGCGGCCTGGAAGAACGCCAGCTCCGGCTCGATGCCGAACTCCTTGAAGAAGCCCTTGTCCACCCCGATGAAGAGCGGCGCCGAGGAGGTGAGCTTGAGCGCTCCGATTTTCACGGGCGAAGCGGCGTGGGCGGACGAGGAGACCAGCCCGATGGCGAGCAGACCCACCGACAGCGCGCGCACGAGTGACCGCGCGAAGCTCATGACGTGTGCCGCCACGGCACGGCCAGCCGCTCGCCGCGCGTGAGGAGCCAGTGCGAGAGGACGCCGAGAAGGGAGAGGCAGACGATGCCGACCATGAGCTTGGTCGTGTCCATGATGTTGCCCGCGTGAAGCACGAGGAAGCCGATGCCCGAGTCGGCCGCGATCATTTCTGCGGCGACGAGGAGGAGCAGCGCCGTGCCCGCGCCGAGCTTGAGCCCGGCGAAGATCATGGGCAGGGCCGAGGGCAGGATGACCTTGCGGATGACGCTCCACCGCCCCGCCCCAAAAGCGACGGCAGCGCGCACGAGGAGCGGGTCCGCCTCGCGCACTCCAGCGTAGGTGTTGATGGCCATGGGGAAGAAGACGCCGAGGGCGATGACGGCGACCTTGGACGGCTCCCCGAGGCCGAGCCAGAGGATGAGCAGCGGGAGGAGGGCGATCTTGGGGATGGGGAAGGTCGCGGCGATGAGCGGCTGGCCCACCGCCTCCGCGCGCGAGAAGAATCCCGTGACGACGCCCACCACCACGCCCGCCACCGCGCCCAGGGCGAAGCCGAGGAGCAGGCGGCGCAGGCTCGCCCCCAGATGAACGATGAGCTGGCCCGACGCCGCCATCTCGCCGAGCTCCCGGATGACCCCGAGCGGCGAGGGCAGGAACAAGGCGGGAATGATGCCCACGCGCGTCAACGCCTCCCAGAGCACGAGGAGACCCGCGAGCGCTCCCACGCGGAGCAGCCGGTGATCCGCTCGGCGCAGGAAGGCGGCGCGATCGCGGGCGGCCACGCGCTCGACGGCCATCAGCCCCGGCCCTCGACCAGCACGGCCTGGGCCTGCGACTTGATCAGCCCCCAGATGCGCTCGGAGGCCTGCACGAACCCGGGCTCACCCATCTGCCCCTCGTGGCGCGGGCGCTTGAGCTCCACGGGGACGATCTCGAGGACGCGGCCGGGGCGCCGCGACAGCACCACGACGCGATCGGCCATGTAGACGGCTTCTTGGATGTTGTGGGTGACGTAGAGAATGCTCGTGCGCGTGCGCTCCCAGATGCCGAGCAGCTCCTCCATCATGAGGGTGCGTGTCTGCGCGTCGAGGGCTGAGAAGGGCTCGTCCATGAGGAGAACGGCCGGCTCCACGGCTAGCGCGCGCGCGATACCGACCCGCTGACGCATCCCTCCCGAGAGCTGATGGGGATACTTGCCCTCGAAGCCCTCGAGGCCAGTCATGGCGATGAAACGCGCCGCGCGGTCCCGACGTTCCGTGGCAGGCACGCAAAGCTCCTCGAGGCCGAACTCCACGTTGCCCCGCACCGTCCGCCATGGAAAGAGGGCGAACTCCTGGAACACGGTGGCGGTGAGCGGCTGACCGGAGCGGCGCTCCCCCTCGAAGACGACCTCGCCCGAGGTAGCGCCGAGTAGCCCGCCCACGATATTGAGGAGAGTCGACTTGCCGCAGCCCGATGGACCGAGGATGGCCACGAACTCCTCGGGCTCGACGGTGAGGCCGATACCGTCGAGAGCGACCACGCCCTGGCCACTCCGGTCACGATAGGTCTTGGACAGCCTGTCGACGATCACGCGCATTCCGGCAGGCCACAGCATAGCAGCCCTGCCTTCGCCTTGCCTCGTGCTGGCGAGCCGTCTATCATCACGGCGCACTGAACGACACTCGATCGCGGGGAGGCTCGTCATGAGCTGGCAAGGCATGGGGCGGTTCGGCGCCGTCTCGCTGCTGGCGGTGGCGGCGCTCGGATGTGCCTCGGGCGCGGTCACGGGAAGCGTGGCCGTGAAGGGGCAGCCGTCGGCTCCCCTGGTGATGAAGTGGAACTCGGGGCTCTTCGGGGAGAGTGGGAAGATGTCCGCCACCATGCCCGACGGCGAGCAGTTCGCCGGCACGTATCAGGTAGTGAAGGCGGGCATGTCGAAGAGCAAGCTCGAGCCGGCCTGGACGGGCGACGAGCCGGACATGTACCAGGGCGACATCGACGACAGCATGTGGGGCGCGGGGCGCGACACCGAGAGTTTCCTGCGCGACTACCAGAACAAGGCGGTGGCAACCCTCAAGGGCAATCGTGGCACGCGCATGCTCTGCCGCTTCAATCTCGACGCGGGCGGCGCAGGGATGGGCGGGGGCGGCAAGGGCGAGTGCCAGACCTCGAGGGGCGCCAAGATCACCGCCACCTTCTAGCCATCATCGAGCCATTCGAGGAGACCACCATGGCCAAGAACGACGGCCCGAAGACCAAGAAGCTCGACGGCAAGACAGCAAGCCCCTACGGCTATCCCTTCTGGGACTGGGTCGCCAAGGAGGATCCCGAGTACGTCAAGGCGCGCCAGCCACTCTCCGCGCTCTCCATCGGCGAGGGCAAGGAGCTCTCCGTCAAGTACCGCGAGATGGTCATCATCGGCATCCTCGCCTACCGCGGCCGGCAGGAAGGCGTGCTCGCGCACATGCGCCGGGCCATCGACCACGGGGCAACCAAGCGTGAGCTGCTCGAGGCGATCCAGTCCGCCGCCGTGCCAGGGGGCGGCCCCACCTTCAGCGCGGGCGCGCAGGCCCTGATGCAGCTCGACCGCGAGGGCGTGTTCAAGAAACGCTGACTGTTCTCTCTCCCTCACCGATCCCGTCAGCTTCCCGGCACGATACCTGGAGCGAGGGACTCGATGTGCGCGCAGATCTCGCGGGGGCGCGTGAGCCACACGCGGTCGCGGTGCTCCAGGATGTGCTGGAGGGCGCGGCGCAGCCGGCGGATCCGGTACGGGCGCCCGATGACGAAGGGATGGAGGGAGATCGGGCACACGAGGGGCTGGCGCGCGGACTGCGCGAGCATCTCGTCGAACTGGTCCACGATCATCTCCGCGAACTCGTCGGCGGTGTAGCGGTACCAGACGATGCCGCGCGTGTCGTTCACCTCGATGGGATAGGGCATGGCGAGGATCCGCCCTCTGCGCGTGCGGATCCACACGGGCTGGTCGTCCATGGTCCAGTCCATCACGTAGCGGTAACCCGCCTCCTGGAGGAGATCCATGGTGACCGCGCTGTTGGAGAGCCACGGGCTCATCCAGCCTGTGGGACGCGTCCCCTCGTGGCGCTCGATGGTGGCGGTGACCTCGGCGATGAGCGCGCGCTCCTTCGCCTCGTCGAGATGCCCCTGCTCGTCGGAATTGGTCACGCCGTGGCCGAGAACCTCGTCGCCTCGAGCGCGTAGCCGCTCCGGCACGTCGGGGGCCATCTCGTAGACGGCGGTGTTCATCTGCGCTTCGGCGGGAATGCCGAGCTCGTCGAGGAGCTCGAAGAGCCGCCAGATGCCCACGCGGTTGCCGTAGTCGCGCCAGCTGTAGACGCTGTGGCTCTGCGCCTGATCGGGCGGAGCGATGGCCGCCCCCTTGCCCACCCCGAACCCGAAGGCCTCGATGTTCAGCGCGAGGTAGACGGCGAGCCGCCGCCCGCCCGGCCACGAGTAGTCGGCGCGCTTGGTGATGTTCGAGTAGTCGTAGCGTCCGTGCGTGGGGAGCATGATCTCCTCGCCTCTCGATGAAGTTGACCTGCCTCGCGCATCCCGCTTAGGGTAGGCGTCATGCTAACCTCTCGCGATCGTCGACGCGTTCGCTTTTCCGTGGCCCTCGTTCTGCTGCTGGGCGCTGTCCTCCTCACTCCCCTCATCGCCCGGGCTCAGGGCGGCAAGCCTGCGCCGGGTGAGATGCGGTGGGGACTTCACGTCACGCTCGCCGCCCGCTGGCTCGACCCCGCGGAGACCGAGGCCTTCAGCACGCCGTTCATGGTCATGTACGCCGTGCACGACGCGATGCTCAAGCCCATGCCCGCCGGACTGATCACCCCGAGCCTCGCCGAGTCGTGGACGGAGGCCAAGGATCATCTCTCGTACACTTTCGTGCTGCGCAAGGGCGTGCGCTTCCACAACGGCGATCCCGTGACCGCGGAGGACGTGAAGTTCTCCTGGGACCGCTACAAGGGCGCGAGCGCCAAGCTCCTCAAGGACAAGGTCAAGGAGGTCCAGGTTCTCGATCGCGCTCAGGTCCGCTTCATCAAGGTCATCTCCGCCGCCTTCGGCAACGCGGCGACCCGCCTCGAGCCCTACGCCACCCGCAACGGCGTGTACGCCTACGGCTCGCTTCCCGAGGTCGACGATCTCTACACGCGGCAAGCGCGGGAGATCGACGTCAAGAAGCGCGAGGCGATGGTGCACGACATCCAGCGCATCGTCATGCGCGACAAGGTCATCGCCATCCCACTCTTCGAGCAGGCCTTCATCTGGGGCGTGGGGCCGCGGGTGGCCGACGAGGGCGCCGGCCGCATCCCCGGCTTCGGGTATTCCGCGCCTTTCGAGGACCTCCAGCTGAAGCACTAAGCTCGCTCCGCCGCCCCGCGCCCCTTGCCGAGCGGTCGGCGGCCGCCGTAGCATGGCCTCGCATGGACGCCGCCGAGCCATTTCCCATCGTGCGCCGACCGGCGCCGGGCACGGGGTCGCCAGTCCTGGTGAGCGTGCCCCACTTCGGCACCCGGCCCCTTCCTCACATCACTCGGGACGACTACGGCGAGCCACGCTTCGAGACCTTCGCCTACGGCTTCGCGGACACCTTCGCGTGCGACGTCTATGGTGACCTCCACGAGCATGGCGCCACCGTCCTCGCTACGCCGATCTCGCGCATGTTCGTGGACGTCAACCGGCGGCGCGATGACTTCGAGGAGCGCGACGGCGAGGTGCGCTCGCACCGCGGCGTGGTGCGCACCCACACCATGCGCGACGTACCACTCTTTGCCCGGCCCCTCGCCCCCGCCGATCTCGAGCAGCGCCTGCGCGCGCATTACGACCCCTACTACGCGACTCTCGACCAGCTCCTGGGCGAGCTCCGCGAGGAGCACGGCTTCGCCATCCTCCTCGACGGCCACACCGGAAGCCCTCGCCGCATGCACGACCACCAGGTCATCATCGGTACCCGGCACGGCGCCACCTGCTCCCCCGCCCTCACCGAGGCGGTGCGGGCCATTTTCACCCGCCACGGCTTCGAGACCCACGAGAACGTAAGCGGCTACACGGGGGGAAACATCGTGGCCACCGCGGGTCAGCCCGCCGCCCGGAAGGTGCATGCGCTCCAGATCGAGATCAACTCTGCGCTGCTCGTCACCGTCACCTGGGAGGAGCTGATCGCCCTGATCTCGCGGGGCGTGGTGCCGGAGCGCGCGGAGGCGAACCTCGCGCGCGTGCGCGACTGCCTGGCCGAGGTGCTCCAGACGCTGCCCGCCGTGCTCGCCCGCGAAGGGTAACTGGGTTATTCGCGAGCGCCGGACGTCCTACGACGCTCCCGCGAGACGACGGAGCGCGGCGAAGAGACGACCCGACGGCCGCGCCAGCTCCTCCAGGATGGAGAAGTGGTCGTGCACGGGAAGCGGCAGGTACTCGCCGGGCAGCCCCCTCGCCGCCCACGCCGCCGCGTACTCTTCCGATTGACGGACGAGCTCCGGCAGCTCGCCCAGCCCCACCGTGACCACGAGGGGCGCAGCGCGGGCGGGCAGGTGGAGCATGGGGCTGTTGCGCCGCGCCTCGGCCTCGTCGAGGCGAAGCTTGTCGTTGAGGTAGTTGAGCCGGATGGGCTCGAGATCGTAGATGCCGCTGATGGCGATGCCGCCGGCCAGCCGCGGCTCGTTCATGGCGACCGCGGTGAGATGGCCACCCGCGGAGTGCCCCGCCACGAACACGCGCCGCGCATCGGCCTCCACCTCCGCCGCATGCTCGATGAGCCACGCCACCGCCGTCCTGATCTCCGCCACGATCTGATCGAGCCGCGCGGCGGGGGCCAGCGTGTACTCGATGAGGGCGAGGTGAAACCCCGCGGCGAGCAGCGCCTCGCCGATGAAGGCGTAGGGCTCCTTGTCGTTCATCTGCCAGTAGCCGCCGTGGATGTAGGCGAGGATCGGGGCGTTGGTCTTCCCGCACGAGAAAACGTCGAGCCGCTGCCGCGCTTCCTGGCCGTAGCGGAGGTCGATCTTGGCCGCCCGCGTCTTCCGGAGCGTCTCGCTGCGCGCCGACCAGCCCGCCACGTATTGATCGCGCTTGGCAATGCCCACCGCCGCCGTGTTGTTGTACGCGGCGTCGAGCGCCGCCCGGTCCATCCCTCGAAAGAGCATGGCGTCCTCCCTTGTCCTGCCTACACGGTTCCGCGCTTTCGCTTCCACGCTTCGTACTCGGCGAGGGTCCGCTCGTCGGGTGGATACGTTCCCGGAAGCCCTGCCCCGCCGCGGACCTTCTCGAGGATGAACGCCTCGAGCTGCTCCTGCTCCAGCCCCTGCTCGGCGACCTTGTCGGCCATCGCGCGCGGAACGCACACGACGCCCTCGCCGTCACCGACCATGATGTCGCCGGGAATCACGAGCACCTCCGCGCAGCCGATGGGCACGTTCTCGTCCACGGCCACGTGGCGCACGACGTGCGCGGGCGCCGCCGGGCCGAGGGCATACACGGGGAAGCCGAAGGCCTGCACCGAGGGATAGTCGCGGATGCCGCCGTCGAGCACGAGGCCGGCTGCGCCGCGCACCTGGAGGCGCGAGACCAGAATGTCGCCCGCGTTCGCCGCGCTGGCCACTCCGCGGCAATCCATCACGAGCACCTGCCCCGGCTGGATGTGCTCGATGGCGTGACGCTGTGGATAGCGCGGATCGCCCAGGACCTCGTAGCCGGCGCGATCCTCGCGGGCCGGCGCGAAGCGCACGGTCACCGCTTCGCCCGCCATGCGCTTGTCGGGACAGAGCGGTCGCACGCCGGCGAGGAAGGTGTTCCTGAAGCCGAGCTTGAAAAGCTGCGTGGTCAACGTGGGCGTGGAGATGCGGCGCAGTCGGTCGAGCGTGTCGGGAGCGAGCGGGGTAGCCGAAGTCAAGCTGCATCCTCCTGGACGGCCGGCGGTGACGCCCGGCCATGACCGATCTGTGGGGAGATCCTACTTGATGTATGGTGGGGCGGGAGCGCAAGGTTTGAGCTCACTCGAAGCCGCCACGTGAGGATCCCATCATGACGGATTCGCTGCCCCTCGAAGGCATCAAGGTCGTGGAGATCGCCCAGGCGCTGGCCGGCCCTTTCGCGGGCGAGATCCTCGCCCACATGGGCGCGGACGTCGTCAAGGTGGAGCGACCTGAGGGCGACGAGGCGCGCGGCTGGGGTCCCCCCTTCGCGCTCGGAGGTGGCCCGACCTTTCACGCCGTCAACATGAACAAGCGCTCCATCGTCCTCGACCTGAAGGATCCGGATGCGATCGCGTGGCTCAAGGGCTACATCGCGCAGGCCGATGTGGTGGTACAGAACCTCCGGCCCGGCGTCATCGAGGAGCTGGGGCTCGGCCCCGATGTGTTGCTCGCCCTCAATCCGCGGCTGGTGTTCTGCTCGCTGTGGGCCTTCGGACGAAGCGGCCCGCGCCGGCTCCGTCCCGGCTACGAGCCCATGGTGCAGGCCTTCGCGGGGCTCTTCAGCGTGAACGGCGGCGAGGAGGATCCGCCTTCCCGCTTCGGCGCGCCCGTGCTCGACCTCGGCACCGGCATGTGGGCGGCCATGGGCGTCCTCGCCGCGCTTCATCAGCGCGAGCGCACGGGCCGTGGGAGCGTGGTCGATGCGTCGCTCTTCGAGACCGCGCTGGGCTGGCTCACCGGCCACGTGGCGGGCTTCCGCTTCACCGGCGACCTGCCCTCGCGCGAGCGGACAGGCTCTCGCCGACTCGTGCCCTTCCAGGGCTTCCAGACGAAGAACGGCACGGTCATCATCGCGGCGGGCAACGACCGGCTCTTCGCCAAGCTGGCGACGGCCCTCGGCCATCCCGAGTGGGCCAAGGACCCGCGCTTCGCCACCAACGGCGACCGACGCGCGCACCGGCTCGAGCTGGTGAACCTGATGGAAGGCGTCCTCGCCGCGCGCACCAAGGGCGAGTGGATCGACGTCCTGGAGGAGGCCGGCGTTCCCTGTGCCCCCATTCAGGACCTGCGCGAGATGCTGGCAGAGCCGCAGACCGAAGCGCTCGGCGTGCTCAAAAGCGTGCCCGAGCTGGGATTCGATCTCATGACGTTACCCGTATCCTTCGACGGTCGCCGGCCGC
>Ga0081540_1001917_pt1 | contig 17426 bp, 15 predicted proteins | sample TabmetS2T1R1_FD_71024 | JGI IMG/M metagenome (GOLD analysis project Ga0081540, IMG submission 71024) | Tabebuia heterophylla rhizosphere microbial communities from the University of Puerto Rico - S2T1R1 | ecosystem: Host-associated > Plants > Roots > Rhizosphere ... | reverse complement strand
TGAGCATCACCCTCGCCAGGCCGAAGACCGCCTGCTAGCCGGGGTGCTCTGGCAGGATCATGATCTGGTCTTCGCTTCGGCCGTTGGCACGCCGTTTGATCGTCATAACGTGCTCCGTGAGTTCCGGAAGATCACCCAGGCGGCAGGTCTGGGTACCGGCTGGGTGCCGCGGGAGATGCGCCACGCGTTCGTGTCCTTGCTCAGCGCGAATGGCACGGCGCTGGAGGACATCGCCGACCTGGTCGGGCACCGGGGCACGGCCACGACCGAGACGGTGTACCGGAAGGTGATCGTGCCCGAACTGCGACGCGGCGCAGAGGTCATGGACCGGCTGTTCACCTGAGAGCGGCCAGCTTCGGCATGCCGGTAACTGATGGCTCTCCTCCAGGTTCCGCTGCCCTGCGGACCTGCTTGACGGTCAGCCGATTACGTAGGGTCGCCGGATGATGCCACACATGGCTGGATGTGCCGTAGTAACAGGTGTTGCGTAGCTCTACCTCGTGGCCGCCAATACCGCCTGAATATCGTCGGCACACAGGTCAGGACGCCGTCTGCGTCCAGAAACTGGCCCTGGGTGGCCCGGTGCGCGTCGGGAGAAGTCATCCGGGCTCCCGGCCTAGCAGCATGGCCCGCCGGCAGTACTCGTACAGGCCGTCGAACAGCGGCCCGGTCAGCTCCAGGACCTGCTCGTCGGCGAAGACCATGGACAGGCCGCGCAGCGCGACGTCGAACCCGGGCGCCTCCGGGGCGTCATACCGCTGGTCGTCCAGGTCGGCCTCGTGCACGATCTGCGCGATCCGCCACAGCACCGGGTCGGCCAGCTCATACCGGCGCAGGATCGTCTCGAAGCTGCAATCGGCGCCGTGGTGGGACAGTTCGGCGCCGCGGATATCGAACCCTGTCGCTCCGTCCGGCACTTCGGCCGGGTCGGCCACGAAGCTGAACTGGGCCTGCGAGTCGATGAACCGGCAGATCAGCCACGCGCACGCCGCCCGGTCGATGTGCACCCCGGCCCGGGTGGCCCACCTCATCGCCGCCTCCCGACGGCCGGAACGGCACCGGCGTCGAGGCACTGGCCGGCGTGGGCCAGTGCCTCGACTGCGGCCCGGGCCCGCCCCCGCGCCGCGGGCGGGAAGAAATCGCGGCGGGTGATCCGGCGCAACTCGGCGCGCAGCCGCCGCAGCGCCGCGGTTCGTGCCTGCTCGCTCCGCTCGCGGGCGGCCGTGGCCTGGGCCGTCACCGCGTCGTACTCGGCGGTGCGGGCGGCTGCCATCGCCGCGGCAAGTTCTCGTTCATGCGCCGCGGTGGCCGGGCGGGCCAGCCACACCCCGGCGCTGCCCCCCGCCTCGGTGACCTCCTCGGCGATCCACTCCAGTTGCTCACGGGTCCGGGCGTCTGCGGGCAGGCCGGCCAGCCCGTCGCCGAGCTGGGCCACCCCCAGCCGCCTGAGCTTGCGCCAGATCGCGATCCGCGGTGCCGACGGCTCGCGCGGCACCCGGTAACACAACAGCACCCACAGGCCCGGGCCGTCGCCAGACGGGGCCGGGCCCAGACGCAGGTCCATCCCGGTATCCCTCCTCCCGTCCCTGGGTATTGTAACCATGGTTACAATACCCCTGTCGGCGCCGGAGGTGGGACGAGGAGATGACCCAGGACTCATCCGCGCTGTTCACTCTGGACCGCGTGACCGTGCGCCGCGGCGCCGCGCTGCTCCTGGACGAGGTAACCTGCCGCATCCCCGCCGCCGCGTGCACCGCGGTCACCGGGCCGTCCGGGACGGGCAAGACCACGCTGCTGCGGCTGCTGAACCGGCTGGACGAACCCGACAGCGGCCTGGTCTGCCTGCACGGCCAGCCGCTACCCGGCTTCGACGTACTCGCGCTGCGCCACCAGATCGCCCTGGTCGGCCAGGCCCCGGTCCTGCTCACCGGCCGGGTCCTGGACGAGCTGCGCACCGGGGCGCCGGACCTGGACCGAGACCAGGCAGCGGCGCTGCTCGGGCAGGTCAGCCTGCCCGCCGCGATGCTGACCCGGTCCACCACCGGGCTGTCCGGCGGGGAAGCCCAGCGGCTGTGCCTGGCCCGCGACCTGGCCGCCGGACCGGAGGTCCTGCTGCTGGATGAGCCCACCTCGGCGCTGGACCCGGCCAGCGCGCAGGCCGTCGAGCAGGTAGCGCGGTCCTTCATCGCGGCCGGCGGCAGCATAGTGATCGTCAGCCACGACGCGGCGCAAACCAGCCGGATCGTCGATCAGGTGCTGACGCTCCACGCCGGGAAGCTGACCGCCGAACGTGCCCGGCCCGTCGCCAGCCTCAGGGAGGGATCATGAATCCCGCCGTGCCCACCTGGGCCGGGGTCGCCGCCTCGCTGGCCCTGGTCGCGCTCGCCGTGGCCGTCGCCGCCCGGCAGCGGCTGCACCTGGCCCGCGAGATCACCATCGCCGCCGCCCGGGCCGGCGCCCAGCTCACCGCCGTCGGCGCCGTCCTGCTGCTCGTCTTCACCCACGGCGGGCTGGTCGGCGCGTTCGGCTGGCTCACCATCATGGTGCTGATCGCCGGGCAGGTGGCCGCCCGCCGCGCCCGCGGCCTGCCCCGGGCGCTGCCGGTCGCCACTGGTGCCATCGCGGCCGGGACCGCGGCCACTGTCGGCACCCTGCTCGCCCTGGGCGTGATCAGCCCTCAGCCGCGGGTGGTGATCCCGGTCGGCGGCATGGTCGTCTCCGGCGCGATGGCCGCCGCCGCGGTGACGCTGACCCGGCTGCACGACGAAGCCGCCGCCGCGCGCCCCGCCATCGAGGCTCGCCTGTGCCTCGGGATGCCCGCCGACCGGGCGTTCGCGCCGCACCTGCACGCCGCGCTGCGCACCGCGCTGATCCCCGCGATCGACTCCACCAAGACCGTCGGCCTGATCAGCCTGCCCGGCGCCATGACCGGGCTGATCCTGGCCGGGGTCAGCCCGCTGACCGCCATCCGCTACCAGATCGTGGTCATGTACATGCTGCTCGCCGCGGCCGCCCTGGCCGCCCTGACCGCCGCCCGCCTCGCCGGCCGCGCCCTGTTTGATGACGCCCACCGGCTGCGTCCGCTGCCTGCACGAACTGACGAGAAGCGCCGGGCGGCCCCGGTGCGCCTGCCGGCCCGCAGGGGCGCTGGCACGCGGTGACGGCGCGGGCCATGTCTTGCGGAGCCCGTTGGCCGGCGGTGCTGGCTGGGGCTTTGCGCGGCCGGAGGTGCCGTGGCGGGGTCAGCGGTGCCTGGTCAGGACGGCGTGCAGGTCGGTGCCCTGGCTGGGCTGGGGATCAGCGTGGACCAGGGCCGCAGACAGGCCGGGCAGGGCGTGCAGCAGGTCATGCTCGGCGTTGACGGCGACCTGGTGGGCCTGGACGGCGGTGGCATCGCCGGCGACGACGATCTCGCATTCGGCCCATAGCTGGTGGCCGACCCAGCGGAGCCGGACGTGCCCGATATCCAGCACGCCGGGAGTGGCGCGCAGGGTGCGCTCGGCCTGGTCGACCAGGGCAGGGTCGACGGCGTCCATCAGCCGCCGGTAGATCTCGCGGGCGGCCTGGTACAGCACGGCCAGGATCGCCAGCGTGATCACCAGGCCGACGACCGGGTCGGCCCAGTTCCAGCCCAGGGCCACGCCGCCCGCGCCGAGCAGCACGGCCAGCGAGGTGAACCCGTCGGTACGGGCGTGCAGCCCGTCGGCGACCAGGGCCGCCGAGCCGATCTTGCGGCCGACCCGGATGCGGTACCGGGCGACCAGTTCGTTGCCGGTGAACCCGATCAGGGCAGCCGCCGCGACCGCGATCAGGTTAGAGACGCGTTCGGGGTGCAGCAGGCGGCTGACCGCCTCGTAGGCGGCCAGCGCGGAGGACGCCAGGATAAGCACGACGATCACTATCCCGGCCAGGTCTTCGGCCCGCCCGTAGCCGTAGGTGTAGCGGCGGTTCGGCGGGCGCCTGCCCACGACGAACGCGATCCCCAGCGGCACCGCCGTCAGCGCGTCAGCCGCGTTGTGCAGCGTATCGCCTAGCAGGGCCACCGATCCGGACAGGGCCACGACCACAGCCTGGATCACCGCCGTGACGCCAGCACCCCGAGTGAGATCCACAGCGCGCGGATGCCCTCGGCGCTGGCCTCCATCGCGGCGTCCACCTTGTCGGCCGCCTCATGCGAGTGAGGGCGCAGCACATGCCGCAACCCGCCCAGGATTCCCGTCCCGTGATCATGCTCATGGTCGTGGTCGCCCTGGCCGTGATCGTGGTCATGGCCCGACGGGCCGTGCTCATGCTCCTGGCCATGATCACCGTCATGATCATGACGCGGCATGTCGGGTGTGTCCGTAGCTCCAGCATGCCTGCACGAATCGATTGCAGCACATCGACAATTACCAGGCCGGCGCACATGCGAACAGGCCGCAAAGGCAACGGTCCGCGTCGGCCCCGCTGCAGGTAGCGACACAGGCCCACGCTGCTCCGGTCAGCTCGGGACGGACACGACGTGGGTCCGGGTGTACTCGTACGTCCCCTGGCTGCTGAGTTCGCGGCCGATGCAAGCTGGCGTTGAACCCCGCCGAACGTCACGTCCTCGTCCACGACGGTGGCGTGCATGTGCGGACGGCGGAGACCGCGCCAGGAGAGGCGGCCGTGCCGATCGAGTACTCGTCACGGCGCCGGGCCGGCCGCAGGCGTGATAGCCGCTTAGCGCCCGAGCCGGGCGAGTGCTATCGCCGCAGCGGTCGCCCGCTGCGGCTGCCACCGGAGTGTCGCACCCCCGCCTTTGGGCGGCCGTCCGAGTCCGGCCGCGAGCAGGCGATGCGTGAACTGTCCGGAATGCCAGACCTGAAGCCGCAATGCCCGCCGATGTCCGGGCGGTTCAATCCGGCAGGCGCGCTGCCGCGGCTGCGGTCCGCCATCTCCACCGGTCGGCCCGATGTCCATCTCCACCGGCCGGCCCGGCGTCGTTGTCAGCGAGGCTTCGGCGGTCAGGCCGGATACAGTGTCGTGCCATGGAGAATCTGTCGGCGGTCACTCCGGATCGCTGCGCAGCGCTGGTGGCGCCGCAGATCGAACGCCTCACCTTGGCCGTGGTCCACGCATCGATCGGACGAGCAGGGCCACAGGTAATGCGGTACGGCGTCCCGCTAGACGCGATCGACATCGTCGGCCAGCTGCGCACCGGGCTCGCGGCGCGCCCGGTCTCCGCGGCCGGGCTGGCCGCCGTTTATCGTTACCGCGACGCGGACGAGCTCCGCCGCAACCTCAGTACTCTCGCGGCGGCGAAGATCATCGAGGAGGCCGGCGACCGCGCGATCTGTGCGACCGGCACCGGCCGCGCCCTGATCGCCGTGATGTACAGGGCCAGTGCCGAGGCCGCTGCCGAGCTGTGGTCCGCGCACCGGGAAACGGTGGCCGAGCTCAGCGAGCTGGCCGGGCAACTGGTCGTGGCGGCGGCAGCCACGGGCGGGGACGCCTACGCCGCGCTGGCGCCGCCGTATGAGCCACCCGGTGCCAGCGCCGGGTTGCTGCTGCATCACCGCCTGGCGGTGCTGCGCTATCACCGCGCCGACGCGCACGCCGCCGCCTGGCAGGCGGCCGGGCACACGGCTGTCACGGTCCGCGACCTGGCTGCCGGGCCGGAGCGCGAACGCATCGAGGCAGAGACCAACCGGGGCGCTGGCCGGCCGTACGCGACCCTCAGCGCCGCTGAGCGGTCTCGGCTGGTGTCCGGTCTGACCGCTCTACCGGGCGAGCTGTAGCCAGCGGTCACGGCGGGAGATCACCTGACGGAAGAAATCCGGTAGACCTGACGCCCGCTGCGGTCAGGCTCCAGGAGGCATGGGTACATGACCCTGACGGCGGGAGACCACGGCCGCGGCGAGGCCATCCGGGCTGCCCGCCGGCCGGACTCACACAAGCCGCGCAACCCGGATCGGGATCCGCCGCGGGCTACGACTGGATCACCCATGACCCGCCAGTGGCGGGTAACTCAACCGTCGGCTGGCTCATTTTGGTCAGGCGCACCGCGACCGCGACACGGTAACAGCGCCGCCGAGGCCTACGCCGTTCCAGCCAGACCACGACCGGGCCGGACCAACTGGCAAGATCCTCGCCGAACAGGCCCACGGGCCAACTTGAACTGCAGCCGGGAAGCTCGATCGCGTGCCATCGAATCAGGCCCGCCCGGCTCTGGGCGGTATCCCGCCGAAAGTCCCGTGAGGTGACTACCGCGATCTTCTGGGCACCTGGCCACGGAGGATCGAGAGCAGGAACCGGTCACAGGGTCAGCTGCGTGGCCTGTTTCTTCGCCGAGATAACGAGACTTCGGGGAGCCCGCTTAATTATTTGGTTAGCGATGCTTACGATTGAAGCCAGGAACAGTTCCCGCCTCGGCCGAGATAGCCGGATGTGTCTCAAGTCGGGTCCCACAGCCCGTGGTCCCCGACGGGACACAATGCCGCTGCGGGTATGAGCGCCTCGTTGTCCAACGTGCCCGCGCCTGGTACGCCTGGCAGGTGGAGCCGGTACCGTCTCCGGCGGCTGGTTGGACTCGCGAACGTTCCACGACGGGAGTGTCATCGATGAAGGCTGCGCGCTGGATCGGCGTGGGACGTGTGGTGTGCGAGGACGCACCGGTACCGTCGGTCGCGGACGGCGAGATCCTGGTCAGGACCGCCTATGCGTCCATCTGCGGTTCCGACCTTCACGTCGTGTTCCTGAACGCGCCGCCGCAGTCCGGGGCCGCCGGCTACCCCGGGCACGAGAGCACGGGCGAGGTGGTGGAGTCGCGCTGCCCTGGCTTCGAGCCGGGCGACTGCGTGCTGACCGTCCCGCATGCCGCCGCGGGGCGCTGCCTGGCCGAGTTCCAGTCGCTCCCTGGCTCCGCCTGCATTCGGCTGCCGACCGCGGCGCGGCTCAATCACCTGCTGATGGCACAGCAACTCGGCACGGTCGTCTATGCACTCCGCTGCAACCCGCTCGATCTCATCGGCAAGGATGCCGTTGTCATCGGGCAGGGATCCGCCGGCGCCTTCTTCACGTTCCTTCTTAAGCGGGCTGGAGCGGCCCGCGTACTGGTATCGGACAAGTCGCCCGCGCGTCTGGCCTACGCCCGGCAGCTGGGGGCGGACCTGGCCGTGGACGCCGGCGCGGTCGACTTCCGGTCGGCAGTACTGGAGGCTACTGGCGGGCAGGGTGCCAGCGTGGTGGTGGAGGCGGTCGGCAGCCGGGAGACGTTCCCGCTGAGCCTGGAGCTGGCCGCAGCTGGGGCGACCGTCGTCTGGTTTGGCCTGCCGGAGGGCGCCGGCGACTACATGTTCTCGTTCAGTGAGTTTTTCCGGCGGCGGCTGACCGCCTACTCGACCTTCGGCGCTCAGGGCGAGCCAGGGCTTGAGTCGTTCCGGTATGCAGTGCGGATGATTGCAGACGGCGCGATCGATGTGGCCCCACTGCTTAGCCACATGCTGCCGATCGAGGAAGTCGACGAAGCCTTCCGCGTCGCCCATGAGCGGACCGACAACGCATTGAAGGTGTCGATCAAGTTCTGACTGGAAGATGCGGTCCCTGGCGGCGACGCACAGTCATTACCCGGCTGCCGCCGGAGGTCAGCCTGTGCCCGGTAGGTAAAGCTGAACTCCACGTGCGAACAACCGAAAGCACTAGATTTAGGAGGAAATCCCGGACCTGTACAGGAGGATTCACTCCCACGTCCAAGACGGCTTCGAGTCGCTGCCATCACTCCTTGGGAGGACCAACTCATGACCGCGGACTTTTCACTGAGCGATGGTGTCGCGCTGGTCACCGGCGCCGGCAGTGGGATCGGCCGGGCGATAGCCCTAGGGCTAGCTGACGCGGGCGCGCTCGTCGGCTGTGTCGATCAGGTCCCTGGCAGCGTCGAGGCCACCGCCGCCGAGATCCTCGCCGCAGGCAGCAGGGCAGTCCCCGTTATCGCAGACGTGACCGATCCGGCCGCCATGTCCGCAGCCGTTGCGCAAATCGAGTCGGCGCTCGGGCCGCTGACGCTCGGGGTTAACGCGGCCGGCATCGCCAACGCGGCTCCTGCCGAGAGCATGCCGGAAAAGCAATGGCGGCAGGTCATCGACGTCGACCTCACCGGGGTCTTCTGGTCATGCCAGGCCGAGGGACAGGCAATGATCCGTAACGGCGGCGGGTCCATCGTCAACATCGCCTCGATGTCGGCCACCATTGCAAATCGCGGCCTACATCAGGCTCACTACAACTCAGCCAAGGCTGGGGTCGTGCACCTCGGCCGGAGCCTCGCCTGGGAATGGGCCGCTTCCGGCGTCCGGGTCAACAGCATCAGCCCCGGCTACACGTATACCGCGATGACACAGCGACCCGAGCAGCGGGACGCGATGGCGGGATACGCCAAAGACACGCCCCTGGGCAGGAATGCCCAGCCAGAGGACATGGTGGGTCCGGTTGTCTTCCTGCTGAGCGGCGCGGCGTCATTCGTAACCGGCGTCGACCTCCTCGTCGATGGAGGCCACGTCATCTGGTAGCCATCCGGCGCGTCACATCTCGATACCCGGACCCCAGACAGCGATGCGCGGCCGCATGCAATCCAGGAATGCCGTAACTGTCACTCCGCGCGAGGAGTTGCCTTACGACGTCCATCGGCGTCAAGCTCCCCAGCCCGCAGGGGACCCTTCCTTCCGTTCGGAGGAAATCTCTTCGCCATAACCCGACGCGAGATAGGCGGCGACGGGATCGGGAGCTAGCCCCATCTCGGCCCGCAGTTCGGCCAGCAACGGCCGGACGTCGGTATTGTACGCGTCCATCAGCGCCGCGTTCGCGGCGAGCACGTCGCCGACCAGTTGCGCCGCTTTGAGCGCGTCAGCGTCGACGAGCAGCACCTTGGCGACCGCCTCCTGCACGTTCATGACCGAACGGATCTGGGCGGGGATCTTCGGCTCGATATTGTGACACTGGTCGAGCATGAAGGCGATCCCCGCGGCGGGGGCGAGCGCATCGGCCGCGACCACCTCGTGCATGATGCGGAACAGCTGGAACGGGTCGGCCGCGCCGACCATCAGGTCATCGTCGGCGTAGAACCGGCTGTTGAAGTCGAAGCCGCCAAGCCGCTTCGCCTTGAGCAGCAGGGCGACGATGAACTCGATGTTCACTCCCGGCGCGTGATGGCCGGTGTCCACGACGACCTGGGCTCTGGGGCCGAGGGTCTGGCAGTGCATGAGGCTGGTGCCCCAGTCCGGCACGTCGGTGGTGTAGAACGACGGCTCGAACAGCTTGTACTCCAGCAGCATGCGCTGATCCGGCCCGAGCCGTTCGTAGACGGCGGCCAGCGCCTCGGCGAGCCGGTCCTGGCGGGCGGAGATGTCGTCCTGGCCGGGGTAGTTGGTGCCGTCGGCGAACCAGAGCTTGAGGTCCTTCGAGCCGGTGGCGTCCATGATGTCGACGCATTCAAGCAGGTGGTCAAGGGCCTTGCGCCTGACCCTCGGGTCCGGGTTGCAGACACTGCCCAGCTTGTAGTCGTCGTCCTGGAAGACGTTGGAGTTGACTGTGCCGATACGGATGCCGTTGCTCTTGGCGTGCGCGGCGAAGTCCGAGTAGTCGTCGACCTTGTCCCACGGGATGTGCACTGCCATGCTGTGCGCCACCCCGGTGTACTTGTGGACCTGGGCGGCATCATCGGCTTTCTCGTAGGGGGTGCGGGGCACGCCGGGCTGGCCGAATACCTTGAACCGGGTTCCACTGTTGCCGAACGCCCAGGAAGGCAGCTCGATCTGATGCTGTGTGAGCGCATTCTTGATGGCCCTCAGATCACGCATGTCAGGTTCATCTCCTCAGCAAGCTGGGCGGGTGATGGTCAGCCGCCAGAGATCTCGCGGGAAGTCTCATCTCGTCTGGCTGGCTCAGCATCCGCTGGACGGGGCACCACCGCTCGATGCGTTCCGGCTTCCAGCTCGAACGGCGGCCTGCCAGGCAGCTGCGCTGTCGCCGTGCAGTTCGGCGGGACCGTCATCTCGACCTGCATCTCGTCGCCTGCCAAGTGCCAGGAGATGCGGGCCTGGCCGTGGGGCGTGTCGTGGCTAGCTGCGGCGGAAGTAAGGCCGCCGCCGGGGCGCGGATGGAACGAGATCTTCTTGTAGCCCGGCGTAGCCGGAGCCAGGCCAGCTACCACGCGATGCAGCCAATCTGCCACCGAGCCGAAGGCGACGTGGTTGAACGAGGTCATGCCGTCGGGGTTCAGCGTGCCGTCGGGGCGAAGGCTGTCCCAGCGCTCCCAGACCGTCGTGGCGCCTTGCGTGACGGGATAAAGCCATGACGGGCACTCAATCTGCATGAGCAGGCGGTATGCCGTATCGATGTGTCCTGTGCTGGTAAGCGCGTCACAGATGAGCGGCGTGCCGATGAACCCGGTCGCAATGCGGTGGCCGTTGTCGCGCACAAGTTCCGCGAGCCGGTCGCCGGCCTGGCATGTAGCGCGGATGTCGCCAAGGAGATCGAATGCGATGGCGATGGCATACGCAGTCTGACTCTCGCGCATCAGCCGTCCTGAGTCGAGCAGATACCGGCTGCGGAAAGCCTTGGCCACCCCGTCGGCCAGTTCTTGATACATCTCGGCCTCGGTCAGGTCGCCTAGAGCGCGCGCTGCCATCGAGACGTGCCGGGCCGACCACGCGAAATAGGCCGTGGCGATCAGGTATGGATCGGTGGCACTGGCGGCAGGGTCATGTGGCGGCGCGGTCGGGTCGAGCCAGTCGCCGAGCTGAAACCCGGTGTCCCAGAGCCGGGTGGGACCGGCCAGGGACGCGATGAGATCGACCCACGCGCGCGCCGCGCGGTGATGCCGTCTCAGCAACTCCACATCGCCCGTGGCCTGAAACAGCGCGATCGGGGTGAGAGCGACAACGTCTCCCCAGCCCGCACCAGGTCGTATCGGCGTCCAGTGTGGCGGGCCGGGAATCACCGGCACGTACCAGGGGACGGTGCCCTCAGAGAGCTGTTCGAGGCCGACGTCTACGAGCCATGAGTCAAGCAGTGCGGCGCAGTCATACAAAAACAGCGCCGTTGGCCCGAATACCTGCACGTCGCCGGTCCAGCCAAGGCGCTCGTCCCTGGCCGGGCAGTCCGTGGGAATGTCGACAAAGTTGCCGCGCATGCTCCAGCGGACGTTGTCGTGCAGCCGTTGGACAAGCGGATCGCTGCACTCGAACGATCCGGCGTGCGGCATATCGGTGTGGTATACGCGAGCGACCACCGATTCAGCAGTGATCTTGCCAGGCCAACCGCTGACCACGGCGTACCGGAATCCGTGGATCGTGAACCGGGGCTCCCATTTCTCGATGCCTGCGCCCCGCAAGATGTACTCGTCGGTGGCGCGTGCCTGCCGCAGCGGTCCTGTGGCGAGGTCCTCGTTGACGATCACCTCGGCGTGCCGCAGCGTCACATGACTGCCGCGTGGCCCCTCCACCGTTATCGCCAGCCGACCGACCAGGTTCTGCCCGAAGTCGAGCAGATAAGATCCATCGTCGCGGCGGAGAGTCGTCACGGGTTTGATGTTGTCAGTGCACCGGACCGGCGGGCCCTCCGCCGGCATGAGGGTGGACGGGTCTCGATCATGCACTTTGACCGGCGTCCATCCTCCGCCGCTCGCGCCGTCCGGCTTTGACCAGTCCGGATTGTCCACACGGGCGTCATGAATCTCGCCGTCGTACAGGCTGCTGGTGACGATGGGCCCGGTTGCGGCTTGCCAGGAGGCGCCGGTCGCGATCGTGGTCGTCGTGCCGTCGTCATGTGCTATCTCCAGCTGGGCTAGCCACGATTGGTCGGTACCGTAGATGTTGCGGGTGCCGCCGTTGAATCCCAGTCGCCCGCGATACCAGCCGTCGCCGAGCCAGGCTCCGATTGCGTTGGGCCCCTGGACCAGGTAGCTCGTGACGTCATAGGTGCGGTACCGCAGGCGCCGGCCGTAGACCGTCCATCCAGGGCTGAGAGCGTCGTCGCCGACACGCATGCCGTTGATCTCGGCCTGGTAGACCCCGTGAGCGCTGGCATACAGTCGTGCCGATACGATAGGCCGACTCACTACGAACTCACGGCGAACGCGGGCGGGCGGCCGGTCGCTTGACCGGTCCTCATCCCACCCGCCGCCTACCGGCTTGGCCAGCCAGTCGCCGGGGTCGAGCAACGCCGCCTCGGCCCAAGAGGGCATGCTCCAGTCCGACTCGATGTCGTCGTCGGTCCAGACGCGTACACGGACGCGCACGCGTTCTCTTGACACCAGGGGTTTCGCCGGCCATAGCATGAGGTAACGTTCCGAAGAGACCACGCGACCTGTCGTCATGACACCTCCCGCGCGCCGGAACTCGAGCTCATACGCGCGCTGAGCGCCCGAAGTTTCCGAGAGCTTCCATGAGATCCGGGGTCGCGAGCTGCCGAGGCCGAGTCCGTCGGCCGAGCGTTCGAACGTGACAGGATCTGGGCTTGGCAAGGTTTCCTGGCCTTTCAGGGGCGGTGAGCCTGCTTGGCTAGCGTTTGTCAGAGCTTCTCCGGTCTGGTTAGTTACGTAAGCCTTTGACCGCCCCTCCGGTGAGGCCTTTCATGACCTTCTGGTTCAGCGCAAGAAAAAGAATCAGCGTGCCGAATACGGTAATGCAGATTGCGGCAAATAGCGGCCCGTACTGTATGGAGCCGAACTCGCCGGTGAAGTTCAGCAAGCCAACCTGCACTGTTCGCAAGCTATTGCTGTTAGTGAAGGTCAGAGCTATAAGCAAATCATTCCACATGAAGAAGAACTGAACCAGAGCGACGGTCAGTATCGCGTTACGGACCATCGGGAAGGCGACCGAGAAGAAGATCCGGAATATACCTGCGCCGTCGATGGCAGCTGCCTCGATCACTTCATGGGGCACGGCCCGGAAGTATGTCGCCAGCATGAACACTGTCAAGGGCAGGCCCGTAGCAGTGTAGGTGATGATCAAGGGCCACAGTGTTCCCGTCAGTCCGGCTTGGTAGTAGATGGTGAACAGCGGCAGCAAGATCATCTGGGTCGGCACCATGATGCCGGCTAGGAACAGGAGCATGGTCGGTCGGCTGAGACGCCATCGCATCAACTGCAGCGCGAAGCCGGCCGCGCTGCCGAGCACGATGACAAGGGCGAGTGCCGGGAGCACGGCGGCGACGCTATTCCGGATGTAGATGCCGAGGTCGCCGGTTACCCACGCAGCCCTGTAGTTGCCCCACATCCAGTGCGCGGGGAGGCTGAATGCCGGCCGGTTCAGGTAGTCGGCCTGTGATTTCACCGATCCCAGGAACAGCCAGACCAGCGGGTAGATCACGACGACAAGGAGCAACGCGGTCAGCAGCCGCGCGGGGAGTCGCCTGGCGAACCGGCCGAGCGTACGGCGAGGTGCCTTCGCCGAGGCGCCGCCGGCTGCGGAGCGGTCATCGGTGCGCTGCCAGGCGGTCGTGGTTGCCACTACGCTGCCTCCTGCTGGTCAACGCGAGACCACCGGTACAACGTGACCGTAACTATCAGGCAGATGACGGTAAGCAGGAGCGCTATCGCCGCGCCGTAGCCATACTCGCCGTAGGAGAACGAGGTATTGAACATGTAGAGGGTGAGCGGTGTCGTCGCATTTCCGGGGCCACCGTTGGTCAGGGCGAGTATGGAGTCGAATACTTTCAGCGTCCCGTTGATGCTGAAGATAATGGCGGACAACAGCACAGGAAAGGACAGCGGTATCACAATGTGCCGGACGAGCCGATATCCGGTTGCGCCGTCAATCCGGGCGGCCTCGATCGTTGTCTCCGGTATGTCGATTAGCCCGGCGTAGAGCAATACGGCATAGAATCCCATCGATCGCCATATGTCCATGATAATGATGATCCAGAAAGCATGGCTCGGTGATGAGAACCAGTCAACTGGGTGGTAGCCGATGAGATGGAGAAATGAATTGATCGGCCCCTCGGCCGGGGCGATCGCGAATAGCTTCTGGAACATGAGAGCAACCGCGACCGTCGGCAGGACGACGGGGAAGAAGATGAGCGTTCGTATGACCGCGGACGCTCGTCTTAGGACGAAGACGTAAAACAGCGCGAGGAGGTAGCCGAGGAAAATCTGGCCGATGGTCAGTACCACCGCGTACCGAAGCGTGAACCACAGAGCGGTTCTTACGTTCGGGTCGGATGCGAGGTGCCTGATGTTGGCCAGCCCGGTGAAGTGGTAGCCCGTGATTGCGTTGCCGCTTGTCAGTGAGTAGCCAGCCGACCAGAAGACGGGAATCAGCATGACCGCGGTGTAGATCAATAGAGCAGGTCCAACGAGCATCGCGATCGCTCGCCTGTTGCCCAGAAGTTCATCCACCGTTGCGTCGTCCTCTCAGTCTGCCGGCATCGCAGGCGCCCCCCGCGGAGCGGCGTTCGCACATCCGCGGGAGGCGCCTGGCGCGCTGCTTGTCCTGCGCTACCCGGACGGCGGCAGGGCAGCCTGCACAGTGTTCATGAAAGCGCCCGGCGACGTGCTGCCGTTCACCAATGGTGCGGCATTCTGCTGGCTCACTGTCGTCGCCTGGGTGCTGAACAGCGCCTCGAACCAGAGCACGCTCTGTTTCGAGCTAGCCATGGTCTGCTGGACCTGGGTCTGGAGCGCGCTCAGCCCCGGGACTGGTGTGCCGGGGGTAAAGCCCGAGAAGGTACCGTAGTCCTTCAGCACGCCGGTGCCGTAGTTCTGCACGAAGCACTTCAGCCACGCGCTGACCTTCGGGCCCAGGGTCTTTGCGCCGAACGTGAACGGCAGGCCGACGTTGGCGGGGTACTGGTCGATATTACCCGCGCCGCCGGCGACGGCAGGGAACGGCATGAATCCGATGTTGCTGGCGCCGACCGTATCTGCCTTGGGATCTGAGACGTTAGCGAGCACCCACGTGCCCATGTAGAGCATGGCCGCCTTCCCCGTCAGGAAGGTGTTGACGCTGGTGTCGTAGTCGATCGACTCGACTCCCTTGCCGAAGTATCCCTTCGCTCCGAGGGCGGCGACCGCCTGCGCGGCCTTCACGTACTTGGGGTCGCTCAGCTTGGCCGTGCCGCTGGCTACAGCGCTCAGAGCGTCCGGGCCGAGGCTCCGGTACAGGTAGCCGCTGATTAGTCTGGTGATCGGCCAGCCCTGCTGACCGGAAGCCGAGAACGGCTGGATTCCCTTGCTGTGCAGCGTGGCCGCGTCGGACACGAGTTGATCCCACGTCTGCGGGACCGAGATGTGCTCTTGCGCAAATATCTTCTTGTTGTAGAAGATCCCCTCGATGTTAAATTCGTCAGGCACTACGTAAAAGCCGCCGTAGAGGTTCTGTATTGTCGAAAGGGCGGCCGGCTCGACGTCATTGATGACACCAAGCTTGGTGAGCTCGGTCTGCAGGTTGGCGATGTCACCCGCTTTGACGAGCGCCTTCGTGGTCGCCGGCGCATTGCCCGCGGCGAACATCGCCGGCAGCGCCTTCTGGCCGGCCAGGAGCTGCAGCTTCTGGTCGAGCGAGGTCTGCGGCACGGTCTGGATCTGCAGCGGAAGCGCCTTGTTTTCCGTAGCACACGCGCCCGCCGCGAGCCTTTTCAGTTCCCCGGAGACCGTGGTGTTCTCAGCGTTACTCAGGACCGTGAACGCGCTGGGGTCCCGCGCACCCGCCGACGTCGACGCCTGTCCGCCACCGCTGCTGCTGCCACCACCGCCACACGCTGTTACCGTGAGCAGCAGCGTGGCCAAGCCAGCCAGTCCCACGCGCAGCCGTCTGTCTCGCGATACGTTAAGCATCACAAGATCTCCTTCACAACTTCTGTCGGAAGTATTTTCAGTTTCACGCGTCCCAATGCGGGATGCCTGGCGTGGACCCGGGCCAAGGCAGCACGTACGGCGACGCGACCGCGCCGAGGCAGACAGTGCCAGGCGCCCGTGAACAACCGGACATCAGTGAGCAGCATGCCTATTACGAAGCGATACGAGCCATGGTGCGCGGTCAGTTCACCAGCGGATAGCCTTCACTGAACCTCTGGTAGCACGATCTTCACCTCGAAGCTTCGCATCGTGCCCTGCCGGCGTGGAACATTCCTAGTAAGGATCCAGCTACCGGGGACATGATCAAGAGTCCTTTGGCCGCGGCCCGGCCTACCGCAACAGTTCGTCACCTGGGCCGTGCAGGTGCGCTGCCTGAGTGGCGAAGCGTTTGCGGTAGGTCGTGGCGCTCAGACCGTAGTGGGCCTTGAAGCGGCGGGCGAAGTAGTTCTGGTCTGGCCAGCCGACGGCGCGTCCGATGCAGGTGACCGGCTCGTCCGAATGCAGCAGCATGACGGCGGCGTGCTCGGCCCGCACCTGGGCCAGGTAGGCCATGGGCGGCAGGCCAGTGGCCGCCTTGAACAGCCGGACGAGGTAGCCGGGGGCCAAGTGCAGTTCCTCGGCCAGTTCGGCGAGCACCCAGCGCCGCGCCATGCTTGCCTCCAGCATGCGCATCGCCTCCACGACCGCTGGGTGCACCCGGCGGGTCTCGGAACCGGCCGCTGAGCCTGGCAGAGCGACCCGGCCCAGCGCGCTGAGCAGGAGCGACAGGCGGCCGAGTATATCGCCGCGATACCGGGCCGGCGAGCAGTGGCGCAGCGCGGCCAGCGCGCTGAGGTGTGCCATGCACTCGTCAAGCGCCGCCGGAGGCAGGCTGAACGCCAGTACGCCACGGCCAGCCGTGGCGTACGGGCCCGTCCACAGCAGATAGCCGAGCAGCGGGTCCTCGCGCGTCCACGACAGCTCACGGCGCAGGAGTTCGCTGCTGAAACAGCAGTTGTACAGCTCCAGCCGCTCGCAGTGCTCGTACCCGTGCCAGACGCCCGGCCGGAGCAGGATGACATCCCCGGCCCGCAGCTCCCGTCGGCCGGCCACGCAATGATGGGTGCCCGCACCGCCGACGGCGAAGGCGATCTCCACGAAGCTGTGCGTATGCAGCGGGTTGTCCTCGGCATGCAGGTAGTAGCCCGCATAGGCCAGCGCGCCCTCGGTGAAGTAGAAGACGTCCTGGCTGGTGTCCATCGGGAGGTCGTCGTCCACTCCGGCACGATACGCCACGAAGTTAATTTCATGCTAAAAGCGGCCTGCAGGCCGAGGGATGCCGTAACCAGTCGTGGGCGGTGGTCGGCATACGATCTCATCCCAGATCCGGGCGCGGTCCATTAGCCAGACTAACCAGATTCTGGGGAGCCAAACCAGGAGCCAACGGAGCCAGACACTGAGCGACATGGGGCGACGCCAGGCGACAATCAGTGTAGCTAACTGGCTCTTCAGGCGATGAGCATCACCCTCGCCAGGCCGAAGACCGCCTGCTAGCCGGGGTGCTCTGGCAGGATCATGATCTGGTCTTCGCTTCGGCCGTTGGCACGCCGTTTGATCGTCATAACGTGCTCCGTGAGTT
>Ga0081540_1001916_pt1 | contig 17436 bp, 12 predicted proteins | sample TabmetS2T1R1_FD_71024 | JGI IMG/M metagenome (GOLD analysis project Ga0081540, IMG submission 71024) | Tabebuia heterophylla rhizosphere microbial communities from the University of Puerto Rico - S2T1R1 | ecosystem: Host-associated > Plants > Roots > Rhizosphere ... | reverse complement strand
GCGGGCGGGGGGAAGGTACAGCCGGGGGCGGGGAGGGGGGCGGCCGCCATCGGCCGCAGCCGCCGGTTCCGGGAGGAGACCCGTGACGCGCGGATAGAGATCGCCCGGGAGGCGGAGCACACATTCGGCCGCAAGCTGTCCTGGGGCGTCGTCTGTGACACCTACAAGGTGATGTTCACCACACTTTCCATCCCGGTGATGACCAGGCTCCGCCAGTCGGAGCGGCGTGTCCTTGACACGCTGGTGGACGCCGGGGTGGCCCGCAGCCGCAGCGACGCGCTGGCCTGGTGCGTGCGGCTGGTCGGCGAGCACGAGGACTCCTGGCTCTCCGACTTGCGGGAGGCGCTGCGCCACGTAGAGCAGGTGCGCGCGGAGGGACCGCACGCGTGACCAGCCACGAATTGCCGGCAGCGGTTTAAACCAAAGGTCTAAACCAAAAGCCGGGAAAGCGCCGCCGACATGTCTGTGCACCGGCAAATGCGGCCTTTTTCGCACCTTGCCGGGCGCGGCTTTAGCGCCTTCTGGAGAAGGCATCTCGCCGAGCTGGCCGGCCCGGGCCAGCCGCCCCGCGGCGACGGCGCGCCGATCGGGCCGCGCAGGGCTTTGGCCAAAAGTCCGCTGGCCGCCGGCAATCGAGTGGGCCGTGCCGGGGTACACTCCCCTAATCTCGCAGCGCAGGACGCACATGACTGTGCGCTGCGGGAGGCAGGCCCGGGCATGGAGCGTGCTGGAGGCGCGCCCAGGAGGAGGAGCAGTGGCGCACGAGGTAAAGGCGGCGACGGTTGAGTGGAATCCGACCGCGGCCCGGCTTCGCGAGCTAGCGGAGAAAATGCCGAACGCGGTGATCACCGAGTTCGGCAATGTCGCGGTCAAGGCGAGAGTGGACTCTCGCAGCACCAGGTCGACCTTCATCGTCGAGGACTCGACCAATGCCACCAAACAAACGATGACCCGGGCGGAATTCGACCGCATCGCGGCCGAGCAGGACGCCTACATCGCCGAGAGCCACGTGGTGGTGGTGGACGGCTACATCGGGTCAGACCCCGCGTTCCGCACCCGGGCCAGGCTGATCATGGAGGCCGCCAACGCCAACGTGGCGGGCATGCAGCAGCAGCTCTACTACCCCGTGGGTGACGACTACGACCCGGCGGCCTGGGAGCCGGACACCACGGTCATCTACACGCCCAACCTGCCCGCTTCCGGCTACCCGAACGACCGGGTCATCGCCGTCGACCTCACGGCCAACGTCACCCGCGTGCTCAACTCCGACTACTTCGGTGAGTCGAAAAAGGGCGGGCTGCGGATGTGGAACAACATCGTCTACGACCGCGGCGGCCTGGCCCTGCACGCCGGTTGCAAGGTGATGCCGGTCGGCGGGCGGCCGCGGGGACTCCTCATCGTGGGCCTGTCCGGCACCGGCAAGACCACCACCACCTTCACCACTCAGCTGGGGAGCAAGCCGGCCCAGGACGACTTCATCGCGCTCATGCCCGGCGGGAGGGTCTACACGACCGAGAACGGCTGCTTCGCCAAGACCTTCGGGCTCGATCCGAGGTTCGAGCCCGCCATCTACAACGCGACCACCAAGCCCGATGCCTACCTGGAGAACGTCTCGGTCGACAGCACCGGGGCGGTCGACTTCTTCGACACCTCCTACACCAAGAACGGCCGCACGACCTGGCCCTTCTCCTATGTCGACCCCTGGCCGGCGGACGACATCCCGCCGGCCGAGTTTCTGCTGATACTCAACCGGAACGAGAACATCGTGCCGGGTGTGGCCCGCCTGGACCGGGCCCAGGCCGCCGCGTACTTCATGCTGGGCGAGACTACCGGCACCTCGGCCGGCGGCAAGGACGAGGAGGGCAAGTTCCTCCGGGTCCCGGGCACGAACCCGTTCTTCCCGCGCGACATGGCGGACATGGGCAACCGGATGCTGGAGCTACTCCACAGCCATGAGCTCAAGGTGTACGTGCTCAACACCGGCCGCGTCGGCGGCGGCGACGAGCACGAGGGGTCGAAGAAGGTGACGATCCCGTATTCCTCCGCCATCGTCCAGGCGATCGTGGAAGAAACGATCACCTGGACCAGCGACCCGGACTTCGGGTACGAGGTCGCAGAGTCGCTGCCGGGCGTCGAAGATCCCGAGATCCTGCAGCCGCGGCGACTCTACGAGCGGCAGGGCCGGATGGATGAGTACGCGGCGATGGTGGCGCGGCTGAAGCGCGAGCGCCGCGAGTACCTGTCCTCGTTCGCCGGCCTCGACGAGGCCATCGTCGCATCGATCGGCTGACCCACCGGAAGACGCCACCGCCGTCCGCTGCCAGGGCACCGGCGTGATGCCGCCGGCGCTGGCATGGCACGATGGTGTCCGTTCAGACCGCCCACCGGGGGACCCAGGCTGTCTGCAGAGTCCAGCCTGTCACCATCCCCGCCCGAGTAGTGAGATCCTTGGATACGGTGCGGGGGGGACGGTGACGCTGCAGCCCCGCCAGCCTCGCCGCCCGCGAGGGTCACGGCAGTCACACCGGCTGCGGCCGGACGGCATCGCTGCGGCAGACAGCCTAACGGCGGAGAAAGGGTGGGGATGAGACTTCGCGGGCTCGTCTACCGGCTGTATGAGCGGAGGCTGGAAGCGTCGCTCACCGGGCACTCGATCCCGCGGCACGTCGGGGTGATCCTGGACGGCAACCGGCGGTGGGCACGGTCCGCGGGGCTCGCCGACGTGGCCTCCGGCCACCAGAAGGGCGCCGATCACATCTTCGAGCTGCTCGGCTGGTGCCGCCAGGCCGGCGTCGAGGTGGTCACCCTCTGGCTGCTGTCGACCGACAACCTGGCCCGGCCCGCCGCCGAGGTCGGGGCGCTGCTGCGGATCATCGAGACCACCGTGCGCGGCCTGGTCGCCCAGGGCTGGCACGTCAAGCCGGTCGGGGCGCCCGACCTGCTGCCGGCGGAGACGGCGCGGGTCCTCAAGGACGCCGCCGAGGCCACCTCGGGCAACCCGGGATTGCTGGTGAACGTCGCGGTCGGGTATGGCGGCAGGCGCGAGATCGCGGACGCCGTCCGCTCCCTCCTCCACGATCACGCCACCAGGGGCACGAGCATCGAGGAACTCGCCGAGATCCTCGACGTGGAGCACATCGCCGATCATCTGTACACCGCGGGCCAGCCCGACCCCGACCTGGTGATCAGGACCTCGGGGGAGCAGCGGCTGGGCGGGTTCCTGCTGTGGCAGAGCGTGCACTCGGAGTTCTACTTCTGCGACGCCTACTGGCCGGCCTTCCGGCGGGTCGACTTCCTGCGCGCCCTGCGCTCGTACGCCGCGCGTCACCGGCGGTTCGGCTCCTGATCACCCGCGCCCCGGCGCGACTGTGAAGCCGGGGCACAGGTACTTCCGGGACGGGCCACCCCCAGGTACCGTCAGAGCTGGATGGGCGGTGCGTCGCCGCCCGCCGGGAAGGCCCTCGACATCCTCGAGCTTGTTGCCGGAGCACACAGGCGAGACGAGCGAAGGGCCGGCGACCGGCCCTTCGCGGGCTGGTCCCGGTCTAACCGACACGACTGTGTCCGAATGCGGCGCCTACTCCGGCGCCCAGGGGAGAACGAGTGGCCAGTTCTTCTGCCCGCCGCTCAGCGCGGCACAGCAGTACCCGCACCGAACCCGGCGGCCTCCGTGCCGAAGAAGCCAGCGCAGCCAGTGCACGGCGGCACACGTACGTCCTGGACACCAGCGTCCTGCTCGCTGACCCGGCGGCCATCGGCCGGTTCGCCGAGCATCGCGTCGTCCTGCCGATCGTCGTCATCACCGAACTGGAGGCCAAACGCCACCATCCCGAACTGGGCTTCTTCGCCCGCCAGGCCCTGCGGCACCTGGATGACCTGCGGGTCACGCATGGGCGCCTCGACGCCGACCTCCCGGTTGGCGACCTCGGCGGCACCGTCCGGGTCGAGCTGAACCATGCCGATCCCCAGGTGCTGCCGCCCGGCTTCCGGCTTGGTGACAACGACACGCGGATACTGTCGGTCGCGCGCAGCCTGGCCGCCGAGGGCGACGACGTGGTTCTCGTCAGCAAGGACCTGCCCCTGCGGGTGAAGGCGGCCTCGATCGGCCTGACCGCGCAGGAGTACCGGGCTGAGCTGCCGCCCGACTCTGGCTGGACCGGCATGGCCGAGCTGGATCTCACCTCGGCCGACATCGGCGAGCTGTACGAGACCGGGAAGCTCGACCTCCCGGCGGCCAGGGAACTGCCCTGTCACACTGGGCTCGTGCTGGCTGCGGCCACGGCCAGCAGCTCCAGCGCGCTCGCGCGCGTGCTCCCGGACAAGTCGGTGCGGCTGGTCCGCGGCGACCGGGAGGCGTTCGGCCTGCGCGGCCGGAGTGCGGAACAGCGGATAGCGCTCGAACTGCTGCTGGACCCCGATATCGGCATCGTTTCTCTCGGCGGCCGGGCGGGCACCGGCAAGTCGGCCCTCGCCCTGTGCGCAGGGCTGGAGGCGGTCATGGACCGCCGCCAGCACCGCAAAGTGGTGGTGTTCCGCCCCTTGTACGCGGTCGGCGGCCAGGAGCTTGGGTACCTGCCGGGTTCCGAGGCCGACAAGATGAACCCGTGGGCGCAGGCCGTCTACGACACGCTGTCGGCGGTGACCTCGCAGGACGTCATCGACGAGGTGCTGGCGAGGGACATGTTCGAGGTCCTGCCGCTGACCCATATCCGCGGCCGCTCGCTGCACGACTCGTTCGTGATCGTGGACGAGGCACAGTCGCTGGAGCGAGGCGTGCTGCTCACGGTCCTGTCACGGATCGGAGCGGGCTCGCGGGTGGTGCTCACCCACGACATCGCGCAGCGTGACAACCTGCGGGTGGGCAGGCATGACGGGGTGGTGGCGGTGATCGAGAAGCTGAAGGGCCACCCGCTGTTCGCGCACGTGACGCTGGTCCGCTCCGAGCGGTCCCCGATCGCGGCGCTCGTCACGGAGATGCTGGAGGATTCCGGGCTCTGAGCGTGGAATGGGCGCCGGGCATCAGTCTTGCAGCAGGGCCTCGGCGACGCGCAGGTCGCGTGGGTAAGTGATCTTGATGTTGCGCTCGCTGCCCGGCACCACGTGAACGCCCAGCTCTGGCAGGTAGCGCAGCACGATCCCGCAGTCGTCGGTGGCGGGGAGCTCGCCGAAGCGGGGGTCGGCGTCGGCGAGCTGGTAGGCGCGCCTGATCACCGAGAGCCGGAAGCCCTGCGGGGTCTGACAGCGGGCCAGGCTGTCCCGGCTGGGGATGGCGATCATCACCCCGTCGCTGACGACGGCGATAGTGTCGGACGAGGGGACTGCCACCCCCACCGCCCGGTGATCGGCGAGCGCTGCCGCGCAGGCGGCGATGATCTGCTGGCTCACCAGCGGCCGGGCGGCGTCGTGGAACAGCACGTCGCACTCGTCCTCGCCGAGTTCAGCGATGGCCCGCCGCGCGGATGCCGTCCGGGTGGGCCCGCCGTCGATGACCTTGCTGAGCTTCGCGTAACCCCCCACCGTGAGCAGGGTGCTCACCTCGGCGGCATGGCCGGCTGCCATCACCACCAGGACGCGGTCCACATGGGGCGCCCGTTCGAACGCCGCGACGGAATGCTCGATCATCGGCCGTCCCGCCAGCGGGAGCAGTTGCTTGGGGACCGGCGTCCCGAAGCGCTCGCCCGAGCCGCCAGCGAGCACCACCGCCACCGTTCGCATGACGCGGACTCTACCCGCGGAGCCCTGCCTCGGAGGATCCTGGCTGGCGGCGGCCGATCCCGGCCCCACCGCCTGGCGGATTCGGCCCGCACCGCCTGCCGGATGACGAGGGCTGGCCGGCCGCCGATTATCTGACTCCCGATGGGGCAGGGTGGTCACAGGAGCCCGCCGGCCCGGTGCACAGGCCGTGTGATCAGCCACGAGGTCACCGGTGGGGCGCGGTTGGGCTGGAGAAACACCAGAGGTTAAGATCGCCCTCAGTGGGGGGATGCATGTCGATGCTCACACTGAGGCAGGCGCCGCTGGGCCGTCCCGCGCCCTACCGGTTCGGCTGGCCGTCGCCCGCCGCCATCCCACGTCTGTGGCTGACCGTGGGCTTCGCCGCGAGCGCCGCGTTCGCCATCGCCCTGGCGATGGTCACCGTATGGCAGGCGCACCGCCTGTGGGGGATCTTCGCCGGCATCTCGTACCTGCTCGCCGCGATGTTCGTGCTGGTGTGGAAGTCACATGGGCGGGACGCGGCACTGGTGATCGGCTTGGCGGGAGCGCTCATCATGCCGTTGTGGCTGATGGCCGGGCACGGCCTTCAGCAGCCCGAGGTGGAAGTCATCGACAAGTCGGCAGCCATGCTGCTGCATCGCGGCACCCCATACCCCGGGCCGGCCATGCTCGCCACGACGCACAACCCAAACGTGTTCGACCCGTATCTCCCGGCGCTGACGGCGTTTGGCCTGCCCCGCGTCCTGCTCGGCTTCTCGGCGGCCACCGATCCCCGGATCTGGTTCGCTGTCGGGTTCGTCGTGGTGTTCGCCGCCGCGCTCACCCTGGGGGGTGCCCGGGACGTGGTGCGCTGGACCGCGCTGGTCACGGCATCGCCGATCATCGCGTTCTCGCTCGCGGTAGGCGGCACCGACGTGCCCGTCCTCGCGTGCCTGTGCCTCGGGTTCGCGCTGCTGTGGCGGCGGCCGAGGCCGATGCTGGCCGGGCTCGCGCTCGGCGCGGCCGCGGCCATGAAGGCGACCGCCTGGCCGGCCCTGGCCGTGGCGGCGGTCCTGCTCCTGGCCAGGGACGGTCGGCGGGCGGCGGCGAGCATGTCCGCGGCCGCGCTGGCGGTGGTCGCCGCGGTGGTAGGCCCGGTAGCAGCGGCGGGCCCGCGGTCCCTGGTGCAGAACACGATCGCGTTCCCGCTCGGCCTGACCCACGTCAAGTCCGACGCGGTGAGCCCGCTGCCGGGCCGCCTGCTTGCCGAGACCGGGCAGACTGGCCATCTCATCGCGGTGTCACTGCTGGTGCTCGCGGGGCTGGCGGTCATCGCGAGCCTGATGTTCCGCCCGCCGTGCACCGTACCCGCAGCGATCTGGCGCCTTATCATCGCGCTGACCGCGATGTTCGTACTGGCGCCCGCGACCAGGTTCGGTTACTTCGTGTACCCGGTTGGCCTGCTGGCCTGGCTGGAGATATCCCGGATGGGCTGGGGACCGGTAACGGAAGAACCCCCGGGCGCTCCGGGCCCGGGGACGGCCAGATCGGCAAACTCCGACCGCCACGACGCATACCAGTAGCGGAACCAGGGCTCGCCGTCGGCGAGCGGGACGATGTACTCGACGGTCTGTGCGTAGTAGGCGCGCTGCCGCGCAGGGTCCAGGTTGCGCAGCGTCTGCACGTTGCTGGCCCGGTCGGCGAGCTTGACCAGAATCGCGTCGCGCGGAGCATGGCACAGGCCCCGCAGGTAGGCCTCCTTGGCGGCGGCCTTGTCCTGGCCGCCGGACGGCGCGGGGATGGTAACCCAGCCGACCAGCTCGGCCACCCGCGTGCCAAACCCGGCCGCGACGTGCGCCAGCGTGCAGGTGGTGTCTTCCACCACGTCGTGCAGGACGGCCGCGCACAGCAGATCGGGATCCGTCACTCCGGCGCCGCGGACCAGCACTTCGACGGCCTCGAGCAGGTGCTCGGTGTAGGGCGCACCGGTTGGGCGGCGCTGGTCACCGTGCCGGCCGGCGGCGAACGCCGCCGCCCGGCCCACCCTCTTTACCGCGTGGGCGGTCAGCCTGCCTCGCAGCCCCGCCTCGGCCTGCGGCCAGGTGTGCCAACTCGTGAACAGCTCCACGGCACCGGGCGCCGTCAGCCGGCCGGCACCGGGCTGTCCGGCCCGGTGAACGCGGAACTGTCCTTGCAGATGTTCTGGTTCGCGGTGATCCCCTGGAAGTTACGCGAGTTCAGGGTGGCCAGCGACGGGCCCTTAGCGCCGTTCGGCTTCGGCTTGCCGCCGGTCAGCCCGGTGAACTTCGAGCCGATGATCAGGTTGAGGGTGCCCGCCTGGAGGTTGCCGACCTGCTTCACCTGGACGCCCGCCAGCTGCTTTTTGAGGGTGTTCACCGCGGGCAGCTGGGAGGGGGAGCTGTACTCGATGACCGACTCGCCGTAGCTGAAGCCGTTGGGGGCGTCACCGGTGCCGATGACATTAAAGCCGAGGTTGGCCAGGCCGGTGGCGGTCGTGCTGGCCACTCCCATCGCGCCGGAGCCGTTGAGGACCTCGAGCTGGACCTGCGACGGGCTGACCGTGGGCCCCGGTGATGCTGTGCCGTGCGGGGCCTTCGCCGCCTTGAGGATGTGATTGTCGTGCGCGATGGCGGAGAAGAGGACACCCGCTTGCGGCTGTGCCCACTGAACCTTGTTCGGGTCCAGCGCGTACTGCCCGACCGGGACCGAGATGAACTGCACCGCCTGAGTGCCCAGGCCCTTCAGGCTGTTGGCGATGCCGAGCATGTCGGTCAGCGTCAGGTCGGTGGTGACCGCGTGCGCGGTGTCTTTGATCACCTTGTAGTCGCCAAGCAGGTTGGTCTGCTTGATCTTCTGCATCGCGGAGGCGAGGAAGAGCTGCTGGCGCTGGATCCGCTGCAGGTCGGAACCGTCGCCGATGTTCTCCCGCAGGCGCACGAAGGCGAGCGCCTGCGCCCCGTAGACCTTGTGCCGTCCAGCCGAGATGTTGAGGTTGGCCTGCGCATTATGGACGGCGAACGGCAGGCAGACGTTGATCCCGTGCACATCGTTGACGATCGACTTGAAGCTGGTGAAGCCGACCTCGGCGAAGTGGTCGATGTGGATGTGGGTGGTGTGTTCCAGCGTCTTCCACAAGCAGGGGGCACCGCCGTTGGAGAACGTGGAGTTGAGCGGCTCCTTCTCAGTGAGCGCCTCCGCCTGCCCGGGGTGACCCTGGTGGTCGGGAACGCAGCCGTAAACCGGCACCATGGAGTCTCGCGGGAAACTGATCACGTAGGCGTGTGTGTGATCGGGCGTGACGTGCAGCAGCATCGTGGTGTCCGAGCGCGACCCCATGACGTTCCTGCCGAACTTGCCCTTGTTGCCGGCCCGGGAGTCGGAGCCGATCAGCAGGATGTTCGTCGAGCCGTTGAGCTTGGGCGGGCGCTGGCCGAGCATCTGGGCGGTGACGGCTTCGTGGTTGATGCCGTCGTAGAGATCGCGCACGGCTGCGTAGGCCGCCAGCGAGACCCCCACCACCAGGACGGTGGCGATGATCGCGGCGGCGCCCAGCACAGGGTGCGGGCCGAGGAGATGCCCGTGGCGGCGCAGCGGACCGGAGTATCCCGGCCCGCCCGGCCGCACGGTGTGATCGCTGGCAGCCTGCCCCCGGCCGCCGGCCCCGGCCCCGCTGTCGTCGCTGGACCGGCGCCGATCCCGCAACGGCCTGCGTTTACCGGATACCGGCTGCCCGCCCGGCGCCTCCGGATCGTCGTAGCGGCTCATCGCTCCTCGGCGTAGCTCGTGGATGCGCGGGGGTGGCCCCATTGTGGCCCTGAGAGGTAATGGTATGCGGTGCTATTAGTGGGAATCGGCCATCCACGTTATGCCGCGCGCAGCAGAGGCACTCTACAGTGGAAGGCGTGCGTCTGGGACTTCGCCCCGCCAGCAGGCAAACCCAGGGGGACCGCCCGCGAGACCCTGGCGCGCAGCGTGCCGGCGTGACAGCCCCCGCGCTGCTGCGGCACGCGCAGCGTGCCGCGCTGACAACTGGTGGGTTGCTGCGGCTCGCGCTGCAACGGGGGGCGCCCGCCGGCGGCAAGGCGTTCGCGATCGTCACCGTCCTCCCCACCCTGGTGATCATGGCGTGGCTGGTGCCCGGCCTGGCGTTGCTGCTGGCTGACCGCTTCTTCCCGGTCCCGATGGTGCTGATCTCGGTGCCGGTGGCGGTCGGCCTGGTGCTGTTGGCCAGCCGGCAGCTTCCGGGCCGCTGGCCCCAGCCCGCCATCTCCAGGCGCGCCAGGCCCTCGGCCCGCGCCGCGGGCTTGTCCGCCTGGTGGGGCCTGGCCGGGACGGTAGCGGTCGCGGCCGGGTTCGGCGTCTGGCAGCTCCGCGCGAACTCGCCCCAGCTGATCGTGGACCGCGCCCCGGGGGCGGTTTTCCAGTTTGCCTACTGGACGGCACAGCATGGCTCGCTGCCGATCCCGACCCAGCTCGCTGCGTTCGGCGGCAGCCATCCTGGCCTCACTTTCTCCAGCTTCGGCTTTATCAGCCACGCCGGTGCTATCGCGCCGGGCTTGGCGGCCGGCCTGCCGATCACGCTCGCGGCCGGCCTGTGGACACACGGGCTGGCCGGTGGCGTGGCGCTCAGCCCGCTGCTCGGCGCGCTCGCGGTGATCAGTGTGGGCGGCCTCACCGGCCGGCTGGCCGGGCCACAGTGGGCACCGGCCGGCGCCTTGCTGCTGGCTCTCACCTTGCCCGAGATCTACACCAGCCGGTCGGCGTTCAGCGAGATCTTGGTGCAGGCGTTGTTGTTTGGCGGTCTGTGCTTGGTGGTGGACTCGTTCGCACCCCGGCAATCGCGCATCCTGGCGGCACTCGCCGGGCTCGCGCTGGGGCTGACCGTGCTGGTGGAGGTCGGCTCGTTGGTGGCCCTGCTGCCCGCCATCGTGTTCCTGGGAGCGCTGCTGGCCGCGCGCAGGCCGCAGGCGCTGCCGCTGGGCGGTGGCCTGCTGGCCGGGGCCGGCCTGGGGATAGTCGGTGGCTTCGCCCTCGCCGCGCCGATGATGGAAGCGCTGGCTCCGGAAATCGGCGTGGTCGCGCTGGCTGCCGCCGCGTTCCTCGCGGTCACCCTGATCGGCGCCGCGGCCGGCCTGGTGGAGCCGGTCCGGCGGAACGTCGCCCGGCTGTTCGCCGCCCGCCCGCTGCGCTGGCTGCCTGAGGCCGGCGCGGTGATCGTGGTGGTGGCCGCGGCCGGGTTCTTCATCCGCCCGTACCTGCAGACGGTCGAAGGTGTGCCGAACCCGTATGTCGTGGCCCTGCAGCGGATATCGCATCTGGCGGCCGATCCGCGGCGCCTGTACGCCGAGGACAGCCTGTACTGGGTGATCTGGTACCTGGGGGCGCCTGCTCTCCTGCTCGGCGTGGCCGGGCTCGCCCTGCTGACGCGGCGGTGCCTGCGGGCGTTGATCACCTGGCGGGACCCGACCGGGGGGGCACGCGCCTGGGCGCTGCCCCTGATGCTCGTTGGCTGGGGAGCGGTCACCGTGCTGTGGCGGCCCAGCACCACGCCCGACCAGCCCTGGGCGAGCCGGCAGCTCGTCCCGGTCCTGCTCCCCGGGCTGATCGTGGCCGCGATCTGGGTCTGTGCGCTGCTGGCCTTGCGGGCCAGGGACCGCGGAGCCGGGGTGGTGGCGGTTTCGGCCGCGATCGCCTGCTTCGTGGCGGCGCTGGCGGTCCCGCCCGTGATCACCACGTTCGGCATCGGGGGGAAGCCTGTCGCCGCGCCCGCGCGCTACCCGGCCAGCACCGCGCCCGCGTTCCAGCGGACCGGCGTCGGCCAGATCGACGCCATCCAGAACCTGTGCGGGGCGATACCGGCCGGCTCGCCGGTCCTGTTCTTGGACGACGTCGCGGCCCGGCGCTTCACCCAGGTCATCCGCGGCATGTGTGATGTCCCGGCCGGGGTCATGGCGGGCGCTGCACCCGCCGACGTGCAGGCGGTCATGGGCCAGATCATGCGGACGGGGCACCGGGCGGTGCTGCTGGCCACCCGCCCGGAGGAGCTCACCCCCTACGGCGGGGCGTCCCGGCAGGTGGTCGACCTGACGACGATCCAGGACGCACACGTCCTGACGCAGCCTCCGGCGTCGGGCTGGCCCACTCGTTATGCGCTGTGGATGTCGGGGACGGACACGGCGGGCGGGGCGCCCGGCGGGACATGATCAAATGGCGAGGTTGCTGTCCGCCCGCGGCCAACGGGCGTGATTTGCCTCCGGGATGTGCGCGCCCTAAAGTTAAGGGACACCGACGCGGGGTGGAGCAGTTCGGTAGCTCGCTGGGCTCATAACCCAGAGGTCGCGGGTTCAAATCCCGCCCCCGCTACCAAGAAGCGCAGGTCAGGGGCCTGGCCGCCAGGAGGCGGTCGGGCCTTTTGATCTTCGTGGCAGCGTGGTGGCAGCGGGATTCGGCCGGATCTGACATGCATGGCCGCCAGGAATCGACAGACATCGGCATCCGCCGACGGTCTGTCGCCGGCGCGCAGCGGATGCGGCGCCGCGAGCGGGCTTCAGGCTGACTTGGGGCTGCGCCGCATGTGCACCCGCACGGTGGTGCCAGCCGGCCCAGTGCGGATCTCGACCCGGTCGCAGGCCTGATGCACGACCCAAAGACCGCGGCCGCCGTCGGGCGCATCGGGAGCGGGCCGCATCCTGCCCGCCAGCGGATCGGTGATCTGGCCCTGGTCTTGCACTTGGCAAATGACCTCATCGTCGGTGACCCAGAGCGTTAGTGTCCCCGGCCCGCTGGTATGGGCCAGCGTGTTAGCGGCCAGCTCGCTGACCGCGATCACCAGGTCGCTGACCCGAGCCGGCGGCAGCCCAGCCCGGCGCGCCCGCGCGGCAGTGAACTCGCGAACGTCGGCCAGGCTAGCTCGGTACCGAAGCACCTCGGCGCCATCCGGTGCCGTGCTCAGCGGCCCGCCGTCCCGCGATCTCAACGACTTTGACTGCACCCACCTGTCCACATCTGCCCCAGCCGGATCACCTCAACCTGCGCCCCGTCACCCGGGGCTGCTGCCCACTAAGGGCCGTGTCATTCACAGACCGGGCAGGCCGGGGCGGTTCACTCCTAGGGGCCGGTAAATTCGCCGGGCGTGGTCGAGATCAGGCTGGTGTTTTGCCGGTAGCCTGGCCACGCCCAGCCCTTGGGCACCACGGCGGGCAGGCTGACGAGCGTGGCCGCGCCAGGCATGTGCGGTTTTGAGGAGGATGTGATGACAGCGCACATTGACGAGGAGGCGCTGCGGTCCAGCCTGCAGCGGCTCCGCGAGGCCGCGATCGACGCTGACGTGGCAGGCGTCATGAAGCGCACCGTCGATGCCGTGCACGGCGTGTTCGGCTACGGCGGCGCCGGCATCATGTTCATCACCGAGTCCGGGGACCTGTCCTATGTGGCTGCCTCCGACGAGGCAGGCCGCCAGCTGGAGGAGGCCCAGGCGGCCACGGGTCAGGGGCCATGCTATGAGTCCTACGTCTACGCACGCGAGGTCGTCAGCAGCGACGTGCACACCGACAGCCGCTGGCCGGAGCTGCGCACTCGGCTATCTGACCAGGTGCGGGCGGTCGCCGGCACTCCGGTCCTGCTCGGTGGCAGTCCCGTCGGCACCTTGAATGTCTACCGCGGCGAACCCGTCGAATGGGATAAGTCGGACGTCAACGCCCTGGCCGCCTACAGCGGTCTGGTCGCGGAAGTCCTGGCCGCCGCGCTCGCAGCTCAACAACACAGCATCGTGGCCGGCCAGTTGCAGTACGCCCTGGACTACCGGGTGGTCATCGAGCGTGCCGTCGGTTACCTGATGGGGACCCAGCGCCTGGACGCGGTCACCGCCTTTGACGTGCTGCGCAGGCGGGCACGCGACTCACGACGGCGGGTCGCCGACGTGGCCAGCGAGCTACTCGGCGGGACCACCGGGCCCGCCAGTGACGACCGGGTTGGTGATCTGCGCCCCTCGGAGCTGGGCCTGACCGGCCTGACCGGACCGGAGACCAGCCCGGCGGCATAACCGCGCCGCGGGCTGGCCGGCCAGCGCTGTCGGCCCCTCGCCTGCTCACTGCCACCTTGCAGGCGAACGGGCGAGCGGCTACTGGCCCGGCCGTTTGCGGTAGGGCGCAGGGCACGGTAGATTGCCTCCAGTTCCGCCGTGTGTCCGCGGATCGCACCCCAGGAGGTGACGGTCTGTGGCATACCAGATTTGCGAGCGAGATGCGCTGGTCGTGGCGCGACGCTTCCCTCTTCGGCATGTGGCAGCGCTGGCCGCAGAAGAGCCAAACATAGTAAACGGGGACTGCAACTTCCGGGTCTTGTTTGCACGGCTGCACCGTCTGGTGTCATCCAGTCCTGCGGATCAGCTGTCATCGCCAGGGCCACTCACCTGCTCTAGAACCTTCGCGGACCATCGTCAGCGTGCGGCGCTGGTAGTGACGCCATGTTCCCGGTCACAGCGGTGATCGCCCCCACGGAAGCGCGGCCGATGAACGCGTCCACGTACCTGGCCATCACCGCCGAACACCACCGCCAGCGGTCAGTGTTGCGGCTGCAGGGCGAGCTTGACGTGTCCAACAGGGACCGTCTGCACCAGGCCATCAACAGTGTCCTGGAGCACCACCCGGCAATCCTGGTGGTGGACCTGTCCGGGCTGAATTTCACCGATTGCGCCGGTCTTTCGATCCTGATCTGGGCACATAAACGCCTGGCCGGGCGCGGACATCAACTCGTTATCAGCGGCGCAAACCCAATCATCCGGCGGCTGGTGAACCTTGCGGACCTGGACACCTACCTGCACCTCAGCACCCCCAGAAGCCCCAGATGGTAACCCACCCAGGAAGGGCCGGGCGGCTTGCGCCACTCCGGGAAGCGGGGCTCGGCTCAGCGGAGCGGGAGATGGCGCGGGCCGCTTCCGTCGGGCCGGCCACACCTGCTGGTCTTGGTCTTCTCGCCGCCGTACAGGGCGGCAGCGGGCAGTTTCGTCTGAATCATCCACGCCGGTGATACGTAACCGCCTCACGGAGGTCCGGCGAAGACTGGACGAACGCCCTGACGGCGGCTGCGGCGCCGCTGAGGAACGGTCTTGCATGTCGCGCGGCGCCGGGCGCTCTCGGATAGCTGACCAATGCAGCACCCGTCGAAGCATGACACGGTCGTGTGCACGGATTTGTGCACGAGGCTCCTCGGGATTGCTCGTAACAAGTGAGACAGGCGCATATATCGGGTCCAAGCCGGGCAGCGTTGGCCCAGCCTGACCCGCCTGCCGGAGACCAAGCGGTACGCCGGAGACTTGCATCGTTCGGCTCATAACCTAGAGGTCGCGGGTTCAAATCCCGCCCCGCTACCAGGTCAGGCACCCCTTCCGATCATGGAAGGGGCCTTCTGCGTGCGGTCTGTATACGGATTCGTAAACGTGGCGCTGCTCAGCCAGCCGTGTCCGCGCTGTTCTGCTGCCGCGTGGGCCCATCGCCTCCGCTAGCTTCCGGGCGGCGCATCACTGTGCTCGCGAGGTCTACGGAGCGAGCGACCCGCCGATGATCAGTTCCGCCAGCGTGTTCGCGACCTGGCGGTCTGCCGCCACGTCGGCCTGCACGTACTGCTTCATGGTGAAGGCCACGTCAAAGTGGCCGATGCGTCTGCTCAGCGCCTTCCAGTCGATCTTCGCATGGCGGCCCGCGGTCGCGCAGCTGTGCCGGACGAGGATCGCCCGGACAGGCGGCTGCAGGAGGTGGAGAGCTATTCCACGATGACCCGCCCGCTGCTTTCCATGGCCGACCGGCTGGCCTGCCTGGGCGTGACCCGGGTGGTGATGGAGGCGACCAGCGACTACTGGAAGCCGGTGTTCTACTTGCTGGAGGCGGCCGGGTTCGAGACGTGGCTGGTCAACGCCAAGGACGTTAAGCATCTGCCGGGGCGGCCCAAGACCGACAAGCTGGATTGCATCTGGTTGTGCAAGGTCGCTGAGCGGCAGATGATCCGGCCCAGCTTTGTCCCGCCGCCGCCGTTTCGCAAGTTGCGGGACCTGACCCGCTACCGCGCCGACCTGGTGGCAGCCCGCACCGCGGAGAAGAACCGGGTCGAGAAGCTGCTTGAGGACGCGCAGATCAAGCTTTCCGTCGTGGTTTCTGACATATTCGGGGCCTCCGGGCGGGACATGCTGGCCGCGCTGGTGGCCGGGGAGCGCAACCCCAAAGTGCTGGCGCGGCTGGCCCGGCACACCATGCGCAAGAAGATCACCGTGCTGGAGGAGGCGTTCACCGGCTACTTCACCGATCATCACGCGTTCTTGCTGGCCCGGATGCTCACCCGGGTGGATGCGATTACCGGCGATATCGCCGGCCTGGATGCGCGGATCGAAGAACAGATCGCCCCGTTCGCCGCGGCAGTCCGCAAGCTCGATGAGGTGCCTGGGATCAGCCTGGCCGCTGCGCACGCCATCATCGCCGAGGTCGGCCTGGATATGGCCCGCTTCCCCACTGCGGGCCATCTGGTGTCCTGGGCGAAGTACGCCCCCCGTGTGAACGAATCGGCGGGCAAGAAGAAGGGCAAGAACTCCACCGGCCACGGCAACTCCTACCTGGCCCGGATCTTGGGCAACGCCGCCGCGGCCACCGCCAGGACCGACACCTTCCTCGGCGAGCGCTACCGCAGGATCGCCCGCCGCCGCGGCGCCAAGAAAGCCAACGTCGCCATCGGCCGCTCGATCCTGGTCATCATCTGGCACCTGCTATCCGACCCCGACGCGCGCTTTCACGACCTCGGCTCAGGCTTCTACGCCAACCGCATCGACCCCGGCCGCCGCCGCCGCAACCACATCCGCCAGCTCGAGGCGCTCGGCTACAACGTCATCCTCGAACGCACCGCCTGACCAGCAACGCCAATCCCACCCGGCTCCGCAGGCTCCGCCGGGCGCTGCCGCGCACCCAGTAACTGCCCGATTTTCGGATCAGCTGGGGCTCGTCCTCCTCGCTGCACGATGATTCGGCCGGTCGGCATTCTGCTGCCTCCGGTGCACACAGAAGGCGGCCAGCGTTGCGGAGGGACCGGCACCACCTGGCGAGAGAGTGCGGTCTTCGGTTCGACAAGGGCCAGGCGGCCACCGACCCGCTGCAAAGCCTGGCGGATCGTGAGGGTTGCGTTGCCGAAATCTATATCACTCCAGCGCAGCCCAGCTTGGGCAGCGAATCGGGGAATCCTCACGGCGTAGCCTCGATGGTGTGTTCCCGGCGAAGGGCGGCCTGGCATGAGTGATATGGAGCGCTGGCAGCTGGCAGGAAGCGCGCCTGAGGTGTATGCCGACTACCTGGTTCCGGCGATCTTCGGTCCCTGGGTGCCGGTTGTGCTCGATTCGGCTCAGCTTCGGGAGGGGCAGTCGGTGCTCGACGTTGCGTGCGGCACGGGAGCGGTGGCCACCGGTGCCGCAGTGCGCGTGGGCACGACCGGATCTGTCACCGGCGTGGACAACAATCCGGGGATGCTCGCCGTCGCCTCGGCGCGCTCGCGGCACCAAGTGCGCTGGCAGGAGGCCGATGCGCAGCTGCTTCCGTTTCCCGACGGTAGCTTCGACCGGGTGATCTGCCAGCTCGGCCTGCAGTATTTTCCTGACCGGCTCGCCGCCATGGAGGAGATGCATCGCGTGCTGCGCTCAGGCGGCCGGGCGGTCGTGCTGGTCTGGCGTGACCTTGATCACAGCCCTGG